>Ga0255345_1001159_pt1 | contig 39665 bp, 29 predicted proteins | sample wastewater_treat_6_FD_192415 | JGI IMG/M metagenome (GOLD analysis project Ga0255345, IMG submission 192415) | Wastewater microbial communities from Lulu Island WWTP, Vancouver, Canada - plant20 | ecosystem: Engineered > WWTP > Wastewater > Unclassified | place: Canada: Vancouver, British...
CTAGGAAATCAATAATTACTTTAGGTAGAAAACTGAAAGTAAAAATGCTTTTGTGTAGTGAAGACTTAATTATTTGATTCAGCCAGATTTAAGAACATTTCCATAGCTATTTTAGTCCCTGGCTCTATAATCAAAAACTCCCCATCCCAGTTTCCGCATGTTATTTTAGAAAGTAATTTATTAGAACCCTTTATTTCCTCAAATATAAGATTGTGCTTACTAGCTTGTCTTTTTGCTATTTCTTTTGCTTGACTTGAATCATAGTTTCCAGTCTCTATATAAGCAAGCCTATTATAGTTTTTCAACATTTCCCTTTTTATCCATTCCCAGGTTTCTTCATCATATCTGTCTTTTACTTCGGAAAAAGTGGATATAAGTAAGTCATCTGAATCTCCTATATAACCACGTGTCAAAAAATAAGTCCCAGGATTAATTTCAAGCTGTTTTTTGCGTTCTTCATCAGAACCTAAAAACATAGATATACAATCCTCACACTTTGGAATAACCATCACAGCATTATCTGAAACAAGGCCTTCCACTCCTTTCCCACACAAGCCGTAACCTAATACAATAATATCAAAATCCTGAGATTTATTTATTTCTTTTTGAAGTTCTTCTCTAAGCTTTTTGCTGTTTTCATGAAGACTTTTTTCAAATTTTACTACTTCCCAGTCTTCTGGAATCTGATCTTTTATCTCATCATATACAACATCACAAACAATAAGCTTTACTTTTTTATTATCAATATCAGTAATTTTAATATCATTTTTTTTCATATTGCACCATTATCATAAATTAGCTACTTTCATTCCCTTTTAATCAGCTTTATTTCTGTTTTATAGCAAATGTAAAACAAATGAACAAATAATTAAGTATTTTATATCATATTTTTAGGCAAATAAATATATTGGATATTATTTCATATTTACTTCATGGACATTTTTAATGAAGCAACAGGTATGTCCAAAACTTTATTTCAACAGTCATTACATAAAACCATATAAATTAATTTTAGCCTTTACAATAATTGGTCTTATTGTTATTGCTTTGCTTGAAATAGCAAGTCCATTCATATTAAAAATTGCAATCGATAACTATCCAGTACCAAAAAATTATGCTGGTTTTTTAAATATGGTTTTGCTGTTTGCTTTAGTAATTATAATGCAATTTGCTATAAGGTACTTTCAGCAATATTTCACAGAATATATGGGAGAAAAGATAATGTTTGATTTAAGTAAAAAATTTGGCATAATTCAGGAAGCACTAAAAAAAATATTAGAAAAACGAACTTCAATAATAATTGCTCATAGACTTTCAACAATAAAAAATGTTGATAAAATAATAGTTCTTTCAAAAGGGAGAATTATAGGAAGTGATAACCATAATGAATTAATTAAAAATAAAAATCTTTATTACAAGTTATATAAATATCAATATCAACTTCAATAGCACGTTCAATTAGTTTTCCCAATTTAGTTTAATATTTACTTTCATATTTACCATATAAAAGATTTTTAGTTTACTTCTAATTTAAATAATTAATTTAAATCAACATCTACGGGCTCACGTCAGTAGTATTTTACGCGGAATAAAATCAGAAACACATAAAATTTTAAGTAAACACAGGTGTAAATAAGGCTTCCCACTCTTTTAGTTTCTTTAATTGCTTATTTTTATTGTTTAATTAATGAAATTTTCTTATTATTACTTTGTTAAGTATTAAATAAATTAGAATTTAATATCCTGATATAAAATTTTAAAATTTTTTAAAAGTTAGAACATGAAATGTCCATATTGTGGAAATCTAGATAGCAGAGTAATTGACTCAAGGCTTACAGAAGATAGTGAATCAATAAGGCGCAGAAGAGAATGTGAAAGATGTTTTAAAAGATTTACTACTTATGAAAGAATTGAAACTCAACCAATAGTAGTAATAAAAAAAGATGGCACAAGCCAACCTTTTGATAGAAACAAAATTTTTAGTGGGTTGATACGAGCTTGTGTTAAAAGAAACATAAGCACGCAAACTCTTGAAAAAATTGTTAATGAAATTGAAACTGAAATAAAAAACAAACCTTCAAAAGAAATAACCTCAAAAGAAATAGGTGACTTAGTTCTAAAACATTTAAAAAACCTTGATAAAGTTGCTTACGTAAGATTTGCTTCTGTATATAAGCAATTTGATGATGTTAAGGAATTTAGTGAAGAGCTTGAAGAGTTGATGAATGACTAGATAATAATTAATTTAATTATCATATCAGCAGTAAAGTAAATTTGATAATAAACGAATAACAAGATAAGTTAAGATAAGTTAGATTTATCATTTAAAAGTTTTTTGTTTATTTTTATCTTTTAAAAGATGGTTAACAATTATTCTTTGAGTAATTCCATTAAAAAAGAAAAAGGTAAAATGACCACATGGATAAACTACAATTCTTGGGTTACCCCAAGCATTTTTTAATCTAAGCGCGCTTTTGAAGGAAACCCTTGTATCAAAAATACCGTTAAAGAGAATCACATTATGTTTATCAACCATGCACTTATATGTTATAGGAGCTATAAGATGTGAATATTTTTTAACGAAATATAGATTTATATTGGAATTATCAAAATTATTTTTTAAATCTAAATCTTCGTTAATATCATTTTTATATCCTTGATCCAGTTTTTTAAGATTTTGATTATCTTTCTTCCCATAGTAGTTGAATAACACAGGGTAATCTCCGCCACTTGCAAGACAAAAACAATAATCAAGGTTTTTTTCATTACCTGCTAAAACACCAGTGATATATCCTCCAACACTGAAACCCATGCAGGCCACTTCATCGTATCCGTTTTGTTTTAACATATTTATTAATATTCTTAATTCAATAACAGCTCTTCTAAAAAGTTCGACTAATATTCTAAAATCATTAAAATTTAAAACATCCACAGGGCTTAAAGTGGCAGTCGCCCTTTCTAAATGAAAAGGTAAAGTATAAATAATGCTATCAATTCCAAAATTCTTAAACCTCTCAGCCAAATTTATATATAACCACCTATTTTTTGAATTATAGCCATGGACTAAGATAATACATTGTTTTTTATTTTTAATCTCACTGTGCCTAGAATTCAAATCACTCTTTAAAAACGAGAAAGAAGGGCTTTCTGCAAAAAAATTATTAAACTCAGAAGAAAATGTATCTAGAATAATATCATAATTTAAACTTAAGCTTACTTTATGCCAACCATTTTGTGAATCTTTTTTACCAATATCAAAATCATATTTATAATTATTTATATCATAAAAAAGTAATGGGTTTTTTATGATTGAACTTTTATCTTTTAACATCAAATTATTGTTTGAATTTTTATAAATATTTATTAATAATAATAAAAATAACTTTTTAATATTAATGCAATCAAAGTCTTTAATGTCAAGTATTTTATAGTACAACATTATTAATTAATTTTTAAGAATAAAAAAAGTACTTTTTAAAAGAAATTTTTGTTTGCTAGACTCTCTTTTATAGTTATGAGTAATAAAAAATTCTTTAAATTTATAAAGCCTGTGTATGATTTTTTATATTTTCTTATTTATATAACTGGTACCTTAGCTGCATGGATTATCCCTTACCCTGTTTCTTATTTTATAGTTACAAACTTTTCAAAATTATGGTACAGCCTTGGTATTAATGTAAAACTAACTAAAAAAAATGTTTCTAGAGTTTTAGGCATAGATATCAATGATCCAAAAGTCACTGATATATCTAAAAAAATTTATATTGGGTTTGCAAAAAATATTGTTGATTTCTTAAAAAACAGGATAATATCCAAGGAGCAATTTAAAGAAAATATAAAACTTATTGGAGTCGAACATTTAGAAAAAGCTCTTAAGGACGGTAAGGGGATTGTAATCTTTACTGCACACTTAGGTAATTTTGAATGGGGTGCTGCAAGAATAGGTGTTGAGGGTTTTAAAATATGGGGTGTTGGACTTTCAAAAAATAACAAGCTAATAGATAATTTTTATGAAAAGAATAGAAAAAATAAATGTCTTAAAACTATTTATCCAAATAAAATGCTTAATGTATTTAGAATACTTAAAAACAATGAGATAGTAGCAATTCCTACAGATTGGGATTCAACAGGAACAGCAAAAGAATATAACTTTTTTAATCACAAAGCCAAACTTCCATCTGGTGCTGTTCAGATAGCTTTAACATCTGGAGCTAAACTTATTCCAAGTTTTATAATAAGAGATAATAAATATCATCATTGTCAGGTAATTTGCCCTCCTGTTGAACTTGAGACAGAAGGGAAAAAAGAAGAATTAATTAAAAAAAATATGTATAAAATAATTCCAATAATTGAAGAATATGTAAGAAAAAATATTGATCAATGGTTTTTATTTCATGACATATGGGTGGATTAAATACAATTGGATTAATGATTGATAATATAATTTAATATGGATAAAAAATCTACAATCTGCAATATAAAAGAAGAAGATGCAGGATAAAAATACAGTTAAAATATGAAAAAAAAGATAGATAAAACAAAAGAACTAGCAGAGCTTACAGAACTTAAAACTAAATCATTATGGCACACAAAGACTTGTGATGAAACCATAAAAGAACTTAAATCAGATCCTTCAAAAGGTTTAACTACAGAAGAAGCTGAAAAAAGACTTCAAGTTTATGGTTTCAATGAATTAAAAGAAAAAGGCAAAAAGAAGCCAATAATGATTTTTTTATCTCAGTTTAATGATTTTATGATTTGGATATTGATTGCTGCAGCTTTTATCTCAGGAGTAATTGTCAGAGAAATAGCTGACGCAATTGTAATTCTTATAATTTTAATTATTAATGCCTTGATGGGATTTATCCAAGAATACAGAGCTGAAAAAGCCATGGAAGCGCTGAAGGAACTAGCAACTCCTACTGCACTTGTTATACGAAATGGGCAAGAAATAAAAATAAATTCTAAGTTTTTAGTACCAGGAGATATTATAAAGCTTTACGCTGGGGACCGCGCCCCAGCAGACGCAAGAATACTAAGCGGAGTAAATTTACTTGTAGATGAATCATTATTAACAGGAGAATCTCTGAGTGTTGAAAAACATACCACACCAATAAAAGAAGAAAATATTTCAATAGGTGATAAAAAAAATATGATATTTAGTGGCACAACAATAGTTAAAGGCAGGTGCCATGCTATCGTTGTTGAAACTGGTCAAAATACAGAAATAGGTAAAATAGCAAGCTTAATTCAAGAGGAAGAAGAAGCCACTCCGCTTCAAAAACAATTAAAATCAGTTGGCAAAAAGATCGGAATAATATGTATAGCTGTTAGCCTTATTGTTTTTATATCTGGGATATTAAAAGGAAATTCCACTGCTGAGATGTTCCTTGTTGCTGTAGCATTAGCAGTTGCCTCAATTCCAGAAGGGTTACCTGCGATTGTAACTGTGTCTCTTGCGCTTGGTGTCCAAAGAATGGCTAAAAATAATGCCATCATAAGAAAGCTAAGTGCAGTAGAAACACTAGGAAGCGTAACAGTAATTTGCACAGATAAAACGGGAACACTTACTGAAAATAAAATGACAGTCAGAAAAATTATAGCTGGAAGACATGAGGTAAAAAAATATGAAGATACAATTTCAAAATCTAAAAAAGAAAAACCTTCTTCTTTAAATACAGATGAAATATCAGAACTTATAAACAAAGTTTATAAAGATTTTGATGAGAACCTTGCCCTTATGATATTACTTGAAAATGCTGTCTTATGTAATGATGCTTATCATATTAATGAAAAGACTAACGAGATGATTGGTGATCCCACTGAAACAGCTTTATTGGAGATGGGAGAAACGTTTAACTTAACAAAGCCATTTTATGAATCAAAAATGCCAAGAAAAGCTGAAGAGCCTTTTGATTCAGTAAGAAAGTTAATGACAACAGTTCATAAGCTACACCCAGATAGTTTTATATATAAATTAGAGCAATTAAATCACTTAAAAGAAAAAACAAATTTTAGTAAAGACAATAAAAATAATGAAAATAACAATGATCATAATAATGGTTATGTTATATTCACTAAAGGAGCCCCGGAGGAAATTTTAAGAAGATGTAAATACATAATAAAAGATAAAAAAATTGAGCCTATAACAAAAGAAGACATTAATGAAATTGAAAGCCAAATAAATTTAATGGCATCTAAAGCAATGAGAAATCTTGCTTTTGCATTTAAATATATAGACCACCTGCCTGGACCAAAAGAAATTTTAAAAGAAGAAAAGGATCTAGTATTTTGTGGAGTTGTTGGAATGATAGACCCGCCTAGGCCTGAAGTTTATAAAGCGATTGAACAATGCAAGAGAGCAAATATAAAGGTGGTGATGGTAACTGGTGATCATTATTTAACGGCTAAAGCTATCGGAGAAGAATTAAAGATTCTTGAAAAAGGAAAAAAAATTGTTGAAGGCATAACTCTTGATCAAATGACCGATGAAGAGCTTATAAGAGATATAGAAAATATTAGCATATTTGCCCGTGTATCTCCGCAAAATAAAGTTAGAATTGTTGAAGCATTAAAGAAGAATAACCACATTGTTGCGATGACTGGTGATGGTATAAATGATGCTCCTTCTCTTAAAAAAGCTGATATTGGAATTGCAATGGGAATTACCGGAACAGATGTTAGTAAAGAAGCAAGCAAAATGATATTAACAGATGACAACTTTGCAACTATTGTTAAAGCTATTAAAGAAGGAAGAGTGATTTTTGATAACCTAAAGAAATTTATTTTATTTTTGCTTTCATGTAACATATCTGAGGTCTTTCTTATGTTTTTTTCAATAGTGTTTGGAAGCTTTATATTTCAATGGTTAAACATAGATGTTCAAGCATTATATATACCATTAATTCCTGTCCAGATTTTATGGATGAATTTGATAACCGATGGAATCCCTGCTTTAGCTTTAGGAATAGATAACCCTGAAAAAGATATAATGAGTAGAAAAGCAACAAAAGAAAAAGAACAAATTTTAGGCAAGAATAATCTCATATTAATCTTATGGCAGGGAATTGTTTTAACTTTAAGTTCTCTTATAGTTTATTTTTTGGGGCCGCTTCTATTTAATACTCATAATATAATTCACGACACAGGAGTTTTTCAAACTTCTGTATTTACGACTTTAGTTTTAACTCAACTTTTACATGCTTATGACTACAAAGTTAATAACAAAGGAATATTTAGGCGAGGTCTTTTTGCTAATAAAATTTTAAATCTATCACTTATCTTATCAATCTTTATGCAATTGGGTATAATATATATACCTGCCCTTCAAAGAGTATTTAAAACACAAGGGTTAAATCTTTACCAATGGGCTATCATAATTTCTTGTTGTTTGTTCTCAATATTATTAATTAATGCTATAAACATGATTATTAATATTAGACACAAAAAAATAAAAAATAGAAAGTCTGGCTTAACTAACCCTTAGGATTATAGCATTGACTACGCATTTCCCTTCTCTGCAAAATCGGTAATAGTATTATTAATAAGTTAAGTTAGCATAAACACACTTAATATAATTTAAACAAAATTAAAAATGTTGGTTATGAATATTGGTTATAAGCTTAGTTATGAGCATTTTGAAAAACCACATTGCCTGCAAACATAACAACCACCCTCAGGTTCCATAATCCCACCACAGCCTTCTTCAGGACAAATCATTACTGATTTTGGGCCACTTGTGGCATCAAGGTCAAACTTATTACTTCCATTTAAATAAAAATCTATTGCTTTTCCAATCGCATCTGGACAAGATAAAACATAGGTATTTCTATCAGCAACACAAGTAACACATCTTATACCTTGAACTTGTTTTTTTATTGAGGAAATATCAATGTCAGCCCTAATAGCAATGCTAATTAGCCTACCTATTGCTGCAGATAAAGCAGCACATCCTTCTTCGCCTGTGTTAGTAAATACCTCACAAATACCATGCTCATCAGAATTCACAGTAACATAAAGCTTGCCACAACCACCAATATTATATTTTTTTGTTATTCCTTTTGTGACTTCAGGTCTTGGCCTCGGCTTTATTGGTGTTATTGGGGTCTTTATTTCCTCCTCTATTGTCTGTTCTTCTAATTTTTCTAATTTTTGCCCCCGTATCTCACTTTCTTTGTATTGTGAAGACTCGTATCCTTCACCAAACTCTTCTTTTTCTAAAATATCTTTTTGACCTAAGCCTTTAACCTCTTTATGCTTATAAGAAGATCCTAAAGTTTGGCTTTTCTCCATTTCCATTCCCAGTTCCTTGCTTTTACCTTTAATGCCTTCCACTGATAACACCTGGGACTCCCGACTTTTATCTCTATATATTGTTATTCCCTTACAGCCAAGACGATATGCAAGCATGTATACTTCTTCAACGTCTTTAGCAGTAGCCTCATTAGGAAAATTTACTGTTTTGGAAACAGCATTGTCGGTAAATTTTTGAAAAGTTGACTGCATTCTTACATGCCAAACAGGTGATATATCATGCGCCGTTACAAAAATCCTTTTATATTTATCTGGAATTTCATTAATTTCCTGAAGAGACCCATAAAGAGCAATTTTTCCCATTAACTCATTTGAATAAAATCCTTCTTCCTTAGCAATTGCTTCAAAGGCAGGGTTAACTTCAATTAACTTATCATTGTCCATTACATTTTTTATATAAGATATTGCAAAAAGTGGTTCAATGCCACTTGAGCACCCAGCAATTATACTTAAAGTGCCAGTAGGAGCTATAGTAGTAGTAGTTGCATTTCTTATCTTAAATCCACCAGGTTTGTCATAAATACTCCCTTTAAAATTTGGAAATTCTCCTCTTTCTTTTGCTAATTCTCTTGAGGCTTCTTTTGAAATGTCATTTATAAAACTCATTACATTTTTTGCAATTTCAAGCGCTTGTTCACTATTATAAGGAATCCCAAGTAAAATTAGCATATCCGCAAATCCCATTACTCCAAGGCCTATTTTTCTATTTCCCTTAACCATTTTAGTTATCTTTTCAAGAGGATATTTGCTAACATCAATTACATCATCTAAAAATCTCACTGCAATATTTACTACTTTTTTTAGTTTCTCATAATCAATAGACTTTACACCATTGTCATCTATGACCATATGAGCAAGATTTATTGAGCCAAGGTTGCATGCCTCGTATGGCAAAAGAGGTTGCTCCCCGCAGGGATTGGTTGATTCGATAACTCCAACATTAGGAGTTGGATTATCTTTATTTAACCTGTCTAAAAAAATAATCCCTGGTTCCCCATTTTTCCATGCTTGATAAACAATCTTATTAAATACATCTCTTGCCCTATATCTATCAACCACTTCTTTAGTTCTTGGGTTTATAATGTCATACTCACTATCGTTTTCTACAGCTTTCATAAATGATTCCGTTACACCTACAGAAATATTAAAATTATTTAGTTTATCATTGTCTTCTTTTGCTGTAATAAATTCTAAAATATCAGGATGATCAACTCTTAAAATACCCATATTAGCCCCTCGTCTGGTTCCACCCTGCTTTATTGTATCAGTTGCAGCATTAAAAACAGTCATAAAAGATATAGGTCCACTTGATACCCCCTTGGTGGATAAAACAACATCATTTTTAGGCCTAATATTTGAAAAAGAATAACCAACCCCTCCACCAGATTTTTGTATTAAAGCAGTTTCTTTTAAAGATTCAAAAATCTCACTCATGGAATCACCAACTGGAAGGACAAAACATGCCGCAAGCTGCTGAAGTTCTCTACCAGCATTCATCAAGGTTGGGGAATTTGGAAGGAAATCAAGATCAGTCATAATATCAAAAAACTGTTTTTCAACCTCTCTTATCTCTTTGTCAGTTTTATTATAATTTTTCTCTGCAGACGCTATGTTTCTTGCTACTCTGAGAAACATATCTCTTGGCTGCTCCAGAAGATTGCCGTATTCATCCCTTTTCAGATACCTTCTTTCCAAAACAGTAATTGCATTTTTTGTCAGATTTAAAGGCTTAGTTTTATAATATTCTTTATATGGTTCAAGCATCTTTTCTTTTTGCTTTGCATCTTCTTTTGCCTCATTTTTTACATCATCTCCTGCATCAGACCCTTTATTTAAAACTGTTTTTTTAATTTCTTCCGCCATATTTCCCCCCATAGTTATAAAAATTTAAATATTATTAAACTTAAAAAATTTTTAGAAAACAAAAATATAATAATATTAAACATTTATTACATTTCAATACATATTGTGTATAGCTTCATTTTAAAGCACAATATATTGTGTGTCAATATATTTTTTATTTTTATTTTTTTCTTTATTTCATGAAAGTTTAACTTTAAACATGTAAAATAAATAATTTATAAGCATCTAAAATTCCATAATAAAGATAAATTATTTGGCTAGGATGAGTTACTTAAGAAAACATGCAAGGTTTCCTCCAGCAAGATAAAGCTTACTTAAAGTTTTAAGGCTTTAGCTCTCCTCTTAAAAGAGAAACCATGCCCGCTCCGCCTTCAAATGGTTTTCTTAAGTAACTCATCCTAGCCTTTAGAGTTTTGATTTTATTGCTGTCATGAAATTTTAGATGCTTCCAATAATTTTTATTATCTTAATAAGAATTCAAAAAGATGGTATATTGTGAAAAATAATTGTTAATTTTAAATTGCCCAACTTGAACTTTAATATCAAGTAAATATATAAGAAGACTAAATAATTACAATAACAATAATAAAAAGATTGCAATAGCAGTTAAAACAAATAGAAATGAATCATAAAAAACTTAAGCTTCAGCTTTTTTGGACTTTTTTTAAAATAGGCCTTTTCACTTTTGGTGGCGGGTTTGCAATGATCCCTTTAATTGAAAGAGAAATTGTTGATAAAAAAAAATGGATTACACAAGAAGAAATGTCAGACATAGTAGCAATCTCTCAATCTTTTCCTGGGGTCATAGCTATTAATTCAGCCACTATAATTGGATTCAGAATAGGAGGATATTCTGGAGCGTTATTTTCAACACTTGGAGTGGTTCTCCCATCCTTTACAATAATCACCTTAATTGCAAGTGTTTTTAATTATGTTATGGATCTAAGCATTGTAAAAGCAGCACTTAAATCTATAAGTGCAAGCGTTGTAGCTCTACTTATATTTGCAGCTGTAAGATACGCTAAAACAAGCATTAAAGATAAAATAAGTCCTGTAATTACTGTCATAGCTCTTTTAATTATTCTTTTTACTGATATTCACCCAATTTATACCATTATTTTTGGTATTGCCGTGGGATTATTAATTTACATAATAAAATTAATTAGAAAAAAAACAAAATGATTTATCTTCAATTATTTACTTCCTTCTTTAAAATAGGCCTTTTTAGCTTTGGTGGTGGATATGGCATGATTCCAATGATACAAAAAGAATTACAGATTCATAATTGGATATCAGGCCAAGATTTTATAAAAATAATCTCTATTTCTGAAATGACTCCCGGACCTATTGCTGTAAATACTGCTACTTTTATTGGTTACAAAACTGCAGGATTTTTAGGAGGGGCAGTTGCAACACTAGGAGTTGGATTACCATCATTTATTTTGATAATCAGCACTGCCTATATATTAAACAAATATAAAACACACCCGTTGCTGGGAAGAATCCTATATGGAATAAAGCCAGTAGTTCTAGCATTAATTATAGGAGCTATATTCTTTGTAGGAAGAAATACAATGTTTAAACATGAAATCAATGTTAATATCTTAAACCAGCCTAGTCCAATTATGTATCTTATAAATAATATTGATCCTGTTAATGTATTCATATTAATAATTAGCCTACTTATGCTACTTTTACTAAAAATTCACCCTATATTTGTTTTATTAATATCAGGAATATTAGGTGTTATTTTTCATTATATAGGAATAATTTAAATAAAATTTTAAAAATTATAACAATCAATCTAAATAAATTAATAAGCATCTAAAATTCAAATAATTGTATTGAATTTTTTCGCTAAAATGTTATTATCAAAAGGCCTTTATAATATAAATAATCTGTAAGAAACAGTAAATAACCAAAAGGAGAAGCGCTTGAGTTCTGTAATCAAGAAAAGACGGAAGAAAATGCGTAAGAAAAAACACAAAAAAATGCTCAAGAAAACTAGATGGGTTAGAAAAAATAAATAAAAATAATAATTATTTGATGTTAGCAAATATCAAGTAAATTTAATATGTCTATTATAATATACCTATCGCTTCAATAAACAATTAACACTATTTTATTCCAAGGTTACTAATCAATAAGTTAACTATCAACTTTAATGATAAATAACAATGAATTAAAAAATATAATTGGAAACGACATTCTTTTATGTGATGGAGCTATGGGTACTTTACTTCAGGGTTTTGGTTTTCCAACAGACCCTAGCTCATTTTTATCTAAAAATAATGAATTCTTTAAAAAAGTTACTGAAATACACCTTAGTTATCTTGAAAATGGGTCAAATATTATTCAAACAAATACATTTAGTTCTAACCCTATAAAGCTTTCTACTTTTAATGTAAGCTCTTTAGATGATATTAAAATTATAAACCAGAAAGCTGTATATGCTGCAAAAACAGCCATTGAAGTTTTTAAAGAGAATCTTAATCTTAAAAATTTTGAGAAGAATGACAATAAGATGGTAAAGTATAATAGCAAAGTAAATAATCCTTGCCCTCATAGACCTTTGCTAATTGCTGGAAATATTGGCCCTACTGGTAAACTTCTTGAACCCTTTGGAGATTTAAGTTATAAGAAAGCAGTTGAAAATTTTAAGATTCAAACTGATTTCCTTATTTCTAGTGGTAATATAGATATTTTTCTCATTGAAACAATGATGGATATAAATGAAGCATTAGCAGCAATAGAAGCTATAAAGGATACTAGTAATAATATAGCCATAGTTTGCACTCTTACTTTTAACGAAAAGGGCGTAACATTAATGGGGAACAGAGCTGAGACTTCAGTTAAAATATTAACTGAGGCTGGCTGCAGTGTGGTAGGTGCAAATTGTAGTGTAGGTTCCGATAAAATGTTAGACATTGTTAAAAAAATGAGAAAAGCAGATAGAGGTGCAAAATTAATATTTCAACCAAACGCAGGCGTACCAAAACTTATTGAAGGAAAAACAATTTATACAGAAACACCCGAAATTTTTGCAAAAAATGTTAAGAAATTCTTGTCATATAACCCATCTATTTTGGGAGGCTGTTGTGGATCTACTCCTGAGCACATTAAAAAAATTGCTGAACTTATTAATAAGACTGGCACAGGAATATAAGAACAAAATTCAGGTGCAACTATAGCAATCTTTACTAAAGAATTTAATTCATGTACTCTATCTTTTCTAGGAAGAGAAAAAGTGAAAAAAAACAATTATTTAAAAAGAATTCACATTGATTCTACGATTTCTCTTAATTCATTAGCAATTTCCTTGTAACTTCCTTTCGTCTTAAAAATTTGTTTTCCAAATTTTATTTCAACTCTTACCCTCCTTGGCCAGTGGCCAAAAGGTAAAATTCCATTATGCAAAATATCTCTTAACCCATCTATTCTGACTGGAACAATCGGCACTTTCATATCTTTTGCTATCATTCCAATTCCTGCCTCAAAATCACCAATATTACCATCTTTTGTTACCATCCCTTCCGGAAATATCAAAACATTCCAACCTTTATCTAAAAGATAAGCTATATTCTCAAGAGATTGTTTAAAACCATGTGTCCTTGATAAGGGAACTACATTTAAAAAAAGAGAAATAAAAGTATAAAAACCAATTGCTTCAATAGCTCTTCTAAAAATGCTTCCAGTTTTGTAAAAATAATGATTAAAGTGATACTCGATTGACATAACAGTGGTAAACTTCATCCTTAAATTAAATGGAAGTGCATAAAGAATTACTAGAGCGTCTAAAACTGAAGTATGGTTAGATATAAAAACTGTAGGCTTTTTTATATCTTTAAGATTTTCAATACCATAACGTCTTTCTTTATAAAGCATTAAAATAAAAGGCATCAGTAGACATTGAAATATTGTCTTAATAATTATAAAAGGAAGCGAATAAGGAAAATAATAAAAAGGTATTTTAGCAGTTTCGCCTGGAGGATTTTTTAATAATTCTTTAAGTTCCCCAACTTTCATGCCTTTTTTTATATTAATATCCTCAGAATTTATATTTAATTTTTCTTCTATTACACTTGAAAGAGCAATAAAATCCAAGGAGTCAAAACCTAAATCGTCATCTAGTTTCAAGTCTTGGTTGAGATCACTTAAGCTTACCGATTTAACAGAATTTAATAAACCAAAAATTTCTTTATCTGGCAAATATTCTATCTCTTTTACTTGTGACTCTTTGCTTTTTTCTAATTCTCCTTTTTCTATATCACTTGTTATTATCTCGCTTACTAATGCCCCGTTCTCAGTTACTTTGCGTCCTGTAATTTTTATAGTTTCATCTTTCTCTTTACCTGCTTTGCTTTCTAAACTAACAATTGACAGTAAAACTTTCTCTCTTATCTCATTTTTTTTAGGCTTAAAAGTAGAAGTCCTTGGAAAATCGGGCTCATTCCAAATACTAAAACTATTAATTTTTTGCATCAAATGTAACTTTAAATTTGCATTTTTAATTATATCTTCAGCTATTTTTCGAACAAAAAATTGAAATTCCATACCTTCTTTGGACTCAAGTAAATCTTTGGATAAACTTTCCTCTGATATATCTTTAATTTTATCTTCGAGCAATCTTTCTGGTCGAATTTCTTTTGGCGTATTTTCCTTATCTTTATTTACCTTAATGAATTGTTCATTTATTTTCTTTAAATCTAAAAGCAAAACTGCATGTATATCAACTGTGCTTTTATCTTTTTCAATTCCAAAAACAACACAGTCTTTTACTAAATCAGATGAGGACTTTACTGCCTCTTCAATGTCATAAGGATATACATTTAAACCATCAGGCCTTACAATCATATCATCAACTCTGCCTTTAAAGAAAACATCCCCATTCTTATCAACTTCAACAAGATCCCCAGTTTTAAACCAACCATTTTGTGATTTTATTTCAATTTTCTTATCACCACTTATATAAGCATCTGCAACACTTTCACCTTTTATGAAAACCTCACCTGAAATGACTTTTACATTTTGCTCGTCTAAAAAATTTCCTACAGAACCTTCCTTATTTTTTGCTGGGTCTGTTAAGGTAACAAGGGGTGCTGTTTCAGTTAAACCATATCCTTGGAATACAGCAAAAGCAAGGCATCTAAAAAAATCCTCTGTTTCGTTATCTAGACGAGCTCCGCCTGAAATTATTGCCACCAAACTTATTCCTATTTTCCATTTAAGACCAATAAATGCTGGGTATCTTATCCACCATCTTACATTTCTAAGTCTTTTGTACTTTGATTTAAATTTTTCTGAATTCAAATTATATTCATTAATCAGATGGTCCTTAAATAAAGTAATGACTCTTGGAAGAGCACCAAGTATCCATATTTTCTCTTTTTTAATAAACCTATGTATTTCTTCAGGCACATAACTATTTAAATAATAAACAGAGCAGCCCATCATTAAGGGAATAAAAATACCTATAACCTGGCCATACATATGGCTTAAAGGTACCAATGATAAAAGTTTTGGATTAATAATAAATTTAAGAAAAATTTTCCATTTATCTATAATAGGTTTGGCAGCCAGTATATTTGCTCCTATATTCTTATGCTTTAATATAACACCTTTAGGATTTGCTGTTGAACCTGAAGTAAAAATTATTTCAGCAACACTTTCCTCACTAACTTCATTACTTATATCATTACTTATGTTATTTTCATTTTTTATGGTAGATTCTGTTTCACTTTTATTTTTTAGTTCACTATCTAACTTAATTTGACTTGTATCTCCATCTCTAGTTTCACTTAAATTTTCAATTATCTTTATTAAATCTTCTATATAAATAAAAGGTATTTTTAAATCATTAACTGAAATTTCATTTATAAGACTGCCATTTGTAGGATTATCATTGTTGCTTGAGTGATTTGAAACACGTGAATTCAAAAAACTTGGAGTGTTGGTTAGATTAGTAGTATTAATATCCATATCTTTTGAATAAATTATTAGCTTTGGATTTATGGTATTCATAATTTTTAAGTCAAAATCAAAACCAAGATTATAATCAACAGGCACTAAAACTATTCCATGAATTATGCAGCTTAAAAAAACAATAACCCATTCTGGGCAATTTTGACATTTTATAATTATTTTGTCACCAGGGTGGATATTAAGTGAAACAAAAAATGAATGTAATTTTTTTGAATACAAGTAAATCTCTTTACTGCTAAGTTTCCTAATTCTATATTTTTCTTTTAGGCAAAAACTTAGATTTTTACTTGTAAAATTATCTATTAAAAACTTTGAAAGCCTTGACATTTTAATCGAGCACCATTTTTTACTTATATATTATATTTTAATCATTTTATTCTTATTATTATTTATGAACTTGTATAGGCATAGCTTTACTAGCTTTATTATAGCCTTTTAATTGATATCTAAAAAGGGCTCACAATATTAAATGATATTTATTAGATAATTCTTAAAACAAAAATTGCTAACAACTGCTCTAATTACTAATAAATTTTATAAACCTATGCATCAATAACTTTTTTCCTTTTAGACACTAAGGTAGTAAGAACATAAACAATACCACCAAATACGCTAATTAAAATATTAGTAATTAAAACTATTAAGGAGAATGTGAAACTTATATTTTGTGGGACATTAAATTCTCTTAAAAGAAGCACCAATGTATTTTCTCTAACACCAAAGCCACCTAAAGTTATGGGGATATTAGCAGCAGTCCACATAATCGGGATAATAAACATATAAGAAATAAAACCTAAATTTACTTTGAGAGATAGACCTATAAAATAAAAACTAATAAAAGTACAAATATTTCCTAAAATACTAAGCAAGAAACTAAAAATTAATTCTTTTTTTCTAAGCTTATAGCCCTCAAGAACATCAGAAAAAGATGTAATATTTTTACTAAATCTTGAAAGAAACTTTATCTTTTCAAAAAGCACATCTATCTTAAACTTTTTTGGGAAAATTGTTATAAAAATCATTAAAAAAATAATCGGAAGTATAATTAAAAAGCCTATTAAAAAATATTTGTTTAGATACTTATACATTCCAAATAAAAATGAGACTATAAGGCAAAAAATACCACTTAAAAGTCCTAAAAATCTACCCATATAAATAGAAGAGATATTCTCATTTAGAGGCACTTTATATGATCTATGAAGATCTACACCCCTGTAAGCATCTCCACCTACGCTTGTTGGCAACAGTGTTCCAAAAAAGAAACCTATAAAAACTGAATTAAATAAATAAGAAAGAGGAATTTTTATGTTATGCGAACTAAGGAGTATTTTCCACCTTGGTGCTTCACATGCTATACCTAAAAAATAAAATAAAATTCCAAGAAAAACAAAAATTAAACTTGAATCTTTTAATATATCAGGGATATCTCTTAAATATTGATAATTAAGTGCTATCAAAACTGAAAATAAGGCAATGCTTATAAAAATTCTTATTGCAAGCGACAGATTTTTTTTAGATTTTTCAGAAATTTTAAACTTATTTTTTTTAGCCATTGGCAAAAATTACATTCATGAAAAATTAGTTTAAATAGTTAAATAGTACAAATAGGGTAATAACTTTAGACAACTTCAAACAATTCTTCAACTGCCAAACTGTACTTCATAAAGTTTTTTAAAATCATCTTTTAGATCCTTATATAAGGATCTATAAATATCGTAAGTTTTTCTATAAATTGGAAAGTTTCCACTATTTGGTTTTATTTCATCTGCTTGTCTAACAGTTTTTTCTACTGCTTCTTCAACTGATTTGTATAAACCGCATCCAACCCCACCTAAAAGTGCAGCACCAAAAGCAGGACCTTCTTCATTTTTTAAAGTTATTAAAGGTGTTTCAAAAATATCACAAATGATTTCTCGCCATATTTTACTTCTTGAACCGCCACCAATTAAAACTATTTTATCTGAATTAATACCTAAAGAACGCATTAAATTTAAACAATCAAGCTGGCTAAATGCAACCCCTTCCATGATTGAACGTACGAAATGATCTTGACCGTGAACATATGAGATGCCAAAAAATACTCCTCTAGCATATGCATCCCCGTGAGGAGAACGCTCACCTGATAAATAAGGTAAAAAGATAAGCCCATTTGAACCAGCGCTTACCTTTTCCGCTTGGGCGTCCAAAAGTTTATATTTTTTAAGATCAGGTCTTTCTTGCATAATAGATTTGCTTGGACCAAATGTATCATAATACCATTTTTGTGAACCTGCCGCTGATAGGGTTACCCCCATAAGATGCCACTTCCCAGGGACAGCATGACAGAATGAATGAAGCCTACCTTCAGGATCATAAACAGGGCTATCACTATGAGCAAATACTACTCCACTTGTTCCGATGGAATCTGAAATTATTCCTTGCCTTATAATTCCTGAACCAACATTTCCTGCTGCATTATCTCCCCCACCTCCAGCAATTGGTGTGCCAGCCAAAAGTCCTGTTAATTTTGCAGTTTTTTCATTAACTCTCGAACTTATTTCATAAGATTCATAAAGCTCGGCAAGAAAATTTTTATCTATCTCTAGCCCATTAAGAATTTCATTAGACCATACTCTATTTTTTATATCCATAAGAAGCATACCAGCAGCATCAGACACTTCTGTTGCATAAACCCCTGAAATCATAAATCTTACATAATCTTTAGGCAAAAGTATTTTATAAACTTTTTTATAATTTTCTGATTCATTTTCTCTAAGCCATAAGATCTTTGGAGAAGTAAAGCCAGGAAGAGCTTTATTATAAGATAATTTAATAAAATTTTCATAACCAAATATATTATATATCTCTTGGCATTGAGGCTCTGTTCTCTGATCACACCATAAAATTGCAGGTCTTATAACCTCATTATTCTTATCAAGGAAAACAGAACCATGCATTTGTCCCGAAAGCCCTATTGCTTTAATATCACTGCCTTTAATTTCATTTTTTTCAAGAACTTCTTTGATTGTTTGTATTGTAGCATCATACCAATCTTCTGGTTCTTGCTCAGCCCACCCAGGTTTGGGGGTGTAAAGAGGATATTCTTTTACTGCTGAGCCGATAATACTTCCATCTTCATTAATAACAAGACTTCTTGTCCCAGTTGTGCCAATGTCAATACCAAGAAGATAATTTTTAGCCATTGCTGCTCCTCCAATATAAAAAATTAAATAAGAAATAAATTGAACTGTTTAAGAGTTGTGTTTACAACTACTTAAAATTAAAAAATTTAAATTTATTATTTACCCTGAATTCTAAAAATAAGAATGATAAGTAAATGGGAAAATAATAAGTGTAAAACGTACTTATGGACTAAAATAATTTGGAAACAACTCCATAAATTTCTTTATACTTATTAAATTTTTCTAAATACCTTTCTCTTATCTTTTCATCAGGTAAAAATTCGTCTTTTACTTGAACAAATTGCGAAATAGCTTCAGGTAGTGTAAATCTTCTTGTCCCAAGCCCAGCAAGCATCATTGTTGCAAGGCAACCTGCCTCAGCTATATCCATTCTTAATATTCTTTTGTTTAAAATTGAAGATTTAAGCTTTAGTTCAAAGTCTGATTTAGATCCGCCACCTACAGCCCTAAGTTCAACAACCTTAACTCCGCTTTGGTCAGCAAGCTCTAAATTAAAGCAAATCTCAAAAACAAGGCTCTCAACGATAGCTTTAAAAATTTCTTCTTTTGTTGTATCTAAATTTATACCAATAATAGAGCCTTTTGGCACTGGATCTAAATACGGAGTTCCTGATGCAGAAAAATAAGGAAGAACTAATAAATCTGAAGGTTCAAATGTTAATTTTGAAGAAATATCTCTAATTGCTTGCCCATTTCCCGATAATATATTATCTCTAAACCACTTAACTACACTTCCACTTGATAAGTTATAAGCTAGGGTTACATACTTACCATCAACTGCATGTGCTTGACATCCAAAATTATAACCTAGCATTTTTTCATTCGTTATAGCATCTTCAGAACAAGTAGTAACACATTCTACTGTTCCCATGCCATCAGCAGCAATGCCACCTCTCACAGCACCTACTCCTAATGCTGCGCAAGGTTGATCATGAGCACCCGTTACCACAGAAACATTACCCTTAAATCCGAGATCCTCAGCTATTTTTTTGTCAATAAAACCAATTTCAACAGCTGATGGGGACGGGGTTGAAAACAAATTTACATCAATGTCGAAAGTATTAAGAATATCTTCTCGCCAAATTTTCTCTCTAATATCAAAAAATAACGTCCTTGAAGCCAGAGAATGATTTATTTTTGTGTTTTTTATTCCAAGCTTATGAAAAAATAAATCTTCAGTAAACAGTATTTTTTTGGTCTTATTATAAATATCAGGTCTATTTTTTTTCATCCACATTATTTTATTTAAAGCACAAATATAACCAGGAGGATAACCTGTAATCTCAAAGAGCTCTTTTGCACTGTATTTTGATAATATTATTTTAACTTCTTCCGTGCTTCTTGCATCTGTAGAATAAATAGTGTTATATAAAATATTCCCACTGCCGTCTATAGGCGTAAAACTTTCTCCAACAGTTGAAACAGAAAGAGCAGTAACTGGGTCATCTTTAACAGCAGGGTCGTTATTAACTTTCCTTAAAACTTCAAATATTTTATCCCACTGATCAGCAGTATCAAATTCTACCCAGCCAGGATTTGGAAATAGCAGATTGTATTCCTTGTAATCACTTGCAAGTATTTTGCCTGTTTCACTAAAAGCAATTGCTTTTGTTCCAGTTGTACCAATGTCAATTCCCATTAAACTCATAACTAACCTACCCTTTAGTACTTTTATAATTAAAGATATCTAACTTATTCTATCTTATTTTTTATAATTATAAACAATATAGCATTATATACTTAAAGGCACTTACCTTTCTTATCTAGGTTATAATTGCTTCACCTTAACAAAGAAATAGCAAGTGCCTTCAAAAACATACCATAACTACAATAACTTTTAACATTTACCATTTAAATATTCCAGAAATCAGGTAGGTAAACTTTCTCGCCTCCTGACATTGCTGAAATATGCCCGCAAAGTCCCGCACTTGTCCAATTTGCAGCTTTTTCCGCATCAATAGCAGAATCTCTGTTTTCAACAATAGACATGATAAATTCATGAACTAGGTGTGGATGAGAACCACCATGGCCAGAACCTTGAATAAAGGATAGATGGGATTTCTCTTCTTCATCCATTACTTCAGTAGACTTTGTAAATTTTGCAATTTCCTTTGGAAGCATATATCCAGTATCAGGTATTTTTACCCTTTCAGCGTCTTCCTTACCTAAAAATAATATTGGATCTTCATTATCAAGTCTGTTCCATTCAAATGAAAGTTTTTTCCCATATACATCAAAACTTTCTATATACTGTCTTACAGTATCATAAAGAGACCTTGTAACCTCACCACCTATATCGCTATCTTTAAATCTAAGTAACATTGATTCAACAGCATAAGGACTATTCCAGTTTTTAATATATTCCTCTCTTATTCTTCCTGAGCCAATAGCAAAAACCCACTCAATTGGTTTGTCTGCAAGAATTGCAAGTGGGCTTACAGCGTGGGTTGCATAGTTTAAAGGAGGCCAACCCGGCCAAGGGGGTCCCCACTCTTCCATATCCTGCATGTGTGATCCTCTTAAAAACTGAATCTTCCCTAACTTTCCAGAATCTTTTAGGGACTTAACATAAAGAAATTCTCTAGTATAAGCAGCTGTCTCCATCATCATATAATTTGTCCCTACTTTTCTCCTTAACTTAACAATTTCTTTACAGTCCTCAACATCTATTGCCATAGGAACAGTACAGGCAACATGTTTTTCTGCCTTAAGGCAATCAATAACAATAGGAGCATGGGTATCAGCTGGGGTTACAATATGTATCGCATCCAGTTCTTTAATTTTTAAAAGGTCTCTGTAATCGGAATAAAGCCTGTCAACTTTATATTTTTCCCCTGCATTTTTTAATTTCTCTTCATTTCTTTGACAAATTGCATAAAGCTCTGCATGAGGATGATTTTGGTAAATAGGGATAAAATCTGCTCCAAAACCTAAACCAACAATAGCAACTTTTACTTTTTGGCTTGGCATAAAACCTCCCTTTTAACTATTATAAGAGAATACTATTACCCTTCATACTTATCTTTATCTTTAATTATCTTTAATAAAGACCTTATTTTTCTTATTTTTCCATGGATTTAGCTAAAATCATTTCTATTTCTCCCCTGTTATTCTCAGGATCAAAATAAGCTTCTATGATTTTTTCATGTGGGAGTTCATTAATTCTTTCATTCATGATATGCAAAACAAGTGAATTAATTTCTATTGCTTTCGTTGCAGGCATTCTTTCAGGATTTATGTCTATGCCAAAATATTCCCTATACCCTGCCATTTTAAGAACGTACATCATAGCCTCAGCTTGTTGCCACTCAACCACCCCAACATTTAAATCTTGGTCATAATTACCAAGTGGTTGGCTATTCCAGTGAGTATTAAATAACCTTCCTTCTCTTAGACATCTTGCAATAGCATAAGGAGTGTCTTCAAAACCCATTCTTATATGACCAATTTCAGGTTGCATTCCCATTAAAGGGATACCTTTTGCTAGAAATTCCTTGTTAATAGGATTTTTCAATCTTTCTTCTATGTCTTTACAAGCTATTAACCCATCTGCCGTTGTCCTATAAATATTATTTGGAGCAGGTTCATAAGGTTTTGGCTCAATTGCAACAATTACTCCAGGAACTTCATCCATTGCTTCAGCAACTGCACTTTCAAATCTATCCCACATATCATAAAAAATCGTCCCTAAAGAATAAGTATAGCCATCAATTCCAGGCCATATACCAGCATGGTGAAGCTTTTTCTCTTTAGCAAACTTAAGACAATTCACCAGTGTCTCAATAGCCTTTTCTCTATACTTTTTTATCGGATTAGAGAGGGAACCAAATTCATACTCCTTAGGATAAAAAATAGCTGGATAGCAAGACTGAAGCACTATCCCAGTTTCCTTTTCAAGCTCCTCATAAAGATAATAGTTTTCCTCATTAACTTCATTAGGATAATGAGCCTCTATTGCCCTAACTCCATACTTACTCATATCGGCAGCCATCTCAATTCTTTCAGCAATAGTCTTATTTGGAACATAAGCTTCATGAAATCTGCCACCTCCAGGACTAAAATACCAAATACCGACAGAAATTTTTAAATCAAGGTTAAAACTGTTCATTTGTTTTATTAACTCTTCCTTGCTTAACCTTTTCTTTTGGTAACTGGTATCAGTTATAGAATTTTCCATCTTTCTCTACCCCTCATCTTTCATTCTTATATTTTTTCTATCTTCTATATATTATTTTATTTCTATAAATTTTATTTATTTTTATTTTCATCATAATAATTTAGCTTTTAAAATTTAGTCTGAAACTTTAATTTGTATCTTGATTTGCTTTCCAGGATTTGTTCTTAAAAGCCTAATTGCTTCTTCTGTTTTTTCTAAAGGATAAGTTCCAGTTAAAAGCGAATCAAATTTAACTAGGCTATTTTCTATTGCTCTTATTGCTTGGGGCCAAGCTAAGGGTGCAAGCCATGCTGACCTTATTTCCTTATCCATTGTATGAAAGCTAAGTGCTGGAATTTTAAATACATCATCTTCATTAGGCAAACCAAAATGAACAATTATCCCACAGTTACCAGTGACATCTACAGCTTGTTCAAAAGCAACATTTGCGCTTGTTGGAACAATAGTTCTATTAGCTAAATTCCCATTTGTAATCTCACTCAATGACTTCTTTAAATCTGGCGTATAATATTTTGAGTTTTTATCAGCAACGTTAAAAATAAAATCAGCACCAACTTTTTTACCTTGCTCAAGTCTCCAATCATCATTTAGTGCACCGACTAAAGCAACTTTTCCAGCTCCTAAAACCTTACTTAACTGGGTCATCATTAGACCCATTGAGCCTGGACCAAAAATTACAACAAAATCGCCTAATCTAATAGAAAGTTTCCTCATACCATTTACCGCACAAGCTAATGGCTCAGTAAAAGCACCTGCCTCATAACTTACATCTTCTGGCAACTTAAATAATCCTGTGTATTTTGAAACACAATATTCAGCAAATCCCCCATTTACTGATACCCCAGGTACAGTTTGGTTCTGGCAAAGATGTGTTTGCCCTTCAGCACATGCCATACAAGCATTACAACTTTGTATTGGATTTACAACAACCCTGTCACCAGGTTTAAAAAGCCCTAACATTTCAGGAACTTTACCAACTTCTACTACTTCTGCAGTAAATTCATGACCAAGTACTATAGGACCTTTACCGCTTGGGGTTCCAACTGGAGAAAGACCATAATAATAAGAAATATCAGATCCACATATTCCACAATTTTTTACTTTGACAAGTACATCAATATCCGTTACTTCTGGAATGGGAATTTCCTCAAGTTTCATTTTTTCTCCCTCATAAAAAACCTGAGCTTTCATTTTCCCTTTCAATTTAGCCTCCTTTCGCAATTTCTATAATATTTAATATTAAAAATTCATAGAGATAAAAATCTATACACTAATAACTCTAATAACTTAAGCCAACTTTAAGTTTTTAACTTTTGCTACCGTATTTTTTTATCAAACCATCAAGATAATTCTTGCAATCTGCTGTAACATCTAGAGCTTTAGGCCAGAAACAAAGATCAATTGTCCACCACTCGTCTTTATATCCAGCATCTAATATTGCAGGGATTATTTCATCAAAATTTAAAAGACCTTTCCCTAACGGTGTATGTGTACTTGTATCGTCATCATGAAGCGTTCCGTCTGAGTCTATTAAGTGGATATGGCCTATTTTCCCAGTAAGCATATATGCAAATTGAACGACTCCTTTAGGAAGTGTTTCTTTCTCTCCCATTTGCCTTGCTCCAACAACACTACACATATAAGCATGGCAAGAGTCAAACATTATCGAAAAATTTGGATGATCAACTTTATAAACCATTCGAACTACTTCACTTGGTTTATTAAACAAAAATCCAGGTTCAAATTCCCAAACTAACTTGACTCCTTCTTTGGCACATATCTCAGCCGATTTATTCCAAACAGATGCAACTTTAGAAAAACATGTTTCATAGTCCATCCCACCTGGTATTCCTGTTGGAGGTTCAACTGTATCAACTCTTAGCTTAGGAATATTCAAATCAACACATAGTTCAAGATTGTCTTTTAAAGCTTTAATATAATCTTCTTCGCTAGAAGTTGCAGGTGAAGGAGAAGGCGCAGCAACACCCGAAAGGGGAAGATTATATTTTTCAAGCAGCTTTTTTACTTTCATCCTTTCTTCCTTAGTATTAGAAGGCAAATGAGGAGGAAAAGCACCAAGCTCAAAGCCATCAAAACCAAGTTCTGAAACTCTTTTTAAAACATCTTCAAGAGGTATAGGTGATTCAGAATAACCACCCCAGATAAAAGCCCAACCGCCTATTGAAGTTTTTATAGCCATCTTAAGGTTCCTTTCTCTTATTTGAATATTTTTAAATTAATTATTATTTAACCTTAACTTTTATACATGCTAAATACCTAAAGTCTAAAATATGTCTAAGATATAAAAACCCGTTATACTTCCTTCATATGTATAACTTTCTTCATATATATAATATATCGCTTTGCAGTCTAATATAATTACAATACATTAGTGCAATATATTATTAGCTTTTTCGCAAACCACCCATGTATATTTTAGGCACTTACTTTTAACCTTATTTTTTATAAGGCTTTATCATTGGAACATCAGGGTTAACATCCGGACCAAAGAATTTTATTATAAGTAAATCTTCCATGCCTTCATTTTTAACCGTAAGAGGCTTTATTGCTCTTTCATAAGAAATTAAAAGCTCATCACACTCAAAGTTTTTAGCCTCTATCTTATGGCCATCATAAGTTCCTTTTCCTTTCCAAACCAAAATGTTGTACACACCTTTTTCTTGCGTCACAAATGATTGCCCTGGCTTAATGATAAGTCTCTTACCTGAAAACTTTGTTGTATTATAGTAAACCCAGTGTTCTACTCCTCCAGATTGCTTGGACTCTTCAATAAAGATATTTTTAAGATGATGATTTTCATAAAAATAAGGATCTCCACTTTCTTCCCAATTTATCTGGCTTAAAATAATTTTTTCACCATATTTTTCTCTATCCTCTTTTCTTACATCTTTAAATAAAAGTTCCTTTGAAATTATTTTTCCAGCATTTAGGGCCTGAAGCATTGCAAATACATCAGAATCTTCTTGAAGTTCAATAGTAAGTGCAGTACCTGGACCATGAAGAACTCCTGAAGGAAGGAAAAACCCTTCACCAGGAACATTTAAATATGCTCTAGAATGCTGTAAAATTAAATCATCTTTCCATTCAACCATATAAGGAAGTAGTATGTCATATTTCTTCTCATCTACAATATATGGGTGAACTCCAAAAAATGTTTCTGGATGAGCTCCTGTGTCAACATCTTCAGGATAATAATATGCCTCATCTTTAGAGTTTCTACCCACAAGCTTAGCATCTTTCTCCATTTGATGTATGTGATAAGGTAGTCTTGCAGTATAATCATATATTTTTGCAAGTCTCCCAAGACCTTTATGGGTTTTTGAATATTCTTTACCCATAATTAAGTCGGGTGCTGCATCAACAGCATCTTTTAATGTAATTTTTTCTGTTGATTCTAAATTTAAATAACTTAAGCCTTCATCAGCTGGGCCAATTGCATTATCAGCTTTAGTAACAGAAGCGAGCCACCTTTCACAAATAAATCCTCTTTCTCCAACATCATATTCTTCTTCAGCAAGCCCTAATCTTCTCCCAGGTGGAAGGAAATCACGAGCTACCCATGCAGGTTTTAATTTTAAGACACCATTATTCTTTTCCAGTTCTTTTTCAACAGCATTTCTTATATCTATCATATTGCCTCCTCATTAAAACAAATTTACTTAAGTTAACTTAAAAGCCCTTTTAAAAATCTCAATCCTTTTTCAGCAAGAGCAAAATCACTTTTTTCAGTCTGCCTCCATATAGAAGCTGCCTTTGCAATAACCTTATTTTCTGGTGTAAACGATTCAATAACCACCCATTTATCATAATTAATCCTTCTAAGTGCATCTGCTATGGGCTTCCAGTGAACCTGACCTGTACCAGGTGCACCTCTATCATTCTCGCTTGCATGAAACATGTAAAGTAAATCACCAGCATCTAAAACTGCCATAGACGAGCTTTTCTCTTCTATGCTCATGTGGAATGTATCAAGATGAATTTTAAGCATTTTGCTTCCAACATCATTAATCATTCTAACCGCATCTTTGCAAACATTTATAAAATCAGTCTCAAATCTATTAAGAGGCTCAATTGCTATATAGACTCCGTATTCTTGAGCCCACTCACATACTTTACCAAGATTTTCAACAACAGTGTTCCATTGAGCTTTCTTTTCTTCTTCTGGAACAAGTGAAGCGCGACCAACAGCTGAATACACAGGTCCTACAAAAAGATTACTCTCTAGTTCCACACACGCTTCAAGGCAATCTTTTATATACGCAAATCCACCCTCTATAGCTTCTTTATTTGGACCTCTTATATCCCTGTCCTCACCAAACAGACCACAAATAGAAGAACAAACAAGCCCATTATCTTTAAAAGTCTTTAGTGTTTTTTTGTAATCAATATCACCCTTTTTTTCAAGCGCAATTTCTACTCCATCAAAACCTAAATCACTAAATTTTTTAGTCAGACTTTTTACATGCTCATCTGTATAAGTCCCTGTAAACAGCAATGTATTTATCCCAAACTTCATCTATGGCCTCCAAGTAAATCTTAATTAATTATAAAATTTTAGCCTTTAGTATAATTTAATATAGAAAACTCTTTATTAAAAACTAAATAACTACTTTAAACATTATTAAACTTTGCTATTATTCAAAAATACAAAGCTCCTTTTTACCTGTTTCTGCAGATTTTAATATTGCATCACAAATAACAGCATTCCTATATCCATCTTCAAATGTAGCTACATAAGGCTCAAGGGGTTTATTTTCTATAACTGCATTTACCATATTATATGCTGTATGAACAAAAGTATTTTCCCATCCAATGATATGGCCCTGCGGCCACCAGTATTCATAATAAGGATGAAATGATTCAGTAACACTTATACAATGAAATCCCCTGGTTTCCGCGGGTTCTTCATCTGCCCAGTAAACATAAAGGTTATTCATATTTTCAAGATCCCACCATATGCTACCTTTTTCTCCATTGATCTCGATGCAATTATAATTCTTTCTACCTGCAGCAAATCTTGATGCCTCAATTGTACCTATGGCATCATTTTCAAATTCAACAACAGCAGCAAAAGCATCATCAACGTCTACTTTTTCTCTTTTCTTTGTTGACTCATCGTACCTCTCATTAATAAATGTCCGTGCTACCGCCATAACTGATTTGAATTCACCACACAAAAACCTTCCAAGATCAATAATATGCGCTCCTAGATCTCCCAATGCTCCACTTCCAGCAAGTGATTTCTTCAATCTCCAAACCATAGGAAAATTAGGATCCATTATCCATTCCTGAAGATATCTTGCCCTAAAATGATATATTTTACCTAGCTTTCCGTCTTTAATTAAATTTTTAGCTAAAACAATAGCAGGAGCCATACGGTAATTGAAGTCACATATATTTTTTACATTATACTTTTTTACAGCATCTCTCATTTCTTTAGCTTCTGCTGAGGTTCTTGCAAGAGGTTTTTCGCAAATAATATGTTTTCCTGCCTTTGCTGCTTCAATCGAAGGCTCTAGGTGTAGATTATTAGGAGTGCCATTATCAACTATTTGTATCCTATCATCGTTTATAATATCTTTCCAGTTTGTCGTGTATTCCATATAACCATATCTTCTTGCAGCCTCAGCAACTTCCGCTTCAGGAATACCACAAATCTTTACAAGTTTAGGAATTGCAGCTGGTGGCCAGAAAATGTAAGGCATTTGCTTCCAGCCATTTGAATGTGCTTTCCCCATAAAAGCATGTCCAATCATTCCAATACCTATTTCGGGTATCTCTTTGGGAGCTGTTCCTTCAGCTGCCATGGCGACAAACCCAACTTTTTTTTCTTCTGCCATAACCCACCTCTTTTTATTGATTTCGTGTTAATAATTAATATTTTCTATTATAAGTAAGTTTTTAGAACATAAATTATATTTTCAAATTTTACATTCCACATTTTTTTAAATATTCAACACTCTTTAATAGCACTTCTTTGGGAGCTATAATTTCCAATGTTGAAGTTTCTATTTTTGCATCTTTTAAAGCTTCACAAACTCCCTTGATGTCTACAACTCCGTCACCTATAGCAATGTTAGAAAACCCGCAACCAAACTGTTTGCCTCGCCTCTCTATCCATTCAGGACCAAGGTCTTTCCAATGAATATGATGTATCTTATCTTTAAATACTTTTGCCATCTCTACAGGATCTGTTCCCCCCAACCAAGAATTTCCTGTGTCTAAATTTATTCCAAGAGATTTGGGGTTGCCAAGGAAGTCGAAAACATCTTTTAAACCTTGAATAGAGTCAGTTATAGGACCATGTGGCTCAAGAAGAATACGCACACCATAATCTTCTGCCATTTTTAAGGGAGTATATAACTTTTCTGCAATAATAAATATTCTTTGTTCGTATGTTAATTTTTTAGCCCATTCAGATTCAGGATCATTTTCTGTTGTGATAACATCTTTTATCCCAATAGCAGCTGCAAATTTTACTGCTTTCATAATTTCTGGAGTTGAAAACTTGCCTGGATTACTTGGTTCAAGTAAAACCCCATGAGCACAAACAGTAGAAGGCTTAATCCCATATTTTTCAAATAATCTTTTCACTTCAAAAGGATTCTCATCTAAGCTAATAGTAGGAGAAAATCCTGCTGAACCTAACATACTCCCACCCGCATTTGTATCAGATATATCTGCATGTTTAAACCCCATTTCTTGAGCAAGTTTTAGTTGTCTTTCAGCACTTGCAAAGGCTTCGATTAATAGAAACACACCGATTTCCATAGATCATCCCTTCTTTTAAATTTATTTAATAAATATACAGGCACCACACCCAAATATTAGTAAGTGAATGTACAATATATATTTCTCATTTATTTACTAAGAGATCGTAAAAATTCAACACTTTTTTGGATTTTATCATCAGAACCATAGCATTCTATTGAAATATCTCCATCCCAATTAGTTTCTTTTAAGTAGTTAATGCATTTCTTAATATTTTCTGCATTTACTCCTTCTCCGATTGCTACTTCACTGCTAGCAACACCTGTTTCTTCGCCCCTTGCTGCCTTTGCTAAACCTTCGCTGATATCTTTTATGTGGCAATGTGATAAATACTTCCTAAAAGTTTTAAGATATTCTAATGGTTCCAATCCAGATATAAATGTGTTACCCGTATCTAAATTAAATCTTAAATATTCCGACTCAAAATACTTAAACAATCTTTCCATAAACTCGGCATCATTAGTATAAGGCCCATGAGTTTCCACATTAATAATAATTTTGTAGTCTTCAGCCCATTTCAAGCATTCTTTATAGTTTTGAACTGTAATTTTAAAAACTTCTTCCTTTGAAAGATCACTTACAACATTTCCACTATCTGTTGTATCAACTTTCGGACATCCTAATTCTTTAGCAAAACGAATACTTTGTTGAACATATGGTATAGCATAGGTTGTACCTGCTATGCTCATCATGGGATACGAAGCATCAATTTGAGAAATTCTAAGCCCCCTTTCTTCACAAAATCTCCTTACCGATATAGGATTTTGCTTTAAAGAAACAGAAGGTTCATAGCCCATTGCCTGAATAAAATACTGACCATCTATAATACCAAACTCAACATGTTCTAGCTCATACTTTTGTGCAGTATTGCAAGCTGTTTCAAAACTCCCACTAGATGCACGCCAATTATCAGCATGCATTCCTAAACTTATCATAATAACCTCCTTTTGTTTAATGAAAATATCATTTAAAAAAATCATTTACTACATAAGCTGCAGCCCCAAGAACTCCTGACATGTCTTTAAGCTCAGAAAATTTAATTTTTGTATCTTTTTTTACACTTGTAAGTGAAATCTGATTTACCCTTTTCCTTAGTCGCTTTAAAAAATTTTCCCCTGCTCTTGTATATACCCCATGTATTACAATCACTTGAGGATCATATATTAATATAATATTTGCAATTCCTATGGCAAACCAATTTATAATATCGTCCATTGCAAAAACTGTTAATTTATCTCCTTCTCTATATGCTTCAAAAATTTTTTCAGGGGTTAAATCTTTTAAATTTCCGTTACTTGACATATCAAAGATAATGGAATCTGGAAATTTATTCTTATTGTCTAAAATTATTTTCTTCAACCTATCTATTGAAACCATGACCTCAAAACAACCTTTTGAACCACAGGCACAAACTATTTCTTCATAGGGATTTATTACCATATGACCAACTTCACCCATAATTTTATGAAAACCTCTTTTAATGTCATTTTCTATAATAACTCCTGACCCAAGACCATATCCTGCTACTAAAGAAACAACGTTGCTTATGTTTCTTGCAGCCCCGAGCGTTTTTTCAGCAAAAACATGAAACCTGCTTATATTATCAAGAATAATAGGTATATTTTTAGGGATTTTTTTCTGGATTTTCTCCCTCATCTTTATGTTTCTTCCCCATGAGGGATAGTGAGGTGAATAAAAAACAACCCCATTATCAAAATCGGTAAGACCATAAATACCAATTGCCATTCCTATTATCTTTGAGCTATTTATCTTTGCTTTCTCAATAAGCTCATCAAATAACTGGGCAATTTTGTCTACTACAGAATCAACATCTTCATTTGTTTTTAAGTCGATATCGCAACTCTCTACTATTTCACATTTAAGATTAGTAATGACTGCCTTTAATTTATTTGCTGTAATAGCCATTCCTACAGAATAACCACCATTTGCATTAAACTTGAAAATATTCGGTCTTTTTCCACCTTCTTCAGTAGAATTCCCTTTTCCCGATATCACGACAAAGCCCTTATCAATATAATACTTCATTATTTTTGTGATAGTGGGTTTGCTTAAGCTAATATTTTCTGATAATTCAGCGATTGAAACCTCGTCATACTCCCTTAGCATGTTAAGGATGCGTTTCCTATTAATTTGTTTCAAAATCTTCTGTTTGCCTAAAGTTGACATTAAAATAAGTAAATGGGTTAAAATAAATGAATTATAATTTATAGAATACTTTACATTAAAAGAATTTTTTATTCAACTTAATTTTTTAATTCTAATTTAAAACTTGGTTTTAAAACACATTTACAATATTTAAAAATACTTCAAAAAAGTATTTCAATTCTTGTTTTTAAAGACCTAATTATTTTTTATCTTTTATTATCTTTTACTTAACTTTATAAAAGACCTTTTACTTAAAGTAAATCAATTTGATTCTTATATTAAAGAGGTGTTTATATTTAAATTTTTTTAAATACAAAATTTGTTAAAATTGTAGTCACAGTTTATATTAAAATAAAAGAAAAATTTTTATAGAAATTCATACTTTGTCTCACGACTGGTCGCTCTACTGCTAACTATCGGTGCTTACCACCATGAACTACTCCATAAAGGACTTTTAACACTAAGTTACTTTATATATTAGTTGCTCCATTAAAAAAGCAGACATACTTTATTTAGTATGTCTGCTTTTATTTTTACCATCTTATCATCAAGATGGACTATTTCTTATCCCTATTAATTAGTATCTTGGTCATTTACTATTCTAGTATTATTTTATCTTATTCCTAATTTACAAGGATAGATTTACTCAAATCCTTTCTGGTCTTTGAATTTTGGATCATTTATATCTGTTACAAAATTACCTGCCGCTCTTCCTTCCATATAAGCATCTACATCAGAGAAAGGAACAAGATGTGGCAGTACTTCATCAATGTTATCAATGTTGTAAGGTGTTAAATAAGGATGAATATACTTTCTGTAAGTTTCACCTTTAAAGTAAGCCTTTACTTGTTGATATAAAGTATCTCCTTCAAGAGCTGCTGTCTGATTAACATCCATGGTGATGACCTTATCTTGCACCCACTGCCAGGATATTTCTCTACCGTTTGATGCACCTAGCCAGTAATCCGAAGATTTAACCCCAGCATCTTCCATAGCAAGTAGAACACCTTCCATCATAGGATCGTTTTGAACATATGCACCATCAAAGCCGTCTACACCAAGAGAAGTTATGGCATCAGTCATAGCTTTTTGTGCAGGATCTGAGAACCATCCACCAGAAGCCCAAAATACAACCTCGATTTCCTGAGTACCATCTTGCTTAGCTTCTGTTTTGTTTTTAGCTAATTCTGTAGCTGTAACTCCACCAAGATTCTTTCCAGCTTGCTCATAAGCTAATAAGAAACCTTCTGTTTGAGCGCTTGCACTACCTTGTCCTAGCTGACCTTCTATCATGACAACTTTTTCAACACCTCTTTTAAGAGCATCTTCGCCAGCATAGATTCCAGCTTCTATAAAATCATAACAGCATGAACCTGCAGCATCTTTTGCATTAGGAACCTGTCCAAAATAGTGAGCAGCACCAAAATAAGGGATACCAGCATCTTTACATTTCGTAATACATTCAGATGTGGTATCAGGTGAATTTTGTATTACAACAATAGCATCATACCCAGCCGTTATAAAGTCTTCAACAGCTTGAAGTTGCTCTGCAGCTGTATTCTGGCCAACTTTATAGTTAATATTCCAGTCGCATTCAGGATCTTCTGCTGCACAAGCTTTCATAGTATCTACCATTACTTGGTAATAAGAATCTGCACCATCAGCATAGAAGCCGATATCTAGTTTTTGCACTTCAGCAGGTGCTTCAGCAGCTGTAGTTTCAGCAGCTGTAGTTTCAGCAGCTGTAGTTTCAGCAGCTGTAGTTTCAGCAGCTGTAGTTTCAGCAGGTTTACCACTGCAACCACTAACTACCATGACTGTTAATACTGATATCACTGCTACCAGTATTAACAATTTAAATGATGACTTTTTCATATCGATTTTTCCTCCTCTTTTTAAATTATAAGGGATAAGTTTTTTATTTATATAAAAGCTACCAACGGACAACTTCCGCTGCAGCAGATATATATATGGTTACCTATTCAAAAACCCACTCATATTCTTGCTCTCTTTATTATTGTGGTTTTACTACAGTTTTTTTTAAACTTGCTTCAAGCTCGGCCTCTTTCTTGCGACCTGGCAGCTACAATTGCTCCAGCAGAAATTGCTGCTATAATAATAATACCTTTTACAACAAACTGCCATTCGCTTTGAAGTCTAAGTATATTCATAGCGTTTGCAATAGTACCTAGAAGGATAGCTCCTATAAATGTTCCCCATATATTGCCCTTGCCACCTGATAGCGCAACACCTCCTACTACAGTAGCTGCGATAACATCAATTTCTAGATTTTGTCCAATAGTAATGATTGCCGTGTTCACTCGAGCTAGCAACATAATAGCAGCAATACTAACCAGCAAACCATTTAAAGTATATGTGGATAACACAATATTTTTTACTCCAATACCTGCTAGGTAAGCAGCATTACGGTTTGATCCCACAGCATATACCCTTCTCCCATACTTTGTATATTTCAATAGCCACCACATTACAACTGTGATAACTAAAAAAACAATAACATAAATTGGGATGGATAGTGATAGTCCAGAAACTGGATCCTTTGCGCCTGGAATTAGATTTGCTTTTAAAAATGACAATGCTCCTTCCGTACTAATCTCCTGTGAATTACAGATTAAAAGGGCTATGCCACGAAAAGCTATCATACCACCTAGTGTAATTATGAAAGGCTCAACATTTAAACGAGATATAACCAACCCCATTCCTGTTTCAAAAATAACCGCAATAATAATAGAAGCTATAATTGCAATAGGTAAAGATATATCCCAATCTATAAAAGCCTTTGCTATAAAAATTGCAACAAAAGATGTTAACATACCTACAGACAGATCGATTCCCCCCCCAATCATAACTACAGTCATACCCATTGCCATAATGCCTACACAAGCTACCTGCATTAAGATATTTAGTAAGTTAACTGGAGTTATAAATGATGGATATACCACTTTCCCTGCTACTGCACTCAAAATCAACTGGACCACTGATATAGCCACAAAGAAAAAAATTGTAATCATGAGAATATTAGTGTTCTCTCCCCTTCCAAATAAAGCAAATCCTCTTTTTTCTTGTGGTGCAGATGATTGTTTCATATTTTCCTACCTCCTATTGAATATTCAAGTATATTTTCCTCAGTCACTTCATCTCTAGATAGTTCAGCAACAATGCGGCCTTTTCTCATGACCATGACACGGTCACTCATTGATATAATTTCCGGCATGTCAGATGATGCCATTATGATTGCCTTACCTTCTCTAAGAAGATCTGTCATAATTTGATAAATCTCTTGTTTAGCACCTACATCGATACCACGTGTAGGTTCATCAAAAATAAATATCTCGCCGTTAGTATTGAACCATTTAGCTAAAATAACCTTTTGCTGATTGCCACCAGACAAATTCATTACCAATACTTGCGAATTAGCGGCCTTTATTCCTAGTCTTTTAATAAACTCATTACCAATCTCATTCTCCTGTTTTGGGCTAAGATATAAACCATTTGTATTTACCAGACTCGCAACAATAATATTGCGGGCAACTGTGTGAATCAAAAACAATCCTGTAGACTGTCTGTCCTCTGTGATGTAACACATTTTATTTTTAATAGCATCACCTGGATTTTTAAAGTTAACTTCTTTACCAAAAACAAATACTTTGCCGCTCAATTTTTCCGCACCGCCAAAAAGTAGTGTCATCAACTCAGAACGTCCAGACCCTTCCATCCCTGCAAAGCCAACAATTTCACCGCGCCTTACTTCAAAAGAAACATCTGTTACGCCATTGCCTGAAAGACCTTCTACCTTTAATGCTGTTTCACCAGGCTGAAAAAATTCTCTATGATAAAATGTCGTAACATCTCGTCCTACCATATCATGAATGAGCTGTGCCTCATCTATTTCGTCTGAATTACAAGTTTTTACATGCTTGCCATCTCGGAGTATTGTTATTCTGTCTCCTATTCTAAAAACTTCTTCTAAGTGATGTGAAATATAAATGACGCCAATTCCTTTATCCCTAATCTTTTTAATTATTTCAAGTAAGTTATCAATTTCATTTAAAGAAAAGGATGACGTAGGTTCGTCCATAATAATTACTTTACGGTCTAATACCAATGCTTTTGCGATTTCTACAATTTTTTGTTCACCTGAGGATAATTCATCCACAAGTTGATCCGGTTTTAAATCACTATGTAGATACCTCAGCACCTCAGCAGTTCTCTCTTGCATTTCCACTTTATGCACAATCCCATTTCTTGTAATTTCCATTCCTGCAAAAATATTTTCAGTAATGTTTAAGTGAGGAAATATTGTATGCTCCTGGTAAATAGTTTGAATACCAAGCTTTATCGCTTTGTAGGGATCGAGTGAGACTGGCTCTCCTTCAAACAAGATAAGCCCACCAGGATCTGGCTGATAGGCACCAGATATAATCTTTATTAATGTTGACTTTCCGGCACCATTTTCACCACATATACAATGGACTTCTCCAAGTCTTAAACCAAACGAAATCCCATCTAGCGCTTTAACCCCAGGAAATGTTTTAGAGATATTTGATAACTGCAAAATTTCTTCAGACATAACCCCCACCTTTTTAAATAATACAGTCTCCTTTATATAATTTGAAATATTGTGATTATGATAACATAAATAGACTTATATAAATAATAATACAATACCTTACACCAAAAAATTTTTTTATTCAACTTAATTTTTTAATTCTAATTTAAAACTTGGTTTTAAAACACATTTACAATATTTAAAAATACTTCAAAAAAGTATTTCAATTCTTGTTTTTAAAGACCTAATTATTTTTTATCTTTTATTATCTTTTACTTAACTTTATAAAAGACCTTTTACTTAAAGTAAATCAATTTGATTATTGTATTAAAGAAGTATTGTTATTTAAATTTTTATTAAATATAAAGCTTATTATATTATAGCCACAATTTACATTAAAATAAAAGAAAAAATTTTTATGGATAAAAATTAAGATGGCTTAAAAGATTCTAAATTAAATAAAGACGCATGATATGAGCTTCTAACTAAAGGACCGGAAAAAACATAATGAAATCCAAGTTCAGTACATATCTTTTCATATTCTTTAAAAATTTCAGGTCTGATATATTCAACAACTTTTAAATGATGTTTTGAAGGGGAAAGATATTGACCAATAGTAATAAAATCACAGTTAACTCTTCTTAAATCTTTAAATAACTTGATAACTTCTTCTTTTTTCTCACCCAAACCTACCATTATCCCTGACTTTGTTATTATATTTGGGTTTATTTTTTTTGCTTTCTTTAAAATATTCAAAGACCTCTCATAATTTGCTTTAGGTCTAACCCTTTTATAAAGTTCCGGAACAGTTTCAAGATTATGATTAAGAATATTGGGACCTTCATCTATTATAATTTTCAAATTTTTAAAGCTACCTTTTAAATCTGGAATTAGCACCTCTATTAAAACATTATCATTTAGCTCTTTTATTTTCCTTATCACTTCTGCAAACTGTCTTGCGCCTCCATCCTCAAGATCGTCCCTAGTAACCGATGTAATAACAACATGCTTTAAACCTAATTCCTTTACTCCTAAAGCTATATTATGTGGCTCGTTAATATCAACTTTCTCAGGTATACCTTTTTCAATATTACAAAACCCACAATTTCTACTACATATCCTACCTAATATCATAAAAGTAGCTGTTTTGTTTGAAAAACATTCAAACTTATTTGGGCATAAAGCTTCCTCACAAACCGTATTGATGCAGAGTTCTTTTAGCAAACTTTCTACTTCTAAATAATTATCATTACACCTATATTTTATCTTAAGCCAGTCATAATTTCCCTGTTTGTGTTCTTCTTTTTGTATTTCTTTTCCCATAATTTATTAATAAAAATTTAATATATAATTGTATTGTTAACAAGTTATATTAACACTTTTAATAAAAGACCTCTCTTTGATTTTTCCTTTTATTTTCTTTCTATTTTTCCTTAGATACTAAAGAAAGCGTTATGTGTTTTTAGTCTTTTAAAAATCTATAAAAATTTAAAACATTCCAAAATTAACTTTTTCGTATTTAAACTCCTTAGAAAAATACTTTATCACAAGATTTCTAATATCAGAAAAATTTACTTCTTCTCCGATTATTTTATTAAGAGAAGTAACACTTTTATCCTTTATCCCACAAGGAACAATTAAATCAAAACCATCTAAATCTATATTAACATTCAAGGCAAACCCATGCATTGTTATCCATCTTTTTACATAAAAACCCATGGCTGCTATTTTACTATTGCCTATCCATACCCCTCTTAACTGATCTTTTCTTTCAGCAATAATATTAAAATTATCCCTTAAAAGGTTAATTATAAAATTTTCCATTTTCCAAACAAAAATTTTAATATCTCTTTCTTGAAGCGACAAATCAGCTATATAATAACCCACAATCTGGCCAGGCCCATGATAAGTTACATCGCCGCCTCTATTTGTTTCAATTATTTTTATTTTTCTTTTTTCAAGTTCTTCCTGAGAAGCAATTACGTTATTTGCCGAGCCTCCTCTGCCAATTGTTATAACACTTGGATGTTCAAGGATTAATAAAGTATCATTAACTTTGCCATTAAGTCTTTTTTCAAAAAGATTTTCTTGAAGTTCTAAAGCTTCCTCATATTCTAGAGAGCCAAGTAAAAAAATATCAAGGCTTGAACAATTAAAACCGTTTTCCATATTTATTACTTCCTAGCCTAGTATCTACCCTGATAAAAAATTATAAATAAATTAAACTATACTATTTAAAAGTCGTATTTACAACTCAATGCAATAAAGAGATGACATAAATTACGAGTTTTTATTATAGATTATTTTTTAATTAATAAAAGTCAAGAGGTTTTTAAACTCTAAATCTTTTAACTTTATTATAACAATAAAAACCTCACGGAAATTGAATATAAAAACTTAAAAATAATTAATTTTAGTACTATGGTTTAACTTCAAACGGAAAAACTCCAACTAGTTTATCGCCAATCCATATTTTATATTCATACTTACCAGGAGGAATTTTAACAGGTTCACTTATTACAAAACCACCTTTTTTTATGAGTATTGGAGATTCCGCCTTGTCCCTAATATTATTTTTGGCATTTAAATCATAAATTGCATTAGATAACTTAGCATCTTT
>Ga0255345_1001168_pt1 | contig 39493 bp, 33 predicted proteins | sample wastewater_treat_6_FD_192415 | JGI IMG/M metagenome (GOLD analysis project Ga0255345, IMG submission 192415) | Wastewater microbial communities from Lulu Island WWTP, Vancouver, Canada - plant20 | ecosystem: Engineered > WWTP > Wastewater > Unclassified | place: Canada: Vancouver, British...
GGGGGTCTTCTTTTTGGCGGCAAACTCGGCGTGGGCAAACGTAGTTTGATGAATCATGCCTCACAGACTAGAAACCCGCCTGCGCGTTCAAAAGAATTTTCCGACGGATTAAATCAGCGTTTCCTTAACTCATATTCGTGGTTACCCAAGCCTCGAACATGAGTCTGTCTGCCAAACGCGAGTCATTGACCTGTATTCACGGTCGCTATCAGCGCGCCGGTCGGCCGCACAAGACGCGCATCCTCGATGAGTTTTGCGCCACCTGCGGTTATCATCGCAAAGCCGCCCTGCGGCGCTTGAACCGTTCGTCGCCCACCGCGCCGCCCAAACGCTCCGGGCCTAAAATCACCGACGATCCGGTCCAGGTGTTGCCGGGGCTCAAGGCCGTCTGGCGGGCCAGCGACCAGTTGTGCCGCAAGCTGCTCCAGGCCGCCCTGCCCGAAGGGTTGGCGCATGACGAGCGGCGCGCCGCGCCGCTGCCCGAAGCTGTTAAGAAAAAACTGTTGGCGATCAGCACCGCGCAGATCGACCGCCTCCTGCGTCCGGCCCGCGTGCCGCACCCCAAAAAGGGACTTGGTGCCGGGTGGACCGTGCTCCCGCGGACGTGATGACCGTGCGTTGATTCGCTGTCCCCTCCGCCGGCGGCCGGCGCCGTGGTTTGCTTGACACGTGGAGGACAACGATTAGCCTGCGCGACCAAGGTGCCGCCGTTTGGCGCCTGTCTGAAATATGTTGCATATCCTGAACCCGAACCTGATGCGTCCGTGAGTAAAACTGCAAAAAACCGCCCGTCCCCAACCCAATCCACCCCCGCGCTCCTGATCCGGGAAATTCTGGCCACAACCCGCACGCCGCAATTCCGACGCTATCTCCAAGATTTGTTGGTCGAGTTGTGCGCCATCAATACCACGCCCAACCCGGACGTGGCGGTCATGCGCCAGGCCGAGGCTCAATGCTTCGACATCCTTGAGCGGGAACTGCGGCCTCTGACTTTTGCCGGCGCGCGGCTGGAACGGCGGGCCATCAATCCGGCCATCCAGCATCACCGATATTATTCCCTGTTGCATTTCACCAAGACCGCGCGACGACCCAAAGGGCTGAAGCCGGAGCTAGCCTACGCGGGCCGGTCGAATCTTCTCTACCTCATCCCCGGGGAAAAGCGCACCTCCAGCGGTGCGGCGCAGTCGGTTGCGGTGAACGCGCATGTGGACGTTGTCGCTCCGTATTTTCCCCCCACCGTCAAGCGGGGCGTGGTGTTTGGCCGCGGTGCATGCGACGACAAAGGACCGGTGGTCAGCCTGGTCGCCGCGTTGCGGGTGCTGGCGCAATTGCTGCCCAAACACGGACTGCGCCTCCAACGCAACATCGTCGCCATGTTCGTCATCGAAGAAGAAACAGGCGGCAACGGATCGCTGTCCCTGGCGATGGATCGCCAGTTAAAAGCACTCTATGACAGCATCCTCGTCTGTGAATGCACCGGGTTGAAGATTTATCCCGCCAACCGCGGCGCGGTGTGGTACCGCGCTGAACTCGCTCCGCCGCGTGGGGTGCCGGCCCTGGAAATGTTTGCGTTTGTGAATGAGGAATTGGAGAAGGAAGGGGCCGCCATCCGAGCGGAGAGCCGACACGCGCTGTTTCCGCAGCGTCCGGTGCAAACCTGTCACGGCATTATTGGGCCGTTCGGCGAACATCCCAGCCGCATCTGCGGCCAAGTCCAATTCACCATCCAATGCAAACGCCCGCCCGACATGCGCACGGAGCAATTGGTGCGTGATTGTTTGGAATCCGGCCTGGCCGATTACGTTGGCCGCTACGGCGATAAAACCCAGGTGACCGACCCGGCCACGGGCCGGCCAATGGTGGCGCGGCATTACCACCTCAAACGCAACCGGCGGGGTTTTGCTGTGGAGGTGTTTGGGGCCACCGGCCACATGGGCGCCATTCGCGAGCGGGACGGCGCCATCACCAAACTCGCACATCTGATCCGCAGTCTGATCTATTCTCAAGCGCGCCTTGAAACCGTGGGCGGCCCGATGCGGTTGGCACTGACGCGGCACGAAGGTAATAAATTGGTGCTGGAAGGCGGACAGGGATTCATCCCCACGCACGACATGGACGAAGTCATGGCCCGGCTGCGACAGGCCGCCCAACGCGGTGCGGACCATTATCTGCGGCGGCTCGGCCGACGCGAGCGCGGCGCCGACGTCGTGCGCATGGCTTACGAGAAACTACACAACGTCGCGTTCGACGGCGACCCGGATTCCGCGGCCATGCGCAACGCGGTGGCCGCCGCCAAAGCCTGCGGTATTTGGAAGAACGAACCGGTGCGGGGCTGGACAGTTTCCTGTGACGCACGGCTTTTTGCCACTGAATATCCCGGCATGCAGGTTCTCACCTTTGGCCCGGGGCAACTGGCGGTGGCCCATTCGGATCAGGAACAAATTGACCTGGATGAATTACGCGAGGCCGTGGAATTTCACGCCTTATTCCTCCTGCAACAAACCGGCACGGTAAAAATTGGCTAGCAAACCTCGCTGCAAAACATTTTCAAACTCAAGTGGTTACAGCCGGGCGACAGCGGAAAAATTGATTTTTTCCCACAAAAAAGCGTGTTTCTTGTGGCCTTGAGCGGAAATCCGGCTAAAATTCGCGGAAATCGTATAAAGCAAGAGGAAACAAATGAGCGAAATCATTGAACAACTTAAAATGCAATTGGCGGCATTCGGGCCTAACTTGTTGGCGGGAATCGCGATTCTGGTCATCGGCTGGTTGATCGCCCTGTTGGCCTCGTACCTGACGCGCAAGTGTTTGGAAAAAACCACGCTCGACAATCGGATTGCGCAATGGATGGCCGGGCCCGGAGTACAAACCCAAATTCCGATTGAGCGTTGGGCGGGCAAGGCCATTTTCTACTTCTTCATGCTGTTTGTGTTGATTGCGTTTTTCACCACTGTGAAATTGCACGTCATCACCGAACCGTTGAATGCCTTGCTGCAGCCGTTGTTGGATTATCTGCCGCACCTGGTGGGCGGCGGCGTCCTGCTGCTGGTGGCGTGGATCGTGGCCACCATCCTGAAAAAGTTGCTGGCGGGGACGTTGCGGCTCGCCAAACTCGACGAAAAAGTGGGTGGCGCCATCGGTTCGGGAGAGAAACCGCTTCTGTTGAGCCAGGCCCTAGCGGAGACCGTGTACTGGTTGGTCTTTCTCTTTTTCCTGCCCTCCATTCTGCAGGCGCTGCGGATGCAGGCTTTGTTGGAACCGGTGACGACGTTGTTGAACAAGGTCTTCGCGTTCCTGCCCAATCTGATTTCCGCCGTGGCCATCGGCTTGGTGGGTTGGTTTATTGCCCGGGTCGTTCAACGCATCGTGCAAAGCCTGCTCGTAGCCGCCGGGGCGGATAGTCTCAGCGAAAAATGGGGCGTCGCGGCTTCGCTCGGCAAACAGAAACTCTCCGGCGTGTTGGGATTGGTGGTTTATTTTATCATCCTCGTGCCGGTGTTGATTAGCGCGTTGTCCGCCTTGCAGTTGGAGGCCATTACCCAGCCCGCCAGCGACATGCTCGGCAAAATCCTGGGTGCTTTGCCCAATATCGTGGGCGCTTCGTTGATCCTGCTCATTGCGATGTTGGTGGGCAAAGTGGTTTCCGGCATCATCACCAACCTCCTGGCCGGCGTGGGATTCAACAATGTCCTGGTTAAATTGGGACTGACCGCAACACCGGCCCAAGGTCGGCAGGCGCCTTCGGCCATCGTCGGGTTGCTGGTGTTTTCCGCCATTCTGTTGTTCGCCTCCATCGCCGCGGCGGAGTTGCTTGAATTCCCGGCGGTGGGCGCGTTGATCAAAGACTTCATCGGCTTCGCCGGCCATATCTTGATGGGCGTGTTGATTTTTGGTCTCGGGCTGTTGCTGGCCCAATTTGTCAGCAAAAGCATCCTCACCAGCACCTCACGGAAGGCGGCCTTTCTGGCGGCGGCCATCCGGGTGGTCATTCTGGTTCTGGCGGGGGCGGTGGCCTTGCGGCAAACGGGCTTGGCCAACGATATTGTCAACCTGGCCTTTGGGCTTTCCCTGGGGGCGGTGGCGGTGGCCGTGGCCCTGGCCTTCGGTTTGGGGGGACGGGAAACCGCCGCCCGGACCCTTACGGAATGGTCGCAGCGGGCTAAGGACGAGTTTACTGAGAAATAACTCGGCAACAGCTGATTTCAAACCGCTGGGAGGATTCTTCCAGCGGTTTTTTTGTTTGCCGGATTGCCGCAAACAGATCCTCGAATAACAAGTTTCTCCTGCCCCCTTCAGGTTGTCTCTTCGCTACTTGTCTGGCAGGCAAACGGGAGGGCATCGAACGCAAGGCTTGCCTCGGTCGGAGATGGAAAAGGCTGGGGAGATCGTGACCTCCTGCGGGGAGGATCAAGGATTAAGTTTACATCGCCGATGCAAAGCGGCAGGGGACTGCCGCACTCCATGATGTTTCGCCTTCATCCATGCGCTGGGACAAGGCGCTAGCTTTCGGAGCCGCTAGCTAGAGTGAGCTGAATGGGGACAGGATGAAACCCGTCCCTGGCGGGGATGCCATGGGCGTGTGTTGGTTCGTCTTGTTGACGGTAAAGAATCTTGACCTGACCGTCCTCATGATGCACGATCTTCCCCGAATCAGGGCTGTTATGATGGCATCCACGGGTCAGGGGATTTATACGATTCTGGAACATATCCACGCGTTGCGGGGTTTCGAAACTGCTTTCCACCAAGCGACGGGATTGCATTTGCAATTACGTCCCCTACCCCCCCAAGCCCAAGCCTTGTTGATTGAGCCCGAAGATAATCCGCTTTGCTTGCTGGCATGCTCCACCGTTGCTGGGCGCGCGCTGTGTCACAAGGCGCAGGGCAATCTGCGGCGACGTTTTGCAGCGGAGACCCGCACGCAAAAGATGTCCTGCCTCGCCGGCTTGGTAGTCATCGCGGTGCCGGTCGTGGTGAGCGGTCAGCATGTCGCCAACCTGCAAACCTGCCGCCTTTTTCTGCGTCCGCCCGATTCGGCGGATATCGCCCGGTTCGCCGAACTGCTGAAGAGTTGGGGCGTGTCGTCGGACGTGGAAACGTTGAAACGCCATTTCGCCAGCATTCCAGTGGCTTCGCCCAAACAATTGGACGCGATCCTGCGTCTGCTGGGCCTTTACGCGGATCATTTGGGCGACTTGGCGGCCCGACGGTTGCTAGCCGAACAACAGGGACGCCCCTCACCGTTGACCCAGGTGCTGGCGTTCGTCCGGGAAAATCAAACCACGCGGTTGCATTTGCGCGATGTGGCGGAAAAGGCCAATCTCAGCCCGTATTATTTCTGCAAACTATTCCGTAAAACGATGGGGATGACCTTCATGGATTATTTGACCCGGCTGCGCATGGAAAACGCGAAGGATCTCCTGCTGAATCCCCATACGCCCGTGGGCGAAGTCGCCGTGGCCGCCGGCTTTGGGTCCATCCCGCATTTCAACCGCGCGTTCAAACGATACACCGGCCTCACCCCGACTCTTTACCGCGCTCAATACACTGGCACCGCCCGATCACGGTCCTCTCCGCCAAAGAGATCGTCTCCGGGCAACCCCAGCTTGGGACGCAAGTAACGGCCCGTGTGGCTGGCCGCACAGTGGGCAATGCGTTCCGGCGGGCCCTCCGCCACAATCATGCCCCCGCCCTCGCCGCCCTCCGGGCCCAGGTCAATCACCCAGTCGGCGGTTTTGATCACGTCCAGGTTATGTTCAATGACGATCAAGGTGTTGCCGGCAGCGCGCAGTTTGAACAGAACCTCAAGCAACTTGGCCACGTCGTGGAAATGCAATCCGGTGGTCGGCTCGTCCAGGATGTACAGCGTGCGGCCGGTGGACTTGCGACTCAACTCGGCCGCCAGTTTCACCCGTTGCGCCTCCCCGCCACTGAGGGTGGTGGCCGCCTGCCCCAAACCAATGTAACCCAGCCCGACCTCCGCCAAGGTCAGGCAGGTGTTGTGAATTGGCGGCACCGCCCGGAAAAACGTCACCGCCTCGTCCACGGTCATCGCCAACACGTCGGCGATGTTCATTCCTTTGTACGTGATCTCCAGCGTCTCCCGGTTGTAGCGCTTGCCGCCGCAGGCTTCGCACGTCACATAGACCGGCGGCAGGAAATGCATTTCAATCTGAATCAGACCGTCGCCCTGGCACTTTTCACAGCGGCCCCCCTTGACGTTGAAGCTGAACCGGCCTGATCCGTAGCCGCGAATCTTTGCCGCCGGCAGGCGCGCGAACAAATCGCGGATGGCGTTGAACATGCCGGTGTAAGTGGCGGGATTACTCCGCGGCGTCCGCCCGATCGGGGCTTGATCGATGACAATGACTTTCTCCAAGGCCTCAAAACCGTGCAGCGCGCGGTGCGCTCCGGGCCGTTCCTTGGACCCGTAGAACTTGCGCATCAAAGCACGGCGCAGGATGTCGTCCACCAACGTGCTCTTGCCCGAACCGCTCACGCCGGTGACACAGGTGAGCGTGCCGAGCGGAAAGCGGACATTGATGTTTTTCAAATTATTTTCGGCGGCCCCCCAAACCTCCAGCCAGCCGCGTTCCGCCGCGGGTTTCACGCGTTGCCGCGGCACCGGAATAGAAAGTTCGCCGCGCAGGTATTTGGCCGTGAGCGAGCGTTCGCTGGCCAGAACATGCGCCAACGGCCCCGTCGCCACGAGTTCGCCGCCACGCACCCCAGCGCCCGGCCCGAGGTCAATCACATGGTTCGCGCGTCGGATGGTGTCTTCGTCATGTTCCACCACGAGGACCGAATTACCGAGATCGCGCAAACCTTCCAGCGTTTGCAGCAACCGGTCATTGTCGCGCTGGTGCAGGCCGATGCTGGGTTCGTCGAGAATATAAAGCACGCCCACCAAACCCGCGCCAATTTGCGTGGCCAGCCGGATGCGTTGCGCTTCCCCTCCGCTGAGCGAGCCACTCTCGCGATTGAGGGTGAGATACCCCAGCCCGACGTTCTTTAGAAAACCGAGCCGCGCTCGGATTTCCTTGATGAGTTCCGCGGCGATTTTTTGTTGCCACGCCGTGAGCGGCAGGGTGGCGAAGAACGCGTCCGCCGCGTCCACGGAAAGGCCGCAGACATCCATGATGGAGAGCCCGGGAATGGCGGGATTCGGCTTTTGGATTTCTGATTGAGTGCGGGCCGGGACCGCAGTCGCGGTTACGTCAGCCTCTTTGCCAAGGGTGACGGCCAGCACCTCGGGTTTCAGGCGGCGTCCCTGGCAGGCATCGCAATGCTGGGAATTCATGAAGGCTTTGAGGCGGTGCCGCGTGAACTCGCTTTCACTCTCCTGGTTCAGCCGTTCCAGATTGGGGATCACTCCCTCAAACGGACGCGTTATTTGTGACACCCGACCCGCACGGGCGAAATAAAATACAATCTCGGTGTCGCCCGATCCATGCAGCACAACACGCCGGAAATCCTCGGGCAAATTGCGCCACGGAGTTTCCATGCTTTGCCCGTAGTGACGGGCAACACTGCGGAGCATGGCCTTGTAATACGGCACCATTTTTTTACCGCCCCGCCGCCAAGGTAACACCGCGCCCGTGTCCAGCGAACGGTCAGGATCCGGCACTACCAAGGCCTCATCGAAAACCAGTTTTTGCCCCAGCCCGTGACAAACCCCGCACGCGCCCGCCGGAGCGTTGAAAGAAAAATGCTTCGGCGTGAGCGGCTCGAAACTCCGGCCCGTCGCCGGGGAATACATCCGATTAGAATGTAAGATCTCAACCCATGGTTCTGCAGCACCTCCGTTTGCCGCAGAGGAATGAGTCCGGACACCACCCCGGCCCCCACCTCGCAACGTGGGTTTCCGCGCTCCCACGCCGGTGGGTGCCGGCGACTGATGCAGCGTTCGCAGCACCCCTTCGCCCCATCGCAAGGCGGTCTCCACCGAATCCGCCAACCGCGGGCGGACCTTTTCCTCAATGACCAACCGGTCCACCACCACTTCAATGGTGTGTTTTTTCTTGGCATCGAGTTTTACGCGCGCAGCGGGATTCCCCAATTCGACCATTTCCCCATCCACCCGCGCGCGCACGAACCCCTCCCGGGCCAGCCGCTCCAGCACGTCGCGGAACTCACCCTTTTGTTCCGTCACCACCGGAGCGAGCAACATCACCCGGGTGCGCGGCGGCCACGCGAGGATTTTATCCACGATGTCGCTCGTGGTCTGGGTCACCACGGGCCCGCCCGTGTCCGGGCAGTGTGGCTGGCCGACATGGGCATACAACAGGCGGAGGTAATCGTAAATCTCGGTGGTGGTGGCAATAATCGAGCGCGGTCCCGCGCCGGCCCCGCGCTGTTCAATAGCCACCGCCGGAGACAGTCCCTCGATGAAATCCACATCCGGCTTCTGCAACTGGTCGAGGAATTGCCGTGCGTAGGCGGAAAGACTCTCCACATACTTGCGCTGGCCTTCGGCGTAGATCGTATCAAACGCCAGCGAGGACTTCCCGCTGCCGCTCAAGCCGGTAATCACCACCAGCCGGTCACGCGGAATCTCAAGCGTCAGGTTCTTGAGGTTGTGCTCACGCGCGCCGCCGATGCGGATGAATTTCTCTGCCATGACTTGCGATTTTCCTGATGATGCCAACCCGCAAGCCTAGCCCGTAGTCCCCGCGAAGCAAGGCGGGATGTTCGACCGGATGCGGCAAAAAGCTCGTTCGCAATCAGGTGGAATCATCCTTTTCGCGCAGCCCGGACATCGTTGGCCAAAGGACTTTTTTCTGCCGGATGGAAACATCCGGCGCGATTCGAGGGTGAGAAAAGGTCCCCCCGCCACTTTCCGCCATTCCGGTCAGGCAAGCTGGATCATCACCGGGTCAACGCCACGAGATAACGTTGAATGCGCGTGACTTCAGCCATCTGATTCAGCCGGGTGTAGGTTTGATGAAGATTGCCGCACATCCGCGTCAACATCCGGCGCGGCGAGGCCGGCGTGAGGAATTCGTCCTGCAACGCGTGGTGGCCGCGCAACAAAAACGCGACACAATCGGCCTTGCTCATCAGGCGGCCGCCGTGGAAGGGATCAATGTAGATTTCCTCCGTGCTCCCTTGATACCGGCAAATGAAATGCCCCGGCAATCCAATCCCGGCAATGGGCCATTGCAGGCGCCGCGCCAACAGCAGATAAACCAAACTCAGGCTGAGCGGAATCCCGGTCCGCCGGTCGAGCACACAATTCAGATAACTGTTCGCGGGGTCGTAATAGTTCTTCTCGTTACCCGTGAACCCCAGTTCGCCAAAGAGATATTGATTGATCACCCCCAGCCGGTGGCGGGCGTTGCCGCGCGGTTTGATCCGATCCCGCAGTGCGGCGGCGTAACTGTCCAGTAGGGCCTGGTAGGCTTCCACATTGATATCGGGATACTGGGTTTGGGCCAGCAACCACGCGCCTTGTTCCAGGTTCAAATCCTCTCCGTGGTGCAGACAGAATCCCAGGAAACGGTCGTCCGCCTCGTGCCGTGCGAAGTGCTGGATGATGTCCTGCGCCCGCCGCCGCAACCGCGGATCCGGGCTCAAGACATGCGGGCGCAACCACTCCGCCGCGATCCCACCGCAGGCCACCAATCGTTCCCGGACTAATTTGAAGATGGCCGGATCTTCATCCGCCAGCAGCGAAATCAAAGCGTCGCGCTCAACGGCGGAGAGCCGGGAGGCGGCTTGAGGTTGAGCCGGCGCATTCATGATACCGGAACGAGTAAAGTAAATTCCCCCAAAAAATTCAATCAAGAACAATTCCCGGCTGGATACAGCCGGATTCTATGCCGAAAGCTGCTTCCAGTTTGCCTCGAGCCGAGTCCGGCTTTGCCGGCGCTTCGCTCATCAAAGTGAACTCATATCAAAGTCAGATACCCGCTCGGAACAGCGCTGACATAGGTCTGAAAAACAGGTCAAATCCAGACCGCTACGGATTTGGGGATGAATCGGGTTTCTTTTACTCCTTGAAAGCGTGGTGGCTGGGGGCGGAATCGAACCGCCGACACAAGGATTTTCAGTCGCTATATTTTGATGTCCACGCCTGTCCGGATGGGAGTGGACAAAAGCGCATTTTCTTCAATGTTTACAGGCATTTTGTTGACTTCATGTCCACTTGGATCGAGACTCGTCTGGACGGAAAATCTAGGCCAAAAGTAGGCCAAAAGTAGGCCAAAAACGAGAACCAAAATGTGACGAAATCGAGAAAGAAAACCCAGACCTACGCCAAGACCGATGTCCGGTATTGGCGGCAACGCCTGACCAGGCGTTCGAATGAGGAGTGGCACTGCCGAATTGGATTCGGCAACCACCAAGACCGCTGGCCGCTTCACACCGCGAACCGCGACACAGCCGCGACGAAAGCGCGGGACATCTACCTGTCCCTGATGGCCAAAGGGTATGAAGCCACTCGCTTGGCTTTCAAGCCGTGGACCGTTGAGGTGAAAAAAAAGGCGCAACCCGCCCTCACCGTCGGCGAATTCCTGGCAGCCGTGCGGAGCGTATTCACCGGGAAGCCGACAACGCTCACCCACTACGAGCGCAAGTTCAGGTTTCTGGTGGCCCAACTGCTTGAACTCAAATCCGACCGGACCAAGTTTGATCCGAGACGGGGATTCAAGAAACACCGCAAGAAAATCGATTCAACACCGCTGGCGTTTGTTACCCCGGAGCGGATCACCCAATGGCGGGTTCGATATGTTCAAGCGGCTGGGAATCCGCTTGCGCAGAACAGTGCGCGAGTGTCCGCCGCCAGCATCATCGCAAACAGCAAGGCGCTGTTTTCCAAGAAGGTGCTGGCGCACGTGAAGCTCACGCTCCCCAATCCGTTGCCGTTTGCGGGGGTGGATCGAGGCAAGCTCCCTCGTGCTCGCTATCGCAGCAAGGTTCGGATTGAAGCACTGACCAAAGCAGCGTATGGCGAGTTAAAAAATACGCAGCCAGAAGCATTCAAGATTTACCTGTTGGCGCTGGGGGCCGGGTTGCGGCGCGGCGAGATTGATTGCCTGACCTGGGAGCAATTCGACTTTGAAAGTTGCACATTGTCGGTTGAAGTGAACCAATATGGGGGGACGAAGACCGATTCCAGTGCGGAGATAATCGACCTGTCAACGGACGTCGCGGCCTATTTCGAGGCCGAGCGCGAGCCAGTAATTCTGAGTTTGTGATCGAATCAGCGGCCGATCCAAAGGCCCACAGCAAGCATTGGAACCACTACCGCTGCGGCGGGCATTTCAGGGCGCTCATCAACTGGCTTCGCTCGCAGGGCGTAACCGATCACACACCCATTCACTCGCTTCGAAAGGAGTTCGGTTCACTCATTAATAAGGAGTTCGGCATTTTCGCCGCATCCGCTGCGCTCCGTCACAGTAACATTGGCATCACACGGGCGCACTACGTCGACCGCAAGGAGCGAATCGCCCTCGACGTTTCCAAGCTGCTGACCGCTCCCGCGGCTTCCACACCGGTCAACCGGAAGCCCGCGAACGAATCACCACTGACGGACCAGAATGAAATCCCAGTTCAAGTGACTAAAATGGATATTGCGGCTTGACAGGCTTTGAGGGGCAGCCTATTTACTAGCGCCAAACTAAGCCCTGCTGAAGCAGGGCGTCAAACGGCCTCGGACCCGTTTTTAGGAGACCGAGGCGAAAGAACTGGATTCAGGGCTAGCCGGTCGGCTAGCCGCCAGTAGAAGTCCTGCAGAAGCAGGACAGTAACGGGTCCCGGCCTCGTTTTTAGGAAACCGAGGTGACAGAACTGGCTTCAAGGCTAGCCGGTTGGCTAGCCGCCAGTAGAAGTCCTGCAGAAGCAGGACAGTAACGGATCACGGACCCGTTTTCAGGAGCCCGAGATGAAATAACTGGCTTCAGGGCTAGCCGGTCGGCTAGCCGCCAGTAGGGGTCCTGCAGAAGCAGGACAGTAAATGGTCACGGACCGGGTTGTCCGGAGGCCAAAATGGGATGCCTGAATTGGGAGGCTAGCCTGTTGGCTAGCCGCAAGAAAGTTTTCAACCGGATCCGGTCCCGTTTTTAGGAGACCGAGACCATAAGGAGCGTAGCTTAAAGAACTGCCTATTGACTAGCGCCAAACCGAGTCCTGCTGATGCAGGACATTAAGATGAACCGACCGGGCCCCGTTTCTGGGAAGACCGAAGTCGGTGGGTTCCTCCGCTGTTAGCGGAGGGGAAACGGCGTTCCGCCCTACGAAGGCGTTGCCGTTGTCGCGCATCAAAAACGGTTTGCCGTGATTTGCGGCATTTTTGATGCGTTGCTGTGATCATAGGATGATCATGGCATGTCCTACCGAACCGTTAGGCTCGTGGACGGATTTGGGTAAGCTAGATGGTGGTCCTGTGACGACAAATCCAGCGATCAACCGCCTGACCAATTTTGGTCCGGCAACATCCGGCGACACTTTGACTCATAAACATGAATAATTTTAATGTAGATAAATCACAATCGTTATACTCCTTATTAAGCCGCAAACAGACGGCTGATCTTCTTGGGGTCAGCACTCGCACGCTCCGCCGCATGGAGCGGCGGGGCGAGCTTGATCCCATTCGCATCAGTTCGCGACTGGTGCGCTACAGCGCAAGCCAGATCCGGGAACTTTTAACGCGCGGTTAGTTACCCCTCATACCACCTGGCTGGGGATTTCTTGCCCTAGCCAGGTCGGTCCCGAGGGGATTGAGAACCATTTTACAAAAAACCAATAAAACAAATTTACTATGAAGAAATTCAGAAAAATTGCACTGAATAAAATCCGGATTGAAGCCGGCATTCAGACTCGTGTTCAACTCGATAACGCGACCATTAAAGATTATCGACGGGCCATGCTGGACGGGGTGGAATTCCCTCCAGTCGTTCTGTTCGAAACCCAGCCGGGCGCGGAATGGATTCTTGCCGATGGCTTTCACCGTGTTGCGGCAGCACAGAAAGCCGGTCGGGAGGAAATCCTTGCTGAGGTTCACCAAGGGGATCGCCAGGCGGCGATAACATACGCCTTGCGTGCAAACGACCAACACGGACGGCGGCGGACCAATGCGGATAAACGCAAATCAGTCGAGATCGCCCTCAAGGAATTTCCGGATCAGTCAGACCGGAGTTTGGCTGAGATGTGCGCTGTGGACAAAAGCCTTGTCGCCTCGATCCGGCGGCGGGTGGCGGATTCCACCACCTATGTTCCACACAAACGTATCGGCAAGGATGGCAAAGCATATCCCCCAAGGACACCATCAACGATGGTAAAGAATGCCAAACCGTCCACCCAGCAGGCAGAAAAGCAGGAGGTTTCGCCGGCGGCGGGTGCGCCATGTGAAGGCGGCATGCTGCCTGAACCCAAGGCGAACATTACCGACCCACATCCTGCCGACATGCAAATAATAACGTCTTTTGAGCGACTGATCGAAGCATCGGTAACCGCCCGTCCGGATTCAGTCGCTATCTATCGCGCCTGGTTTGTTGATATGGTCTCATGGTTTGATGCACTTCCCAAACCGAACGTCATCACGACCGACGGTGGCGCTATCGAAAGCAACGCCACCGACCATCCCACCCCTCACCTCACCACCGCATGAACTACCGACCATACGAAGTTAGGGTTTGCTCGGATGGCAAACGGCGCGGCTGTTTCCTCAAGCTGACGCACGAAGAAAGAAAGCAAAGATTCTGGGACAAGATTAAGGTGGGCGATCCGGACGAATGCTGGTTATGGCTCGGGGCCAAACAGCCAAGCCGGGGGCTTTTCTATGGGGTTTACGAGTGGAAAGGAAAAGGCCGAAGCACCCACCGGATCGCATACATGCTCGCCAAGGGACCCATCCCTAAAGGTCTGGTGGTCCGCCACCTGTGCCACAATTCGCTTTGCTGCAACCCCAGACACCTGGAAGTCGGGACCCAGGCCCAGAACGTGGAGGACGCAGTAAAGGCTGGCCGCATGGCCTCCGGTGAGCGCAGTGGGCGCCGAAAGCATCCCGAAGCGTTTCCCTGTGGTGAAGATTGCAAGGTGTCAAAGTTGACGGAGAAGCAAGTTCTTGAGATCCACCGCGCATATCGGTCCGAGGAACTCCATTCCGGGCAACTGGCTGAACGATACCAAATCGCCCAAGTTCATGTGAATAAGATCCTTAAATTTGAGACGTGGGCACATCTTCGGCCAACCGTGGAAAGCTGGGGGCTACCTTTGGAGGGGTTGCATCGCAAGAACCTTGGTAAAGCTCGATTGCTTTTTGGAAAGAACGAACAGGCGGTCAGGCGCGAAATGCGAATACTCAGGGAAAAAGGGCTCACCTTCCGTGAGATCGCCAAGAAGTATCAATGCAGCGAGTCAGCGGTGCGAACTCGGTTGAAGGACTAAAAAGGAAGCCAGGTTCCGTGAAAATGTAGATCACATTGTCCGGGACCAGGTTCCGCTTAATCGTGAAGATGTGCTTCACTCCGAAGATCGTGGCTTCCTGCAACGCCGTCAGACCCTGCTTGAACAGGTCTTGGGCGAGACTGCCGCCGATTTCGGAGCGGTTGAACTTCAAGAATTCCTTCGCCGTGCGCCGATTCATAAGAATGACGCCGTTGTTGAGGTTCTGGTCTTCCAGCTTGCTCAACACTTCCACGTAGGTATCCCGAGTGATGCCACCCGCGATGTTGAAGTTCTGCGCCACACCCGCGGCGCCCACACCGCCCACCGCGCCGACGACGGTGTCGCACAACGCAATGAACTTGCCGTCTTCCTCCGTCTGGATGTCTTTCAACGAGTTGTCCGTAATCACCTGACGGAGATCCATCCGGTAGGTACGGAGTTCGTTGATGTCCTTCGTCCATTCGGGAGTCGTAATGGGATTGAAGACCACGGCGTATTTATTGCCGTAGAAGAATTGCGTGTCGGCCGAGTCGCCGAACGGAATCGACTTGGCGCCCTTGGACAAAGGCTCCATGTCTTCAATGATGACAGGCCGGTCGTGTTCCAACACACGATCCAAATCCTCGTTGGTAACGGTCTGCAGGGGAATAATCCGCCGTGTGAAACCTTCCTCGCGAATCCGACGCCGGAGCATATTCGTGCCCGCCGCCGACGCTTCCTTGACTTCACCCTCGGCCGCGGCCGCGATGCGATCCAGGAGCATCCGGTTGAGGACCTGGGTATTCTCGATACCCTGGGTGACATCACAGCCCGCGTTCTTCACCTGATCTTGATCATTGGGATCCATATTATGGTTTTCCTTTCAGTAACGAGGTTCAGGCTCAGGCGCCGGCCGGTTTCCACTGGGTCACCAGATTCAGCACCCACACGCGGCCATTGCCGTCCGGAGTCGCCTCCGAGTTGGTGGCCGCAATGTCTTCCATCCCACCTTGGGACACGACACCGATCGTCTCGACTGCCGTCAAGAACGAAGCGCCGCGGTCCACCGAACCAGCCAATGCCCCCGTGCCTTTGATGACCGGGTCACCAAAGGCCCAAGCATCGGCCGTGTCGAAGTAGGCCGTCTGTAGCTCGAACTCCCCAAGGCATGAGATGCCGAGGAGCAACCCCGAGGATTGCACATCCGTGTCCGATTGATCTTGAAACGCGAAATACGGCACCACGTTAGCATGGTTGGCTGAGTCACAGCGGACCCAGCACCCCGTATTGCCGTCAATCACGATCAATTCACCCGAACGGATGTTTGCACCCGCGGTCGGTTGAGCGGAGTGGGTAATGCTTTGAGGCTCATTACCCGCAAATCCGCGTTTGATGTTCAAGCGCGGTTTTGCTCGTCTGTATTCACCGTATGTCATACGAATCTCCAGCTATTTGTGATTTCTACCATGCGCCACTCAGCGCACTAATCACTCGCGGCAATATTGTCGCCGAGCCGCCCGATGCCACCACCCGCGAACTTGCCCAGGTCCTGATGGCGGCGAAGGGGTCCGTGTTACGTCTGGCGGGCGGAGACGTTGAATCGCGCCACCCCCAACCCGCCGCCCCCCCTTGCCGCCTCGCCAACATCCCGTCCCGTTGAATCCCTCAGTGGGCTGATCGAGCGGATCACGTTCTTCAACGAGGAAAAGGGTTGGGCGGCGCTCAAGGCCAAAGCCAAAGGACAGCTGGACCCGGTGACGGTGATTGGCACGCTCCCCTCCTCAGCCCGAGCAGATTGGAGCCCGGCTTACCCCTGATTAAACTCCCCCTCCCCTTCCCTAAGCGCCTTCATCATCAGGTCGAACTCGGGGGGGGTCACCGAAGAACATTTCCTGCATCAGCGAGTAATCGTCGCTCAGGGCTGCAATTCGGTGATCAGGCGGAGAAATGCGGAGCGTCCCCCTGGTCGCGTCCCCATACTTGGCCCAGGATGACTTGAAGAACAGGTTCTTGTGATTCGCTACGCGCTTCAGCAAATCCAGTCGCCGAGCCGCCGACGCCGCCACGCCCACTGCGGATCGTTCATCGTTTCGGCCAGGCGGGGGTGTGCCGTCATGGTTTGGTTCATCGGCTTGTGACCCAAGCCCGGGGAATTGGCGTGATAAGCCCCGGAGTCCGATGGAAGAAGGCGGACAGATTCGCGGACGGCGTTCGTATTCATAATGTCGGGGCGCCGGCGCACCGGCGGCTTGAGCGGGAGGATACGATAAGACGCGTAAAAGATCACGCGGGGAATGGATCGCCTGCACGGGGTCGCTTCCGTGCCTGGCGATCCGAACTCCCGGTTACTGCGAATCCGTTAAGAACGAGGTGCATCAAGCGCCCGGTGCCTTTGCTCAATCCGGTTAGCCAGCGCCTGTTTTTCCCCAGCCAGAAAGTCCATCAACGGAGTCGCACCGGGCGGCGGCGAATCCTCGAAGACGATTTTGCACTCCAGCGGTGCTAGCAAAGATGTAATCACCTCCCGGCTGGCCTGGAGTACTGACTTCTCGAAAACTTTGAATGACTTGCCGGCCCTGATGTCCTTGCGAAGCTGTCTTTCGTGAGCGTCGCGTTGAGCCATCAACCGGGCGTCGCGCGGATTAATGACGATCTCGCTCACTTCACCTTTCCTGAACTGTTCAGTGCGCACCTCCGCCAAAAGCCATTTGGGTTGATGGTTGGCGTCGACCCTCGTGGACATGGCGAGTCCGCCCACGATCAACCGGTCTTTGTCTTTGGGGTCCACTTTGATCTGAACCTGTTGCAAATCCACGCCGAGGTAAGCCTTTACCGGGAGCTCAGCAGCGCCAAAATAAGTCTCCTGCGACTCGCCAACCTCAAAGCCTAACCTCGTTATGGTTTCCCTCGGCCCAAGCTTCTTGGGAATGAAATCTTGGATGACCATATCGACCTCCAATAATCCCAAGTTGGCGATGGGCTTGAAAAATTGAAGGTTGAATTGTATCTGTTCCAACCGCTTAATCTCCTCCTCCGCCTCCTGCAGCTTCTCCTGAGCCTCCCGCTCCGCTTTTTCCGCCTTCAACTTTTCCTCAAGGATCCGCGCCTTTTCCCGTTCGTCACCGATGACCCGGGCCAGCACCTTGGGCAGAACGAGACTGAGGATTGCGGTACCCATGAGGGTCGAGGCGAAAACCAAGGCGATCGCCACTTCCTTGCGTTCGACCAAAGCCCCGAGGACTAGGCCGCCGCAAAGCAGCAGAAAGGCGGCACTAGTGGGCAGCCAATAAGAAAGGGACTTGAGCTTCTGAAGAAGCGTGTCAATACCAAATAGACGGCTGAGCATTTTTATCATATTGCGCGCATCAAAGTTTGGACCGCTAGTTCGACCTCATGCTGTTCATTAACACTGTAAACGCCCCATCGGGGCATGTCCCATGCAACACACCACCTGTCCGCTTTTCAAGCCAGGCGGACGGGCAATAACGCCCGCGCTTCCTGCATATAGCAGACCGCGCGCCAAAACGCGCCCTGTCGGGGCATGGTCGTTCTGCGTCCCGGCGTAATAGGGCGTATCCAAGTCTCAAGCTGAAAAGCTAAAGGAGTTCGGCGACAATGCCCGGCGGCTCCGAGTTGCCTGTGTGATGGTGCTGGAAGTCTGAGCGAGCCATCAGGTCGCACCTAAAAATAGCTGCCCGGCCGCTTCAGCAATAGAATGGCGTCGTCGCGTGTGATTTGGCCGTTCTTCGTCTGAGCCCAACCACTGATAGGGATCACAACGAACAAGACCATGCAGACAAACCGCAGAAGCCGATCATCACTTTCTGCGGGCTGACCAGACAATTTGAACAGCGGCTCGATATTGATGTGTTCATGTCGATGTGCGGCGTCGAATGGCCATTACGGCGATCATACCGCCCAGCCCGAGCAGATGATTTTGTGTCAGAAAACCGACAATTGTCCCAACGACGAGGGCCAAGATGACTTTGATGACAAATCCCATAATCAGCGCATTGTGAATTCTGTGCGGCATCGCGGACACCGAAGCTGGCGGCCAACCCGGCTCATGTCAGCGCGAAGTTTCTGCTTACACTTGGGGCAGACCACCAGGCGTTGCGGCTCGCCGCCGCCGGCACCCGCTGCGCCTGTCGCGTATGCCGGCTGGTTGCCTACTAAGGTTGCCTTGACGCAAGCATGCAAGAACTGGCCAACCCATGCGCCGCCAAATACAGTAGCGAATAGCCCGTACGCCCGAATCCCACCCTGAAAAGCCTCCGGCATAAGCTTCCAACCAAGGTATCCGCCCAGACACGCACCAATGACGAGGAACAGTACGCCCGATACGCTGTTCTTAACCGTCGGCCACTTCCAACCTTCACCTTTTGTGGAGCCATACCGGGCGTTGGCAAAGTCTTTTGCAATGCGATCTACCCAATCCTCGAACTCCTGATAGTCGCGCGGATAGTCTTCTGCGGCGCGTGCGGCCTTTGCTGAATTCTGTGCGGCACGTCGCCGGGTTTCCTCGCTGGCTTGAGCCCTGCGGCTTTGATCATAGGCAGCGCGGGCCTCCGCATTGGCGAGCACAAAGAACGCCTCGTTGATGGCGAGCATCCGTTCGTGGGAACCGCCAAGATCCGGGTGGTTTTCACGCGCCAGCTTGCGGTAGGCTTTCTTGATCTCCTCAATGGTGGCGGAGGAGGATACGCCCAGGATTTGATAGTAGTCGGGTAGTGGCATGGGATCGTAATGCTTGAGGGGGGGAGGCTGCGCGTGTCAGATCATGGATACGGGCTGTAATTCGGCTCAATGCGGCCAACGCGGTTGCCGCTGGCGTCATAGATATTCCACCGTAGTTGGCTTTGCATTGCCCGAAACGCCCGCTGACGTTCCTGCCATTCAAAGTCAAGGTTCACGTTGGGCTGGACCGGTCTTTGAGCACCTCCTACCAACGCCCCCAGCAGCAGCAGCATATCTTCTGCGTCACGCGCTTCCCGGGCCTCCCGCGCCGCACGTTCCGACGCGCTTTCCCCGCATCCGGCGAGCAGGATCGCCAGTGGTATCCAAACGATTGATCGAAGTTTCATGGCCTTGATTCCTGATGTTCTGTTCCGTATGTTCCCGACCCGCCCCATTGCGGCGTGCCCTGTCCGGCAGCCCTGCTGTCACGTATTGAGACATTTCTGGCGCTACTGGGGCTGCCCCCTTCATTAAAGCTACCATCATGCCATTTTACGCCCTGACGGGGCGTGGTTGGTCTGTGCTGCGTCCCGGCGTAATAGGGCGTGTCCAAGTCTCAAGCGAAAAGCTGAAGGAGTTCGGCGGCAATCTACGCCGGACACGGGTCGCAGCAAACCTGACGCAGGAGGCACTGGCCGAGCGCGTTGATTGGCATCATCGCACGATTCAAAAAATTGAGCGCGGGAACATTAACATTTTGGCCACAACCCCCGCCTGCCGCAAACCGGGCGGTTAAGTCACCCGACGCGGCGGTGCCAACCCCCGATGGCGAGTCCACCACCTGATTTAACTGGAGGGGTTGCTGGGCAAGGCGGCAACCGCACAACGCTCACTGTAAAGATTCTCGCCATCGTGTTCGCGCGGAATCGCGTTGGATCCTCATTCGGGAATTCCATGACCGGAATTCCGGCACTCGAACGGGATATGTGCCGGTTCGAGCAAGTCCTCCTTGCTGGGGGCGGGCGAATCGTCGTGGTGCCAACAGCCCCGAACCCAAGGCGCAGGCTTCTTGTCATGGGCTGTGAAGACCAGTTCATCATCCCCCCGAGACTTTTCGAGGGCTCCGGCTTGATGGCACAGAACACCAGCGGTGGGTTCTTGCCGTTTCGACTGAGGGCGCAATAGGAGGTCCGGGCTTCAGTGTGTCCCTTCGCAAGGGAACGCCATGTTGTTTGACTCCGTTTTTCAGTCGTGACGGATTCAGGCGTCCAAACGATGACTTGCCGATTCTGGGCCCGCCGCATAAGCTGCGCCCCAAAAATAATTGAAGTCATGAAATCCAAGCCCCGCATCTTCGTTTACAAAATGACCGCCGACAACGGTGGAGCGCCCTGCCTGATGAACGACTTGCTCAGTCTGGCGATCTGCAAACCGAAGATCCGGCACAAAGCGAAGGTCGGCGATTGGATCATCGGACTGGGCGGGAAGCATCTGGGCGACGGCATCATCTACGTCGCCCAGGTGACGGGAACTGCGGGCGCCGAGTATTACCGGGACCGTGATTTTGCCCGCCGGCCTGATTGCATTTACCACTTTCGGGAGGGCGGGCTCACCCGGAAGAAGTCCGCCGCCTACCATGAAGATCCCGCGAACATGGCGACGGATGTTGGCACCGCACCGGAATATCGGAATGCCCGGGTGCTGTTGAGTTTGGATTTTCGATACTTTGGAAAAAAGCGGGAAGCTATGCCGCCCGCCTTGAAGGCGTTCGCGGATTCAATCGGGCGCGGGCATCGGGTTAATCACGATCCAGCGAGACGGAGGGCGCTCGTGAGCCTGATCGGGAGACTGTGGAGGAAGCACACCGGCCCAACGGTTATCGGCGAGCCGCACTCCAAACCGGATGCGTCTGTCTGCTGCAGTCGTGATGAAGGAACGGCGGAGTGCCACTGATGAAGGAAGTCTTTCCGGTTTCAGGTTTTTTCCATAAGCGGTTTCCGTTGTGGGCAAACGAAATGCAGTCAGAAGCAGGGCAAAGCCCCGGCTAGATGGGGTCGCCAACGGATTCACCACCCGGCTGCTGAAGGGGGCGCTTTGCTCCAGGACATGCGCCAGATGATTTGCCAGTGGACGGACGAACTGGACGGCGAGGCGGCTTATCGGGCCACCCGTTGAGACGCGCTTGCCTCGCACCCGGCGAGCGGGATCGCCAGTGGCAGCCAGATGATGGATCGAAGTTTCATGGCCTTGATTCCCGATGTATTGCATTTCGTCATGCCTGCCCCATTGCAGCGTTCTTGGTCTGTGGGTGGCGATGACCCGGCGCCGCGTTTGCAGCGGTACGCGACTTGAGAAACCGAAGGCCATCTGCCGGGGGCGTGGACAGGCTTGGATATGGAAAAGGCAAGGCGGCCAAGGCGACGAAGGGGAAACCCCGCAGGGCGGCAATTCCAACTTTGCGAACGGCGGTTAAATCAATACGCTCCCGGGTAATGGCAACCCACCACGAGTTGGCGAACTTCATCTGGTCCGTGGCGGATCTGCTGCGCGGGCCGGATCGCCCGCCGCAGGATGAGCGGGTCATGCTGCCACTGACGGTGCGGCCACGTCACGCGATGGCCACCACAATCCCAAACGGTCTCCAGACCGGCTAACCCCCATGGCCCTCAAGAAATCCGAACTGTATTCCTCGCTGTGGGCCAGTTGCGACGAACTGCGCGGCGGGATGGACGCCAGCCAATACAAGGATTACGTCCTGGTCCTGTTGTTCGTGAAATACGTTTCCGACAAGGCGGCGAGTCAGAAGGGTTACCTGCTCGACGTGCCCAAGGGCGGCGGTTTTGCCGCCATGGTCGCGCTCAATGGCGACAAGGAGATCGGCGACAAGATGAACAAGATCATCGCCAAGCTCGCCGAGGCGAACGATCTCAAGGGCGTGATTGACGTCGCCGACTTCAACGACGCGGACAAGCTCGGCAAGGGCAAGGAGATGGTGGATCGCCTGTCCAACCTCGTCGCCATCTTCAACAATCCGGCGCTCGACTTCCGCGGCAACCGCGCCGAGGGCGACGACATCCTGGGCGATGCCTACGAATACCTGATGCGGCACTTCGCCACGGAGTCCGGCAAAAGCAAGGGCCAGTTCTACACCCCGGCGGAAGTCTCGCGCATCATGGCCAAGGTCATCGGCATCGGCAGCGCGACCAGTGCGAGCCAGACCATTTACGATCCGACGTGCGGCTCGGGATCGCTGTTGCTCAAGGCGCATGACGAGGCCAAGGGCGCGACTGGCCATGACCTCGCGCTTTACGGGCAGGAAATGGACAACGCCACCACGGCCCTCGCCCGGATGAACATGATCCTGCACGACTGCCCCACGGCGGAAATCTGGCAGGACAACACGCTGTCCACGCCGCACTTCAAAGACGCCCGCACCGGGCAACTCAAGACCTTCGACTTTGCCGTGGCCAATCCGCCGTTCTCCACCAAGGCGTGGAGCAACGGCTTCGATCCGGCCAACGATCTTTTCCATCGCTTCAAGTTCGGCAACCAGGTGCTCATCCCCCCGCAGAAGAATGGCGATTACGCCTTTCTGCTGCACATCCTCGCCTCGCTCAAAAGCACCGGCAAAGGCGCGGTGATTCTGCCGCATGGCGTGTTGTTCCGGGGCGGCGCGGAGGCGGCCATTCGCAAGGAGATCATCCGGCGCGGTTACATCAAGGGCATCATCGGGCTGCCGGCGAACTTGTTTTACGGCACGGGCATCCCGGCGTGCATCATTGTGCTGGACAAGGCAAACGCCAACGCCCGCAAAGGCATCTTCATGATTGATGCCAGCAAGGGCTTCATCAAGGACGGCAACAAGAACCGGCTGCGCGCCCGGGACATCCACAAGATCGTGGACGCCTTCACGCGCCTGGCGGAACTCCCGCGTTACTCGCGCATGGTGTCCGTGGCGGAGATCAGCGACGCGAAGAACGACTTCAACCTCAACCTCCCGCGCTACATTGACAGCACCGAGCCGGAAGATTTGCAGGACATTGACGCGCACCTGCGCGGCGGCATCCCGAATCGTGACATTGATGCGCTGGACCGCTACTGGCAGGTCATCCCGGGCGTGCGCCACGCGCTGTTCAAGAAAGCCGACCGCGCCAACTATTCCGCCCTCCGCATTCCGCCCGCCGAGATCAAGGCGACCATCTTCAACCACCCGGAGTTCACCGCCTACAACGGATCCGTCACCAAGTTGTTCGCGAAATGGAAAGCCGCCAACGCTCCTCGCCTGAAGGGCATCGCCAAGGGCGGCAAACCCAAGGCGCTGATTGAAACGTTGTCTGAGGATCTGCTGGACACGTTTGAAAAGGCCCGGCTGCTCGATCCCTACGACGTGTATCAACACCTCATGGATTACTGGGCGGAGACCATGCAGGACGACGTTTACCTGATCGCGGGCGATGGCTGGCGTGAAGCGGCCAAGCCCCGGCTCATCGTCGAGGACAAGGAAAAGAAGACGAAGGAGAAGCCGGATTTCACCATCGGCAAGCTGAAGTATAAAGCCGAATTGATCCCACCGGGGCTGATCATTGGCCGCTACTTTGCCGCCGAACAGGCCGCCATCGAGAAGCTGGAAGCGGAGGTGGCCACGCTGGAGCAGGCGTTGGAGGAGATGACCGAGGAACACGGCGGCGAGGACGGGTTGCTGGCGGACGCGAAGAACGCCAAGGACAAGATCACCAAAGCCTCCGTGGCGGCGCGGTGGAAGGAAATCAAGGGTGACGCCGAGGCGGCGGACGAGCGCAAGGTGTTGACCGAGTATCTGGGGCTCGCTGAGAAAGCAGCGGCGACCCGCGGGAAGGTGAACGACGCGCAAGATGCCCTCACGGCCAAAGTGGCGGCGCAGTATGGCCAGCTGACCGAGGACGAGATCAAGAAGCTGGTGGTGGACGACAAATGGCTGACCACGCTGGCGGCCACCGTGCAGGGCGAATTGGACCGCGTGTCGCAGACGCTCACCGGGCGCATCCGCCAACTGGCGGAACGCTACGCCACCCCGCTGCCGCAGATTACCGACGAAGTCGTGGCGCTCGCCAGCCGCGTGGATGGCCACCTCAAGAAGATGGGGGTGTTATGGACGTGAGGCCGGGCTACAAGCAGACCGAGGTAGGCATCATTCCGGAGGATTGGGATGCACTGCCGCTAGGGGACTTGGTGAAGCTTCAAGGTGGGTATTCATTTCGGAGTGAGGATTTCTGCGACATCGGGGTGCCGGTGATCAGAATTTCGGACATTCAAGACGGCTTGGTATCTGTAGGGAGTGCGATCCGCCACCCTGCAATCAATATATCCAACGAGTTCTGCATACAGAATGGAGACTTTCTGGTAGCGATGTCTGGTGCGACAACTGGAAAAGTTGGCGTCTATAGGCATCCACTGCCTGCATACCAGAATCAACGTGTCGGCCGTTTTGTGGTGCGTGACGAAACTCGTGCGTCCTCAGAATTTATCGGCCATCTGGTTCGTTCCTACCATTTTACTTCGCAGCTAAGCCTTCTATTGGAGCAAGGAGCTCAGCCAAACGTTAGTGGGCGTCAAATTGAATCACTTATGTTTGCAGTGCCTCGCCATCTGACAGAACAACGGGCGATTGCGGCGGTGTTGGGGGATGTGGATGCGCTGCTGGGGGCGTTGGACCGGCTCATCGCCAAGAAGCGCGACCTCAAACAGGCCGCCATGCAGCAACTCCTCACCGGCCAAACCCGCCTCCCCGGCTTCAAAGGCGCGTGGGAAGAAAAGACGCTGGGTGCGACAACTTCAATCTCGAAAGGCGCGCAACTTCACAACAACGAAACCAATCCCGAGGGGTATTTCCCGCACTATAACGGCGGCATGCAACCCTCGTCTTTCACGGACCATTTCAACACACCAGCCAACACGATTGCCATAAGCGAAGGCGGAAATTCCTGCGGCTACGTGCAGTTTATCGCCGAACCGTTCTGGTGCGGTGGTCACTGCTACGCTGTGGTACCGAAAACCATCGATAACGGCTTCCTGTTTCACGCACTCAAAGGTCAGCAATGCGTAATCATGGGCCTCCGCGTGGGGTCCGGTCTTCCCAATATCCAGAAGTCCGCGCTTACGTCATTCAAAATCCGTATGCCGGCTGACCTCGCCGAACAAACCGCCATCGCCGAAGTGCTGTCGGACATGGATGCGGAGTTGGCGGCGTTGGAGCAGCGCCGCGCCAAGACCCAGGCCCTCAAGCAGGGCATGATGCAGGAACTGCTGACCGGGAGGACCAGACTCGTATGAAAACGCATCGTCCCGACCCATCGTGTCCGGCTGCGACCCCTGCCGGGGTCGTGCGCGTTCGCGCCGGCGACCGGAGGTGTCGCTGCGCTCAACCCCCGGCTAATCGCTGGCATCCCTCCGGGATGGCCGTTGGCGGACACGATGAAATGAATCCCTCCGGGATGGCCGTTGGTGGACGCGATGAAATGAATTTCTCCGGGATGGCCGTTGGCGGACGCGATGAAATGAATTTCTCCGGGATGGCCGTTGGCGGACACAATGAAATGAATTTCTCCGGGATGGCCGTTGGCGGACACAATGAAATGAATTTCTCCGAGATGGCCGTTGGCGGACACGATGAAATGAATTTCTCCGGGATGGTCGCCCCCGAACCCGGAGGGTTCTCAGCCATTAGCCGGTGGTTGAGCGAGGCACGAGCGACACCACCGGAAAACGGTGAAATTGAATTTTGCATCCCGGAGGGATGCCAGCCTCAGCTACGCTCCCATCGGAATCGTGTTCTCAAACCGACCCTAATCCCATGTCCTCGACCTACCTGAGCCTGCATTACCACCTGGTGTTCTCGACCAAGAACCGCGAGGCGGTCATTGCCCCGGAATGGCGGGCACGTCTCCACGAGTATCTGGGCGGCACGGTGCGCGGGTTGGGCGGTTTTCCCGAAGGCATCGGTGGCGTGGCCGACCACGTTCACCTGCTCGTGGGTCTGAAAGCCACGCATTGTCTGGCGGACTTCATGCGGGAATTGAAAAAGGCATCCTCGACATGGGCGCATGAGGAGATCGGGCTGCAAGCCTTCGCCTGGCAGGAGGGTTATGCGGCCTTCACCGTCAGCGCGACCGCGCGGGAAGGCGTGAAGCATTACATCGCCAACCAGGAGGAGCATCATCGGGTGAAATCGTTTCGCGAGGAATTGATTGAGATGCTCACCAAAGCCGGAATCGAATATGATCCGAAATACCTTGATTGAGTCCGACCCCGACGGGTTGAGGATTAATAGCCAAAATAGAACACGATGAGCATGCGGATCTTCATCAGCAGCGTGCAGAAGGAGTTTGCCCGGGAACGGGCGGCGTTGCGGGATTATCTGCGCGGCGACGCGCTGCTGCGCCGGTTCTTTGAGGCGTTCCTGTTTGAGGAAGTGCCCGCCGCCGCCCGCCAGGCGGATGAGCTTTACCTGACCCGCGATATCGAACGGATGGGCACGGGCACGGGCGACATGATCCGGCGCTGCCGGGAAGCGGGCCTGCCCGAGCCGCAATTTGCAGTGAGCGATGGTTTCGTGATCACGGTGCGACGCCAGGCCGGACAAGTCGCTGGACAGGTCACCCCACCAGTCACCGGACAAGTCACCGGACAAGTCACCGGACAAGTCACCGGACAAGTCGCGGGGTGGGTGGTTGTGGCCTTGCGCCACTGTGTCGGCAGCCCGAAAAGCAGTCGTGAGATTCAAACGGTCACGGGCTTCCGTCACCGTGAGACTTTCCAACGCAACTACCTTGATCAATTACTGGCGCAAGATTTGGTCGAGCGGACGATCCCGGACAAGCCGAACAGCCGCCTGCAAAAATACCGGTTGACCGCCAAGGGCACGGCGTTGCTGGCCACAATTCCCGAAGACAAACCGATGTCATGAGCACCATCGGCCAAAAGGAACGCAAGACGCAGCAGCGGGTGGTGAAGCTGTTTCGCGAGACCCTGGGCTACCGTTATCTGGGCAACTGGGAGAAACGCGAAGACAACCGCAACATCGAACCCGGCTTGTTGGCCGCCTGGCTCAAGTTGCAGGGCCACGCCGAGGCGCTGATCGGCAAGGTGCTTTACGAATTGGACAAGGCGGCGGGCGATACGAGCAAAACCCTATACGATCGCAACCGCGCCGTTTATGAGTTACTGCGTTACGGCGTGAAGGTCCGGCCGGACGCGGGCGAGCACACCGTTACGGTCTGGCTGGTGGATTGGAAACGGCCGGAGAAGAACGATTTTGCCATCGCCGAGGAGGTCGCCGTGGCCGCCATGGACCCGAAGGCGCACGGCAAGCGCCCGGATGTGGTGATCTACGTCAACGGCCTCGCGCTGGGCGTGCTGGAGTTGAAACGCTCGACGGTCTCCGTGGCGGAGGGCATCCGCCAGAATCTCGACAACCAGAAGAAGATTTTCATCGAGCGGTTCTTTTCGACGATGCAGTTCGTCCTGGCGGGCAATGACACGGAGGGCTTGCGTTATGGCACGATTCAGACGCCGGAGAAGTATTACCGGACCTGGAAAGAAGCGAGCCCCGTCGAGAATCCGCTGGACCGGGCGCTGGTGCAGATTTGCGCCAAGGCGCGGTTTCTGGAGTTGATCCATGACTTTATCGGGTTCGATGCCGGGGTGAAGAAGTTGTGCCGGCACCACCAGTATTTTGGGGTGCGGACGGTGCAACCGTATGTGCAGCGGCGCGAGGGCGGCATCATCTGGCACACGCAAGGCAGCGGCAAAAGTCTGGTCATGGTCTGGCTGGCGAAGTGGATTCGCGAGCGGGTGACCGATCCCCGGGTGCTCCTTGTCACTGACCGCGTGGAACTGGATGAGCAGATCGAGAAGGTGTTCAAGGGGGTCAACGAAGCCATCTACCGCACCGCCAGCGGCGCGGACCTGGTGGCCACGCTCAACGCGACCCACCCGTGGCTGATTTGCTCGCTCATCCACAAGTTCGGCACAAAGAAAGGCGGGGCCGAGGAAGGCGATGCCAAGGCGTTTATCGCGCAGATGCAGCAGGCGTTGCCGCCGGACTTCAAACCCAAGGGCAACCTATTCGTGTTCGTGGACGAATGCCATCGCACGCAGTCGGGCAAGCTGCATGAGGCGATGAAGGAGATTCTGCCCGGCGCCGTGTTCATCGGTTTCACCGGCACGCCGTTGCTCAAGGCCGACAAGCAGCGGAGCATCGAGATCTTTGGGCGCTACATCCACACCTACAAGTTCGACGAGGCGGTGAAGGATGGCGTGGTGCTGGATTTGCGGTATGAAGCCCGAGAGATTGACCAGAACCTGACGTCGCCGAAGAAGATTGATGCGTGGTTTGAACTGAAGACGAAGGGGTTGACCGATCTGGCCAAGGCGCAACTCAAGCAGCGTTGGGGCACGATGCAGAAGGTGCTGTCGAGCCGGTCACGGCTGGAGAACATCGTGGCCGACATCCTGATGGACATGGAGAAGTGCGACCGGCTGAAAAGCGGACGCGGCAACGCGCTGCTCGTCTCGGGCAGCATTTACGAGGCATGCAAGTTCTTCGAGTTGTTCGACCGGACCGACCTGCACGGCAAATGCGCCATCGTGACTTCCTACGTGCCCACTACGGCGACCATCAAGGGCGAGGAATCCGGCGAGGGCGACACGGAAAAGCTCCGGCAATATGCCATCTACCAGAAGATGCTGGCCAATTGGTTCAATGAAGCCCCGGAGAAAGCCGTGAACCGGGTCGCGGAATTTGAGTTGGCGGTGAAGAAGAAGTTTATCGAAGAACCCGGCCAGATGAAGTTGTTGGTCGTGGTGGACAAGCTGCTCACCGGCTTCGATGCGCCACCGGCCACGTATCTGTATATTGACAAGCAGATGCGCGATCACGGCTTGTTTCAGGCCATCTGCCGGGTCAACCGACTTGACGGCGAGGATAAGGAATACGGCTACATCATTGATTACAAAGGTCTGTTCAAAAGCCTGGAAGGCGCGGTGCAGGACTACACCTCGGGCGCGCTGGACGGTTACGACAAGGAAGACGTGGCCGGGCTGTTGGAAGACCGGCTGGGCAAGGCCAAGGAGCGGTTGGAGGACGCGCTGGAACAAGTGCGGGCCTTGTGTGAGCCGGTGGAAGTGCCCAAGGACCAAGCTGCCTACCTGCGGTATTTTTCATCCAAGGAATCGGGCAACGCGGCGCAACTCAAAGCCAACGAGCCGCAGCGGCTGTCGCTTTACAAGCTGACGGCATCGTTGATCCGCGCTTACGCGAACCTGGCCAGTGAGATGACCGAGGCCGGCTACACCGAGGCTCAGGCGGCGGCAATCAAGCAGGAGGTCACGTTTTACGAGAATCTCCGCAACGAAGTGAAGCTCCACAGCGGCGACGCCATTGACCTGAAGCAATACGAGCCGGCGATGCGGCACTTGATTGACGCCTACATCCGCGCTGAGCCCAGCGAGAAGGTGTCCGCGTTCGATGACCGGTCGCTGATCCAACTGATCGTCGAGCGGGGAGTGGATGCAGTGGAAGCGCTGCCCGAGGGCATCCGGAAGAACCAGGAAGCCGCTGCCGAGACCATCGAGAACAATGTGCGCAAGCTCATCATTGATGAGTCCCCGATCAACCCGAAGTATTACGAGAAGATGTCGGCTTTGCTGGATGCGCTGATTGAGCAGCGCAAGCAGGAGGCGCTGGATTACGCCGCCTACCTGGCGAAGATCATTGAACTCACGAAGCAGGTGAAGAATGGTCCGGGAGGCGCGGCGTATCCCAAGTCCCTCAATACGCCGGCGAGGAAAGCGCTGTATGACAACCTCGGGAAGAACGAGGCGTTGGCGCTGGCGGTGGACGCCGCCGTGCGGGCCTCCAAACAGGACGATTGGCGGCACAACCCGTTCAAGGTGAAGAAGGTGCTGAACGCCATCCGGGAAGCGTTGGATGATTTCCCGATGTCCGACAGCGGCGAAGCCAAGGACGCGCCGGGGGCGCCTCCCAGATCGGTTGCTGAGCTTGAAGCAAGTCGGGCCGAAGCGGTCTTGGAACTGGTGAACCAGCAGAATGAGTATTGAACCGCGACAGATCATGGTCAGCGGGGTGCGCGTGCAGGTGTTGCGCAAGGGCATCAAGAATTTGCACCTGGGCGTGTATCCGCCGCACGGTCGCGTGCGGGTCGCCACACCACTCCGGGTGAGTGACGCGGCGGTGCGATTGGCGGTAATCAGCCAGCTCGGCTGGATTAAGCGCCAACGGGCGAAGTTTGCCGCCCAGGTCCGCGAATCCCAGCGGGAAATGGTGAGCGGAGAAAGCCACTACTTCCTGGGCCGGCGATATCGCTTGCGAGTCATTGAGTGCGCAGGGCCCCCCACCGTTGCGGTGCGAAGCCGGTTCATCGAACTGCAGGTCCGACCCGGGCAAGGCAAGACGCAGCGGGAAGCGGTGCTGGAGCTTTGGTATCGGCGGCAACTCAAGCGACTGATCCCACCGCTGATCGAGAAATGGCAGCCCATCTTGGGCGTCACCCTCGCCGCGTGGGGCGTCAAGAAGATGAAAACCCGCTGGGGCACTTGCAATGCCGAGGCCCGGCGCATCTGGCTGAACCTCGAACTCGCGAAGAAACCGGTGCGATGCCTCGAATACATCGTCGTCCATGAACTCGCGCACTTGATCTCGCGGCATCATGACGAGCGTTTCGTGGCGACCCTGGACAAACACCTTCCGCAATGGCGCGCCCATCGGGCAGCGTTGAATGCCGCGCCGCTGTCACACAGCCGTTGGCGCTATTGACCATGAGCATGCAGCATCTCCTGACCAGACTTCCGCAAGTGCGCGAGTGGATTGAGGCGACGTTGGCGCAACACCAGGCGCAAGCCCGGTCGGTGGCGTCGTATGGCTTCCTCCGCCTGCCGCAGTTCTACTCAGCGGATACGCTGGCCTCGACGGTGGTGGTGGTGGAAGTGCCCCGAGTGCCCTTGCCGCCGCTGGCAGAACTGGGGCTGCCGGAGTTTGCGGCGTTCCAGAACGACGATTACGCCGGTATCACTTACCTGAACACTTACTTCGTGAATGCCAAGGACGCCCGGGACGAGTCGCTGCACTTCCACGAACTGGTTCATGTGATCCAGTGGCAGCATCTCGGCCCCGATCGCTTCCTTGCCGCCTACGCTGCGGGCTACCTCGCGGCGGGCGGTTATTGGGACAACCCGCTCGAAGTCATGGCGTATGGGCTGCAAGACGATTTCGATGAAGGCAAACCGCCCGGGAACGTCGAGCCAATCATCCGGCGGCAGCTTGATGAGCACATCACACCATTCTTGGAGCGGGTGATGAAAGGCGATGTCGCGACATGAACCACGGGCCGATACGCACCCTGATTGGCACCAGCGAACCCGACATCTTCCGCCGTGCCGAGACGCTGGCCCACCATCACTTTGACACCCGCCAGTTGCCGAAGCCACGTTCAGCGACAGCCGATGCCGTGATGCGGTTGGAAAAAGCGCTCAATCCAGCAATCGCCGTTCTGCAAACATGACCGTCACCCACCCGCCATCGCTTTCCAAGTCCACCTTCCTCATGGGGCGACAGTGCTCGAAGCTGCTGTGGTTTCGCTACAACGCCCGGGACCAGATCCCCGCTCCCGACGAAGCCCAGCAGGCTGTGTTCGATCAGGGCCACGAGGTCGGCAATTTGGCCAAGCAGTTGTTTCCCGGCGGCATCGAGATTGATGCCGCCCCCGGCGATTTCGACGGCGCCATCCGGCGGACCACCGAGGCATTGCTGCCACGGCGTCCCCTTTACGAAGCCACCTTTGCCCACGGCGGCGGTTACGTCCGCGCCGACATTCTTGTGCCCGTTGCCGGCGGCGCATGGGATTTGGTCGAAGTGAAATCCACCACCCGCCTCCAGGAAGAAGTCCACCTGCCCGACATCGCCTTCCAGGCGTTCGCCCTCACCGGCGCGGGCATCCCGCTCCGAAAATGTTTCCTCGCCCACATTAACGGCGAGTTCGTCCGGCGTGGCCCGATTGACCCGCGGAAGTTCTTCACCCTGGAAGACGTCACCCAGCCGGTTTCCATCTGGAGCCGCGACATCGAAGACCAGATTGACGCCATGCAACGTGTCATCGGCGCGAGGTCGCATCCCGATATTCCGATCGGCCCGCATTGCGGCAATCCTTATCCCTGCCCGTTGCACGACCACTGCTGGTCCTTCCTGCCCGAGGCCAGCGTTTTCACACTGTATCGGGGCGGCGCGAAAGGCTTCACCCTGCTCAAGCAGGGCATTCAGAAGTTGGCCGACATTCCCGCCGCCGTATCGCTCACCAACACTCAGGCCATTCAGCGGGCCGCCTTGCTCGCCGGACAGCCGCACATTGACCGCCCGGCGCTCGCGGCGTTTCTCGGGCAACTCGAATATCCCGTCAGCTTTCTGGATTTTGAAACCATCGGCCCGGCCATCCCGCTGTTTGATGACGCCAGCCCCTACCAGCCGATTCCGTTTCAGTTCTCCCTGCATATCCGCCGCCGTGCCGCCGCCCCGCTGGAGCACCGTTCGTTCCTGGCTGAAGGCACGGCCGACCCGCGCCCGGAATTCATGCGGCAACTCAAGGCCGCCCTTCCGGCCACCGGATCGGTCGTGGCCTACAACGCCGGCTTTGAAACCGGTCGGCTGAGGGAGTGTTGCGAACTTTTGCCGGCCTTCAAGCCGTGGTTGCGCCAGGTGACGCCGCGCATCGTGGATTTGCTGCTCCCGTTTCGCGGCTTTCGCTATTACCACCCGGCCCAAAACGGCAGCAACTCGATGAAGGCTGTGCTGCCTGCCTTGACGGGCCAGGGTTACGAAGGCCTGGCGATTCAGGAAGGCGGAATGGCGAGCCGCGAATTCCTTCGCGTAACCCATGGCCAGGTGACCGCCGCCGAGCGCCGCCGCGTGCGCCGGGACTTGGAGGAATACTGTGGTCTCGACACGTTGGGCATGGTTCAAATTGTGGACCAGCTCAAACGACTCACCGCGTAGCCACTCCCCCAGCCAATAGCTAAAAGAAAGCCCGCCCACCGGGCAGACTTTCCGTGATCCTCACGCCGCCAGTTTCCGGAGTCTGCGCTCCGTCGCGGTGGGTGAGGTGGCGCAGCGGGCGCGGCCAGTGGCCCAGGTGCGCAGTGCGGTGATGGATTCGGCCATCGTCTTGGACAACGGAACGAAATCCGTCAACACGCGGGCGATGTCCAGGTCAGTCGGCTCCGTATCCCGGTCGAAGGCGTCATACAACGCCTCCACGAACACGGCTTCGATCTCGCTGCCGGTGAGTCCATCACTGGCCCAGGCGAGTTGCCCCGGGTCGAAGTCCGCCGGGTTGCGACCGTGCTTGCGGATTTGAATGCTCCAGATGGCCTGGCGCTCGTCCATGTTGGGGAGGTCCACAAAGAACAGGGCATCCCAGCGGCCGGCGCGGAGCAACTCCGGCGGCAACTGGGAGACGTCATTGGCGGTGGCCACCACGAACACCGGGGCCGTCTTCTCCTGCATCCAGGACAACAACGATCCCAGCACCCGTGCCGACGTGCCGCCATCGGTGGATCCCGACGACTTGCTCCCGGCGAGCCCCTTATCCAGTTCGTCCAGCCACAGGCAGCACGGGGCAATGGCTTCCGCTGTCTGAATCACGGAGCGCAGGTTCGCTTCGCTTTGGCCAACGAGTCCGCCATACAGGCGACCGGCGTCCAGTTTCAGCAAGGGCACGCCGAAGACCCGGGCGGTCACCTTTGCCGACAGCGACTTGCCCGTGCCGGCAATGCCGATGATGAGCAACCCCTTGGCCGGCGGCAGGCCGTAGTCCACCGCCCGCTGGGTGAAGGCATGGCGGCGTTTCAGCAGCCAGTCCTTCATCGCGTCCAGACCGCCGATGGAGTCGAGCGATTCACGGGTTTCGATGATCTCCAGCAAGCCGGATTTCTTGACTGCCTGCGCTTTCTCCCGGGCAACCACCGACGCTTCAATGGTCCGGGTCTGGGCGTAGGACAGGGCGAAGGCGTTCTCGGCCTCGATGGTCGTCAGGCCGCACGCGGCATCAATGGCCTGGTCCCGGCGTTTAGGCGACAGGTCTTTGATGCCGGCAGACTCCACAATGCCGTCGAGCACATGACTCAACGCTGCCTTCCCCGGCAAGGCGAACTCGACGACGGTGATCTCGCGTTCCAGTTCCGGCGGGAGCACCAGCCGGCAGCCGACAATGATCAGCGGCTTCTGCTTGGTCTTGCCTTCCAACAGCACGTCTTTGAGCTTCCGGACAATGATGGGGTTCGGGTCTTGCAGGAACAGGTGATAATCCTTGAGCAGGAAGATGGTGCGCTCGGGTTGTTCCCCGATGAGTTGCAAGACTTCCAGCGGATCGTTGGCGGCGTGGACCTGCTGGGTCTGGGTGTTCACCAGACCGTCCACGACGGACCAGTAGCACAGTTGGTATTGTTCGCCCTCCCGGCGATCAGGCCGAGCGCTTGTTCCAGGAACTTCGTGGCCTGGTCACAGTCGGCCCCTTTGAAGCCGAGGGCATCAATGGTGAGCGTGCCGTCCGGGGCGATGAGGACTTCGAGGGAGCGATTCATGCGGCACCTCCGAGCAGGACGAGCTTGATGCTGCCGTTGCGTTGCAGTTGGCGCAGGACGGAGAAGCCCTTCTTCCGAGCCTCCGCCGTGGCTTTATGGACGCCATACAACTGCAGGAGCTTGCCGAAGTTGCTGCCGACCTGTTGCGCGACGTGCCCCTGCCACCAGTCGGTCGTGAGACCGTAGGTGCCGTCAGGCTGTTGGTTCACGGCGATGTCGTAGGGGCCGTGGAGTTGAATGACGAAATCGCCGCGCCGGGTCTGGCCGGCGTAGCCCCGGGCTTCCGTGTTGCGGAGCAACGGGAGATGCAGCTCCCGGCAGGCGGCTTCAAGGGCCGTCACGTCTTTGATCTGGGTTTTGATGGTGGTGAAATGACTCATGGTTTCCTTGCTTGGGTTGAGGGCTGAGATGAAACAACCCGGGCGGCCCAGTCCGAAGACCAGGCCGCCCGGTGGGGTTGGGGTTGGTGGGTTGAGGTTACGCGGCGAGTTGGAACTTGCGTCGTCCCAGGCCGCCGAAGCGTTGCACCAGTTCGGTGGCGTCCTGCCGGGCCAGTTCGCGGGCGGTGTCCGCCAGCCGGGCCAGCCCGGATTCCAAGGTCGCCCGGGCGGATAATCCCCCCTGGCGATAGTCCTCCGCTGTGCGGGACAGCAGTTCCCGGCGCACGGTTTCCAACTGCTGTTCCATCTCCGCGTCCCCGACGAAGTTCATTTGCTTGAACTGGTCAATGAACCGGATCAGACGGTTGAGCGTTTTCTGATGCACGCCCGTGGCGCCGGTGCGGATGCTGTGGAGCATCTCCGCGCATAGCGTGGCGGTTTGTTCCCGGAGGCGGGTCACGCACTCCGCGATGAACGATTCGGCTTGCTGCCGGATCTTCGCCGCTGCTTCCCGGGCGGCCTGTTGTCGGGCTTGGATCAGATGTTCCTGATCGCCCAAGGTCAGCAGGTCCAAACCGAGCCGCTCCGGCACGGCGATTTGGAATAGTTGCGTGTCGAACCCGAACTTACGTTCGAGCGTCGGCGCCGGCGGGAAGGCCGCCTCGATGGCGGCGACCACCCGGGCCGGGTCGTCGGCCAGGTTACCCGCCAGCACGCGCCATTCTTCCAGCGCGGCGTCGCGGAGCGGGCCGTATTGGGCGATGAACTGGTTTTTGGCCCGCCAGAACTCCGTTTCCAGCGCCTTCAGCTTCGCGGTCACCCCGCCCAGCTTGGCGTTGGGCACGAAGCGGGCGAGGCCGTTCAGGAACGGGAAGGTGTTGGCTTCCACCAGGGCATGCGCCCGGCTTTCGACCAGGGCCAGCGCCGCCGTGGCTTCCTTGGGCAACAGCCGCTTGTGCCCGAGGCTGATGAGCCGCTCCGAAACCTGGTCCGGGGCCAGCCCGAGGTCTTCCGCCCGCAGCTTCTTGTGCGCCCGCCAGTAACGGACGGACACGTTGAGGAGCACACCCTCGCGGGTGAGGATTTGGAGGAGTGGGTGCATACGCTTGGATCAGACGGGGATGCGGATGACGCGGAGGCGCTCCCACATCCGCAGCACGGCCCCGAGGCCGAGCAACGCGAGGAGCGCAACGATGAGCGGAGACAGCTTGACCAGGAGGCAGATGGCGGTGGCGACCGCGGCGGCGAGGCCACAGGCGATGAGGACCTTTTTGAGCGTGGCTGGGTCGAGATGCGCGAGCCGCGCCGTGATGCCGGCCTTGATCTGCTGCGTCAGACGCCGAGCCTGACGCCGGACCTTGCGGGCCAGGCGGAGGGCCGGTGGCTTCGCGGCCGGGGCCCGGCGCCGGGCGGTGGTTTTCCCCGACTTACGCCGGCCGGGCTTCGGTTGCGCGGGAGTGGCCGCCGGTTCCCCGGGGGGCCGGTTGAGGTTGGGAATGAGGATGGGGTTGAACGGTGTTTCTTCTTTCATGTGTGTCCTTTCAGGTTGAGGGTTGATACGAAGCCGCCGGCGCCACACGAGGCGGCGCCGGCGGGCAATGAAGGGTGCGTCGAGCGACGCGGGTTTACCGCGGGGCGGCGGGACGGGGACGGCCAGCGGGCAGACGGACACCGCCCCGGGCGATGGTTTGCACCACCCTCCGAATAAACGCCCACTTGCGGCGCAGTTGCGCGTTTCGCAGTTGCGCCGGACGCCGGCCTCCCCGCCGCACGAACACCATGAAGGTTTCGGCGAAGTCTTCCGCCGGTTGGGTGCGGGCGTAGGCGGAAACGAACGCCGCCTCCGGTCCCGGGATGCGCTGGCCAAGATCGTAGCCACCGCCGAACGCCGCCACGAAGGGTCGCGAGCGGCGGATCAGGGCCGGGTAATGCCAGGCCAGCGCGTGCGCGTATTCATGGCGCACCACGTCCCGGAGCGAACCGCGATCCTGACCCCACGGCCCCTGGCTCAAGACCCACTGCGGGATGTAGATATTGCCGGCGCGGTAACCGAGCCAACGCCACAGGCGGGAGGTGGGGACATCGAAGCAGAATCCGAGGGCTGCCGCATACGGTTGGGGAAGACGACACCAGATGACGTCCGTCCGCCGGAGGCGGCTGGTGTCCTCCCACAGTCCCAGACGGGCCAGTTCGTTTTGCACGGCCCCGGCCGCCGCGTTCAGTTGTGGGAAGGTAACGAATTCACCTTTGCGCATATTGCTTGGGGTGACCGCCCGCGTCAGCAGGCGGCTGTCTGAGGATGAACGTGTTTGGTGAGCACACGCTTACTTTTTCTTTTTGGCGACCGGGCGCGGGGCCGTGGGCTTGCGGGCTTTGGCTTTCCAGCAAATCAGACCTTCGCCCCGGGGCGACCAGACCTTGCGGAACTTGGGCCACTTAGTCCGCTGCCGGGCGAAAAAGGGGAGTCCTTGCCCGGCGACGAATACCCGGTTGGGCCGGCGGCCATAGCCGTAGATAACAACCCAATGATCAACGTCTGGGTCTCCGGTCTTCACGCAAACAATGACCGGCTGGTCCGCGTCAATTGCCGCGCAAATGTCGGCAAAAGTCAGATCCATCTTTCGGGACACCCCAACGCCCAGCGAGCGCAAGGCCCGCATGACGCGCGTTGTTCCCGCCCCGAATCGCTGGGTTGGATCGACGGCATCGTAGATGCATTCGAAGCTCACCCGCGGGCGAAAGTACTTCACGACCATGGCCGCCGCCACCGCGCCGCAGGCGTAGCTGTTGATCTGGCGGTAACCGGGCACTTCAAGCGTCACTTCACGGTCATTGGCCGCCCGTTGGAGGGGCACCCGAACAGCGACCCAACCGGTCCTTTCGCTTGCCTCATCCAACACAGCCTGGCCCAGTTCCCGGCCAGCTTGCATGACTTGTTTTATCATGACCAGCATGGTTGGTTGTTTTCCCGGAAGGGTCAAATCCGGGAACCGGGTGTTGAATCCGGTCCCGGACTGATCGTTCAGATCGCAACCTTCTGCAGGCTGCGCAACGTGGCGCGTACCGATTCGACTTCCTTCGCGGACGCTTTCTGCTCACGCTCCGCCGCCCGGAGCAAGCCCAAGGTGGCGTTGAGTTCGAGGATGACATCCCGCAAACCGGTCTTCACGGTTTCAATCTGGGCCACGGCGGCGCTCAGGGCCGAACCGTTCTGGCCATTCGTGCCGTTGTGGTGGCCATGGGTGGGCTCCGCTTTCGGCGGAAGGTTGCCGCGGCGAGGCGGCGTCAGGGTGGTTTCTGCGGACATGGTATTCCTTTCAACCGTCGGGGTGGGTTCCGGAGTCCCGGCGGACGGTGGCGCCGGAGTCGCGGCCTCAGCGTCGGACTGAGGAGTGGGTTGGGGTGAGGGGGCCGATTCGGGCCGGATGGGCATGGCCACGAGCTTGCGGCCGGGCGCCGTGAACAGGATGGGACTCAGTTCATCGGCGATCTCGTAGCGCGTGAACCCGAACCGCAGCGCCTTGGTGACGAAGCTCCGGTTGAGCCGGATCCGGGTGTCGTCCCCGGTGACCGTGGCGCCCGGCACCGGCACCTGACTGGCGGCCGGATCGCCCTGGGCCCGGGCGGACAGGGAAAAGTGACCGTTGGCCACGACCAGGTCCACGGGCTGGTAGTTGTCCTCACGACCGGGCAACCGGGGCAGCGCGTCGAGCAGGAGCGCCCGCGCCGCCTCGTTCAGCGTCACTGTGGTGGTCTTCCGGTCTTCCCCCGGAATGACCTGCCGCCAGTTGGGGTAGTTGCCCTGAATGGCCTTGGTGAGGAACGTCCAGTGGTCGGACGCCAGGCGGACCCATTCCGGCGCCGCCTCCGGGTTGAGCGCCACGGCCACGCGCCAGTCTCCATCCTGCGCAAACCCGGACCAGCCAAGGAACTTTCGCGTGGGAATGATGACCGATTGGGGCAGATCGAAGTGGAAGGTGTTGGCGGCGAACAGATGCCGGCCATCGGTGGCGACAAGGGCATGGCATCCCGGATCGCTCAGATCCAGGCACACGCCGTTGAGCACATACCGGGACGCATCCACGCTGGCGCATTCCAAGGCTTCCCGCAGCGCCGGCTTGAACGCGGCATTGCCGGTGGAGGCGGGCTCGGGCACGGTCGGCACGGCGGGCCATTCCTCCAGCGGGCGGGTGGCCAGGGCTTGCGCCACGGTGGCGGTGCCGAAACGGGACTGGACGCTGACCTTGCCATCTTCCTGCACCAGGCGGAGGGCGTTCTTCGCGCCCTTGGCGATCCGGTTCAGGGTGTCGAACGGGACCAAGCACGCCGGGAACCCGCCCGGGGTGCCCTGCACCTGGCCGGTGACGAAGGAGTCGAGGTCGGTGGCTTGGAAGCGGGCCGCCCCGTGGGCATCGGCTTCGATGCGGACGCAGCCCAAGACGAGG
>Ga0255345_1001173_pt1 | contig 39398 bp, 29 predicted proteins | sample wastewater_treat_6_FD_192415 | JGI IMG/M metagenome (GOLD analysis project Ga0255345, IMG submission 192415) | Wastewater microbial communities from Lulu Island WWTP, Vancouver, Canada - plant20 | ecosystem: Engineered > WWTP > Wastewater > Unclassified | place: Canada: Vancouver, British...
CAACCAAAACATGATCTTGATTCCGAGAAATCGGTAAAGCGCAAAATCGTTGAGCCGTCTTCAGATCCATTAAATGTGCCGTATTTAAATCAACGGGATCAACCCATTGATGATGTACTATTTCTTTACCTAAAGGATCTATATAGGTTGCCTTTATCTCTTGCAACGCTATACTTTTATATTCCACATTTAAAACAGTGGAAAGGGATTTGGCGATTTCTTTTTGATCGAGTTTCCCGAGTCTCAATAAAGCCTGATCAATGGGAGTCTGTCGCTCCAATAGATCTTTTATGACCTGATTGGCATCGTTCCAATTAATTACGCCTCGATTTACCAATTGATCCAGAAGTTTATAAACTTCTTTATTGTCGATATTATTCCTACCGTTTTGATAAAACAACTTGACTGTTTTCTTTATCAACGACGCCGGTGAAATTACAGGCCAGATTCGCTTATGAGTATATTGTTCCAATTCCCAAAAATATTCGGTATCATTTTCCGGATCACCGATCGCCACCCATAAATCATCATTATTTTCGAATAAAGGGAGAATATTTTTTTCCTGCACGAATTTTTTCGGTATTTGATTGATCAATTGATCATCAAATTGAAAATGATCCAAAGATAAGGATGGAATATAATAGAAAAAGCTTAATAATTCGGCTATCTCGAGTTCGTCAAAAATTTTCGTTTCAATTAAAGCCGTGCTCAATGATTTCTTTTGCCAATCATATTTCTTTTCCAATTCAAGAAATTGAGTCTTTTGAAGAATACCGGTGCCCAACAAAAAATCGGCAAAAGAAATTGCATTTTTTTCAAATTCACGGGGATAATGTTCTTTGGAGAGCAATTGATACCTATCAAATAATATATTTAGAGTTTCCTCATCCGTCAGGTACACATCAACCGTAAGCCCCGATATACTTTCCAGAAGCCGGATTAATTGAGAATCGGGCATGATAATCGCCAATTTGATATGGTTTTCGGTTACGGAAAAAGGAAATGCCTTTTTTTGATAGAATAGATCAACCGGGAGCATTTCTAATAAATCAAAAATTTCCGCCAATTGATTTTTCTTTATTGAATCTTTATGAATAAACGGCAGTTTTAAAACTTCCCCTGAAGCTTCAAGCCATTGTTTTGAAGTAATTCGATATCGCTCTCGGATGACAGATTGCAGCGGCCGCTTTAATCGCCTGCAAATTTCAACGGATATTGAGAGATCATTTTCCGAAAGCCATCCTCTTTTGACCAAAGTCTGGGCAATTTTGTCCTCGTCAACTATGATTTGATCCGGAACGTATGAGTAAATCCTCTGCTTTAATGTGCTGAATAAAGAAGGTGCACAGAAGGATACTCTATAAGAATCAAAATTAACCTCACCGCCCAAAGAAGATCCGAGCTCACCAGGATCGGATGTCGCCAAATAAAATTCATTTTTCACTATCCATACCGGCAGAAGGTTTGATTTTTCAGAGATAAGGAACGATAAACTGCTGATCCCCGGGATCGGCGCGGCATTACGCGAAGAAAAATGGGGAGAATTTAAACAAAGACCGACAACTTCACCCCACTGGGCTTCATTTATTAAATGATTTTCGAATGCAAGTGTCGGTAAATCTTTAATAGATGTATTTTGATCTTTCTTAAGTGATTGAATTTGCTCATTGTTAAGCAGACCCATTTTATTGAGTGCAACTTCCGGTAGTACCGGCTTCGGCTGATCATAATTTCGTTGATAAAGCCATGATTGTACGGAGCGAATATCTTGGAAACTTGCAGATATTATTTCAAGCGGATATCGGGTAATTTTTTCAATTTCATTCCGGGCATTTGATGACAGACGATATGCAGCCGCAATGATTAAGTGATCATCAGAAATTGCAACCGGTACCAAACAATATTGATCGGCAATATTTTCAGGAAGAATTCCGGAAAGATATTTGGGAATTCTTAATTTTCTGATAGGGTAAATTCGGTTTCTCGCTTCCGAAACCATAATTTTGCTTCATGCCTTTCAAATTATTATTCAGAAAAAACTCTGATGCTTCCTTCTTTTCTGTTGGTAGACCGCATTCATAATCGTAGAAAAATATTCAGGAAATGATCAGAACCAATAAAAAAACTGGTTTGAAATTCAGGACAATCAAAACAGATTTATGGGTGTGGAAACCATCCGGTAGTAAATCAAATAAAATTTTCCTTATTTTCTTGAATGAATTCGGGGAAGGAGAGTCAAGCTAATACGATTCGAATAATGTTATCATCCCTTTCGATTCCTCGGACAGCTTTTCCGAGCGAAGATTGAAGAATGTCTACGATATCCCCTCCCGCCAATTTAACTTTTGCCGTCAGGGTATTTCCCTTTAATTTAAGGATCTTATAATTGTCAAAATGATCTGATCCGCGGATTATTTTCTCTAATTCCGACAAATGGCTTAGGGAAGAGAAATTGTAAAATTCCAAAAAATATTCGCCCTTATCCAACGCATCTTTTCTTTCCGCACGGGATACTCGCATTAAGTCTGAGATCTTTGTTTCGGGCTCGGAAATGACTTTTTCGGCTTGCTTTCTATATGAAAATGAATCAAAGCCGGATTTTACAGGCTTTTCTGCCAACCTTTCATATGATCTTGAATCAGTTTCGATCGTTGATTTTTCCGTTGATTGCTCAAATGGTTTTGAATCGTACCCATTTTTTTGATTTTCGACCGGTCTTTCATACACTTTTGAGAAGGGGACGATAGATTGCCGAGAAGAAATAGCATATTTCAAAGCCATTTCAGCATTTGTGACCATATCATCATCGGTAACAGCGTCATCGGGGAAACTCGATATTCCAAATGCTAAATCAACACGAATTTTTCGAAAAACGCTATCAGCCAAACGTGCACAAACAATCTGTGCCCCTTCTGAATTCGTTTCGGGAAGAATAATTCCGTTTTTTTCACCGGTAAAAGGAATATCAACATCTTTCCGAATTGTCCGTGAAATTATTTCCATGATTCTTGTGTATAAGTTATTCAATTCATCTTCATTCATTTTTTGATCTTGCGAAATAACAGGTTGTAAAATGACCAAAGATAAATCTTTTTTATACCTTCTGCTGCGAGAAACTTCTCCGGAAAGTTGTCGACGGGCATATTTCCATCTTAATACACCGGTTAATTGATCGTAAAGAATTAAATCATCCATCAAGAATTGCTGTCGATCCGCTTCTTGTTCCAACAGACTTACTTGTCGAATATATCGATTTGAAAGAAACGCTGTAATTGCATAAATAACGGTGACAATTCCGATCTGAATGATCGAATTTCGATTTATCGAATACATACTGGTAAAAATAGTAAAATATGCTCCGACTCCGATCAAAACGGCTACGATCGAAGAAAAAGGAAATAAGTCAGTTAGAGAAATCACGACAATAAAGACAAAAATTGCAATTGCCATAAACCCCATCTGAGGGGATAAGATGATCAATCCTACCGCCGCAATAACACTCCATAACACGAGAATAATGGGATAAAATCCCAGCCGTCGAGCCTTATTTATTATTATTTTCATGTTCTTCCTTATTGATTTTCTTTGACCGAAGAACAACAAACAATCTGATGATACATATCAATATTGAAAATGCCAAAAAGAGAATAGCAGTATAAAAAGCTGCATTTTTCTGGAATAATATCATCGATAAAGAAAGTTGATCTTGCATGATAACGGAGTCGTTTGACGTCGAAATCGGGAACATTTTACCCCAAAAGCTGATTACCCGATCTTTTCCGGTTGTGATCGCAACATCTCCGTTTAAGTTTATGACAGCGGTGTTATCATTCAATAAATTTGCAGCCAACAAAAGTCCTTCTTCATCATTCCCAGTGAGAATTAACCGCGGAATATTAGATTGACTAACATAAGCTTCTACATAACCGGTACTGATTTTCCCCGATTCAATTGTATCCAAAACCGGCAAAGGTTCTGCTGCTCCGGTTGAGGGATCAAACTTTAATGGGATTTGATCATTTTGGGACAAAAAAGCCGAATGATTCAAAGGTAAGCCGATAAGTACCTGGTAAGGGTATTTTTCTTCATTTTGAGAAATTTGTGATGCCGGAATCACATGAGGCATCAGCGGATCACCCGCCGATGATTTACCAAAAGCAAGCGCGAGAATAGATAATGATAGTAAATCTGTAATTGAAGTTTTATCCGGCATTACAAATGCTAATTGAGATAAATCACTCAATCCCATAAAAATATAGGGAAAATCAGAGATCTTTATTGTTGCTGTATCTGGTCCATTTGGAAAGGTAAGATTTGAATCACTGTTAACGGTAAACCAAGCCTCAGCTATATGACGGTCCGCACAATATAAAGCAATATCTTCTCGATTATTCAAAATGTGCATATTGGCTTCGAATGAAAGATCGTTATTTCCTGCATGAAAAAAATTCAGAGGGATTTGAAAAGTTGCTTCTCCGGCGTTTGCATTATCCGAATTTAATTTGATACTTCCTACGGGGAGGCCGTTTACCAAAACACTCAGAATTGGATCTTCTTCGGAAGTAATTACCGAATGCATGAAATGTAAATCCAAAACCGCATTCATTTTCGATTGAACAGTGGAATTTAATGGGATTGTGAAACTGAGTTTTTGATCTCTTGAACCAAAAGCCGATCGATTTTTATATCCCAATTCTTCAAATGTGGTTGAAAGCTGATGGATCCGGGTTCCGCTGCTGGCAGTTGCATTTTCCCTAACGATTACACGCGTCCCACCAAGGCGCGTATATAAAGTCCGATTTGCAAAAGCCCGACCTGCTTTTTCCACATCTTCTTGTGTTTTACCGGTTATTACTAAGAACAAAGCTGTTTGGTCATAGGGAGATACAAATTCTTCTAAAATGCCTCCGCCTCCCTGTTCTTCGGATACATTAATAGAAGGATCTATTTGATTGACGCCATCTAAAGTTCCGATCAGGATGACATTCCCTTGGACTTGTTCTTTAATCGCATCAACCGTTGAAATAAGATCGATGGAAACTTTTCGCCAACCTCCGGCAAGCTCACCGAGCTTCGCGCCAACAGAAGCTAAAGCATCCATTTCACCGATTCCGGGTTGGTTCGTCATCACAAAAGTTACGTGATTTTCAGCTAGAGGACTTTCATCAAAAAAAGGCAACGGAAGATTTCCCAAATCCGGTTGACTTGTCAGGAGTTCATTATCAAAATGAAAAGCGGTCGATTTATGAATAGTAGCCCATACTGATGGATTATCATAATCATCACAAAAATTATCTGAAATCCCCATATAAAGCTCAATATGTAAAGTGTTATAACCTTTTTTCACATTTTCAGCCGGGATATTTACAACCAACTGACCATGGTCGGCATTCTCTTTTGTAAGTTGGATACTTGCCAATCGAACATCATTCCAATCGATAGCCATGGATGATTTGGGATTTAATATCTGTGAATGCGAAAAATCAATACGCACTTGAGCATCCGTTATACCCCATGATGCCGGTAACGAAATTCCGTAATCGCGGCTGACCAGAATTCCTTTTAATACATCATCGGTGGAAATCCCGGTATCCTCTAACGTAAATTCTTTGAAATTTTCGGAAGATAAGGGTAAGGACTGTCCCATAACAAATATATTGGCGGGTCCAAGGACAAGCGTATCAAGGAAAATGATATAGATTATTTTTTTAATAAATGACTTTAAATTTTTCTTCAATCATTCCTCTTTAAAGTCAAAAGCATTGATCGATATTCATCAGAAATATCTTTGCTTTTATTCCCCTATTATTATAAGAAACCTTTTCTTATAATAAATTATTTATATAATAATCGAGGTTGAATCAGATTCTACGGTTACACCGTATGTAACAACCATTTTCCTGATCTATGGATACGAAATGATAAATATGGGAGAATTTTATTGATTCTGACAATTTATTATGATATTAGCTAGTTTTATGAAATCATTCTCTTTCACATTATTAAACCGATATATAGCCAGTGAGATGATCATTCAGCTTTTCTAATTTGTATTTTCCCCCTTTTTTTGTAACAAACCAATGACATTTTGTTTTAGTCAATAGATTATACATATTAAGCAATAATTGTCAATATTTTAATTTATTTGATTAAATTTATCCCGATTTTGATTATGATCTGTCTTTTAATGCAAATAAACCGATTCGCTAAACAAAAAAAATCAAAACAGGATTAAGAAATCGTAAAAAAGAACGAATATTAAACGAGATAATGTTGTTAAATAATAAACAAATAAAAAAGATCCGAATTGCCTGCTAATAAGAATATCTGAGTATCTCAGGCATAAATTAATTCCATGATCTTCTTAAAACTTTTTCAATAAAAACCTTAGCAATATTCGGATCAAATTGTGATCCTGAACGATCTATGATTTCCTTAATTGCTTCCTCATCGCTTAATGCTCTTCGATAAGGACGATTCGATGTCATCGCATCATATGAATCACAAATAGCGATAATTCTTGATATATATTGAATTTCCTCTCCTTTCAAACCTTTGAGATAACCTTTCCCATCCCATCTTTCATGATGTTGTAAAACATATTCAGCGATATCTCTATAATTCGGATCTATACTCAGAAGCCTGTACCCATTTTCAGAATGTTGCTTAATCAAATGCCATTCTTCTGCACTTAACGGTTCGGATTTATCCAATATTGCTTTATCAATGATGCTTTTTCCTATATCGTGATATTTTCCGGCTTTTTTGCATTTTTCTCGGTCTTCTGTATCCAAATTGAGCTCACCGGCTAATTTTTCGCACATTTCACTAACATGTTCCGAATGCAACTTTTCACCTTCCACATTTAACTCCAACGAATCCATGATTTTTTGAATAATATCCTCTTTAAAAAAAGAACGGTCGGATTGTTTCCGTTTGTGCATGAAATTTTCGGCAACCGTAATAATCTCCATCAAATTATCATCCAGACTTTTTTTAACCGCCCATCCTAATGACATGGAAAATTTAACTGATCCTATCTGAATTTCGGAGCAAGCTTGATGAATTCTCTTTGAAATTTTCTCTGCTTCTGTTTCCGAGGTATTCGGCAACAAAACAATAAATTCGTCACCGCCATATCGGAAAATATGATCATCACTTCGACAAACTGATTTTATTGCTTCAGCGATTTTTCTTAATAATTCATCACCGATAAAATGACCGAAAGCATCATTAATGAGTTTCAGTCCGTTGGCATCTCCGATAATAACCGCCAATGGTAAATAAGCTTCCTGATTAAACTGATTTAGCTTTGCTTCTAAATATCTTCGGTTTCCTAATCCCGTCAGTTCATCATGAAAACCCAAATATTCGATTTCTTTTATCTTTGCTAGTTTTTCGGTAATGTCACAGAAAACCCAAACAATTCCTAAAATGTGTTCCTGATTATTTCGAATAGGTGCCGCATCATAAGCAATCGATCGTTCCGTACCATCTTTTATTTTTAAGATTATTTGATCAGAAGATTCGATTTTTTCTCCTGTTGTCAAAATCCTTTTGATTAGATCGGATGTCCGTTGTTGGGAATAACGATCCGTTATATCAAATACTTCTGTAATTGACATTCCGATTGCGCTTTCATTTGTCCAACCGGTAATTTTTCTGGCTGTATCATTGATAAAAATCACCTTTCCATCAAGATCCGAAATAATTACTCCTTCGCCGATGGATGAAAGCACAATACGAAGATGCTCTTCTTCATTTGTCAGTAAATTCCGAATACAGGTTATTTCCTTATCCTTTTGTTTTAATTTTTTTCGAAAAGAATAAGAATATATTATTATCAATATGAATAATAACGTTGCAACGATTTGCACTATCGAAAAATTTTTAAGCGAAAATCGATTCGTTGAGAGATAAATATCATCTCTGTTCGGTAGAATCAAATCGCATAAAAACAATACCCGTGAATTTGTGCGCGTGCACGGATATTGAAGTGGATAGATCATCATAGCCTTTCCTGTTGAAACTTTCAATCATCTATTTCGGTGTTGTGTTTACATCATATATTCAAATGATTATAATAACCATAATAGAATATGTCCACCTGAAATCTTTATAATGTTTTTTATCGAATATTCTTTCACATATTTTATAACCTTACAAATATAAGCATTTTTTATGAGCAATCTATGTTCAAATATCCGGATGTTTGGCAGAAAGATACGGATTTGTCTTTGCTAAAGGGACCGGAATGATATTTGTTGTAATTATATTCATAAATTTTATTTTATGTGAATTTAAATTGCCAAGAATCTAAAATTCCATCATTGAAACATCTTCCGAATCGTTTTCAATTAATTATTCTGAAATTTGATAAAATTATGATAATTCAAGAAAATTATTTCTCTTGAAAACAAAATGTCAATAAAAAGTTCCATCTGATTTTTTGATTCTTGGAAACTTTTAAATTTGATCGGAGTACCTGTTGATTTACTGGATTGGTTTTTGTATCGCTCTCTTATTCATCTTGTTTAGTTTAGATGATATTGCTTGGGATTTTGTGGTTATCATTAAGAAATATTTCCAGAAAGATACCAATAAAATTCCCTTGGAGGCTTTAGATAATGAAATTCCGCAGTTGCTGGCAATCATAATCGCCGCCTAGCATGAGGATAATGTTATCGGAGATGTGATCAGAAATTTAATCGAATCGACCCAATACCCTCGATCGATGTATCATATTTTTATCGGTGTATATCCGAATGATGAAAAAACCATCAACGTTGTCAAAGAGTTATCGGAAGAATTTCCCAATGTGCACGGAATTATCAACAATAAACCCGGACCCACCTCTAAAGCGCAAAACATCAATTACGTGATCACGCAAATCAGACAATTCGAAGATGAAAAAGGTTGGATATTTTCCAGCTTTACAATTCATGATTCGGAGGACGTAGTTCATCCGAATGAATTAAAAATGACGAATTACTTAATCAGGCGGCATGAGGCATTGCAATTTGCTGTTTTTCCGCTGCAGGAAATGCCCAAACTGAGTAATATCTTCCCAAATATGACAACCGGAACTTATGCCGATGAATTTGCGGAGAATCACTTTCATACGATGGTTGCCAGAAGTCGGACAGATTCGGTTGTTCCGTCTGCGGGAACAGGGTTTGCACTTTCACGAGAATTAGTTGCTGAAACTGATTTCGAAGACATCTTACCTGAGAACAGCTTAACCGAAGATTACAAACTTTCTTTTCTTCTTATTCAAAGGGGTCATCGTTTACATTATGTTCTCGAGACAGTAGAACGATTAGATAATCGGGGAAAGATTGTTTCAGAATTTATCGCTACTCGCAGTCGTTTTCCGGCAACCTTTAAAACCGCTGTAAAACAAAAGACCAGATGGATTTATGGGATTACGATGCAATCTATCCATTTTAAAGAGATTTGGTCCAAAAAAAATAATTTTATCTTTCAGCAGCGATACAGTTTATTCCGTGACTGGAAAGCAAAATTTTCTAACTTACTTGTTCTCCCCGGATATCTTATTTTCATCTATTTTCTTCTTTCGCTTATCTTACCTTTACAACCGATGTATCCGGTTGGTTCTGTATCTTGGTATTTCTGTATTGTTTTAACGGTAATGATGTTTGAAAGACAATTTATGCGTACCGTCGCAATCGAGAATATTTACGGCTGGAAGAGCGCTATAATTGCTTGCTTTTTACCGCCTATATTACCGTTTCGAATGGTTTGGGGAAATATCATCAACTTTACCGCCACGGTTAAAGCTTGGCAGATGTACTTTAAAGGCACAACGAATAAGAAAGAAAAAAGCCGTAAAGGCGGTAAAACCTGGGTAAAAACTGACCATGATTTTCTTGAAAAAGATGTTTTGAAACGATTTCATCGGAATTTGGGAGATTTGCTTCTTGAGAATAAGATGATTTCGCCGGAAGATTTAAAACTGGCTTTAATCAAATCTCACGAAGAAAATAAGCGCATCGGTTCTGTTCTTAAGGAAGAGGGAAAATTATCCGAAGAATTCCTTTTACGAGAATTGGCTGCCGTAAAACACACCCTTTACGTGCCCTTGCAATCTTTACAAGTAGGTCCGAGATTGGATCATTTTAATATCGAATTGTTGAAAGAACTTTTTGCTTGTCCGATTATAGAGACAGATGATTCATTAATTATTGCAATTTCCGATATAAGCCCGATTGATGTACAAGATAGGTTAGAAAAAATCTCACGGAAAAAAGTGGAGATTGTATACAGCACATTAAATGACATTCAGACAGCTCTCGCAGAACCGGTAAAAAGAATTAATTTAAAAAATAGTGATATTGAAAATTGTGTTTCCGAAGGATATTTGACTGCGGAACAGGCTCTACTGACCCTGATCTATCATGAAAAAAGTTGTAAACCAATTAACGAAGTTTTACAAGAAATGGGTCTGTTATCTGCGGCAAACAGGCTATGGAATACTCAATCCTATTACGGTAAATTCAAAAAAACCTTTCGAATGCTTTTTTAGAATTCGTTGATATTTCTGTATAAATCGGAAAATATTTTTCTTATTTTAATAAACAGGCAAATTTTTTCTTTCAGAGTCATCAAAAATCCTCGGATCCTTGTTAAATTCTGCGATCCATGTTCTGATTCCGATTCTCCGACCATCCATTTAACAATTCAATCGATAAAAAACAAGAGACAGAATCCGCTCTTATGTCGGTTATAATTGAATTAACGGTTTGACGGACTTTTTCTTTTGTTATTATCTCACTGTTGGTCAGGTGATTTTTTCATGGCACATGATATAGAAAGTTTTAAACAGGAACTCAAAGCTGCCGGCGGCAAATGCAAAGTAGATTTGATTCTTGAAAATATTCGTTTAGTCGATGTCTATACGAGTGAAATTCGGCCGGCTTCACTGGCAATATTCAACGGTAGAATTGTCGCATTGGATCCCGCTTCCGATTTTCAGGCTTTTCAAAGAATAGATGGAAACGGTATGTTCGCGGTCCCCGGTTTCATTGACACTCACATGCATATTGAGACAACCCTGCTGACACCGGAAGCGCTCGCGGAAGCAATCACCCCTTGGGGTACCACTTCATTATTCGTTGATGCAATGGAAATCGCCAATGTGGCAGGAAAAGACGGACTCTCCGCCTTGATTAAAGACTCCGATCGATTACCTTTTCGAATATACCTTGAAATTCCGTCACGAGTTCCCACTGCACCGGGTTTGGAAACTACCGGAGGAACAATCGGCATTGATGAAACGAAGGATTTGTTCAAACTTGAGGAAACCGTCAGTTTGGGAGAGTTGGATCCGGCAAAAGTACTTGAATATAAAGATGAATATTTAGAAAAAATTTTATCCGCTTATGAGGCAAGAAGAATTTGCAACGGACATGCCATCGGATTGACGCCTAAGGAATTGAATGTCTATGCGACCGGGCACCTTTCGGATGATCATGAAACGGTTACATATGAGGAATTGCTGAATCGTTTACAGGTCGGAATTCCCACTTTGATCAGGGAAGGCAGCAGTGAGCGGAATGTTGAGGAACTGATCCGCGGAATCATAGAGCATAATCTGCCCACCGATAACTTAATGTTCTGTACCGATGACAAACATGTCAACGATATCTTTCGTGAAGGCCACATCAGCTATAATATCCAGAAATCCATCCAAATGGGTTTAGATCCCATCGAAGCCATTAAAATGGCAACCATCCATGCCGCACGGCATTTCCACTTGGAACATCAAATCGGTTCGCTCACTCCCGGGCGTTTTGCGGATATTGTCCTTCTTCCCGATCTAAAAGAAATAAAACCTGCACTGGTTCTGAAAGGAGGCAAAATTGTTTCGCAAAACGGTAAGCCGGTTCCGGTTAAAATGAAGGATTATCCGGCATTTTTATTTGACACGGTGAAGCTGAAATCCGAGATCACATCCGACCGTTTTCGGATTCAGGCAGACGGGAAACAAGCACTTTGTCGTGTGATTCAACTCATTCCGGATCAGATAATCAACCGGGAAATTCAAGATTGGTTACCAATCGATAACGGTCAGATTGATCCACAGATCGATCGGGATATTCTTAAATTGGCAGTCGTGGAACGATATGGCAAGAACGGACGGGTGTCCGTCGCTTTGGTTCAGGGATTTATGCTTAAAAGGGGAGCATTGGCTTCGTCCGTTTCACATGATCACCATAATATTGTTACCGTAGGGACCAATGATTCCGATATGGCAATGGCGGTACGGGAAATCGCCAAGATGAAAGGCGGCTTCGTCGCATGTTCCGGCGGAAAAATCATCGGCAAACTTGAACTGCCATTGGCCGGATTGATGAGCGTTCTTCCGGCTTATGATGTGATGCAACAAATGAATGATTTAAACAATGCAACCCGCAGCTTAGGAGTTGAAATGGCCGCACCGTTTATGACTTTATCGTTTATTTCGCTTCCGACCGTTCCTCAATTGGGATTGACGGATTATGGGTTAATTGATGTGCTGGGGCATCGATTAACCGATTTGATTATTGAGGTTGAAAACTGATTTTATGGATCAGGCATCCATATCGGTTATCGGAAAAAGAATCGGCAGAATAGACGGACCCGAGAAAGTATCGGGGACCGCTAAATATGCCGGTGATTATACTCTCCCGAATACACTTCATTTGGCAATTGTTCGCTCAACAGAACCTCATGCTTTCATCACCGGATTGGATTTTTCCGAATTACCGTCCGATATTCTTTATTTCACCGCCAAAGATTTGGACGAGAACATTATCGAAGACATAATCGAAGATCAACCCGTTCTGGCATATGATAAAGTTCGTTTTTACGGTGAACCGATCGCCGTCATTGCAGCTGATTCGCATCAAAAGGCTGTTTCTTTCTCTCAAAAAGTAAAAATCAAGTACCAGAAACTCCCAATCGTTGAAACCCCCAAACAAGCTTTGGAGCCCGATGCCCCGTTGCTGTTTGAAAAAGGAAATTTGTTAAGCGAGTTTCACCATAAAAAGGGGAATGTAATGGAATCGTTTGAGGATTGCGATTTGATTCTTGAAGAAGATTTTCAATTGCCTGTTCAGGACCATGCTTATATGGAACCGGATGCTGCTTTTGCTTGGATGGAAGGCGATGTTTTATCTGTTTATACTTCAACCCAGAATGTCTTTCATGATCAACGGATGATAGCGCGAGCACTCGGAATTCCGCTGCACAACGTCCATGTAACGGCAGCGACAGTCGGAGGAGGTTTCGGTGGAAAAGACGGCCACACTGTGCAGATTTTCGCCGCATTGGTTGCCTACCGTACCGGAAGACCGGCGAAAATTGTAATCAGCCGACGAGAAGTTTTTATCGGAACGTATAAAAGACACGCCGTAGATTTACACTTAAAAATGGGCTTTCAAAAAGACGGCACCTTCCAAGCTCTCTCCAGTATGGCTTATTTGGATACGGGCGCTTATGCAGGCCTCGGTCCGGCGGTGATGGGGCTCTTCAGTGAACATTTAGGCGGTCCGTACGTTATTCCGAATGTTAAGATAGATTCTTATCTCGTTTATACTAACAAAGCACCCGCTCACGCTATGCGTGGCTTCGGTGCTCCTCAGGGTGCATTTGCCACCGAAAGTTTGATCAATCGGGCCGCAGATATTCTTCATATCGATCCGATTGAAATCCGTATGAAGAATGCACTTACCCAAGGTGCTGTCGGAACCCTCGGTCAAAAAATGGAACATGTTATCGGTCTTCGGGAGGCATTGGAGGCGGTCAGAGATTCGGATTTATGGAAAGAAAAAGATTCCAATCAAGATCCTTCTGTCGGCTTTGGGATCGCAGCCGGTTATCTCAGTTGCGGATTAGGGAAAGGCGTTCCCGATTCGGCAAAAGTGGAGATTGATCGAGAACCAAACGGAGATTTTACCGTTCGAGTCGGATTGGTTGACATCGGACAGGGCAACGCAACCGCTTTGGCTGCGATTGCCGGCGAAGCATTGAAAGTCCCCTTAGAAAAAATCCGCCTGATTATGGCTGATACAGCACAGACTTTCGATTGCGGATCCACAGCCGGTTCCCGATCGGTCTTTATCGCCGGGAATGCAATCCTTGCCGCTGTTCAAGATTATTTTTCCCATCCGGAAACCGGGAGAGGATTGGGGGAAGCTGAATTTCCGCAATCGAAAACGGATTTGAATGTCATTGGTTTTCCTCATGCCATGTATACTTTTGTCGCGCAGGCTGTCAAATTAAAATTGGATCCGATCAGCGGGCAACCGCAATTAGCGGGCATTTTTGCAGCTACGGAAGCGGGAAAGGTAATTAACCGGCTCTCAATGGACGGGCAAATACAAGGTGGAATTGCGATGTCCATAGGCTATACGCTCGGCGAGAATATGAATTATCGGAATGGGATTCCGGATAATCAAAGATTTACCGTATATATTTTGCCGACAGCCGAAGATATCCCTCCGATTCAAAATGTTTCCGTTGAACTTTATGAAGCAACCGGTCCTTATGGTGCTAAGGGAGCGGCTGAAGTTGCGACAGTTGTCATCGCACCGGCAATAACATCCGCAATAGAATCAATTCGGGATTTAAAAATCAATCGGTTACCCGTAGATTTCGAACAAATTTTGGATGCGAAAGAGAAAGGCTCGGTTCGCTGATGGATGTAATTCGCCCCGCCAGCTTGCAGGACTGTTTACGGATCTTGAAAACCGAACATACCATACCCGTTGCCGGCGGAACCGACCTGATGGTAAACCTGGCGTTGAATAAAATTTCTCCGGATAGGATCGTTGATATCAGTGGGTTACAAGAATTGAAAGAAATATCTCTTTCAGATAATTTTCTGAAAATAGGCGCATTGGTCACTTTTTCGAGACTTGCGGGAAGGGAAATCGCACAATACCCATTCTGCAACGCTCTGCGAGAAGCCGCAGAAAAAATGGGGTCACCGCAAATTCGCAACCGGGCAACGATCGGCGGGAATTTGGTTACGGGTTCATCGGCCGGTGATGGTTCGGTGGCAATCCTTGCGTTGGATGCCCAGGTAGAATTAACCGGTTTGGACGGAATTCGAAAAGTTCCGTTATCCCTTTTTTATAGCGGTTATCATCAGACCGCTATCCATAACGATGAGCTGCTGACTGCGGTTTATATTCCCATCCGTCCCGGGACTTCGTCCTTTCAAAAAGTCGGGAAACGCAATGCACTCGCAATTGCGGTCGCCAGTTTGGCTATTTATTCATATATACGTGATTCGCATTTCGAACAGATTTACATCGCAATCGGCTCTGTGGCTCCGACCCCGATTCGGGCTGTCAAAACAGATCTTTTTCTTCAGGGTCAAAAAATTACCGGCGGAGTCATTAAAGAAGCGGCACGAATCATTCAGGATGAAATCGCACCGATTACCGATATCCGGGGAACTGCCGATTATCGAAGAAAGCTGGTTGCTAATCTTTTAACGGATCAATTACAACAACTGTCGGAGTCTAAAAATTGAGATGAGTAAAGTGATGCTTTCTTGTAAAATAAACGGCGAAGAAATCCATTCCGAAATACCATCCGATATGCGTTTAATTGATTTTCTGCGTGAGGAAATGAACCTGACCGGCGTTAAAGAAGGGTGCAGCGAAGGGGAATGCGGAGCCTGTACGGTCCTTTTTAATGGCGATCCCGTTAATTCATGCATTTTGCTGGCGATTCAAGCGGAGGGGGCTGAAATAACCACTATTGAAGGTATCGCTAAGGACGGAAAATTATCCGAATTACAACAAGCTTTCGTTGACCATGGTGCGGTACAATGCGGTTTTTGTACTCCGGGAATGATCCTCGCCGCACAGGCACTGTTGGATAAAAATCCGCATCCGACAGAAGCTGAAATCAGACGTGCTATTTCGGGAAACTTATGCCGTTGCACCGGTTACCAAGCGATCGTTGATGCCATTCTTACCGTCAGCCAAAGGAAATAAGAATCTTTCGGCACACTTCGACGACATGAAACCTATTTTCATATGCTATGACTTTATGATGAAAATAATATTGACGAACAAATTTAATCAATGTATTATCCAGTTATGATATTAATTTCGTGTACGAGCACATAACTTTTACTGTTCGAAGAGATTTGTTATTCAAGCATGACAGAATTTAAGTCACTTTTCTAATTTACAAGGAGGAATTTTATGGGAGACAGAATTGTAACTTTATGTACAGCTCAATGGGCTGATTTGGAATTTGAAGAATTATGTAAAACGGCTTCATCGATGGGTTATGACGGGATTGAGATAGCTACGTGGGGGAACAGTTTCGATTTAGATAAAGCAGCGACAGACGATGACTATATTCAATTTATCAAGAGCACTCTTGCGAAATACAATTTGCAATGTAAAGCATTGGCAATGCATATCATCGGGCAATGTGTGGGAGATCTTCCCGATCCTCGCTTGAACAACTTTGCACCGGCTCGGTTGGCGAACAAACCCGATGAAATCCGAGCTTGGGCAATCGAATCGATGAAAAAAGGGCCTAAAGTGGCTTCTAAATTAGGTGTAAAAATCATCACCTGCTTTACCGGCTCTCCGATTTGGCGCTATTTATATTCATTTCCGCAAACGCCGGAATCAATGGTCGAAGAGGGCTTTAATGAAATCGTCCGTCTTTGGACGCCGATTTTGGACGAATTTAAGAAATATGACGTCAAATTTGCCTTGGAAGTTCATCCGGGAGAAATCGCATTCGACTATTATTCAACCGCAAAGATTCTTGAAAAATTTAAAGATAACGACACTTTCGGAATCAATTTTGATCCCAGCCATTTGCTTTGGCAGGGAATCCAACCGCATTTATTCCTTAGAGACTTTATTAAACGAGTCTATCATGTCCATATGAAGGATGTAGCGGTAACGCTTGACGGTCGCTCCGGTTTGCTCGGATCCCATATCGATTTCGGTGATTCCCGTCGGGGATGGAATTTCCGTTCTTTAGGACACGGAAATGTGAATTTCGAGGAAATCATCCGAGTGTTGAACGAAGGCGGATATGACGGACCGCTTTCGGTAGAATGGGAGGACAGCGGAATGGATCGTATTGCCGGAGCTACCGAAGCCGCCGCTTTTGTGAAGAAAATAAACTTTAAAAAGTCAGATGTAAAATTTGACGAAGCGATAGCGAATTAATGGGGAATTTCATTATGGAGAAAAAAACAATCACTTACGGGATGGTTGGCGGTTCAAACCAAGCCTTCATCGGAGATATTCATCGAAAAGCGATCGCACTGGACGGAAGGGCAAAATTAGTCGCGGGATGCTTCTCGTCAAATACGGATCGTAACCGGGAGACAGGTGAGACGAATCACATTTCGCCGGATCGATTATATTCCGCTTATCAGGCTATGGCAAAAGCCGAATCTACCCGTGCCGATAAAATTGATTTCGTTTCGATAACGACTCCGAATCACACCCACTATGCGATAGCAAAAGAATTCTTACTTGCCGGCATTAATGTGGTTTGTGAAAAACCGCTGTGCTTTACGGTTGAGCAAGCTGAGGAACTCAAAAAAATTTCGGAAGAAAAAGGTTTGATTTTTGCGGTCACCTATGCCTATACCGGCTATACAATGGTTAAGGTAGCCAGAGAAATGATCGCCAACGGAAAAATCGGAAAAATTATCAATGTCAACGCTGAATACGCTCAAGATTGGTTGCTGGATGAAATCAGCGAAAATGAAAAATCCTCGGGGAAGAAATTCTCCTTCTGGCGGATGGATCCCGAAAAATCCGGTATTTCCAATTGCACGGGGGATATCGGAACTCACATGGAAAACATGGTCCATTATTTGACCGGTCTGAAAATTAAACGGTTGCATGCGACGATTAACCGTTTTGGCCATGCATTGGATCTGAATGCAAACATAATCGTTGAATATGAAAATCACATCAACGGCGGGTATTGGTGTTCACAGTTAGCAGCCGGGCATAAAAATGGTTTTGTCGTTCGAGTCTTCGGTACAGAAGGGGGAATCGAATGGGCGGAGGAATTCCCGGATTACCTGAAATTTACACCTCGGAACGGCGCTACTCAGATTCTGTCCCGCAGCAGCGGATATATAACGGAGAAAGCCGCCGCCTATGGCAGATTACCGGCAGGTCATCCGGAAGGATATATTATTGCATTTGCAAATACTTATAAAAATATTATCAATACGATATTGAAGAAGAATTCCGGCGAAAAACCGTCCGAAGAAGATTTGGATTTCCAAACCGTGACGGATGGCCTTAACGGTGTGAAATTCGTCCACGCAGTTATCGAGAGTGCCGATAATGATTCTAAGTGGGTAACGTTAGATTAAACGAAGCATCAAATATTAACAAAAAGAGGTCTGAGGTTGAAAAAGGTCTTTCCGACCTCAGACCCTTTTATTAATCTCTGCCTCCGGAATGAATCTGATAGATTTGTAACCGGTCTGATTACTCATCCCCCCAACAACTCTGCTGATATTTTCGAATAACCGTTCCGATATGAGATTCAACCAAATCCTGAGGCGAATTCGTTATTTTTTTCTCCCGAATAAGTTGTGCTTCCGCCGGCATAAATTGACTGATTAATGAATACGGAAGCGGATATCGAATCAAATTGTCGATTAATTTTAGGACGGCAGCCGATACATGCGGTTCATTCCAGTAGTAACGTATTCGATCACTTAAGCTATACTTTCTTGAAAAAGCTTGCTGAGCAGAATCTTGTCCATAAAACTTAATCCAATAAGACGGATTTTCTAACATAACCTGATCAATTATATCGAGTACATGACTGGTTTCCGATCCGTATCGTTTTCCAACCCATTCTTCTTCCATTGCCGCTAATGCAAAAATAGCTTCACGATAAGCAAAAGTCAATTCCGGTCCTACCTTTAGAATTGCGAAATGATCCTTGACCATCGATCGGAGTGATTCAACTGTTTGATAATCCGTAGAATGAGCTTCATATATTATGTCAGAGAATTCCAAGATAGCTTCTGAAAGTTTTCGGGCATTTTCATGATTATAATCATGAATTTCATGGTCACCGAATTCCACTCCGGGCTGCACCACCAAAGCAATGGTTCTGGAAAACGCGTCACTCAAACCCATTTTGGTAAAAACTTCTTCAAAAATTTCAAGAGTTTCTCTCACATTCTTCGGTTGGGTAATTTCTAATGTTTGTTCATTGCTTTTTGATCCTCCGGGTGGCGGAACTTCCGAACCGATAACATAAAAGGGTCTAATTCCGTCTGTGATTGCGGAGGCATTTTCTGCAGCTTCGCATAAAATGGCAGACCTCTCGGCAATAAGGGTCGATGTGAGGGGCAAATCGACATCACTTATCGAAGGCATACTCATATCAATATGGATTTTAGCGAAGCCGGCATTGACAAAAGCAGTGATCATATCACATGCCTTATGTAATGCCGAATCAATTGGTTCGCTTTGCCAAGGGTTGATTCCCAAATGATCCCCACCGAGAATTATCCTATTCAGAGGGAAATCCATACGATAAGCGATTTCACGGATATAGTCCGCAAAATCGAAGGGCGTCATACCTGTATAACCGCCAAACTGATTAACCTGATTGCATGTAGCTTCAATTAATACAAAGTGATTATCATTCCGTTTTGACTCTTTCAGCGTCGCGCTGATTACGGATTCGTTAGCGGAACAAACCGAAAAAATCCCGATAGGTTTCTCTTTTTTATGAGAACGTATAACATCAACAATCGGAATCGCAGAACTAAAATTTTCCATTATTCCTTCCATAGATACAAATTTGTTACAAACCGAATTTAGTTAAATCTTCTCTACCGGCTTGTGCAGATGTTCCTCCGATACCCAATGTGGATAATGCACCGCAGATGCAGCCGATTCTTAAACTTTTTTCAATTCCTAATCCGTTTAAGAAACCAAACAAAAAACCTGCGTCAAATGAATCACCGGCACCGGTTGTGTCAACAGGCTTTACCTGAATTGTCTCCGCTGAATAACGCACTTTATCTTTTTCGGCAAAAGCGCCGTCTTCACCGTTCTTTACCGCAACCAAAAGATTACGATTCTTCGTCAAATGCCGGATCGCCGAATCCGGATCTTTTTCTCCGGAAATTGCCATTAATTCAGTCATATTCGGCAAAAAAACATCCGTATAGTCCAATACATTAAAAATATCGCCTTCCCATTTTTCTTTGGGATCATAATTTGTATCAATGGAGGTTGACAGCCCCATTTCTTTTGCTTTTTTGTATACTATAGCCAAATCTTGACGAATATTATTTAAAAGGTAAAACGATCCTGAATGTAAATGCCGGCTCTGGGCAACAATCTCAAAATCGATATCCTGAAAATTGAGGAGCAAATTTGATCCTCCGAATGTCAAAATTGCACGGTCATTCCCGTCAGATAAACTGATGCTCAGACCGGTTTTAACAGACGGATCAATTACCAGACCGCTGACATCGATGCCTTGAGCCGTCATTCGATCCTTCATAAAATGTCCGAAGTGATCATCACCGACTTTGCCGATAAAAGTTACTTTCAAACCGAGTTTTGCGGCTCCGACAGCGAATATTCCTGCCGATCCTCCGATGGTCAACTCGGCATCATCGATCCATTTCTCAACCTGACCGAATTCCGGAATAATGTCTTTCCCGGTTAATATCAGATCCGGATTAACATCCCCAATTACTGCGATATCAAATTTTTTTTGCATGATTATTCCGTTTAGCAAACTTTCCTTTATCGGATATTTCTATTAAGATTTAAAAAAGTCCTCAGGCTTTTCCGGCAGAACCGCAAACAATAATTCTTTGCTTGACAAACTCTTTAACCGCCTCACGCCCTGCGGTGCCATATTTCTTCGGGTCAAAAATATCCGAATCTTCCAGGACTTTTCTGCAAGCTTGAGTAAAATGCCAGCGGAGTTCGGTGGCATAATTAACTTTGCTAATACCTAAGCGAATGGATTTTTGAACATCTTCATCCGGAATCCCGGATCCTCCGTGCAACACAATTGGAATATTGACAATCTTGACAATTTCTTCCAACCTTTCAAAATCAAGTTTGGGAACTCCTTTATAAAAACCATGAGCCGTACCAATAGCCACTGCCAAACTGTTAACCCTCGTACGATCGACAAATTCCTTTGCCTGATCCGGATTCGTATAAAGTGCATCCTTATCCAATGTGACCAGACTGTCTTCTTTTCCCCCAATGGTGCCTAATTCCGCTTCGACGGGAATTGATAAGTTCGATGCAACTTCAACAACCTTTTGAGTTAAAATGACATTCTCATCAAACGGAAGTTTTGATCCGTCAATCATTACCGACGTATACCCGGCTCGGATTGTTTCGCAACAACGCTTAAATGAATCCCCGTGGTCTAAATGTAGCGCGACAGGAATTTTTGAATTTTCGGCTATCGATTTCACAATCGCATAAAAAAGTGAAGGAGGTGCATATTTTAAAGTTGAAGGTGTCGTCTGAATGATTAAAGGCGAATTGGTTTCTTCTCCGGCTTTTATTACAGCCTGAGCCATCTCCATGTTCTCTATATTAAAAGCGCCGACAGCATAATGCCCTTTTTGAGCATCAGATAAAATTTCAAATGAACTGATAAGTGGCATAAAACCTCAATTCCGAATTATTGTAAAATCTCTCTATCTATAACTTGATCCATGGATCCAGCCCTTCGGGTTTATCAGGATCCGCACCGGTAAAAGCCGATTTATAATAATTGATCAATTGCGGAATCAAAATAAAAGGAATTCCGCGACTGATCGGATTCAGACTTTTGCCATAACAAATATTAATAATCCCTTCCAAATCGCAGGGAATATCTGAATATACAACCACAACCGCTTGTTTCTTGACAATATCTTCGATCATTCCTCGTTCATAAGTGTTTTTCGGATCATCCACAACCGCAATAACAAGCGTATCAGATTTGATCATCACCATCGGCCCATGACGGGCGTCTAATAAATGATAATAATTGGAGTCGACTTGACAAATTTCTTTGAAAGTCAAGGCACCTTCTTCGCAAATTCCACAGAGTTCGGCATCTCCCAGAACAACACCATGACCCCATTTTCTCCCCGCAACCTCTTTAAATACCGGTTCAAATAAATGTAAATAATTCTCTCCATTATCGATTACTGCTTTCAGCTCACTCAACAATCCTTGATCATCGTCGAGGATTGCTGCAAATAATGCACCGCAAAGGTAAAAATTCGTAACCGTTCGAGTCTGACAAACACTTTGGTCAAACGCCCATGGCATATCGAAAACAAAGTCTGAAATTTGCGATAATTTTGAATTTTCAACGGCAGAAAAAGTAAGAAGTTTAAATCGGCAACCGTCATTTTTTAAGGCATTAATGGACTTTAGGACTTCACTGGTGCTTCCGGAACGGGAAACCGCAACGATTAGTGCCCCATCAAGAATTTTTTTATAACGATCATGATGAAGCATAAGGTCACCGCCGGCAATAGAAAGCGAAGGCTTAGCAAGTTTCATTTGTGTCGTTACAGCCATACCTGATGCTATACTATAGCTTGATCCGCAACCGACATATGCAATCAGAGAAAAATTTTCGGAATTCACAAAAGTCTTGAGTTCTTCCGCATGTTTCCGAAATAATTCATATGTTTTCTTAAGCGCATCGTATTGTGAAATAATCTCTTGATAGGTTAAGCTCATTTTATATTCCTTTCTCAACAATCTCATCCAGATATCAGATTCGGTTCATCATTGAAACTCAATGAATCTGACAAGATAATCATCGAATCCTGCGATTAATTCGGAACCAATATTTTTTCCGCATTTTTCCGGTAAATTTTCTCTAAAACATCATCAGGCAAAAAAATGCCATAAATCTTCCAACGTCCCTGACGATAAATTTCTTCTTCGCTGTAATCAAAATATTCATCTTTTGATTCTAAGAATCGATAATAACAACGGTATTCCGATATATTTGCCGGGCGATCCAATCCAAAGACAATTCGATCGGCATTTTTTATCATAAACTCACGAGCGGTATACGGTTGTCGACCTAATTCAGCGATTCTTTCGGAAATGTCAATGTAATAATTCGGAAACTCTCGGAGTGCTTTTTCAACCACCGACAGATTTTCCGCATAACATCCTACATGGGCCCCTATAAACAGCGTGTCGGGATTTCTTTGTAATAAACTCAAGAAATCATCATACAATTGTTGAAAAGAGGGAAATGGCGGGGAAGGAAAATGCCATTCCGGATGAGCATGCAGTTCCTCCCATCGCTCATTTTTTTCATCTAAAGGGTCATAAAAGGCGACGGGGTCAGCGAAATGAATCGTTACCGGTAAATGATATTCGGCTGCCATATGCCATAACGGATCCAACCTCGGATCACATAAACGAACACGTGCCCCGCGATGATCCCGAACATGCGCTCCCAAATTCTTCCAGATTTTTAATCCTTGGGCGCCCTGCCGAATTTGTTGTTGAAGTTTTTTTGCTGCATATTCCCCAAAATTATCTTTTTCTTCTTCCCACTTTGAATAATCCGGTCCCGTATAGATGCGAAATCGATCCGGAGCCTTTTCTTTGATCTTCTTTAAATGTTCTTCAAAAACCGACTCTCCTTCGAAACCATCCAAGTCAACCATGGAAACAATTCCTGCTTGATCCATGACCGTGATTAGATCTTCCAACGGTTTATGTATCCAGTTTCCTCCGAATGTTGTTCCCAGATGGTTATGTGCATCGATCACCGGGAATTTAGGCTTATTGATCTCGGTTTTTGTGATCTCAAGTTTGGAAATCGGATAATAGTTTCTGATATCCAGAATCTCAGTATTCATATTTGTTTTAAGTGCTTCATTATTATTCATCGTTTAATCATTCACCATTCTGAAATCAAGATTTTTGGGAATTTTTACAGTTTTCCGGAAATTATCAATAAACTGATCTGTAATCATTACCCCTTGTTTTTTTGCTTCTTTTTGTGCAGAATATCGAATCCATAAATCAATCAGTCTCGTATCACCCTCACGGATAGTCGCAAACGACCTGGAAAATAAACGATCGAGAAATTCTTCCTTACCGATTTCGAAGGCACTGAAAGCGATGTTTAATAGGATTCTTTCGGATTCCTGTAAATTGACAGGTAAAGATTTGTAATAATCAAAAGCTTTTTGCGATTTTTTTGCATTTGTTAACCACAGGATATATTCTTCGGCATAAGCCCTCTCGGGTTCCGAAAGCAGCTGTATTGCTTCTTCCATCAATGCACATGCGTTATTGAAATCTCCTTCCGACGCAGAAAGAAAAGCCAAATTTCGTAAAGCAAGAGGGTTCGGTTGAATAGCGACGGCTTTTTCCCAATAATTCTTTGCATCTTCATATCGTTCGTTTTCATAGAATGCAATCCCCAGATGGGTCAAAAGATGGGTATTTTTCGGGTCTTCTGACAATGCTTTTTTCATAATTTCTATCCATTCGGCACTGATCATAAAGCTTGGACTTTCTCGAAAAATATCTTTTTCAAGCAAATCTATCCAACTCTGCTGTGCTTTGCTCATCGTTGAGAGAGGAAAATCTAAATGAAAGGGAACAAATAAAGTGTTTCGCTTTTTTTCCAGTGCTCCCCAACCTGACCCGTTGTGCAAAATCGTTCCTGCTTTCTTGTCCGCTAACGTACAACACCGGCGATGTTCCAGATCAATTCGTTCCTCGGGTAACCAATCCTCAATTTTTCGCTCAATCAACATTCGAGATTGTCGATATTGACCGTTTGCTTCTTGATAGTCTACCTCTCCGGAACCAAAAAGTTGGGTAATAGAAATAGTTTGTTTCGCTGAGATTTCTCCGGAATGTTGTTGGGTCCGAAACATCCCCGATTGTATTTCCAAATATCCGCCTTGCCCAGGTAAGCTTAGTTGATCTTGCCAACGTTTTCCACCCGCATGATTTCCCCAACAAAACATTTTCCGATACGGATAATTACCCGTTGAACGCTCATAAAAAGTTTCTCCATCGGGATATACAACTGCTTCATAAGCATGAGACGGATCATTTTGAAAATAATATTCTTCGGAATGATGAATATTTAAAGGATATGAATGATCAATTCCTTCCTGGAAAGGATCCGGTAACTGACTATGGGAAAAATAACTTGTGCCGGGTTTATTGCTTTGTACCTGAATAATAATTTCTTCGGTTCCGGAAAATACGCGGCAACCGTCCACTTCCTTAACGGCGATATTTGTCCACAAAAATATCGGTACGGATTTATCCGACGGATTCATAATCCGGAAATGGGCAATTAAATTTTTGGATCCGGCAGGCAGATGAAAATCAACTTGAAAGAAAAGGCCTTTGCACCGTTCAAATTCATACATCCGCAGAAAAGGCTCTCCTTTTTCATCTATTAAGCGTGCAAAAAACATGGGTTCGCAGGTCAGAAAGGTATGGCCGTAATGTCCGAAATTCCACTCGATTCCGCCGGAAAACCAAGCGTTTCGTAACGCTAAATTCCCCATTCTAATTACCGGATTAGAAAATAGCAGCTCCTTATTTTTTTGTTTATCCCATAATGAATAGAGTCGCCCGCCGAGAGTCGGTAAAAAAACCGCTTTTAAGAATTCATTTTCAAGAATAATCGTTTCTAATTGTGTCTCTTTTAATTCAGATTCATAATTGTCTTGCATTAAATAGGGTAAAACGCGAAATCCGGTGTTTTGTGCAAAATTTTTTTTCTCTTCCGGCAACAATCCGCGATCTAAAATCTCGCGATCCTTCCGATCTCTGAAAAAAGGCAGAGGGTTATCATCCAGTATTTTCGTTACCGGTATTTGAATAGAACTTATCTGAATTGTCATTGTTTATCCTTTCAAACCTCCTGCTGTAATACCGGCAATTATTTTTTCGGATAGGAATAAATAGATAATAAAAGTCGGTAAGAATACGATAATCACAGCCGCAAACATACCGGCCCAATCTCCTGTATACTTCATTGAATCAATCATTGAATATAAACCGACCGCAACCGGTTTTACACGATCATTATTTGCAAAGATCAGAGACATAAAGTACTCATTCCAAACATTAATAAAATTGAAAATGCTGACCGTTATAATTCCGGGCTGTGCCAAAGGCAGCATAATTTTCCAAAATATTTTCATCGGAGGGCAGCCGTCGATTGCCGCTGCTTCTTCATAAGAGCTGGAAAGATTGGAAAAAAAAGCCAGTAAGAATATTGTGGTATAAGGAACATTAATTCCCACATATAGAATAATCATCAATATTCGTACCGTTATATCTTGCTTCAACAATCCCAGCTGAGTTACGACTCCGAATAGCGGCAGAATAATCATCACCATGGGAACGCCCATAGCCGCGACAAAACTGTTTTGAATCGTATGATTCAAGAAAAATTTAAATCGAGATAAAACATAAGCTGCCGGCGCGCAAATCAATATCAATAAAACAGAGGAAATAGAAGCATATCCGAGAGAGTTTAGGAAAAAAGCCGATACATTTTGAGATGTCCATGCTTTAACGTAATTTTCGAAATGGAATCCGGTTGGAAATTTCAAAGCTTGGCCTTTAAAAATCTCTCGTGTCGTTGCAAAACTGGCGGCAAAAACCCAGCCGATCAGAACAACCGTAAAAATAACCCAGAGTGTCAAGATTAAGTAACCCGGAAACAAACGGGCTTCTTTTTTCCAGCTAATATTTCTCGTGAATCGAGTTCTTCCCATTATTTCCTCCTAATATTCCAGATCATCCTCTTTAATTACCCGATTCGTCAAGAAAAAGACTATAACCACACAAAGACCCATTAAAACGCCCACAGCGGCACCTAAGCCGGCATTTCGCTCACTGATTACATTTCCGGCTCCAAAAACCTGTAAATACATATAAACCATCGGTGTTATTGTTTGCGTATCCGCCGTAACCATTGAGAATAGCTGTGACCAAACAAAGAATGCAACGGAAGTAATAGACCACATCGTTATATTTGTTTTAATCACACTACGCAACAACGGAAAGGTTATGCTTTTAAATTGCTGTGTTTTCGAAGCACCGTCAATGGTTGAAGCTTCGAATAATTCCTGAGGAATTTTCTCAATGCCGCTTGAAAATATCAGCATATGGTATCCGACCATTCCGAAACAATAAGCAAACAACAACGCCCAAAATTTATGATCGGAATCGGTCCAATTGATCGAAGCAAGGTGGTCCAGACCAAGAGATTTGAATGTGGTGGTTAATAAACCGAATTTTGGATTGTAGACAAACTGGAGCCACATCGTCGCCAGTGCAACAGCACTGATGATGTTAGGCATATATATAACAGCCCGATAAAATTTTTTAAACCGAATACCGCTGTTTAAGATTACTGCAAAGAGTAAAGCCAAGCTCAAAACAACTATTCCGCCGATTAACCAGATTCTAGCCAGGTTCCACAAAGCTATTTGAAAGAGACTGGTATGGATCAAGGTTTTGTAATTTTCAATCCCGACAAAAATCCATTGGTCCGGATTGGATGTCACGTTTTCAACTTTAAATAAGCTCATGACAATCGTACGGAGAATCGGATAAATAAATATCGCACAAAAAATAATCAGAGCAGGAGCTAAAAAAACAACGATCATTGTTTTGTTCCTTTTCATCGTTTGTTCCCTCCTTTCTTTGCGCTAAAAGAAAAAGGGGTGAAAGCCGATAAAGCTTTCAACCCCTTTTCCCAATCAAATCTTATTTACTGGCCGCTTCTAAGGCGTCAACAAATTCTTGAGCCGTCTCTTTGCCGGTGCAGAGTTTCTGAAAATTCTCTTTAATAATCGGCGTCATATTCGGATTATTTTCGATTCCAGCCGACCATTGATAACGGGTGGTTAATTTTGCCATGACTTCTTTCACAGACGCCAGCATCGCAGGCCACTCTGTGTTGGTTGTATCCGCCGGAATTCCGACCGATTCTACCGAAAGTTTTTTGTCAAATTCACCTTTTGTTATTGTTTTGATAATTTCAAATGCTTCTTCGGCAACCTTAGAGTTTTTGTTGATTGCAAAAACCTGCGCGCCATAGTTGGCTGCTTCTAATCCGTCTTTTCCTCCCGGGACAGTCGGATAAGCAAAACAACCCCATAAAAAGTCGGGGCCGGTGATTCCCTTCACCTCATTCGGCAACCAGGACCCATTCAAATACATAGCTGCATCACCCAAAGCAAATTCGCCGTTTTGATTTGTCGGCCAAGCGGCAATTCCAAAAGTCGGAGAGAGATAGCCATTCTTATAAAGGGTTTCATAGTCCTGGGCTGCTTTCAATACTTCCGGCGTTTCTGCCCATTTACCGTTATTGACGACATCCAAAACACCGTCTTGTCCAATATAACGAGCCAAATGATAACCGAAATTCGTCAATACATACGCATCGTCAGTCGTAAAAGGAATATATCCGGCAGCTTTGATTTTTTCACTGTCAGCTAAGAATTCCTCCCATGTGGTGGGCACTGTATCAATACCGGCTTCTTTGAAAATGTCCTGGTTATAAAATACTTCAAATATATTCGGCTGATAAGGTATTGATTTTAATCTTCCTCCGCCCGCTTCGCGACAAGCGGCAATTAATCCCGGAATGGCTGTTTTTTCATAATCGGAAGCTTTGGCAAGATCCTCCAAATCCATCAGATAATCACCCCAAGTTACATTGACCCGGTCAATATCTTCATCAAAAAGATCAATGACCGTGCCGGCATCTAATGCCGGTTGAAGTCCTTCACGAATTCCGGTCCGGCCTTTAAATTGCAGATCGACTTTATTCCCCGATGCGGCTTCATACGATTTGACCGCTTCAGAAATTACAATCGCCTGAGGTTCGCTGGCAGACCACATCGACCAATAAACGATTGTTTTTCCTTCAGCAAAGACAGCGCCGGTTATTGATAACAGCACAATAAGTGCTAAAACCAAACAAAACATTCTTTTCTTCATCTGATTCTCCTTTTGTTTTTTTCAGTTCATTTACAAAATGCAACGAACTGATTAATATGTACACCCATTTGTATAAACGTTTATTAATTGCATTATATGAAAAGCTTTTTAAAACGAATAGAAAAATCGCTTGTATTAATAGTAAAATCTATTATTATTTTACCAATAATTCTATTCTGTTATTATAGTTAGTTGAACGGGAAAATATGATCTATAACCTTAATACCTCAAGATTAAATGAATTGCTGATTAATTTACAGGAAATAACTGATCTAAAATTTTCTCTGCATGATTTAAAAGCACATGAACTTTATACCGTCAACAAAAGAAGCGCTTTTTGCAACCTCATCTGTGACACTCAAGACGGATATAGTCATTGTTACGGCTCCGATTTGCAAGCTATCAATAAATTGGAAGGAAAAACCTCTCCTTATCAATATCGATGTCATGCCGGATTGATCGATACGGCTATTCCGATAACCGAAAACGGTCAATTAATTGCGGTTATTTTATTTGGACAATTATTAGACGATTCACCCATTGATGAACAATGGCAGAAAACAAAAAAGTTATGTCAATGGTATACAGATCAATCAAGATTACAGGAGGCTTTCTATAAATTGCCTCAGTTATCTCAACGCAACATCCGAGCGGCATATGAGATCGTAAACGCTTGTGTCAGTGAAGTAAGATTGGAAAAAATAGTAGAATTCGATAATCTTCCGGATTCTCAAAGGCTTCAATCCTTTATTAATGCTCATTACGCTTCTCATTTGTCGTTGGATGAAATATCCTATGAAATGGCGATATCAAAGAGCAAACTTTGCAAAATAGCGAGAGAAGTCGATAAAAATATGACCGTCGGAAAGTTGATCACTCAAAAACGGATTGAAGTGGCAAAAAAGAAACTAATCGAATCCGATATACCGATCCGAGAAATTTCTGAAATAGTCGGAATTCCGGATTTTAATTATTTCACAAAAGTTTTTAAACGAGCGACCGGTTCCACCCCGAGTGAATATCGCAGTCATTTTTCTGAACAAGCAGTTCATCCGGAGGTCTGATTGATCGTCTCTCGGATTTTTACTGAAATAAAAAGATCGGGATCGTTCCTTGTAAACCGATCCCGATCCTCACGATAAAAAATCAAATTAAACTTTTGCTTTTCTTCGTTTTCCCAAATAAGCCGATCGAATACTTTCTTCGGCAAGCAATTCCCTTCCTGTACCCTGCATAGTGATGTGGCCGGTCTCCATTACATAAGCGTAATCGGCCGTTCTCAAAGCCATATTGGCATTCTGCTCAATCAATAAAATCGTAACACCTTCATCATTGATTTTCTTAATGATTGAGAAAATCTCCTGAACAATTAAAGGCGCCAGACCGAGAGAGGGTTCATCCATCAACATCAGCTGAGGATGACCCATCAATCCGCGCCCGACTGCCAACATTTGTTGTTCACCACCCGAAAGGGTCCCCGCTTGCTGCCAATGGCGTTCTTTCAAACGAGGGAAGAGATCGAATACCATGTCGATATCTCTGCGAATTCCTTCTTCATCTTTTCTCAAATACGCACCGATCCGCAAATTCTCAAGGACACTCATATCGGAAAATACTTTTCGCCCTTCCGGTACTGTCGAAATACCGCTCCCAATAATTTTATTTGTCGGCAGACCGGTTATATTTTGATCTTTAAACCAGATCTCCCCTGAAACCGGCTTGACCAATCCGACAATCGCTTTGAAAGTAGTGCTTTTGCCGGCACCATTTGCACCAATCAACGTAACAATCTTTCCGTCTGGAATTTCGAGAGAAATACCGTTTAAAGCTTTAATGCCGCCGTAGGAAACTTTCAAATTATTGATCTTCAGCATCTGCCACCCCCAAATAAGCATGAATGACTCTTTCATCATTCTGAACAGCATCGGGAGAACCGTGGGCAATCATTTTCCCGAAATCCAGCACATAAATCCGATCGGAAATGTCCATAACAAGGGTCATATGATGCTCAATCAAGAAAACCGTCAAATTGAAGTCCTCTTTGGTTTTTCGAATAAATTCGGCAAGTTCATCCGTCTCCTGAGGATTCATTCCGGCAGCCGGTTCATCCAATAAAAGCAGAGTCGGTTTGGTTGCCAACGCTCTGGCGATCTCCAGATGACGCTGCTGTCCGTAGGGGAGAGAGCTTGCTATTTCATCTTTTACATGAATCAGATTCTGCATTTCCAGCAATTCCAACGCTTCTTTGCGCATCTGGTTTTCTTCTTTATAATTCAAATGGGTTGCGGCAGCGATTAATCCCGATTTCATATGCAAATGCATGGCAATCAACACGTTTTCAAGCACGGTCAAATTCTTAAACAATCGGATATTCTGAAATGTCCGGGCAATCCCAAGTCGGGTAATTTGATCAGGTGTCTTTCGAACCACATCCGGGCAAATTTTTTCGAACTCGCCCATATAAAGTTTCTTCATTTTTCCTTGCGGATGATTGGCAACCAATAATTTGTCATTAAAATAAACTCTGCCGTTCGTCGGTTCGTAAACACCCGTAACAAAATTAAAAGCGGTTGTTTTCCCGGCTCCGTTCGGGCCGATCAAAGCCACAATTTCATCCTTATTAATTTCCATGCATAAATCATCGACAGCCACTACACCGCCAAACTGCATCGTGCAATGATCAATTCTCAAGACGGATTCAGTCATGCGTATTTCCTCCCGCAAGTTTCTTCTTTTTCGGGATTAATCTTTTGAAGAATCCAAAGAAACTCTCCCAACTGAATTCTTTGTCACCCATGATTCCTTTTCGATAAAACAACACAACCACCATCAGCAGAACGGAAAAGACAACCATGCGGAATCCGGAACGGAATAAAGGAATCTGCCATCCAAAAATAGCATGCGGCTCGTCGAAGAAGCGCAACCATTCCCGACCGGCTGTAACTAAGAATGATCCCAATATGGATCCGGTAACGCTGCCCAACCCGCCTAAAACAACGATCAGCAACATATCATAAGTCAACGTGATTCTGAAAGTGCCCGAATCGATCGATCCCATATAACAGGCTAACATTCCTCCGCCGATTCCGGTGAAAAATGAGCTGATTACAAAAGAAAGCTCTTTATGCTTGAATAAATTAATCCCCATCGCTTCGGCGGCGACTTCATCTTCTCGAATGGCTTTAAATGCCCTTCCGTAGGAAGAATTAATAAGCAAAATCATCAGTAAAATACAGGCAGCCGCTAGAGCAAACGGTATATATACCGTTGTAAAACGGGGGATCTTTTTTAATCCATACGACCCGTTGGTAATCATATCCAGTTGCGGACTGGCAATTACAGCCCGAACGATTTCCGAAAAACCGAGAGTGGCAATAGCCAAATAATCGCTCTTTAGTTTCAAGATTAAGGCACCGACCAGCGCAGCCGCCAAAGCTGCCACCAACCCTCCCATCAATAAAGCCGGCAGAAAAGGCAGATGCCAATTGGCAATCGTTTCATTTATTCCGCTGGTATAGTATACCGACGGCCGGTTTTCGACCGGAATGGTCAATATACCGACGGTATAAGCTCCGAGCGCCATAAATCCGGCTTGTCCGAGAGAAAATAATCCGGTGAAACCGTTCAGCAGGTTCATCGATACAGCCACTACCGCATAGATGATGCTGCGTTCCAATATGGAAAGAATATAACTGTTGGCTCTTTTATCCTGTTCCAGATGAAACAAAAGCAGGGCAATCAGGACCAGAACCGTGATCGATAAAATAGTTTTGGTTGATTTTTTCAGTGTCATCAGACTTTCTCCGGTTCTTTTTCACCGAACAACCCCGTCGGTTTTACCAAAAGCATGAAAATGAGCATGATAAATGTGAAAGCATCACTGAAAGTGGAAAAGCCCGCGGCAACCATAAAAGTTTCACCGATCCCCAATATAAAGCCGCCCACAATCGCACCCGGAATACTGCCGATGCCGCCCAGAACTGCCGCGACGAAACACTTTAGTCCCGGAAGGGAACCGCTGAAAGGATTTACCGACATCCTGTCGGTAAAATAAAGGATGGAACCGATTGCCGCCAACAGCGATCCGATCAAAAATGTGAAGCTGATTACGGAATTAATTTGAATTCCCATCAGCTGCGCAGTATCCAGATCTTTCGATACGGCTCTCATAGCCATACCGATTTTTGTGTGATTGATCATCTGAACCAGAACAATAGCCAGCAGGATCGTGACAACCGGGGTTACGAAGGTTACGACCGAAGAAGAAAGATCTCCGATTTGGAAAACTTTCTTCAGTCCGGGTATTTCCGGATATCCTCGCGGCAAAGCCGTAAATAAATAGGTTGCGAGGTTTTGTAAAAGATAGGAAACGCCTATCGCAGAAATCATAACGGACATCCGCGGTGCGGACCGAAGCGGTTTATAAGCTACTTTTTCAATGGAAACTCCCAATAAAGCCGTCCCGGCTAGAACAATCGGGATGGAAATATACCAAGGAAATGAAGCCATAGAGAAAATCATGAAATAGCCTGCCATCATAAAAATTTCACCGTGAGCAAAATTAATCAGGCGCAGAATTCCGTAAACCATGGTATAGCCCACCGCAATCAGTGCATATGCACCGCCTAATGAAATTCCTGTCAGGCTATGTTGCAATATTGTCGTCAAACTCATAGAAGGTTGCCCCTCCTTTATTTCCGTATAATCTCACAGCAGAAAACGGGCTGAAATATTTGATCAAAAAATCACAAATCTAATTCAGACCGAAAAGATGAAAGGTGCCTAAGGCACCTTTCATCTGAAGCAACAAAACAGAACTACCTTCGTTCAAGGAAAATAACGTGAAGAAATAACTTCAACATTCTTTTCATGCTGTCCATTTATTCAGAAACAGTCACAGTCTGTAAGAATTTAAAAGCTCCATCTTGGATCACTTTAATAACCGCCATATTTTTAATGGCATCCCCATTTTCGTCGAATTTAATGTGACCGGTTACACCGTCAAATTCAAGAGTGACAAGCGCATCTCGAATCGCTATTGGATCAACAGAATCGGCAGCTTCAATGGCTTTATATAAAGCCAGATAAGCGTCATAACCTAAGGCAGAAACACCCGGGATAACATCGGGTTGGTTGTTTTCTACGAGAAATGGTTTAAACCCTTCCACAAATTTCTTTGCTTCTTCGGTAGCCGGATCAGCTTCATCAAAAAATGTTGAGAAAACGACGCCTTCCGCATCTTTACCGGCATTTTCAATAATTGTCGCATTTTCCCAGGTATCTCCCGCCATAATTTTTGCCGTAATGCCCATTTCACGCGCCTGTTTTATGATCAACGGGGCGGTCACAATGGAAGAAGGAGCAAAAATAACATCCGGATTCTTCGCTTTAATGTTCCCGAGAATAGCTTTGAAATCCGTCTGATTCGTCTGGAACTGTTCCTCGGCGACGATAGCAGCATCACCGGCTAATTTTTTGAACGCGTCAACAAAGAACTTCCCCAATCCGGACGAATAATCATCGCCGAGTTGAGTAATCACTGCCGCAGTTTTTGCGCCATTCTGGAATGCGTAATTGGCCATTACTGTCCCTTGGAACGGATCAAGATAAGCAACTCGGAAATAGAAATCATTCCCATAAGTCACCTGCGGGTTGGTACAAGAGGCTCCCATCGCCGGAATTTGAGCTTCCTCAAAAATCGCGCCTGCAGCAATAGATACGCCCGAACCATAAGAACCGATAATCGCATTCACATTTTTGCTGACGATATTCTGTGCGGCGGTTACGGCTTCGGTTTTATCACTCTTATTATCCACCTCGTAGAGCTTGATCGTATAAGTTTTTCCGCCGGCTTCAACGGTCGGATAAACCTTATTGGCATAGCGAATTCCCAAAACTTCCTGGTATCCGCCCCCGCCATTTTCACCGGTCAGAGGTTCAAATACTCCAAATGTAACCACATTTTCATCCTGTGTTACAGGAGCAAAACCGACTGCCGAAATTACGACAATTAACAGAATTACCAACGAAAAAAATTTTTTCATAGCTCCTCCGATAGATTGATTCCGGAATACTCCGGTTTTCCAAACGCTTTCAGACTTATAAATGTATTTTTGCATTATAGCACGCAAAGAAATTGTTAGCAATAAAATTTGATAATATCATCATTGCGAAATCAAAGTTGATGGATTAAAACAATCATTCTTTCTAATTCGACTTATTAAATTTATATTCTCTATGGAAATTATAAATTTAGGATAATAATCTTTGATTGATTTCCTGAACAATTTCGGGGGAAATCTTGATCACCTCACGATCATAAGATAATAATCCGTTCAATTCATCTTCGACATCGGAAAGTTGTGTATAAACCGCGGCAGTCAATCCCTTCACTTTAAAAGGGATAACCTCGTTTTCATAGAGCGAAATAAAAGCTTTTTGAAATTCTTCTTCGCTTTTAAACTGTTTGTAGCCGAAATTATTTTCACTGTAAACGTGCCCTTCCACACGATAACTGTATCCGCCAAATTCCGACAAAATAACCGCTCTGTTCAATTTATCTTTTTTATATCGATATTTCTTAAAGTAAACATGTCTGCTTAAAAAATCTCCGGTAAATTGATCAAACCAGCCGCTGGCCGAATCGATTGTTCGCGAAGGATCCATTTTTTGTATCTGCTTTGTCACTTCAACAGCATCAAATTGTCCCCACCCTTCGTTGAAAGGAACCCACATTCCGATTGAAACGACATTGTACAGATGCCGAATCATTTCCTCCAGTTCGACAAGATATTGTTCCCGCGACGCTTTTTCTTTTCTTCCCAACCATTTATAATGACGGTCATTGATACGAAAATTCACCACTACCGGAGCGGAAATTAACCAATCTTTATAAGCTTTCCCTCCGTTAGGCATATCCTGCCAAACGATCATACCGAGACGATCACAATGGTAATACCAACGCAAAGGCTCAATCTTTACATGCTTTCTCAATAGATTGAATCCCATTGATTTTGCGGTTTGGATATCATAAATCATTGCTTCATCCGACGGAGCTGTTAACAATCCATCACTATAATATCCCTGATCCAATAAACCGGATAAAAATATCGGTTGATTATTCAAGAAAAATCGTTTCTTCCCATCGGAATCTGAACCGACTGAAAATTTTCGCATTCCGAAATAACCTTTGACTTTATCATCGGCCAATTGAGCCGTAAACGAATATAAGTAAGGTTGATCGGGAGTCCAGGGAATAAAATTCGGCATCGGTACGGTCACCGGTTCATTCGATGGGAATCGGAATTCGCTCCCGCTGATTTCAAAGAGACAAGGTAAGTTTCGTTCGGAACAAATGAAAAACCTAACACAGGCGGCATCAAAATCAGGGGTAATTTGTATGGATTGAATATAATCTGACGGAACGCTTTCCAACCACACCGTTTGCCAAATCCCGGACTGCGGGCTGTACCAAATTCCACCGGGCTTCCAACGCTGTTTCCCGCGAGTATTCCATGAAAAATCTGTAGTGTCTTGTACTTTTACCGTTAATATATTTCTGTCATTTTTCTGCCATGCCATGGTTATATCGAGTGAAAAAGGCGTAAATCCGCCTAAATGAGAACCGACTTCAATTCCGTTAAGATATACCGTCGCTTTTTGATCAACCGCTCTGAAATGCAGCAGCAGGTGATCAAGCAAAAAATCATCGGGAAGGACGATTTCTCTTCGATACCATAAATATTGATCTTTCGTCAATATGCGATTGACGCCGCTCAGTTCCGATTCGGGAGAAAACGGAACAAGAATATCACCGTCAAACTGAGCCGGTTGTTCGGATGATTCTGTTATCGCGTAGTTCCAAAAACCGTTCAGTATTAAATAATGATCTCGTACCATCTGCGGCCGCGGGTATTCGCTCAGAATGGCATCCGGATTTAGGTTATTCCCCCATCTTGTTTTCATGTTGGTTTTTCCCGAGGAAATAGAGTGGAATTACGATAAAACACAACACGAAAGCAGAAACAAGAAAAATATCCGGAGTAGGAATATTCTTTGTTTGCCCGAGTTCTTCATAGATTCCCCCGTTAGATTTAATAAGCCATGCTCCGATGTACGGTCCGATAACCATCGGCAGCATAACGGTAAAAATCATCCGAACGCCTTGGAAAACACCTACCTTCCCGGGCGGGGTAAAATCTCGAATAAGCGCGGAAAGAGTTGCGCTAATCATCATATATCCCGACATCATAATGATCCCCCAAAAAGTCACCGGAATGTTTCGGCGCGAGAAAAATAGCCCGACCAAACCGATCAGCATTGTGATAATCGCCGGATAAATGACTTCCATTTTGCCGTATTTATCGATCACCGGGCCCATTAAAATGCTGATCAAAGAAGCGATAATCAAAATCGTTCCTAAAATCAATGCATAATTCTCTATAAATAAGAATTGTTGAATGTAAATAATCAAATATGGGAAAAATACTTGGAAAGCGGCTCCGAATATACAAAATGCAATCATGATAATATACAAATTTGTATTCTCATGAAAAGAAGCGGGAGTAAATCCATAGAACAATTCCGCAAAAAAATTACCCTTTTTCTTTTCAACCGGCACTTCTTTAATGAAAAACAGAGAAAGGAATCCCACCGCCAATACAATCCCGCCGGCTATTCTGAAAAAAAGATTCCAGTTACCCTGTTGTACGATCGGATCAAAGCAGCCAAATACGATTAACATAGCGATCAAGGGGAAAGTGGCTAATACAGATTCAACTTTGCCGCGATTGGTCGGAACAGTAATATCCGTGACATAAGCGTTAAACGCCGCGTCATTGGCTGTGGAACCGAAAAAAGTCATTATACAATCCAGAACAACGATTCCATATGCGGCGACAACGGAAGCGTTAGCAAACGGGTACAGTGCCTGAATATTTTCTCGGTTTACAAAACTAAACAGAATAATTGAAATTCCCCATAAAATATACCCCGCCGATATAAATACTTTCCGCTTGCCGAATCGATCGGATAAATTTCCCATCAATAGAGTCGTTAAAGTTGCGACAACCGCACTGGCAGAAACCATCAACGCTATATAATGAGGATCGGTTGAGGCGGTTTGATACATGAATAAATTCAAATACATATTCTCGATCATCCATGCAAGTTGTCCGGTCAACCCGATAAAAATCAGAGAAAGCCATTGTTTTCGTGTTAGATTCATTCTTTCATTATTCCTGTCCATTCAGATTTCAAGCAGACTATTAAACATTGCAATTCTATTCTACTTGATTTAAAGACAGAGTTTTACGGATCTTCTTCATCCGGATAAATCCGATATTTGAACGAATCGGGATAAAATAAAAATTAAGGTTTTGATCTAAATTAAAAGGAGAATAAAAATGCCAACCAGAAAATCACAAGCAATATGGGAAGGTTCACTAAAAGAGGGAAAAGGTAAGATGATGCTCGGAAGCGGTGCTTTTGAAGGAAAATATTCATTCGGATCACGGTTCGAAGAAGAACCCGGCACCAATCCCGAAGAATTGATTGCGGCTGCACATGCCGGCTGCTTTACGATGTTTTTATCTTCCCTTTTAACCGATGCCGGATTTACACCACGGAAGATTACCACAACTGCCAAAGTCAATCTCGCTGCCGGTCCGGAGATTTCGAAAATAGAATTGGAGACGGAAGCGGATGTCCCCGGAATCAGCGATAAAGTGTTTCAGGAACAAGCTCTGATCGCAAAGAAAAATTGTCCGATTTCAAAAGCGTTGTCGGCGGTTCCCGAAATAACATTAAGTGCAAAATTAGTTTAATCCAGATAAGGAATAATCAAAAAAGCCGGAGGCTTCCGGCTTTTTTGGTTTTTTACGACAGACTACATTTTGATTTCGATATCCACACCCGCCGGGAGATTCAACCTCATCAGCATGTCGATAGTTTTTGAATCCGGATCCAACACATCGATCATTCGATTGTGAGTCCGAATTTCAAAATGTTCCTGAGAATCTTTATCGATAAAAGTCGACCGGCGAACGGTAAACCGTTCAATTCGGGTCGGAAGCGGTACGGGGCCTACGACATGAGCGCCACTGCGTTCGGCGGTATCAACAATGCGTTTTGCGGATTGATCCAAAATCCGGTGATCAAACGCCTTCAGACGAATACGAATCTTTTGCTTTGCCATTTTCTTGCTTTCTTCCCGTTATCCTTCAATTTCAGTAATCACACCGGCGCCGACGGTCAACCCGCCTTCGCGAATCGCGAATTTGGAACCTTGCTCGAGCGCAACCGGTACAATCAATTCTACATCCATTACCACATTATCTCCCGGCATCACCA
>Ga0255345_1001175_pt1 | contig 39365 bp, 29 predicted proteins | sample wastewater_treat_6_FD_192415 | JGI IMG/M metagenome (GOLD analysis project Ga0255345, IMG submission 192415) | Wastewater microbial communities from Lulu Island WWTP, Vancouver, Canada - plant20 | ecosystem: Engineered > WWTP > Wastewater > Unclassified | place: Canada: Vancouver, British...
GGCAGCAATGATAGATGTTGTGCTTATATCCGATGAAACAGGTATTGAGGTGAAATTCAGCATTTGAAAATTTGCGGAATTTCGGTATTTTTTAGTGTTGATAAGGTGATGCGTAGGGCGTGCCAGTTGCAAAGATAACGCCCTTGCCGCCTGTCTTTTCATCGAGGTATCTGCATTTGAGGAAAAGATCAAGTGCTTTCTGTGAAGCCGAATTGGAAATTCCGGCTACATTCTGCAATTTTGTGGCGACGAACAGATTTTTGAACTCGTGGGCTTCGTCAATGAACAGACGGTCGATTCCGAGCTGTTCAAAGGTCAGCGTATCGTCCTGATTAGCCTTTTCTAGCTTGTCAAGCTGCTTTTGCAGGCTCTTACGGGTACGCTCCATAGCCTTGATCTGGAACTTTGAGCCTTCGCTCTTTTTCAGTTCCTCAATGCCTTGCAGAATATCGTCGATCTGCGTCTGAATGGTCATGACCTGTCTCTCCTTAGAAACAGGAATCTTGCCAAGCTGAGAGTGACCGATGATAACTGCATCGTAGTTGCCTGTGGCGATCTTAGCGAATAACTGCTGTCGGTTCTCTTTCTTGAAGTCCTTTTTGGTCGCAACAAGAATGTTAGCACCCGGATAGAGCTTCTGGAAATCGTCACCGATCTGCTCCGTCAGATGATTCGGCACAGCAAACAGGCTCTTAGTACAAAGTCCCAAACGCTTGCTTTCCATAGCAGTAGCGATCATTTCAAAAGTCTTGCCCGCACCGACACAGTGAGCAAACAGCGTATTACCGCCAAACATTGCATGAGCGATAGCATTTTTCTGATGATCGTGCAGATGAATGTCCGCAGTCATCATCGGGAAAGAAAGAGCCGAACCGTCAAACTCACGGGGACGGATACTATTGAATAGCTCATTATAACGCTCCACAATAGCTTCACGGCGGACAGAATCTTTGAAGATCCACGCCTTGAAAGCCTTGCGAATATCGTCAGCCTTGCGCTGTACCACACGGGTAGCATCAATATCCACCACACGCTTTTCCTTAGTATCGCCCAAGCCGTCCGGCACTTCGATCGTCTTGTAGACCTTCGGCTCTTGCAGATTCAGCAAATGCTCAAAGATGTCATAAGCGTTCATCTTGTGTGTGCCGTACTTCTGAGTCGCAAGCACCGACCTGTCGGAAGATTTGTTGCTTACATGGAAAGAGTTAGCGTGAACGGAGTATTCCACGCCGACGATAGCAGACTTGTTCCAACGTGCAGACGGACTGTCACTTCGCTGATATGCCGGAGTCTGCAACAGCTCATACATGAACTGTTCGTAGTATTTCGGATCAAGCCAAGCGGCGCCGAGCTTAATGTCAATATCTCCGGCTTTCAGCGGTTCGGGCATAGCTTGTTTCAGAGCTGATACATTGATATTGAAGTCGGGATCATACTCAGCGATCTCCTCAGCTTCTCGGAGCTTCTTGCGAATATCGCCCGAAAGATACTCCGAAGCCGTTTGATAGTCGTTTACCGTATGGGGAATTTTGAAGATCTCGCCAGTAAGGTCGTGCTTCAGCTCGTCCTCACTCATTCCGGTGAGCTTTCCCATATATTCAAAGTCAACCCGTGCTTTCTCAGCAATGGAGAGTGTCAGAGCTTCAAGTGCCGTGTCAACGTGTTCCACAGCCTTCGGCGGCACGATAGTCCGCTTTGTGAAAATATCAGACTTTTCAAGGAGCTTAGTCTTATCATAGCTCTTTTCCAGTCCTGCCACAAGGTTATATGAAACATCTTCCGCAAAATAGCGCTTGTTGGTCTGAGAGTGGATAAGTCCGAATTTTTTATAGAAATCATCGTATGCAACATTCAGCTTTGCCTGCAAATCTTTGATAACGCTGTCAGGTTTATCAAGCTCCATCGCTTCGATCAGCTCACGGGTGAGGTCACGCAATTCAATAAAAGCAGTAAAACGCTTGTGCTGTGCAGTACCCTTATCGAAACGAAACTCACAGGCAGCGTTATTCTTTTTGAAGAACACCTGATCGTCCGAAAGGAAAAAGCTGTAATTACGCAGTTTAGAGGGAATCTGCACCTGCACACCGTCAGCCGTTTTCGCATACACATCTCTGCCACGCTCATGACTGATCTCCGCAGACAGCTTTTCGACTGCTTCATGGAGCGCCGATCTCAGGTCAAAGCCGTCCTCAGCGACAACCATTGTACCGCTGCCGTAGAGCTTATTTCCCTCAACAACTGTACCAAGCACCATATCGGGGTGCTGTTCAAAGTATTTGTTGATCGGCAGTCCGTCCTCAGTCTGCCCAATGTGTACCCAATCGGGAATATCGGACATTTCGGCAACAGATTTGCCTTCATGTTTTTTCAAGAAGATAATATCCGTAGTGACTTCCGTGCCTGCGTTATCCTTAAACGCACCATTCTTGCCACCCGGCAGACGAATAGCACCGATGAAGTCAGCCTTATCAGCCAACATCTGGCGGACACTCTCATCACGCTTATCGAGTGTGCCTGCCGAGGTCACGAATGCCATGATTCCGCCGTCTTTGAGCTTGTCGAGTGCTTCGGCAAAGAAGAAATCGTGCAGTTTCGTGGTATTGTGGACGGTATCACGGAAACCAAGCTCACCGAACGGCACATTTCCGACAGCCACATCAAAGCAGCCGTTCTGAAAACGGTTCTGCTCAAAGCCATGAATAGCAATATCTGCATCAGGATAGAGAGCCTGAGCAATTCTGCCGGACAGCAAGTCGATCTCCACACCGTAGAGCTGAGAGTGTGCCTGCATAGCTTCGGGCATACGTCCAAAAAAGTTTCCGATACCCATTGCAGGCTCTAAGACATTACCGCCGTCAAAGCCAAAATTGCCAAGTGCTTCGTAGATTCCGTCAATAACGGTCGGGCTGGTATAAAACGCATCATTGACCGTTGAACGTGCCTGAGCGTACTCCTGCGGAGTCAGCAGCTCAGAAAGCTCCTTATACTCTGCGGCCCACTTCGGATCGTCCTTGTCAAAAGCCTTAGCCAAAGCACCCCAGCCGACATATTTCGACAGGGTTTCCTTTTCCTCAGCAGTCGCAGGACGCTTCTCCCGTTCAAGTGTTTTCAGCGTTTTGATCGCATCGACATTAGCACGGAATTTCGCCTTTGCACCACCCTCACCGAGAGCATCATCGGTGATCGTGAAGTTTTCGCCCTTATCGGGTGCAGTTACTTCCGTTTCAGGAACATCGACTTCATCAGCAACAAGTTTGACCTCCGGCTCTTTCTCAGCGTGAACAATCTGCTCACGCTCCAAGCTGTCAATGAAATGGAATGACATCAGCATATCGCCGTTATCGAGCCGAGAAGTCAGTTCATCGCCGTCAAAAGTCCAGTTCTTCGCACGGTCAAACTCCATGTGGAGGTCTTTGCCCGTAGGTTCGCCGTTTTCATCGAGCTTTCTGGAAGTAAAATCGACCGTAGTAACACCTGTGACCACTCTGCGCTCTCCAATGCACTCAGGACGGAGGTGATCAGTGATCTCAAACATCATACCCGGCTTGATCGCCTTTTTGAGCTGAGACAGGTTCTTGACAGTAGGAATTTCGGGCTTTTCTGCTTCGGGAGCAAATGCAGTCTTATCGGGTGTTACCTCAGCCTTTTCAGGCTCAGGCTTTTTGAGTGCAGACTGCTCCTTTTCAGGTTCAGCCTTATCGATATACTCATACATACCGCTGTTCAGGAGCTTATCATAGGAAATATTCTCCGTCACAGCAAAACCGCCGCTTTCTCTTGTGACAGTGCAATCGTCCGAATAGAACGGAAGTGCGCCTGTCAGCGAAATAACCTCAGAAACCTCGCCAGTAATCTTGTGACGAAATCGGTCGCCGACTTCCACGATCTTGTGGCTATGCTCCTCAGCCTTTTCCGCTTTGAGCGCCGCCCTTTCCGCTTTCTGTTCGGCAGAAAGGTAGGTATCGTCCATGAGCCGTGATTCTGTCATTGTTGCGACATTGTACCACGAATGACGGAACTTCTCGCCGTTCTCAAAGCTGAATGTGATACCCTGAGAATTATAGTCAACGAGTGAGATCTTGCCCTCTCCGCTGTGTCCGCCTGTGCCGTATTCCTTTTTCAGAAAATCGGCAAGCTGCTGAATAGTCGGGTGCTGTTCCTCATAGAAGTCCTGCACACGGAGCTTGCCGTGAACAAAGCCAGTTCCACGGTCGATCTCGGCGGCAAGTGCTTCATAGACCTGAACACCGTCCACCACCGGACCTTTTGCAAACTCGGACTTGGGCTTTTCTTTTGCTGGCTTTGAAGATGTCAGCGGTTCGGGATCGCCAAACAAAGAAAGCTGTTCGCCCTGAATATCGGGCTTCTCCCAAAACGGAATATCATCGTTCTGACTCCGCTGAATTTCCTCAATAACAGCATCATCGGTGAACAGGGGCTTGTCAATATCCTCTGAAACCGTTGGAGCATCATCGACTGCCATTAGACCAAGCTCATAGGCGGCTCCGTCAATCTCAGCATGATGGTTTTCATAGGTGTCGATAGAGATAACGCCCTCGGCATTATCAATGATAACAGTAGCTCCGAGGGAAAGCGCCTTATCCTTGATCTCGTCAAGGCTCTCGGCATCACCCTTGTATTTCAGCGTAACAGACGGCACATCTTCCGCAGGAGAAGTAGTATCAGAAACATCGGCGGCATCACTCATAAGGTCAACCGTCTGTTCGTCCTTGCCAGTATGACGCTCGATGACTTCATCGGGAACAGAAACGAGGTCGGAGAAGTCCAGTCCTGTCAGACCGTTCTCGATCATATCCTCAATACTGTCATACTGCTCCGTATTATAAACTTCGCCGTCAAACTCATAGGTGACCTTGAAGTCGATAAGGTCAGCAGTTACCTGAATGGGCAGCTCATCGTCTGTCAGCGTGGTAAACGCAAGACCGACATTGTGCAGATCATCAAAATCAGCACCCTCACGGTATTCCGCTTCGCAAAAATCATTGATAAGCCACTTTGCCTTATCAAGCGGAGTTTCAAAGTTGCGCTGAAAGTTCATGATCTCCACGGGCTTGTCAGGGTTATGCTCAAGCATCGCAGTACGCAGGAGCGCCGGAAAAGTAGTCAGCTCACGGTAAGGCTCGATCTCCATTTTATCGCCACGGTTATAGATACCGCAGACGGGATCGCCGTCATAGAACAGTTCACCAACCTTATCGCCGTCAGCGATAGCCAGTTTCCATGTACCACGCTCCGTTTCCGCAGATTCGCAGTCAGTCCCGAAAAACTTATCAACGACCTGCTGTAAGGTCTGGAGCTTTTCAGGCTCACGCTTCGGTGGATTCAGCTCAAATGCCTGTTCGATCAGGACGGAATATCCTGCTTCTCTCAGCTTGTCGGAGTATTCGTCCTTGACGTGGGCGGGAAATCCGACCATAGGCTGCCCGTTTTTGGAGAGCATACGCAGACCGAGGACTTCTTCACCGATCTCAGCATTTTTTCCGTACATTTCATAGAAGTCACCGACCTTACGGAGCGATACCGGACCTTTGTCCTCCGGCTCTGCCTGTTCAGGAGCATCAACAACAGGTGCAGGCTTTTCAGCCTTAGACAGAATCTCAAAGCCCTTTTCCTCCATATCCTGCTGCCAGCCGTCATAGGCAAGCACATCGGAAGTGCCGAGCAGAATACCGCCGTAATCGGGGGCATCAAGGTCTTTCAGGGAAATGCTCTTGTCACTGATCTTCTCGACCTCACGGCGCGCGCCGTCATACATGATAACGTCACCGACTGCAAGATCGGACACCTTTGCAGTTTCGGGCTTTTCCTGCACAAGCTCCTTTTCACGGAAGAACTCAGGCATTTCGGTAAAGCCGAAACTGTCACAGAAATACGCTGTATCCTTGCCGTCAACAGAAATGACAATAACATCGCTTACAGACAGACTATGCCCGGAGAAATCATCGGGACGGTCATTATTGAACTGAGCGAATAGTGCTTCAAGCGTAGCATTGCCCCTGAACTCTCCGACCTCACCCTCATACATAAGCTCATAATCGTCCTTGTTGAGCTGTACGCCGTCAGCTTTCAGCCTGTCAATACTCTCAAAACGAATACCGTGATACTTCTCTCCGCCGGGAAGCTGATAGATCTTGAAAGTACCCTGAGCCTTTTCCACATCATCATAGGTGCGAATCGGGTGCTGTGCCTTGAAATCATCGAAGATACGCTGTTCCTCAGCGGTCAGCTCAGAATGTGCTTCAAGGAAAGGAACGAAAATGTCAAGCATTCTCTGCGCTCTTTCCTTATATTCCGGCTGATTGAACGGGTGCTGCGTATAGCCGAGGATACCCTCGTTATAGGTGCGGATATGGTCGATCAGCGAACCGCCGCCCGTACCCTTGCCGTCGCCAATATCAAAGCGGCCGTCATAGTTGAACTCCTCACCGTCGATGACAGCAGTAATGCTGAAATCGGTCTTTTTATACCAGCCTGCTTTCAGCTCAGGGATATTACGCTCCGAGTGCTGTTTCTCATCGAGGTATTCAAGGACTGCATTGCCGAGAGCAAAACTGCAATCAGGGTGTGCAAGGGCAAAATCGTGAACGATGTCACTTTCGCTTACCCATTCATCGCCCTTATCCTTGCCGAAATGGAATGTCAGGCTATCCGGCTGCTTTTCGGGTGTTTCTGCTTCAAAGCTCACATGATACTTTTCCTTTGCGATGATAGCAAAAGCCTTTTCGGTCTGCACTTCATCACCGAGAATATCATAGAGTGCCTTCTTGATACGGTTGAGCTTCGGGATATTATCGCCGTTCTCCCAACCGTGCAGAGCTGCACCGTCAAACGATGTCAGAAGGTCAGCGATCTTTTCATCGGAAATATCAGGGATAGCATCGAGCATATCGTCACGAACCCACCAGAAAGCAAGGTCATTGAACTCCTCATGGGTGCGGTCAATGAAAGCCTGTCCGATCTCCTCAAAGGAAACAAAACGCTCCATACCGCCGAAACTGCACATAAAGCCGTCCTCAGTTCTCTCCGTATGCAGGGAGTGGCGGAGGTTTTCAGCATAATAATAGGTGCGGTCTGAAATCTCGCCCTGTTCAAAGATAAACTCAATATCTGCGGCCCCGCTGCCCTCTAACAGACCGAGAGCAAGCTCACGGCGAATATCCTCACCGTCATGATAACGCTGGGCAAGGTCATAGAACGCAGGCTCAGAAAGATGATAGCCGAAAGCAGCCTTGTCGTTGGGCTTATGCTTATCAAGATAACCGCTGTCAAACAGAGGGTAAGCCATGTCCTCCCACTCATCGCTGGACAGTGTACGCTCCGCAAGGAACTTTGCAAGGTCAGCCTTCGGGAACAGCACTTCTTCCTCAGTGGGAACTCTGCTTGCGTTCTCACGGTCAATGACCGTCTGCTTATGGGCAGTCAGGAAGTCAGCAACATCGGATTCCTGCAAAGCATTATGCAGAATTTCATCGTATGCCTGAATATCCTCAGCGGTGAAAGTCTCGTCAATGCTGTCGATCTGTCCTCTCGTCACATCACCGACAAACATAGCCGTAATTGCGGCTCTCTGCTCATCGGAGAAATCGTGCAGAGAAAAGAAGTCCGAAAGCTCGATACTGCGGTCAAAGCTGGACTTCGCTTCAAGCATATCGGTCAGCTTGCTGTTTTCGCCGTAGCGTTCAGCCGGAGCCTGAGCGATATATGCGTTCACAAGCGAGAGCATCTCGCCAAACTGTGCTTCATCGTATCTACTGTCAAAGAAATCAGCAAGGTCAAGCTGCATATCCTCAACGGCAAGGCGGTGAACTACGGGCGAAAGTGCGATATTCTGCTCCATAGGCAGACCGAGGTCAGCCATTTTGCGGAGCATATTCGTCTCACGGACAGCGTTCTCCAAAGCCCTGTGAAAAGCAGGAGCATTCTCCTTATCGACCGCAAATGCGACCTTGCCGTCACGGACAACAGCATGATAGCTCACGCTTGTTTCAAGGAACGGCTTGACCTTTCCAAACTGTTCAGGTGTGAGCTTGCTCATATAATAATGAGTATCACGGTTCGCACGATAGTCACGGTTGCCGACTTCCTGTGCCTTATCGGGGCTTGCAAACTGCTTACGCATATTCACGACCTCGTCCCTGATGTTGCGGACAGCAAAGAGGTCAGCATGAGAAACCGTCAGCGTTCCTTTGCCGGACGGATAGACTCTGCCCGAAAACTGCATACCACGGGCTTTCATGATCTCAGCCATTTTCAGCACAAGGTCACGGTCAGCGGAGAGGTACTCCTTCTGCGGGATATAACGATACTCCGCACTTCCGAAGATGTTCTTTTCGGGCGGAGAATAAGGTCTGTTTGATTTGGTGGGAACAAGATCGGGAGTGCCTGCGATACGCTTGAACCACTCTATATCTTTATCGTCGATCGCCATAATGACGGAATTATCACGGGCATAGGCATAGTAGTTGATGCCCGAATTATCAAGCTGTTCCTGCAATCTTGCAAAGTCCGCAGCCTGAATGGTCACAAGGCTTTTATCTCTGTTATCCGTTGCCTTGTTCCACATTTCGTTGCTGTAATACTGCATACTTGTTGTGTCAACCTCCTTTTTCTCAGTCTCATGTTCTACTGCTTTTGGGATACCACGAAGCATATCATTCCAGTCTTTATATGTATCGGGAGTGATAACACGCTTCATGTCAGGATACTGCTCCTGCAAACGCTGGGCAAATTCGTTGCCTGCGGTATCATTGTCGGAGCATAAAAATACATGGTCGGGCGAAATGTTATTACGGAGAATCGTGTCAAGCACGATATTCGGCTTCACGCCCATCATGGAAACGAGCCTGCAATCGGTTAGCTCTTTATCGTGCATTTGCAGATAGGAGAGCATATCAATAGCCGACTCAAAGAAAAAAGCCTTTTCGCCTGTGCCACGGACTACTTCAAAGCCGTGTCCTGCTGCCGAGCCTGTTGCAATTCCTTTGAATTTGTGTTCTGTTGATGTGCCGACCTTTTCAGCACCGATGACCTTGCCATGTTCGTCATAGTATTTGAAAAGGACATTTCCTGTCTTTTCTTCCTGAGCGATACTTCCACCACGGACAAGAGCCGATACCATATCATAGTCAAGCCCTCTGGTCTTGCACAGGTACGCAAACACACGCCTTGCATTATCAGCTTCGGCAAGGGAAAGCTCCCTTGCCGTTACTGTTTTCGGCTTCTGTTCGTATGTGCGGGACGGAATATAGGTGCGGTCGATGTGTTCGCCCGTGAGAGCTTCGACCGCATCAACGAAAGACATTCCCATGTATTCACGCAGGAATCCGATGTTGTCTCCGCCCTTGTCCTCGCTGAAACGAAACCACGCACCACGCTCACCCGGACCGTTATCCTTGATGTGCAGGCTATCGTGATCCTTCCACACATACTCTTTACCGACTTTTTTCAGGTCAAAGCCGTGAGCCATGAGGAACTGAGGAAGATTGACAAATGCCGCCCTTTCTTTCTGTTCATCAGTAATTCTCATCTATTATTCAAGCCCCTGATTCTTTCTCTTTTTGGGTGTCTGTTCTCTCTGCTGAGACTTCTGCTGTCCTCGACCGCTGATACGCTGGGCATCACGCTGCATCCTGCCACGGGAGAAGAAAGCTCTCTGCGAGTCCTTCTTTGCGACAGTGACAGCGGACTTCTCACCGCCGAACACCGCAGAATGCTCCACGCCCTTTGCAGTCAGCTCTGCCGACTTCTTCCGAGCCTGCCCCTCGTCCATACGCTGGGTGAAACGCTCCTGCTTCGGGAGTGATTTGAAAAAGTCGGGATTGACATACTCCACAGCTCTTTCGCCCTTGACGGCACTCTCGATCTGCTTGTAGGCTTCGGCATTCGCCTTAGAAACAGTGACCGCCACCGTGTCATTCTTGCGGACTACCGCAGAATACGGGATATTCTGCTTTTGCAGCTCTGCCACGATTTTCCGTGCCGTGCCGATAGGCTCAACACGGGTGTGCTTATCGTCCTTGCCGAGTGAAGCATAATATTCGGGATTGATCGTCTGATACTTGCCCTTTTCGCCCTTACCGCCGTTTTCCTTTGCGGCTTCTGTATGAGCGATCTTGCCGATAGATGCGTACATCACATCATTCAGCACAGGAACATCCTGCTTTGAAACAGTAATGCCTACCTTATCCTCACCCTTAGTGGCAGCAGAGTATGCCACGCCTGCGGCAGTCAGTGCGGACATGACCTCGACCGCCTGAACTTCCGTCATAGTCTCCACATGACGATCATTTCTCGGCAACTCCTTGTAATAGTCGGGGTTGACCTTGAAACCACCGTCATCGGTAAGGACAGCATCGCCATTCTCGATCATAGCTGAGAGCCAGCTATCCACCTGGACTTCATCGGCACTGTCAAGCAGTTCAAGCTGTTTCCGCATCTTTTCAAGCTCCGCCGTGGCATTATCCCTCATCTCCTGCGGAACAAAAGGATTTTCCGCAAGGCTTTCCATAGACTTGATACCATCTGCAAGCTCTGCCTTTGCCTTGTCAATATCCTCTTTAGAGCCGTTATTAATGATACCATCTATCATGTTATAATCATCTTCCATCTGCATTTCTGCATTGGCAAGCGGCTGGATACCGAGCTGGTCGGCAAGTTCAGCGACCTTTGACCTGTCGAGCGTTTCAACTTCCTGTGCTGCCTGAACAGCACCCTCAGCAAGAGAAGGCATATCCATAGTTCCATTCTGCACCATTTCACCGAGCTTATCTCCTGTGAGCTTCATAGAAGCGTCGAGCTGATCATTGGTCTGTTCCTCATAATGTGTTTCGGGACGGGCGAGCTTCATGATCTTGCTTTCCAGTGCGCCGATACGCTCATTCACGCCCTTGAGCTGTTCACCGAGTTTGAGCTTGTCCACGGCACTTGTGGCAGGATCGTTATAGGTGTCAAGGATAGCCTGCTTTTTGGCTTCAAGCGTTGCTTTCTTGTCGCTCAGGCAGTCCACGGTCGAGCTGTTCAGCCTTGTCATAGCATCTGCAAAGGCTTCACGGCGTTCCTTGTTAAAGTGGATACCGAAGCTCTTGATCGTGTCATTGAGAGCGATCACACGGTTCAGCTTGTGTTCGATACGGTCACGCTTTGCGGTCAGTGTGTCGATCTTCTTCCAACCCTGATCTATCTTTTCCTGCCGCTTCGGAATCTTGACTTCACGGATAGCCTGAATACGCTTCTCGTTATTGGCGATCAGAGTGCGGATACCCGGCAGATTTCCGATAGTCGCTTTCAGCATACGGTTTGTATCTTCGAGCTTGTCCGCCTTTGCAGACAGTGCTTCGATTTTCGCCTTGTTGCGGTCGATCTTGTCCGTCTGATTGGCAATCTTCTCATCAAGAGAGTCGATACGGCTCTGATGATGCTCCGCCTTTGCGTTCAGAAAAGGAAGAAGTTTTCCCGACTTCTGAGCGCCGGACTCTTCCTGCTGCTGTTCCTGTGCCTGCGCCTGTTTTCTTCTCAGTTCTTTCTCCGCATCGACCGCAGGCTGGTCGGCGGTTCTCTTATCGTCATTGTCCTGTACGGGCATAGGCTACCTCACTTTCTGCGCTTCACGATGACAACAACTGCGGTTGTGACTGCTGCGATAACTGCACTTCCGATGATGATAAACTTCTTCATGGTCTGTTCTTCCTTTCTCTTTCTTCTGTCTGAATGATACGCTCCTGTTCATTCCGCTGTCTGCGGCGGGCAATCTCAGACAGGTGTCTGTGTGATTCTCTTGTAAAATGGGCGTTCTGACGTTCATATCTGTCAAAAAGCTCATTAAGTGTCGGAGCTTTATCCGCTGTACTCTGCACAGGTTCGGCAGGAGCCTTCGCCTTAGTCTTGCCAAGCTCATACTCCTGAATATCCGAGATCGTCCTTCCGTTGAGGGTATGGATACGTTCAAGCTCACGCTGTATAGTGACCTTATCGCAGAGCCAGAAGTTGACGTATGTCTTGCAGAGGGCAAGCTGTACCTCGTCAGGACGGGACTGCAATGTGCCGATCGTGGTATTCAGCACCTCAGCGACTTCACCCAAGAGTCGATAATAGCCGTCAGGTTCGCCGTAGACTTGCAGCTCACGGAGCAATGCTTCATATTCTCCCGACTGCGCTTTTGCGATAATATCCTCGACCTGTTCCTTGAAACTGCCGTCAAAGGTAAGCACCATTTCAGCATCACCAAATCGGGCAGAAAAAGGAATACCGCCTTTGTCGAGGGCTATGCAAATCGCCTGCGCCTTATCCGTTTCAATGCGGATAAATTCTTTGTTGCGGATAGCGGTAATATCCGTTCCTGCGATGTAGGGAAAGTCCGTCATGGAGCGATCATCTCCCTGATCGTGTCGATAAGGTCGGTGTTGGTGCTGTCGGCATCGTACTCCATTGCATACGCACCGCATACATTCTCCTGAATACGGCGAGGGAGCGACCTCAGCTCACGAACGGGAGTGCCGATGAGCTTCGCCACATTCGGGAGGTCTGCGACCGCAAGTGCCTTGTTCACAAGGTCATAGAAACGTGCAGTCTGCGAGCTGTCCATGATGAACTCATAGACGATAGTCTGCTGAGTTTCATAGTCAAGGCTGCGGAGCGTTTCAATGGTGATACCCGTGGACTTTGCGACCTCTGCAAGCTCAATGTAGATAGAGCCTTTCTGCCACAGATTGTCGAGGGCTTCAAAGACAGCCTTTTTGTCCTCATCGTTTTTCACGGCGACCTGTTCAAAAACTGCTGTCATGCTGTTTTTGATCTCATTGTCCATAGCGGAAATGCTGTCCTCGGAGACACCGAGGATCTTTGCGACTTCCGCAAGCTGAGTATTACTCATAAATCAACCTCCCATTATTATCGTAGAAATCAATGTTTTCAAGCAGAATATAAATAATATCCTGATAATCATTCTTGTTGATCTCAACGTAGTCACTGCTGGTGATGTTACTGATCAGAGCTGCCTTTACACGCTCATCTCTTGCTTCCATTCGTCTGAGTATTTCAATGTAGTTATCATCGTGATCGTAATCATGAGCAAGAACCTTTGAGATCATACTCTTGTTTCTGTCAAGCTCAGATAACAGCAATGAAAACCAACCGCTTGGAATGTGTATTTTTACCTCATTATCAGCCATTCTTATCACGCTCCGTTTTCCACTGATAGTACACCTTGCCATTGTACGGATTCTCCACGATCTCAGGGCGGACGATCGCCTTTTTGCCCTTAGAAGTGTAGCTTGTGGACTTGCCGTCAAGCAGTCCCTTGACCTGGGCATCGGAAAGTTCCACACCATACACCTTAGCGATATTCATACCGCATTTGCCCTTGCAGTACCAGCCAAACTTACCCCTGACAACCTCAGCACCGCGCTTCGGGCATTTCCCGATAGGCTCATTACCGCCGTCAGAAAGAGAAACAGACTTATCCACTGAGCCGTATTTACCGCACATTTCGGTGATGAACTGCGTAATGCCCGACATAAAGACTGCTTCGGGCAGACTGCCGTGTTCGATCTGCTGTAACTTTGATTCCCATTCTGCGGTCAGCTTTGCAGACTTGACCTCATCGGGAACAACCGTCACAAGCTCTTTGCCCTTATCCGTTGCTCTGAGCTGCTTACCGACACGCTCCACATAGCCGTTCTTTACAAGTGCTTCAATAGTAGCGGCTCTTGTGGCAGGAGTACCGAGTCCTTTCTTTTCGGTATCCTCGTCATAGTCCTCATTTCCGGCTCTCTCCATAGCGGAAAGAAGTGTGTCCTCGGTATAGGGCTTCGGCGGAGAAGTAAAGTGTTCGCCCTTGCTTGCAGTTACAATGAAGGTCTGTCCCTCAGATACCGCAGGCAGAGCCTTTTCGTCATTCTTCTTGTCAGACTGCTTTGCATAGGCTTTCCAACCAATTTCAAGCATCGTGCGGCCCGTTGACGTGAACTCCGTACCGTTGCAGATACCTGTGAGCTTGACAGCCTCATACTTGTGCGCCGGAGCCGTTGCACAGATCAGTTTTGTGGCGATCAGCGTGAGGATATTTCTCTCGCCGGACGGCAGAGAAGAAAGGTCAGCCGTTGCGATACCGCTTGTGGGAATGATCGCATGATGCCCCGAAACCTTAGCATTGTTGATGACTTTGCTAATATCGGGAGTATGCAAGATACCGAACCCGAAATAGGTATCACAGAGCTTTGCCACATCGAGTGCAGTCTGCGCCATGTCATCACTGAGATATTGGCTATCGGTACGGGGATAGGTAACTAGTTTGCCCTCATAGAGCGACTGCGTATAGTCGAGTGTCTGCTGGGCGGTATAGCCAAAAGCCTTGTTTGCTTCTCTTTGGAGCGTAGTCAGGTCATACAGCTTCGGCGCTTTGTCGGTTTTTACCTCACGCTTGACCGAGCTGATCGTAACCTTACTGCCGTCACAGCCGTAAACAAGCGTATCGGCGGTATTTTCATCATCAATTCTTGCAGAAGAAAGAATGAACTCACCGCAATTCAGGTCAGCCGTGTAATATTTCTGCTTCACAAAGCCGTTTACCTCAGCATCACGCTGTACGATCATTGCAAGCGTCGGTGTTTGCACTCTGCCGATGTTGAGCTTACCGCCATAGCGAACGGAAAACAGACGAGATCCGTTCATACCCACAAGCCAGTCAGCTTTTGCCCTGGCATAGCCTGCATTGAACAGGTTATCGTATGCAGACATAGGCTTCATCGTTGTGAGAGCCTTGCGGATAGCAGACTCTTCAAGGCTTGATACCCATAAACGCTTCACAGGTTTGCGACAACGAGCCATGTTATAGACATAGCGGAAGATACATTCTCCCTCACGGTCAGCGTCCGTTGCACAGATGATCTCGGAAATATCGTCCCTGTTCATAAGGCTTTTCAGGAGATTGTACTGAGCCTTTGTGCTGTCCGTGACCTGAAACTGCCACTTGTCGGGGATCATAGGGAGCTGAGAAAAGCTCCACTTCTGGTCCCAGCCATTGCCGTAATCATTCGGGAACTTCAAGCCGACAAGATGTCCGACACACCAAGAAACGATATAACCATTACCCTCGGTGTAGCCTTTGTGTGCGGAAGAAGCGCCGACCACGGCAGATATGGCTCTTGAAACACTCGGCTTTTCACCGATAATCAGGATACTCAATGCAGATCACCTCTGAGTCTGAAATAAACCTCAGTTGTGATATACACCGGAATGATGTAGTTGGAATGCTCATCACCGACATATCCTGCCTTGCGGAGAGCTGCGATCACCTTTGAAGCGGTGTTCCTGTCAACTTCAAGCCACTCACGGATCTGCTTGTTAGAGGTGTACTTGTCAAGCGAGATATGATAGACAAGCATATCCATATCTTTATCCGAGATGCCGTCAACATGAACGGAATCAAGTGAAGCGAAGTTATGCATACTCACAGAAAAAGTGGGCATATTCTGCTTCTTAGGTGCAAGGCACTCATCGTCAGGCTCGTCCATATTATCGTAGAACCTGTAATCATCGTCCTCCTCGACTTCTATGTCCTCATCGTCCTCGTCACCGTACTTCTCACGGAAACGCTCGTTGACCTCACCGCTGCACTCACCGAGCTTGTAAGCTGCGTAGGCAACACCGCCGATCGCACCGAGTCCGATAATACCCTTGATGATCTTCTTTACGTTCATAATAGAAACCTCCAAATTTAGTAGTCTACGGGTTCACCGTAGTTGATTTTCTTGATTGATTTTATGTTTGCTCCGAGGTCTAGACCGTTCCAGTTGTAGTAGCCCCAACTTCCGCTGAATGCCACGCAGGACGGAAGATTACCGTCATCGTAGATAAACTCCACGATACACTTACCGTTGCCGCCGAAGTTGTGATACTTGCCCTCGCCATCGTCGGCATAGCCCTTGCTGTCACATATCTTTGTGGTGAACTGAGTGCCATTCTCAAGCTCAATCAAAAATCTGTCATTGCAGTAGCCATACCACACACCCATAGCACAGCAGTAATCACCATAATCATCACGGCGTATGCCCGTGTCTGTTATGGTATCGACTTTTGAGCCGTATATAGCTCCTGAGCTGGGCATTGCAGTCAAGCCCGAAGCACGTTCTCCGGCGAAACAGTTTGTCCAACCGTCCTCATACGGAAACTCATAAATGACCTCTACCGTTTCCGTCTTACCGTCAGCACTTGCGGAAACTGCGGTATAGCCGTCCTTTTCATCATCTGAAAGAATAGGCTCGACTGTTATCGTGTACTCCGTACCCTCACGCAGACCTGTTATGTAGCAAAGCTCATTGGATTTGAACTCAAAATACATATTGTCCGCATAAGTGTAATCATCATCGTGAGCCGTGCAGCTCACAGTGTAATCACGGTCAGTATCACTGTCCCAAATAACTTTCAGGCAGGAAACGGAGATAGTCGATACAATCAGGTTATCAGCCGTCAGCTCGATCGGCTCAGGTTCAGCAGGAGTGCCGGAAAACTCCATAATAAAGCCCATGATCAAGCTCAGAGCTTTCCGCTGAAATTCAGGATTGAACATCGTTATCACGCTCCTTTTCTGATCTCAGGAGCGTTGTAGTCAGCAGATACGGCATTCCGATCAGAAGTGCAAGAACCGCTGTCACCACCAGTATCACAGGCAGATGTTCCATTAAGGCTGCGTAGTCTATCACGTTTCTTTTCCTCTTTCTCCTTTGCTTTCATCTCCTTGACGAAAGCACGGTATTTCGCTGTATATTCATAGGACTTGCCGAAAATATGGACAGCCGCCTTATACAGATTCGGCTCATGTTCCTCGATGATCGCAAGCTCCTCGGTGATATGCTTGCTGAAAGGACACCCGACACAGCCCGTTCTCCGCAGTCCGTATTCGGTATAACAGCGAGAGTGTGTCACGCCGAACATTTCCTCATAGTCACGCTTGTCGCCGTCCGTGTACCAAAATACAGGACGGAAGGTGTTGCACCCCTTAGACTTGCACTCAGAGAAACAGGTCTTAAATGCCGCCGAACGGATACCGCCCTCAGCTTGCCTGATTCCCGTAATGTCAAGGTCAGCATCGTGTTCCTTAACGATACGCTTTGCAGGCTTCTTCTTGCTGTATTCACAGCACTTGTTGGATATGGGGAAATCCGGCGGATTTGCCATGATGAACTCTTTGAGAAATCGGTTGCGATAGATTGAAAAACGGCTTATCTTCTGGATACCGTCTTTGTCTGAATAGCGTTCACCGCACCACCATTGCAGAGCTGTCTTGCACCGAGGATATTTCTGTAAGAGGACTTCCAAAGGCTCGTCCTCCCACTGAAAGTGATGTGCCTGCAAACGCATCATCTGTTCGGAAACGTATTTCGACAGGAAAGGAACACCATACTCACGCACACAGGTCGGGATAGGCTTGTCGGGCTTGACACGCTCAATGGTGATACCGTACTTCTGTTCAAGATAGTCTAAATGCTCCTTAGTGGCGGTGTATTCAAGTCCCGTATCTATCCAGAAATACTTGACCTTGCCGTCCTCATCGACCTTGTGAATCAGGTCAAGGACAATATCGCTGTCCGAACCGCCGCTGATACTGCACACGGCATCATAAGACCGCATCAGGATACGCTGTGCCTTGCACATACTTGTGTAAATGGTGTAGTTGTTGTTATCAGCACACTTGTTCAGGGCTTCATCAAGCATTGTGAAGCCCTCCCAAGATGTGGGCGATCACATCGACCGTCCAGCCGTTGCCGACAGCGGTATATCTGTGCGAATCCGCTGCGCCCTCAGTGTAATTGTCGGGAAGTGTCTGCAAACGCTCATACTCCAATGGAGTCAGCTTGCGGACAGCACCGTTCTGATAGACTTTCTTCTGTAAATTACCGCCTGCACCGTCACCGCACAACGTTCCGCACTTATGTTTCGGATTGAAAACACGCTTGTTTTCCGAGAATATATTTTCTCCGTCAAGTGTAGCGATGACACGATCATCTTCACCATGCAGAGTATATTTTTTATCACGATACCAATACTTTTCGGGAACTTTTTCTGCTGAAAGAATAATATCGTCAAGCACAATCCCCTTATCAGACGGCTGTGTGACATTTGGAATATTCGTCCAGTACAGCCGTTTGCGCTCCTGTGCCGAAACAAGTGCGGAATTTATCATAACAGGCTCAACACCAAGTTCACGGGTGATCTCATCACGCCATTCCGCTTTCATGCTTGCGACATTCTCAAAGAGAAAATACTTCGGAGCGACTGTATTAAGAGTATCGACATAGGCATAAAACAGACGGCTCTTTTCGCCTTGCAGACCTGTTTTGTCTTTCTGTCTGTAAACTGTATTCAAACCTGAAAGGTCTTGACAAGGACTTCCGCCGATCAGAAGATCAAAACCGATATATTCCGAAAAGTCCGCATTTGTTACATCACCCTTATGCTCGATATTCGGATAATTCTTTTTGCTGATTTTGATAGACGGCTCATTGATCTCATAAGCGACATAACGTTCGACAGGGATACCGGCTCTTTCAAGAGCGGCCATTCCGCAGGATATACCATCAAATAAGCTGAGTACCCTCATACCGCACCGCCTTTCTCCGTCAAAGAAGAAAGAATATGTGCGATAACGTCCACCGTCCAGCCGTTGCCGATACACTTGTAACGCTGTGAGTTGCTGATACCTGCCGTATAGTTATCGGGGAGAGTCTGCAAGCGCTCCGCTTCAACAGGAGTCAGCTTGCGGATAATATAATCACCGTCAGGCAGATCAATCTTATACAGTCCTGTTTTTGCCCCCTGACCGCCGCCATTTGCGGATAGAGTTACCGATTTTCCACGAACGGAATAAATACGCTGTCCCTGACCGCCTTTTCCGTACTGACCGATTCGCACAGGCGCACACACAAGGCTGTCTTTCTGAACAGTTGTCAGACAGTTTGATTTGCCGTCAGGTCTGACTTCAATATGCTGTTCTGTCTTGCCGTCATCAACATATCTGCCACGCTGGGCGGCACCCACAGGCTCGGCAACCGCAGTTGCACCGCCTTTGAATCCTTTGTTTTTGATAATCGTTGCTTCTCCATACTTGTGATAGCCTGCCATGACAGTACGGGACTTGTCCGTACCCTGATATGTATTGATCGGGATAGGCTCTGCGACCATTGTCCGCTGCTTGCGCTCCAAAGTGTTATACAGTACTGCACCGTCATAAGAAGCGGTCATACAATAAGCCTTATTCTGCCAAGCAACTCCGCTTTCAAGCACATCTTTCAGCAGGATACCCTTATCAGCAGGAAAAGAAGCAAACGGAATGTTCGTCCAGTAGCAGCGTTTACGGTTCTGAGCCGACACAAGCGCCGAGTTTATCATGATAGGCTCAACACCGAGCGTTTTGCTGATCTCGTCCTTGATGTTCTGATGAACGGAGTAGTTGTTTTCATAGAGGAAATACTTACAGCCTGATTCCTCTAAGGCTCTCACATACTCCTTAAAGAGCCTGAACCCTTCGCCGTTGCAGTCAACCTCTCTGTCCTTTTTGGCGATAGACCAGTAGGTGCAGGGCGAACCGCCGAGCAGAAGGTCATACCCCCGAAACTGCGTAAAGTCGCCGTCATAAACATTCCCGTGATGAACGATTACGGGGAAATTGCGCTTTGAGACTGTGACGGCATACTTGTCGATCTCAAACGCATCATAGCACTCCACGGGTATGCCTGCCCTCTGTAAAGCAAGCATACCGCAGGAGATACCGTCAAATAAGCTGAGTACCTTCATTAGACAAATTCTCTCTCTTTTCTCATTGTCTTATGTTGTTTGTTCTGTTGTCGGGAACTTTGAATCCAGTGGGTTCAAAGTTGGTCAGGCTTCGTAGTAGTCCTCACAAAGCTCGTTATAGTTCTCCTGAAGCTCGTCAAACTCCTTGCAGAGCTTGTCATACTTCTGCTGGATCACGGTCTTTTCCTGAGCAAAGCTCTCAGCAGCGGTGAGATTGCCGATGAACTGTCCTGCCTCGAAGCCACGGAGAAACCACTTCTTTCTCACGCCCTCGACCGCCTTAGCGGAGAGTCCCGCAATTCCGGCGGCACCTGCCACCGCTGCCATACATACACCGATCTTCTTCATCTTTCCCATTCTTTTGCCCTCTCTTTCTTATTCTTCATCGTCCTGATCATCGTAGAACTTCATATCGTCCTCGTCCTCAGTGATCTCATTATCATCGTCATACTCAGGCTCATCCTGCATAGCGGTCTTACTGTTGCCGCCGTTCTTTTTCTTCATCAGGAAGAAGCCTGCACCGCCGACACCGATCAGAGCGATAGCACCGAAAACGAGCATCATGCTGTTCTTGCTCATAGGCACAGGCTTTGCCTGGACCTGAGCATCTGTTGCATCTTCGCCGTCCTCCTCAGATTCCTCTGTATCAGCGGTATCTGCACCGTCGCCGGACTGCACTCTGCCGTTTGCCCTTTCAGCCGCCTGAGCTGCCTGTTCGGGCGTGATCTTCTTTTTCTCATCATCGTCCTCAGCTCCGGCGTAGAGAAGTGCATAGAGGTCATAATCGTCAACTTTTGTAAATGATAAATTAGGACACCATATCCAAAACAGCTTGAAATCGGTAAAATAGCAATAATGTTTGAGATAACCGAAAGGACGGATTATGATGATCGATGCACTTTACAACTATCGCCAGGGAGATATTCACTCTGCTGAGTTCTCAGATGAGTTCAACAAGCTCTGTATACCCTTTGAGAAGTCGCTGAGTGAGGAGCAGATCGAAGTGTTCCACAAAATCCTCGACTGCGTAAGCGATACTGCCGCCGCTGAGATGAGAGCTGCATACAAGGTCGGTTTTAAGGACGGCGTAAGAATAATGGTTGAAGCTAATTCGTGAGTATTTATTAACAACATATATTATGAATAAAGCATAAACACCTTGTCTTTTCTGAAAGGACAAGGTGTTTATGCTAAATATTTATATTATAAGGGTAGAAAGTATCCTGAAACCTTGACAATCATGACGAAATTTGGTATTATAATATAGGAATATTAGCGTGAGAGTGTATAAAATCTCACCATATTCCTTATTTTTATTTGAGAAAATTTAGAGGAGTGTACATATAATGACGGGTTTTTATGAGTCCTTGTTAGCACTACTGAAAAAAGATACAAGATTTGTAGCTGAAGACGGAACTTTTTTACGCAACGCTGTTTATGAAGCTACTATGAAGATGGACGAGGGACTTATCAGGCTTCTTCTTTCAAGTGAGGAAACCAGCTGCCGTTTCTTTACTGACGTTGACGGAGTGAAAGTGTTTGACAAGATAGGCTTTGCGTGGGTGATTAATAATCGTCAGTTCTTGCCTGATAGCTATACACGTTTCAAAAATAAAATAGGTCTTGTTGATGAGAACGGTGAAATGATCTCCACTTCCAGCAACGTGGAATTGGTTTTCCCATATAAAGACTGTGTTTTAGAGGGTGGACAGACAAAGGAAGACCAGAAGCGTTCAGAGATTTTCTATAACGAAACGCTTGCACCTGACGAAGTGGATCGTCTGTTATATCCAAAAGTATTTGTTAATGCAACACGTTATTCTGCAAGCTATCAAACTGACATGACAGGACAACCTATCAAAGATACCTTTGCGATTGATACTGAAACGCCTCAGACTTTTGATACAACAGATAATTTAATTATTAAAGGTAATAATCTTCTATCTCTTGCTTCACTTCTGAAAAGGTATGAGGGAATGATTAAGTGTATATATATTGATCCACCTTATAATACAAAGGAAGATAGTTTTGGGTATAACGACTCCTTTAAACACAGTACATGGCTGACATTTATGAAAAATAGACTCATTTTAGCTAAAAAGCTTTTGAAAAAAGATGGAGCTATTTTTGTTCACATCGATCATCATGAGTTAGGATATATAAATGTACTTATGGACGAAATATTTGGCGTAGAAAATAAAGTTCAGATTATAGCGGTAAAAACTGCCTCACCGGCTGGCTTTAAAACAGTTAACCCAGGACCGATTGATGTTACAGAATACATACTTTTTTATACAAAGAACAAGTCAATGTATAAGTTTAAAAAAGGCTATGTTCCTGTTGGATACAATGAAAACTATAATCTTGTGCTTCAACGTTCCGAAGACGTAAGAGATTGGAAATTCATTCCTATCAAAGAAGCGGTTATTAAAGAAGCTGGCTTTAGTTCTGAAAAAGAAGCCAAACAGCAATATGGTAGTGCGTGGAAGGTTCTGCTCAGTCATTTAATCGAAGAATATGCTTTTAATCATGCTAAAGATGTTGTAAGTATAAGAGATCCTCATAAACCCACTGCCACAATAAAACAGCTAATGGAGCAATCCAAATCGGTTGATTATGTACTTGAGTATAAGCGAGAAGACGGAACATCGGGTTATATCTATCACGGAGGCGCACTTGCATTCTATTCTAATAAGCTACAGCAATTAGATGGAGAACTAACTGTTACAGAGTTGCTTTCAGACTTCTAGAGTCACATTTCATGGGCGGGTATTGCTCGTGAAGGCGGAGTGAAACTTAAAAATGGTAAAAAGCCAGAAAAACTAATTAAACAGATATTTGATATTTCTACTGATCCAGGAGATATTGTCCTTGATTTTCATGTTGGTTCTGGTACAACTTGTGCTGTCGCTCATAAGATGGGACTCAAATATATAGGCTGTGAACAGCTTGATTATGGAGAAAACGATGTTGTTGTAAGGCTCAAAAACGTTTTATTAGGAGACAGTACAGGAATTTCTAAAGCTGTATCATGGCAAGGTGGAGGTTCGTTTGTTTGCTGTGAACTGGCAAAACTTAATCAGACTGTTGTTGAGGAAATAGAGTTAGCAAGCGATGAGGAAGCATTGACGGATATTTATGAGCGTATGCTTCAAACAGGCTTTATCAGCTATAAAGTCAATCCGAAAGATATTGCAGAAGCAGCAGACGATTACGCTTTACTCTCTTTTGAAGATAAGAAACGTTTTATGATGGAGCTTCTTGACAAAAATCTGCTCTATGTGAACTATTGCGATATGGACGATGTAGAATATGGTATCTCAGATGAAGATAAGGCTTTCACAAGAAGCTTTTACGGGGAGTAATGTTTTATGGCTTTTTTATATGATAAGATCGAGGCATTCAGAGAGTTTGGGACAGTAAAAAGCGTACCGCATTATATATCCCAGAATCTTAATCCTAATTTTGAACTTCGTCCATATCAAATACAGGCATTTGAGAATTTCATAACCTTCTTTGAGGGAGATAAATGCCCGAAGCCGACACAAGTGTTATTTCACATGGCAACAGGCAGTGGTAAGACACTTATCATGGCTGGACTTATGCTGTATCTTTACAAGCAGGGTTATCGTAACTTCTTATTCTTTGTTAATCTGTCAAATATTGTAGAGAAAACAAAGGTCAACTTCTGTGACAGCACTACGTCAAAGTACCTTTTTGCAGAGGAAATCATTATTGATGGAGAACGTGTCAAGATCAATCAGGTAAGTAATTTCCAGAATTCCGATCCTAATGCAATCAATATCTGCTTTGCTACTACACAAGGACTACATAGCGATATGTGGGGTACAAAAGAGAATTGTGTATCATTCGATGATTTTGAAAGTCAAAAAGTTGTTCTTATCTCCGATGAGGCACACCACCTTAATGTAGATACAAAGAAAAAACTTTCCTCGGAAGAAGAAGATAACCGAAAATCATGGGAATATACGGTCAATAGGATTTTCGGGTGCAACAGGGATAACATTTTACTTGAATTTACAGCGACTTGCGATTTAGAAAATGATAACATAAAAGCTGCATACGAAAACAAGATTATATTCGATTATGCTCTTGCAAAATTCTATAACGATAAGTACTCAAAGGATATAATGACATTGCGTTCCGATCTTACGGTCATGGAGCGTGTCTTGCAGGCTCTTGTCATAAGTCAATATAGATTGAAGGTCTTCCAATCGCATCGTATGGCAATAAAACCTGTTGTTCTATTTAAGGCGGCAAAGATAGCGGACAGTAAAGCATTCATGGAGGATTTTATTGATATGATCGGTAAGCTGACTGCCGACCAATTGGAAGTGCTTTCTAATTCCGTTGATACCGACATTATGCGTACAGCATTCCACTATTTTGCTGTTCACGGTATTTCATTAGATACGTTAGCAGCTGAACTGCGTGATGACTTTTCAGAATCGCATTGTGTATCTGTCAACGATGATAAAGATGCTACACAAAAGCAACTGCTGCTCAACTCGCTTGAAGATATGGATAATCCATACAGAGCTATATTCGAGGTAAAGAAACTTGATGAGGGTTGGGATGTACTAAATCTCTTTGATATTGTACGTCTATACGAAACAAGGCAGTCTGGTGGAAAGAAGATTTCTCCTGCAACCATAGCCGAAGCACAGCTTATTGGTCGTGGTGCGAGATACTGCCCGTTCCAGCTTGATGATGAACAACCAAAATTCCAGCGCAAGTATGACAATGATGTTGGAAATGAAATGCGTGTTTGTGAAACACTTTACTATCACTGCCAGAATGATCATCGTTACATTACTGAACTTCGTACTGCTTTGCGTGAAATTGGTCTTGATAAGAGCAAGGTCATTCAGCGAGAGTATGTTTTAAAGGACGAGTTTAAGGATACAGAGCTGTATAAAGAAGGCATGATCTTTTTGAATGATAGAGTCCTTAAAAGCCGTAAGGAAGTACATAGCCTTCCGGCAACTATTAGAGACAATATCTATACGTTCCATGCATCTTTGGGAGTATCTGCTGTTGATGTTGTCTTTTCTGATGATGATAGAAAGGACGTAAAGAGCAGTCAGGTATTAAAATCGTTCACCATAAATGAAATAGCAGATATTAACTATGCGATTGTTTATAGAGCATTAAGGAAATATCCTGTTTATAATTTCAACGCCCTGCAATCGCACTTTCCAAATGTGAAGTCTGTTAGACAATTTGTTACAGATGAAAAGTATCTCGGTTCTGTAAAGATTGATATATACAGTAAAGATGATAATCCATCTATTGATATAATTTATAAAGCTGTTTTTAAGGCTCTTGGTAAAATAGCAAACGCTATATCTGATATAGAAGAAACATATGAAGGAACTACGGACTTCAGACCACAGTCAATCGGGTTACTGTTTCACAATAAGATTGTCAATTATTCCGATTTACATGATGGAGGCGGTGGATTTTCTCAAAATGATCCAACTATTAAACCTGAATGGAGAATAGACTTATCTGCGGAAGATTGGTTTGTCTACACCGATAATTATGGCACTTCTGAAGAGAAAGCATTTGTTGCTTTCTTTAAGGGGTATGTAGATAAATTAAGACAGGTGTATAGCAGGATTTACCTTATTCGCAATGAACGTGAATTTCACATCTATTCTTTTGATGACGGCAGTCGATTTGAACCTGACTATGTGCTATTTCTACAGAAAGATAATTCAGACGGATTTGATCAACTACAGATTTTCATTGAGCCTAAAGGTGATCACTTGCTTGATAAAGATAAGTGGAAAGAGGATTTCCTATTACAATTGAAGGACAAAGCGAAAGCTATAAAACTGTTTAAAGATGATAACAACTATAACATTTGGGGATTACATTTCTTTAATCAAAGTAGTCGTATGAGTGATTTCAAGAGTGATATGGCATCTTTTATCGGTGAGTGAGATGACCTTAGCCTAATGGCGCACCCGTTTTCCGTTCCGCATAAGTCATAATCAGAATTGTGGCGCATACCACAACAGGCACAAACCCTATTGGAACTGAATAACCGCAAGCTCTTGGAAACGCTCTGTAAGCGTTTCTGAGGGCTTTTTCTTTTCATCGGTTAGTTTTCCGCTCCGCAGGCTCGGACGTTGCTGTGAGGCTTTTCCGTTCGCCAGACGGTCAAGCTGAGGTCTGCTCGGTGATACCGTGACGGATTTCATACTCACGCACACGGCGGTAAAAGGTATTAGCCGACATATCCATTCTCCGCATAAAGTCCCTGCCTGTGATATTCTTCGACTTCCATTCCCCATAGAGCTGCCCGAACCTCGTCCAGTCGGTGGGGATAGGTTTCCGTCCCGTGTATTTGCCCTGTGCCTTAGCAATTTCGATGCCCTCACGCTGTCGCTGTTTGAGCTGCTCACGCTCCAACTGTGAGAGCGCTGCGAACACGGTAAGCATAAATTTGCCCGTAGGCGTGTCGGTGTCGATGTTCTCCTTATGGCTGACAAGGGTAACACCCTTGTCGGCGAGAGTGTCGATGATGTTCAGCAAGTCTTTCGTGGAGCGCCCTAAACGGCTGATACTCTCGATGTAGAGCGTGTCACCCTCACGCACATAGTCAAGCATAGCCCTGAGCTGAGGGCGGTCTGTGTTTGCTCCTGACAGCTTCTCGGAGAAGATGCGGTCAACCTGATAACTGCACATGATCTCCTGCTGTCTCGCTGTTTCCTGATGTTCGGTGGAAACACGGATATAACCTATTTTGCTCATAAAATCTTCCTTTCGTTATTCCAGATAGTCTTTCTTTCTCTGCTGAGAGCGTTTCTTCTCCTGATACTGCCTGTTACGCTCCTGCTGTTCCTTGTTTTGGAGATAATTACGCACCTGTCGGGTGTACTTGTGTGCCGTGTCACGCTTAGTGACAAAGGCATTATGCTCAGGCAACAGAGCATTGTATTTCTCTTTCAGCTTGGTGGACTTCGCCTGCAAATCGTTCTGCTTAGGCATTTTCCCTTTGATGTAGTAAGGCTTGATATGCTCGGCAATATACTTGTCGGCTTCTTCAAATGCGTCGATAGCGGCAGCATTCTTCTTGCGGAAACTCTTTTGTGTAAAAGCAGAACGCTCCTGATACTCCTTGTATATAGCATAGTTCCGAGAATGCTGTTCCATCATCGCAATGAGCTTGTCTATCGGCTCTATCTTAGCTCTCAGCTTGGCAAGTTCGTCCGTGTGGTCATCAGGATGCTTGAAATTCCAGAAGAAGCCCCTGAGATCGTCAAGCGATGTGATACCGCCAGCTTCAAGGTCGGCAATCATCTTATCGCTGTCACGCATACCCCTGATCTCTGCCCACGGATCTTCTTCCTTTTCAGGTGCTTTACTCTCGGTAAGTGTGGGCTGTGGTATCGGGGCAGACGGTTCAGGCTTCGGCTCGGTGGGCTTTGCAGAAGATGCGTTAAGCATATCAAGCTGTGCCTGCCGTCTTGCTCGTCGGGCTGCAAAGAACTTCTCCACCTGTTCCGCAGCAGCTTTCCTCCTTGCGGTTTCACTCTTTTCTGTGATAGTATTAGGCTCGGCAGATTGTTTCGGCTTTGTCGGTGCGGTGACTGTCTGTGTCGGCTTCGGCTCGGTCTTTGGAACAACAGGCTTCGGCGGTTCGATAAGCATATCGGGAGTGACATTCGCCGCTGACATCTTTTCCTGTATCTCTGCTATCTGCTCGGCTATGCGTTCGGGGGGTGAAGTCTGCGCCCAGGGTGTCGGCTCTTGTAAACTTCTGTTGACCGTCACCTGATAGCCTGAATTTCAGCTTAACCTTATTGCTCGGCTTATACACATATTCGATACCGCACTCACTGCACTTTTCAAGAAAGTCCTTGAAGTCACGGCTGTAAAGCATGACCTCTGCAATTCTGACACGGAGTTTATCTTTCCACGACTTGCCCTCTTTCTGCATATCCCTCTCAAAGTGAGATACCCCATGTCCCTTTTCAGGCTCGGAGATAACAGATATACCGTGTTCGGCACATATCTCGTCCGAAATCTCACGCAGCTCTGCCCACGCTCTTTCGTTCTTCCTGCCCTGGTTATGTTCGGTGGTGAAACTAAGCCCGTTATACAGATTTGTGTTGTTGAAAATGATGTGACAGTGCAAATGCGACTTATCATGGTGGACGGCTATCACATACTGATAATCACCTTTCAGATAGCGGTCGCAAAGCTCCTCTCCGATCTGCATAGCCTGTTCGGGTGTGACTTCGCCGGGGGCAAAGCTCTGAATCATGTGATAGGCAAGGATTTGGGTGCGTCCTGTTCCTGTGTTTCGGACGGCTCGGAAGTCCTCGCTTGCTCCTGCGCTGTCGGCTCGGCAAGCATAAGAGTTGACATATATACCGTTGACGGTCTTATCATCTCTTGTGATGTAAGCGATTGCTGCGCTGACTGTTGCCCTGATCGTATGGATAGAAGTGTATGCCAAATTTCGTTTACCCCTTTCTTTATCTCGGTAATATCCTCGGCATATATGTGACCTGTGCTGTAAAGTCGGACAAGTATCTGGTTGATGTTTGCTCCGATGCGTTTCATCAGGCGATTGGTTTCTGCAATCTCGGTGCGGTCGGGAGTGAGATCAACCCTCGCACGAACACAGTCACGGATATACTCGGTCTTGTTCTTGTAACCGTACTGCTCACACTTCGCTAAGATGTCTTGCATTTCCGATTCCGTAAAGCGAACATTCAGCGTGTAGGACTTCTTCTCCCTCTTGCGTTTCAGGTACTTGCGTTCATCGTCCGTAAGCTGGCTCTCGTCCTTGTCGGCAAGACTCTTATCAAGGTCGGCTCTGACCTCTTGGTCAAGTGCGTGATTGATAGCACCCTCATAGGTCATACCCTCGAACTCCATAGCCTTGTGCTTGGGTGGTCTGCCACGCTTCTTTTTTCCTGTGTCCATAGTGGTGTCTCCTTTGTTTTTATTTCGGCGTAAGCCGATTATTTTCTGACCGCTGTGCGGTCATTTCGGGGCTTGGGGTGTCCCCAACAAGCATTTGGTATTTTCGCTCGCTGTGCGGCGCAAAATACAATGCTTGTTATTTTTGTTGCGCTATGGCGCATATTTTTTTCGCCTGAGCTTGTCTCTCTGCTCAGGCTTTCGATGCTCCGTCAGCGAATTTGGAGCTATGCGACTTAATCTCTCCGCCGCTTTGGTCGGCGGTCATTCTCGCTCACGCTTCAGCGTGATGCTCATAATTCTCATCGGTATCAATATTCTAAACTGGTACGGCGCAGTTTCAGCGCAATGAGGGCGGCAATCCGGTGAAAAGTTTGCCGTTTAAATTTTCCCCATAACAACTTGACGAACTCGAAAACTCTAATGGTGCACAAAGTTCATGCGCCCTGCGAATAGACAGATAGTTCTGAAATTTGCTATAATATTATCGTGGGGTTAAATCAAATCCTGCGATACTCAAAACCGAAAAGAGGTGATGCGAATGAGTAAGAAAGCGAAAGCTGAGGTCGCTGACGAGTCCGCCGTTATCATTACGGATGCCGTGCTTGCCGAGAATCAGGCGAAGCTCGATAGCTACGAAAAGGCTATCAAGGCAGCGCACGAGCGCAGACGTAAGGTCATCATCGAAAGCAAGCTCTACACCTACGATAAGCTCTCACAGCTTTACAGCGGTGCTGAGGGGCAGGCGCTTCTCGATGCTGTGACCGCAGAGCATACGCTGATTGGTAAGTTGACCGACAGCGGAATGTCCTACGCTGACATTGAGGGACTGGTCGATAGCTCTGACGGTGCAGACAGCAAGTCGGACAACAGCTCGGACGATGATGTTGCTGACGGACAGACTTCCTTTTTTGAAAACGAAAATCCGTATACGGTTTAATATAACCGACAACAAAACGATAGCTGTAAGGGACGGCAGCAATGCCGTTCCGCACGGCTATAATCACAACCAACAACCATGAGGGTGATAGATAAAAAGCGAAGCCCTCAGACCTATAAGCGTAGATATAGATAAGCTAAGGAGATAAATTCGCTATGAAACAGAAAACTATGCAGGAGCTGAATGAGCAGTACAAGGACTGCCCTCAGCGTGAAAATGAATATACTGTCTGCGGACAGAAGATGATCGTGGTGAGCCACTTCATCGGGGATAAAGACCTTGATGATGAGCTTTACCGACTTGCGTTCGACAGGGCGCTTAATGAGGTACTGAACAAACCTATCCGAAGCTGTGAAAGTGTCTGAAAATTTCAGAAACCACTTGCTTTTATCGGTGGTGCGCGCTATAATGGGTGTATTACCGATAAAAGCTGCTTTGGAGGAAAGGAGTGTTTATGTTACCAAAGCAGGATAATTACAAGGTGGGTATCTACCTCCGCTTGTCTAAAGACGATGAGCGACAGGGAGAATCCCTCTCAATCGAAAACCAGAGACGAGTCCTCACAAACTATGTGAACGAACAGGGCTGGTCTATCTATGACGAGTATGTCGATGACGGAATTTCGGGCGTGTCCTTTGACCGTCCAGGGGTCCAGAGAATGCTCGATGATGCAAAGGCAGGCAGGATCAATCTTATCATCTGCAAGGATATGAGCCGTTTCGGAAGAAACTATATCCAGGTCGGACAGTATGTAGATTACCTGTTTCCGATGTACAATATCCGCTTCATTGCACTGACCGACAACATTGATACGCTTAACAGCGACAGTGCTTCAATGGATATGCTCCCGATCATGAATGTTTTTAACGAGTGGTACGCTGCCAACACTTCAAAGAAGCTCCGTGCCGTGTTTGAGAGCAACGCAAGGTCGGGCAAGTATAAATGCACCTACTGTGCATACGGCTATTTCAAAAGCGATGACGGCTTTAATACTCCGATCATTGATCCGTATGCCGCCGCTATTGTCCGCCGTATCTTTGAGATGAGGGCAAAGGGCTTCAACCCGAAAAAGATAGCCGATATTCTCAATGCAGAGCATATCCCCACGCCGTCTGATTATCAGTATCAGCGACTTGGCAAGCCGAATCCCCATAACACTTCACACCTGTGGGGCAATATCAATGTTCAGCGTATTCTGAAAAATCCGATCTATCTCGGCAAGCTCGCTCAACTGCGTACCACCTCGGTAAGCTACAAGAACCACAAGACAATTCAGAAACGCCCGGAGGATTGGGCGGTGGTCGAAAACAACCACGAGCCTATCATCACCCAGGAACTGTGGGACAAGTGCCGTGAGGTTGATAGATCGGTGAGCCAGGGCAAGCGTGACCATAAGGGTGTTACCGCTCCGCTTTCAGGTTTCCTTTACTGTGATTCCTGCGGTTCAAAGATGCGGCAGCACAACGGCGGCAAGGGCTGTAAGCCTGCCTACACCTGTGGTCTGCATAGTCGCTGTGGCGGTGATGTGTGTTCTACGCACTTCATCAAGCAGTATCTTATTGAAGCCACGGTGCTTGCCGATATTCAGGCGAAAAGCCGTATGGTACTGCGTGAAGCAGATGCAAAAGCAAGGTTTATGGCATACGAGTCCAGGCAACACGAAAACCGTTCCGCTGAGGAAAAGAAGCGTGAAGCTGAGGTCAAGAAAAGACTTGATGAGCTTGACAAGCTGATTCAGGGTATCTATGAGGATAAAGTCCTCGGTCGTGTTCCCGAAGATGTTTGTATCAATCTGCTTGAAAAGTACAGCACCGAAAAGAAGTCGCTCTCTGCGGAGTACGAAGTGATCTTGGAGCGTGAAAAGACTGACAAGCAGGACGAAGCCGATGTGGACGAGTTCATGAGCCGTCTGCGTAAGTATGCAGGAGCTACGGAGCTTACAAGAGAAATGTGCCTTGATCTAATCGGCTATGTGACCGTTGACGAGAACACGGGTGATCGTTCAAAGCCCAGAAAAATCCATATCTATTACAAGTTCCTTGATAAGGAGCTTGCTGACAAGCATAACGCCCTTGCGTGAGTGAGGGCGGTTTATTCCAACAATTTATAGTGTCCATAAGTGTTCCTTACATTGTTCAGGAAAAACACCTGATCTTCTGCATTTTCCGCAGAATAGTTGATAAGCACATAGAACACATGACCGTCCTTTGTAGTAACGGCAATGAACTGCATTTCCTCGGAATTGTAGACAATTCTTTCGGACTTGATAAGCGTTGCATTACCGTCCGTATCATAGTAGGAATCGCCGTAATAATCAGGCTCAACCTCAGTTGTCCCTGCTTCGGCAAGGTCACTCATGACCTCACGGAACTTCTCCATATCGTCGGTGTTATCTTCTGAAACAGAAGAAGTTTCCTCAGTATCGGAATTTTCCTCTGTATCGGCAGTTGTCTCCGTAGTATCTGCCGAACTATCCTCATCGACCGCAGTAGTCTCTGCCGTATCTTCTGCGGCAGTTGCCTTTTCAGCGGCAGAAGCGGTAATACCGCCCACGCTTGCAGTTGCAAGCATGAAAGCTGCAAGCATAGCACTAAAAAATCTTGCTTTCATTTGTATCCTCCTCGGAATTTGTATTGATTGATATTTCGCCGTTTGCAAGCGCTTCAAGCATATCGTCCGTAATGCCCTGTGAACGAAGGCGCATGAGTGTGTCATGCTCCTTTGTCACAAGACTGTTTACGTCCTTGATCTCACAGCTAAAAACTACGGCGAGCTGAGAGTGTTCAAGCACCCTCGCTTCGGACTCCAGTTTTGCAAGTTCCTCCTTATCGGACTGGATGCGCTTTCGCAGGAAGTCCTGTCGCTGATGATTCTCAGCGATTTTTTTGTCTATTCGCTCCATAGTCCCTCCTTAATACAGCACCAGTCGGGGATCAATATAATCCCAACCGTAGCCGTCCGTGTCTATATAAATGTGGAAATTCACATTTCCTGCTTTTGTTTTTGCAAACTCCTGTCCGTCATTGACCGTATCGCCCTCAGAAAAACCGCTTAACAGCACAGCATTTGCAATGGTGACTTCCGTATCACGCTCAGTTCCGCCCGTACCGTCATACCAATACTCCACATCGTCCTTGCGGATCGTGATCTTGTTTTCATCGGTATTCACATCGGTGATCTTGCCCTTGAACGGAGCTTTGAGCCTATCGCCATTGGTGCAGTACACCTTGATACCCTGATACAGACCGTCGCTGTCGGTGTTCCAGCCTGTCATTTCATAGCCGAACTCACGTTTCAGGTCATAGTCACGGACAGTAGCACCCGGAAGAAGATTGTGCAAGGTCTGGTGATTGCCATACATCGAAGCAGAGCCGTCCGTACCGATCAGCAGACTGTAATACTGCAAGCGTTCATCGGAATGTGACATACTGCTGAGTTTGTCAGCAATGACCTCATCAAAGGTCTTGTTCTGCTTGACATTGTAGTAGAGCTTGCACTCCGTTTTCCACTTGTACTTTTCATAGTAGGCGTACATACACACATCGTTCAGACTGCTGTTCCAGATATGCGTATCCGTAGGCGATACCAAGAACCAAGCGTCTGTACCGTCCCAACCCCAAAAACTGCGGTCGTGGCGTTCCGAGCCGTGCATAAAGAAAAATGTGTCGGTATCGTTGTCGATGTAGTAGAACGGGTGGCTTGTGCCGGAATACCAGCGGTGATCCATGATAAAGAAGCCTGTTTCCTTGTAATCGTTCTGTGCATCAAGCACACGGTAGCCGTCTGTAATGCAGAGATAGCCGTCATCGTCCTCATACTGCGAAAGCTCCGATGTGATCGCAATCGGCTTGAAACGGTATCTGTACGGCTGCCCGTCATAGATATAAGCATCTTTCTCAGCTCTGTAATATGTTCCCGATGAAGCATTACCGCCGCCCCAATAGTTGTATGGGGAAAGCTCCTCCCATCGGGACTGATTATCGTACCAATAGACGAACTCATATTCCTCATTGAAAATTTCTTCAAGCAGATCTTCTGTATCGCCGTCAAATTCCCAATAGTAAATATCATCGTTATCGGCATCGAAATCATAGTAGTAAGCACACAAGAAACTCCACAGCTTATAGGTATCGAAGTCATACACAGGATCAAAGTCATAGACCGAGGAACGTCCCCACACCCATTCATCAGGTGTATCTGAGAGATCACCCGTATTTGCTCCAAAAGCAGCAAGACCGTTTTTCCAGTCGGAAGAACTGCCGACCTTGCGTATCTTCTGATTCAGGTTATATGCAAGTTCCGTGTAGTATTTCTCTGCTTCACTCAGGTCATAGTCCTGGGCTGCATATGTTCCGAGGGTGAAACCGCTGTGCGATGAAGTAGCCGAGAAGATCATTGTAAATATCGCAAATACAAGCAATATCACAATGACAGGTATCGCCAAACAAAGAAAGAACTTTTTGACTTCGCTCTCATAGACGTTCTTCACGAATTTCCAAGCGGCTTTCAGAGCTGCGGAAATTGTATCCTTTGCACCTTTTTTCTTTTTGGGCTTAGGCTTTTTCCGCTTCTTGTAGCTGTCATGTTTCTCTTTGAGTCTGCTTTCCTGACGGCTCAGGCGGTTATTTGACTTCGACTTCTTGTCATTCAGGCGGTCACGCTGTTTTTCCTTCTTCTGTAAACGCTGAGGTTTGCTTACTTTCTGAGCCGCAGGCTCGACCACACGCCTTTTTGCAGAGTCGATAGCATGAAGAAAATCGTTGTCCTGATCTTCATTGACCGCCTTTTGCCACGCAGATGCTTTCATTCGCCCTGCGGTATATGTGGCAGGCTTCAATGCAAGCAGTCCCGGATCGCTGAGATGTACAATTTTCCGCTGATTCCTCAGCTCTTTGGTACGGAACTTGCTCTCGGTTTTGAGCTGTTTACGCTCAAATTTCAGCTCACGCTTTGTCTGCTTATACGCCTGCAATCGGCGCTTGTTCATAGCCTTGCGGAGCTTATTGCCGTGGGCAGGCTTGACCTTTGCCTTGTATTCAGCTTTCGCTTGTTTCAGGTCTGCCTTAGTCGCTGCCATTTTCGGCTTTTGTGTTTTTGCCTTATATAGCCTGTTATCGGCTTTCTTTAGCTGTAACTTTGCTTTTTCGAGCTTGTACTGCTTTTTTGTTTTCAGGTGATTGTGAACACCCTTGACAGCATCAGTTGCCGTGCGGCCCATGAGAAATACACCACGGTGATAATCGTCAACCGCTTCACGGGTGTACTTCTGTTTGAGCTTGTTGCGGACTTCACGCTGAGCAATATCCGATGTTTTCAGCCCGACAGTTTCCGCAGCGAGTGCCGTATCGACTGCCGTCTGACCTACATCGTGAACTGCAAAGTTTACCGCACCGACATTTGCCTTGAACAGCTTGCCCCTGACAGTTTTCGGCTGCCATGATTTTATAGTCCTTGTAACCGAGGGAGCATCGCCCGTGATACGGTATTTCGCATTTGCAAACTTGTGAATGATACCCCTGCCGCCGTGGTGCGTTTTTTCACCACGGACGATATGGGCATGGGTATGAAAGCGACCTCTGCGGTTCTGTTCACGGCGGAAGTCTATCTGAAACTGCTTTGTCCGCCTGCTGACTTTATCGAAACGTGCCTGCGCTTTGCGGAGGTTATTCTCTTTTCTTCGTAAGCTCATAAATCCTCCATTCCGCGCGGTTTATGCACTCTCAGTGGGCTTCGTGGTCATGAGTTTATACATTTCCGTATCAGTCGGGAACTTGTCCGTAAACGGCAGTAGCACCTTATCATAGCGGATAAGTCCTTCACCCGGACCGCTGTTCGTGACATACTTCATCTGCTCCTTTGAGATATGGAGCTTCTCAGCGAGAATATCCCTGTCTCCGGCTGCCTGATTGAGCATATACACGAAATCGCTGTTGTCAAAGATGTTCTCGACCTCCTGAGAAGAAAGCAAGTCCTTGACATTTTGGGTGATACCTGTCGGCACACCGCCCCACTTACGGAAACGCTTCCAGATCTCAGCGGAATACTTCGCTGTCTGTTCCTCTTTGAGAAGAAGGTGGAACTCGTCGATATAGTAGCGAGTGATCTTCTTTTTCTCACGGTTAGCGGAAACCCTGTTCCAAACCGTATCCTGAACAATGAGCATACCGACTTTCTTTAACTGGTTGCCCAACTCCTTAATATCGAAGCAGATGATACGATTGCTCATATCAATGTTGGTGCGGTGATTAAAGAGGTTCTGGCTGCCGTTGACGAACATTTCAAGGCTGTTCGCCACACGCAGAGCGACTTCGCCCTCCTCATGAAGCTCTCTCTGCAAATCGGAGAGAAGCGGCATCTTGTCCTCAGTCGGTTCATTCTCGATAAAATGCTTGTAAATTCGCTGAACGCACTTATCAATGACCGAGCGTTCCTCCGCAGAAAGACCGTAGCGACCGCCGACAATAATCTCACACAGGGAGATCAGGAAGTCGGACTTGTTCGCAATGACTTCCATAGGATTGCTGAACATATAGTCATCAATGGTAATGTCCATAGGGTTGATGTGCTGTTCGCTGTTTGAAGCGATACGGATAAGCTGTCCGTGGAGCGCCGAAACAAGCGGAAAATACTCGCCTTCGGGATCGCAGATGATAATATCGTCCACGGTTGTCAGAAAGCAGTCGAGGATCTCACGCTTAACGCTGAAGCTCTTGCCTGCGCCCGGTGTTCCGAGTATAAGACCGTTCGGGTTTTTCAGGCGGGAGCGATTCGCTCTTATCATGTTGCCCGATAAGGTGTTAATACCGTAATAGGTTGCCTGCCCGTCCTGGAAAAGCTCTTTTGTAGTGAAAGGCACAAAGATAGCGATACCACTTGTGTGCATCTCACGGCGAACAGGAATCTCGTTATAGCACAGCGGAAGTGTGGAAACGAGCGTCTGCTCCTGCCTGTAATCATAAGGAAACATCGTGCAGTTGTTCTTCTGGCAAGTTCTTTTGAGCATCTCAGAAAGCAGTTTCAGCTCTTTCTTCGATTTTGCGTATGCCCTGAGCGAAATGCTGATGTGAAACAGTCGCTCATTCTTGCTGTTCAAGTCACCGAGGAGCTTTTCAATGTCCTCGATATACATCTTGATCGCAGGGGGCAGAATGTCAGGATCATAGCCGGACTGCGATGCCTTTTTCTGCTCATCAATTTTCATTTGCTCAACATTCGTGAGCTTCTTTTTGACGAATTTCAGGGCATCTATCTGGTCCAGTGGTTCGACATGAATGTTCACGCAGAACAGATTTTGCATTTCAAGGAAGTCCTTGAGAATTTCATCGGGCAGCTCTCCGGCGAGGATATTCATACCCCACACAGCACCGTAGGCATTGCCGATCTCAAAATCGCTCTTATTGAATTTGAGCGAAGGCAGGCAGATGAAGTCCTTTGTGTCCATTCCTGCCCTCAGCATTTCACCCCAATCGAAAAGAAATGGGGAATTTCTGTAAGGATTCAAGGCATAATACAGAGCTTCAAGTCTCTGCCTGCCGTCAAGCAGTTCCGCTTCGACACCGAAAGCCTTAAATCCCTTGATAACATCGTTCTTGATCGACATGAGCTTTGCCCTTGCCGCCTTGTATGATGTGGATTCGATACCGAATGTCAGGAACTTTCTTGCACTCTGCCCGTTGCTGCCTTTCAGGAGCTTGTCGGTGAGCATTTCGCTGTATTCCTTGCGGATAGAGTTGAAATCATCGTCCTGTTCGGGTATCTGTACCGTTTTGACGAGCTTTGCCTTCGATCTGTTCTGATTTTCAAAGGTAAGCTGAAAACGAATTGTGTTGTCAAAGAGATTGATCACATCGCAATACTTGGAAAAGATATTGTTCTGCTCATCAAACTCTGCAATGGAGTAGTTGGCATCATAAAACTGCACCGTCAGGGAAAAGAAATTATCCGACACCTGACACACACCGTCCTGATACATACACAGGAACGGGATCGTGTTCTGCACAGTATTCTTACCGCCGTTTTCACTCCTGATCTCCGCCATTCTTGCGGAGAGAATCTTTTTCTCCTCTTTTGATAACTGAGAGGCAGGCTTGCCCATGATAACCTTAGCCGAGCTGCGGTCATCACGTTTTTTGGCATTTCTCTTTCTAAAGCCCATTGTGACCTCCGTTTATTCCAAAGCGGAGACACCGAAAGTTATACTATTATATATAAAGAGCAGTATCAGCCTTTTCTTTCGGCATCTCTCAGCTTCTTCTTGATTCTGTTGTATTCGATCTGTCTTTCGATTGAAACGAATATGTTGGTTGTTCGGTAATATCGCTTTCTCGGTCGGGTGAAATATTCACGCATAAACTTCACCTGTTTCTCCAAGAATACGCCATTTTTCTTGTAAATGCCGCAGAGTATCGCAGGTGCGGCGACCGCACCCATTGCGAAGATCGCTCCCGACATTCCGATTGACGCTCTTGTGAGAAAGTACACAGGCGCACCAAGAACAAGACCGATACCGAAGCATATTACCTGTCTCTTTGTAAATCCCATGATGAACTTCTCTTTGATGTCGTTCAGATCTTTGGGGATTGGAACGTAATGTGCCATTTTTGACCTCCGATCTTGTTTTAGTGCGCGTTAAACACTGATTTGCTGATAGCTCCTGTGCGGAGAATCGTGAAGATAAGTGCTGCGGTATAGCCGAGAAGCAGTCCCATTTGCAGGATAACACCGTCTGTACTTGCGTTCAGGGCGACGATTGCATTGGAGAAAAGCGTCTTGAAAATACCGAGTGCCACTACGATAAAAAATCCCTGGAAAGAAAGAGCGAGAAGCTGTTTGATCCAGTTCTTACCGATAGAAGCCCATTCACCGCTGTCCATCATGGTCGCCATAGGGATAGGTGCAATGCTGAGATACATAAACACCTCGATGATACGGCTTGCAAGTGTGATAACGATAGCGACTATCAGTATCAGCACCCCAAGATGAACGATCAGGGAAATAAACCACACCGTCATCAGCTCACCCAAGCTCAGACCGCTGAGTGCCGACGGATTGATCGAGAGCGTGGAAGATAGATAATCTCCGGTTCCGAATAGTGTGGCAAGTCCATTGGAGCATACCGTTGTGCCAAACGAGAATAGTGCTGAAGCGATGTAATATGTGTTGGCGACCAGTATTACACCGCACAAGGCTTTGATGATCCACTTGATAAAGATACTATCATCGAAGTCCTTGAAGTTGTTTCCTCGCAGTACCATCTGTATCAGTTCATTCAGCAGTATAACTGTCAGAATGAAACCGCCGATAGGCACTACGACATTGTTGCAAAGCGTTTCGATAGTTGACCAGATCGTAGTTCCACCTGTACCGCCTCCGGTAAACTGTGACGGGTGCTGAGTTACGAAGTCATTGACAAGACCACCGCTGCCGCCTGATCCCGTAGTTTGCGAGAACGTATCGGACAGGAGGTCGGAAATGCCGTCAAACTGAGACTGGATGCCATCCTTGAACAAGTCTTTACACCAATCCTCCAGTGCATCTATCGCATCGCTGATAATTCCCATTATTCATCACCTCCAATCGTGGGAGTGACTAAAGGTCTGTCATATTTGACAAGCTGCCGAAGCTCCAGTTTGGAGGGCAGAAGGTCACGGCA
>Ga0255345_1001187_pt1 | contig 39070 bp, 36 predicted proteins | sample wastewater_treat_6_FD_192415 | JGI IMG/M metagenome (GOLD analysis project Ga0255345, IMG submission 192415) | Wastewater microbial communities from Lulu Island WWTP, Vancouver, Canada - plant20 | ecosystem: Engineered > WWTP > Wastewater > Unclassified | place: Canada: Vancouver, British...
CTCTGGATCTAAGCGGCATCAATAACGGCCTGACGGCAGACTTAACGCCTGCTGAAGCCACGGTGGGGTATGGAACCAACCTGGTGAGCTTCACCGGCATCAGTCTTGTTAAGACAGGCGCCGGCAACGATGTGTTCAACATCAGCGGCAGCTATAGCCTTGACATCGAAAGCGGCGCGGGGGATGACAGCTTTAAGTTCTCGGGCAGCGCCAAAGTCACGGGAAGCATAGACGGAGGAGAGGGCACGAATATCCTTGACTTCAGCGGCTGCGGCACAAAGGTGGCTATAAATCTCGCCAACATGAACGTTGCGGCAGGAGATCAGGCGATACTGAGCAAATTTGGCAATATCCATAAGCTCATCGGAAGCAGCCATGCGGACCAAAATGATACCGTGACCGGACCCAACAGAGACGCAAGGTTCAGCATTACAGGGGACAACATCGGAAGCATAAGCTGGACCGCAGCGGCAAATCCGGCAGTCACCATAACCATGGACTTTGAGAGCATCGAAAGCCTCATAGGCGGCACCGGCAATGACACATTCATAGTAATAGGCACAGGCAGCATCAGAGGCACCATGAACGGAGGCGACGGGATCAACACCCTGGATTACAGCGATTATAATATCGGCGATAACAGCGGGGTAGATGTTGACTTAAGCTTAGGATCTGCTACAGCCTTTGGCGGCGGAGCTGAAAGAGCTATCGATAAAATCCAGACCCTGGTAAGCTCCAAATTTGATGACAGTTTTATCGGTCATCAAAGCGAGAACAACAACTTCGTTTTCACCGACGGCTGGGGCAATGATACCGTAGCGCCGGGCGGAGGCAAAAACACCCTTGATTTCTCCGGGTCAACCGCAAACCTGACCATAATACTGGACAGCAGCGAACAAATCCTCGCAGAAGATACAATTACAACATATCGGGTTGATATCAACGAATTGAACGGTGTAAACATCCTGAACAGCCTTATCGTATCCTGGACAGGAGAAAACAATATCCTTTCTAAGATATACGGATCCCAGGGAGAAAACGAATTCAACCTCAAGGCCGTTTATGCCGTTTCTCTTTACGGCGGACAAAGCGATGACAGCTTCAGCTTTGACGACGGGATAACCTTAGGCGGACTCATCGACGGCGGCGGCGGCCATAACACCCTTGATTACAGCGCCTATACCGTCCCCGTGGACATAACCCTGACAGGGATTGGTTCGCTGATCGGCTTTAACGGCACAGAGAAGAGCATTAAGGACGGTTTCAGAAACATCGACATCCTGATCGGTAGCGAAAACGTTGAAGGGGACAGCCTCACGGGCATCAATCAGGATGCTGTATTCACCCTGAATGCCACCAATGCCGGTGCGGACATTTGGAACAAATACGAGAGCGCAACAAGAGCATTAAGCCACACGAATTTCGAAATACTGAAAGGCGGAAGTGCAAATGACACCTTCAAGATAACCGGCAACCAGAAATACGATCTCTTTGGCGGTGCCGGAAACGACAGCTTTGTCTTTGCGGACAAAGCCCGCCTTGTGGGCAATAACGCCGGACAATATGGCAATTTAGACGGCGGGACAGGGACTAACACGCTGAATATGAGCGACTATTCCACATCCCGGAACTTCTATCTCTCAGGCCTCGGCAGTGCAGTAGGCTATAACGGCAAAGAAAAAGCCATAGACGGTGAATTCCGCAACATAAATGCCATAACCGGCGGCAAAACCATAGATTCCTTAAACGGAGCGAATCTGATCGCCGATTGGCATCTCAACGGAGCAAATACCGGAATAAATATGTCAGGTAAAGCAGTATTGCATTTCAATTCCGTTGAGACACTAAACGGCGGGGCTCTTGAGGATCGCTTCAAGCTCTTCAGCGGAGCTTCCTTAGACGGAAATATAGACGGACGCGGAGGAATCGACACCCTTGATTATTCATCTCTAACTGAGAACATCGAGGTTGATTTGAATTCTGGGCTGGCAAGTAAAATCGCAGCCGGTGTCACGGGGATAGAAAATGTCAGGGGCGGCACCGGAAACGATCTGATTAGAGGCAACAACAAGAACAATATTCTTGAAGGCGGGCCCGGCAATGACAGCCTTTACGGAGAAGGTGGCGATGACCAGTTGGATGGTGGAGCCGGAAACGATTATCTTTCCGGAGGCGCCGGGAATGACACATTGATCACTGGAAGCGGCCACAACATCCTGTCTGGCGGAACGGGTACGGATAAAGCTATCGTAGCCTATCAGTCCACTTACAGCAATCCAACAGGAGACATAGATAGCTGGACATTTTTAGAACCTTCAAAACCGACTCCGGGCGGTGGCGGCGGCGGCGGCGGAGATCTGCCTCCTGAGGAGATAGTTAAAGACATAGAAAGCAAAGTTGGCGGCAAAGTGGATATCCCCGGCGGCGAAATAGTTATTCCGCCTCAAGTGCTGCCGACTGACGTGACTTTAACGGTCAGGATCATAAAGCCCGAATCTGTTCAAGACCTTCTGCCAGGCTCGTTGGATCTGAGCATAGGAAGCAGCATATTTGAAATAACCACTACCGGCACAAGGTATTTCGGCGAAAACAACTACATTTCCATCAACATAGAATTTGACTACAGCCAACTTCGCTTCGGTCAGAGGCCGGTGATCCATTACTACGATACGGAGAAGAAGGAATGGGTGGAGATCGAAACGGTCCTTAAGTATAACGAAATGACCGGAAGGTGGGAAGCGGCGATAAAAGTGAACCACCTGACTATGTTCGCAGTACTCGGAACCATATGGCAGCCTTACATGGATAAGGGGATGCTGGATATTTCAGGCCACTGGGCAGTGGCTGCGATTGAAAAGTGGTTATCAGCAGGCCTTGCCATGGGTGGCCCCGAAGGCTTATTCAGACCAGATGATTCAATAACAAGAGCTGAATTCGTCGCATTGGTAAACAGGGTATTCGGATTCAACGAAAAAACCGAGGGTGCTTTCAAGGATGTCGACGCCGCCGCATGGTATGCCGGTGATATAGCCAAGGCCTTTAAAGCGGGCATATTGTCGGGCGATGGGGACGGCAACGCAAATCCCGAACAACCCATAACGAGGCAGGAAGCCGCGGGAATACTGGCAAGGGCATTTAATATCGAAGCCAAAAATCCAGTTGCGGCGGAGTGGTTTGCGGATTATAAAGAAATATCCTCCTGGGCAGAAGAAGCTGTAAGCGCACTGGCTGAAAACGGATATATCATAGGCAGGACAGGATATCATTTCGCGCCCTTGGATAATATCACCCGGGCAGAAACAATAATAATGATAGATAATGTGATGGGAGAATTAAAGAATCGGGCGGCTATATATACCGGCTCTGCGGCGGGTAACATGGTCGTCAACTCCCCTGGGATCGAATTACAGAATATGGTTATCAGCGGAAATCTATATCTTACTGAAGGAATAGGCGACGGTAAAGTTGTGCTTAACGGTGTGACCGTAAACGGAAAGATCTTTATATCAAAGGGCAATGAGAACAGCATAATAATCAAAAGCCCGGTAAAATAACATTAATGCAAGAATAAAGAGAAAAGCGACCGCCTAAATAATATCGAACGGCGGTCGTTTTTATTTTAACTGATTCCAGAGTTGAGGCTTCAAACAAAACAAGCAGTTCAAGCCGTTGTATCAACGATAATGATATCTTCACCGATTTTTTTAATACATTCCCATGGAAGGTGCACATAATTCCTGTTGCCTGTAAAGCTGATACGTCCCTTGTGCTCCGGAGCCATAATAACACGGATCTTTCCTGTGCTTTCTTCAAACATAAGCTCAGCGTTATACAGATCTCCATACCGGCTTCCATCAGCGACATTAATGATTTCTTTGTCCCCCAGATCAGATAATCGCATATTTTCCTCCAAAATATCAAATGCTATCAGTGCATGTTGATAGGGCACATTATAGATGTCACCCTATCGGCAGATATTAAAGTATATTAGTACAAACTCTATTTATTCCGGAATGAAAGGAAAAACTATGAAAGAGAAAGAACCGAATAAACAAGATGAGCCGAAGCAGGAGGAGGAGTCATCGGAAGTCAAAAAAACAATCGATGATTTCGGAGTTATCAATAATGCTTTTGATTTCAGGAGCGATATCCAGTACTTAACAGTAATAGGCAGTATAGAAGGTCATTCCGTACTCCCTCCTCAAGATAAGACAACAAAATACGAGAACATCATTCCGCAGCTTGTTGCAGTGGAAGAAAACAAGCATATTAAGGGTTTGCTTACTATACTTAATACTGTTGGAGGGGATGTGGAGGCAGGGCTTGCGATCGCAGAGCTTACAGCTACTCTGTCAAAACCGACGGTCTCTTTTGTACTTGGCGGCGGTCACAGTATAGGCATTCCTCTTGCTACGGCCAGTAAATACTCGTTTATTGCCGAAAGCGCAACGATGACCATGCATCCTATAAGAATGACCGGGCTTGTTATAGGAGCACAGCAGACATATGAATACTTTCAGAGGATGCAGGGAAGGGTGGTCGATTTTATTGTGAGAACATCAAAAGCAAGCCGGGAGACGGTCAACGAATACATGAATGCTACAGGCAATATGGCAAATGATGTTGGGACTATACTTTATGGGAAAGAAGCTGTTGAAATCGGTCTTATCGATGAAGTGGGAGGGCTTAGGGATGCATTGGCAAAACTGAAGGCAATGATAAGTGAATCAGAGTAGAGCAGCAGCTTGTTTAATCAGTTATGTCGAAAAATGTCGCAATCACATTATTGAAAGAGGAAAGGGCATAAGGTATAATGAATGTAATATAATGTAAAGCATGCAATAATATAACATTGGGCCATGAGCAAAATTAAACTACTTATACATCATAAAGATAAAGAATACACATTTGCCTTAGGACGCGCACTGGCCCTGAAGGGATCATGCTTCGCAGTGGAACTTGATACTGATGAGGAAGTAAGCTATGAAAGCATTATTCAAGCTGCGAGAGAAAATAAATATGATTTGTTTCTGGTTGACACAGAGTGTAAACATAAGGCAGATCGAGAAAACGCCGTAAACCGGGAAAGGCTCTTAGGTCTTGCCGAAACACCTTGCCCGGCAGAATCTTCAAATTACATATATAAATATGGAGGACTGGACAGTATCAGTTCACAAATACAGATCCTTTATTCAATTCTGACCGGTAAAAGGCGAATATATCTTAATGGCAACAAGACGGAGATCATAGGTGTCACATCCGGCGCCGGAGGTGTCGGCACCAGCAGCATAGCGATATCTGTCGCCAGGGAATTGGTATCTTTGGACAGAAGAGACGTGCTTTATGTCTCGTTCGAGGAAACTGAGTCTACCTCGGTTTACATGCCTATTAGCGAAGGGCAGGCCTCGATCAGCGAATATCTGTACTATTTCTTTACAGCGGGGAAAGAGGTCACTTCATCCTTTATTGACAGTTTTATAGTATCCGATATGTATGGACTTTGTGGTTTTAGGCCCGCCTGTGGTTTAAATGAACTGCCGGATCTGTCTTGCGACTTTCAGAGGAAATTTCTGGATTCATTGTTCAAATCAGGTCGTTTCAGATATATTGTTATTGATTTCCCGGCCCGGGTATCTGAAAGGATCGAACATCTCATGGAGTATTGTCACAGGATATTGATAGTCGATGACGGAAGACCGGTCTCATTGGTAAAGAATCAAAATTTCATCGATAATATTTCTGCCCGGACACTTGAAGAAACATGGGAGCGTATAACCAGAGTCACAAATAAATGGACACCGGATAATGAGCATATGCCTGAGGGAGACAGATTTTATATCGAATATGATGACGAAAGCTTTACTATATCCGATCATGGCATTGAAATAAGTCTCGCACGACGTTTTGGGCTGGGGGTGAGGAAAATTGCAGATGAACTTGAGGCCGAAATATGAGACTGTCGCCAGTCTCAAAGAAATAACCGAGAATGTCAGGGCGGTGATAAACAGCCGAAAAGAAAAGCTTACCGACGCGGAAGTCCTTGAATTGATCGAAGAGTATGTGCTTCATGGCGGAAAAACGGAAAGATGTACCTTTGAAAAGAAATCCGAAATGATCAGAGGGGTTTTTAATGCCACAAGAAAGGAATTGGGCTTGCTGCAATGCTTTGCCGAGGATCGGGAAGTCAGCGAGATCATGGTGAACGGCCCCGGCTCTATATTTATTGAACGTCGGGGAAAGATCGAAAAAATCGATAGATGTTTTGAAACGACGGAAGAGCTTGAGGAAATCATACACCGACTGGCAGGTAAAGTACATCGGGAAATCAATGATCTGTCACCTATACTTGATGCTAGAATGGAGGATGGGTCAAGGATACATGCAGTAAACCGCAATGTGGCGATCAATGGGCCCATACTTTCGATCCGCCGCTTTCCCGAACAGAGTATCACTATAAATGATCTGTTGCAATGGGGCACACTCAGCGAAGAGGCAGCATCGCTGCTGGAGAAGCTTGTCATTTGCGGTTGGAATATTTTTGTCTCGGGAGGAACAAGTTCGGGAAAAACCACATTGTTGAATGTTCTTTCGGGGTTCATTCCGAAAGAGGAGAGAGTCGTCGTAATAGAGGATTCTGCCGAGCTGCAAATACAGGGGGTTGAAAACCTGGTGCGGATGGAATGCCGAAGTGCAAATGTCCAGGGCAAGGGAGAAGTGACTATTCGGCAGTTGATTTGTGCAAGCCTGCGCATGCGCCCGGATCGCATAATTGTAGGAGAAGTCAGAGGCCCGGAAGTGATGGACATGCTTCAAGCTATGAATACCGGACATGATGGGTCTTTATGTACAGGACACGGCAATTCTCCAGCAGGAATGCTGTCCCGTTTGGAAGCGATGTATCTTGCCGCCGCACCGTTTCCTATAGATGCGGTGAGAACTCAAATAGTTGAAGCGATCGATGTCATAATTCATCTGGGGCGGATGCCGGATAAAAGCAGGAGAGTGCTGGAAATAGTTGAGGTGGAGGGCTTTCGCCAAGGGCGATACAGTGTAAACACTCTCTTCAGCTACCATAGTGAAAAAGGCCTTATTCCTACCGGAAATCAAATGAGGAATACGATCAAAGCTGAACGGAAAGGGATTGTACTGTGATTGCCGATTACAACATCTACTCTTTGAGCAATAAGCAGCGGCTTTGCTTTTGTACTGTTTTCGGCATTATCATAGCCGGATCGCTTTATCTGTTTTACAACAGTTTGATCCTGTCGCTTTTAATGCTTTGCTCCTGCTACCCGGCTTTAAAAACATATTCAAAATATCTCGCAGAAAAGCGCAGAAGGGAATTGTCCGTCCAATTCAGAGACCTTCTTTATGCTCTTTCCTCTTCGATATCGGCAGGGAGACAGATGCAAGAAGCGCTGGAGGAGGCAGAAGAAACCATGAAGCTTCTTTATGGTGAGGATGCTTTGATCAGCGGAGAGTTAGAAAATATGGTCTTATATATGGAGGAGAGCAGAGAAACCGTAGAGTCGGTACTGGAAGATTTCGCGTTAAGATGCGGTGTGCCTGATATTGTGAGATTTGCCGATATTTACAGCATCAGTAAAAGAACAGGCGGAGATATGGAAAAAGTGATCAGAAAAACTGTGGGGATACTTTTTGATCGAATTGAGCTTGAGCAGGAAATACACACACGTACGGCGCAAAAAAGGATGGAATTTATAATATTAGCGGCGATGTCTCCGGCAATGCTGCTGCTTTTAAGGGTATCCTCCGGTTCCTACTTGGCAATAATGTACGAAACACTTGCGGGAAGACTTTTAATGACAATAGCTTTCTTATTAACTGCCTTAGCGATATTTATTGGATTTCACATTATGCGCATTCGCCTGTAGGAGAAGAAAAAATGAACAGATTCTTGCCGGATCCGGAGATTTCGATGAAAAAATTTGGACACTTATACAGGTATGAAGATGTGGTTTTAAGTATACGGAAAAACCGTATGCAAATAGCGCAGACCTATCTGGTATTGGGCATTCTTTTCCTGACTGCCGCAAGCATTTTATTTTTCCGCAGTTTGCACGGAGAGGATTGCGAGAAAGATATATATATGATTTCATTGATTTTCTGTTCGCTTTTTTTTCTGATATATAAAACGAGATATCGTTCTATAGAAAAACAAGTAAAAAAAATCAGAGAGGCTATAAAGGAGGATTTTCCGGAGCTTATAGAAAAGACAGTTTTGCTTTTGAACGCTGGAATGGTCACAGAAACAGCTCTTAGGAAAATCTGCGAGGATTACGAAAAGACGGTAAGGATCACAGGGAGAAGAGCGCTTTATGACGGTTTGACAGATATCATCGGCAAGATGAGGGAGAGCAACTTGCCTTTAGCTTCCGGGCTGTCAGAGTATGCTGTCAGGAGCGGCGTAAGGGAATTGATGCGTTTTGCAGCTATCGTTGAGGATAATTTAAGCAAAGGCAGCGAGTTAACGGAAAAACTTGAGGGGGAAGGGGCTCTCCTATGGATGAGCAGAAAAAAACGTGCGGAAGAAAAAGCAAGACTTGCTGAGACCAAACTGTCGTTTCCTTTGTTGCTGTTGCTTCTATCTGTCATGATAGTAACAACGGCTCCGATGCTGCTTTGTATGTAGTACAAACGAAAGGGGTGAAGGATATGGGTTTAAAGAGTAAAAAAGGCATGGAAATGGTTCAGGTTGCTATATTGATAGCGATTGCGGTAGCCATAGGATTGATTTTCCGCGAACGCATCCTGGATTTTATAGATGTAACTTTTAACAACCTTGAAAGCAGCGGTTTCTGAAATGCTAAAAAGAAATAAAAGCGGAATGGTTTTTGTTGAAGCCGCCATGATTCTTCCGCTTATTATCCTAACGATCATGGTGATAATCGGCTATGCTGCGAATAGCTGTCAAGAGGTAACAAAGCGCATCAATGGGCATATTGAGCTTCGGGAGAAACAAGCGGATGAGTGTGTAAACGATAACCGGGAATGCCGTTTTGTACGTAATATCGATTTTATAATGGAGGAGATAAATGGCGATCTCCGCAGGGAATAGAAAAGGATCATCATCAGTTTTTCTCTGTATGGTAATGTCTTCGGTATTGTTGCTGGTAGGTATACTCGGCCATGCGGCAGCGGGGACAGCTTCCAGGTCCTATGTCTATTCTGTATTTGATTTGGCCGGATGCTCGGTATTGTCGGAGTACGACCGTGCGCTTAAAACCCGCTACGGGATTTTTGGGTTTTCAATGGAAGGAGAAGATGTCGAGGAGTTGTTTTGTTCATATGCGGAAAAAAGCTTTACAGACAGAGACGGCAAAATAAACCTTTTACCGTTAAAAATCGAAGACATCAAGGTTGACATTTCAGAGTACTCCCTGACGAACCCCGATTTGTTAGAAGGGCAGATCATAGAGCATATGAGTTATCGCGTTGTTCGAAAATCACTGAAAATATTAGAAGCATTGGCGGCGCTAAAAGACAAAGATACCCAGGAGCCCGGAGAGAAAAGCCCAGAAGCAAGGCGTGGGAGGACTTTACGAAGCGGAAAGGTGATCGAGGAACTGCCATCAAGACTTCTGCAAGGGGCAGGAGGAAGATTAATAAACATACCGGACCTGCCGCTGCCGGGTGAAATGGGGAGGATAGCTTACAACCAACTCTGCCTCAACCTTTACATATTAGAATACTTCAGGCACGGTTTGGATGATAACGGTTCGGAAGATACGTTCTTTTTCAATGAAATCGAATACATTATATGCGGAAGGTTAAGCGACGAAGCAAACCGGAACATAGTATATCTATCCCTGTTGGCTTTTCGTACCCTGGTGAATGCAGCGCATATTTATTCCGATGAAATCAAATGGGAAGCTGTTACAGCAGCTGCGGTCCTGGCCGGCGGAGGTGTCGCCACCGTCGCCGCGCAGGCTGCTATTGCTCTTATATGGGCTGGGGCGGAGGCTGCAATCGATATGAGCCGCCTGGAAAAAGGCGGGCGGGTCCCTTTGATAAAAACAGCCGACGACTGGAGGCTGGATCTAAGCAAAGCATTGGAAGGGGACACAGAGAATAACGGGCTGCAAAATGAGGATAACGATGGGTTGTGCTACGAAGACTACCTCTTTTTATTGCTTTGTTTTACAGACAGGGAGGGTAAACTGATTCGATGCATGGATCTGATCCAATTAAACATGAAGGGGCTTTACAATGAGTATTTCAATATGAGCAGATGTAAAGCAGGATTTGCTTATGAGTCAAAGGTTCTTAGAAAAGCGGTATTCCCCGGCATTTTTCATTTTCAAAACGGTGAGTTTTCGGGTCAGCATGTATACTGAGGATTGATATGGATAAGAAAGGGTCTCTGCTTATTGAAACTGCGATCATACTCCCGCTTTTCCTTTTGGCGATACTTTCGATTTGTATTTTGATAAGGATTATTGGAACCGAGGAAAACATGATGCATTCTTTTGCCGAGGAAGGTAAAAAGATAGCAAAAGAATCCTATTTAACTCAATTGGACATCATCCCCGAAGGCTATGAAGCGCAGATCGCAGAAGGCATATTGCATGGCACCCTGTTGGAGCTGCGCATGGTGAAAAGGCTGGAAAAAGAAGAAACATTATCATTGGAAGATCTCCGGCTCAATCGATTTGAATACCTGTATCAGGATGAAGGAAAGCCGGGAACGATAGATTGCAGCATCACCTACGGAATTGATCTGCCGCTGCCTTTAGAATTCGGGCGGCGTGGAGAATTTGAACAGCGACTGTTTTTTCGCGGATTCATAGGAGCTATGGATAATGAAGAAGGCATGGGGTTTGATGCTATGGAAAAACCCGACAGCGCATCTATCGTCTATGTTTTCCCCCGCGCAGGCAAACGGTTTCATAAACCCGATTGCAGAATGATAGAGGTTTATCCAAAAGAAATGATACTGTCGTCTGGAGTAAGAAATAGGTATTTTCCATGCAAGCTATGTGATGCAGGTTCTTTGCCTTGGGGCAGCAGAGTGTACTGCTTTGATAAATCGGGCAAAGTATTTCACAAAGGAAGCTGCTCTACAGTTGATCGATATGTTATAGGTATTGACAGGGATGAAGCCATCGATAAGGGGTACAGCCCATGTTCTTTTTGCGGAGGATATAATGAGCAATAAAAAATTTAGAAGTTTTATTGTAATAAACGGAGAGGAAGCAGAGATCATTGAATCTAACGGGAGACGCTTTTTTACACATGTGATCGACCGTGATCTGATCCCGTCCTTTTGCGCGACAGTATTGGAAAACTGCTGTTGCCCCTATCTGCTGCCCATGTACTTCATTCACGGATCCGATAAGCTTTGCGGATATTATGATTTCGGCGGTTACATACAGCTAAAAAACGCTTTCGAAACATGGAAAAGCAGAAGAAAAAATATCGCATCCGAGATTGTTGAAGTAATGATCGCCGTTGTCAGGGCTGTCATATCAGCCGAAAATCACCTGTTTGAATACTCATCTTCCGTGATCAACACAGATACTATATTTATCCGAATAAACACCGGTGAGGTTAAGCTTGCGTATATACCCGAAAAAGAGTCACGATACCTTATTTCTGATAAACTTCTCTCTTTGATAACGGATACCGCCAAAATAGCCTGTGATGAGCAATGGGACATTTATGCCGGTGAAATGACCGAATGGATAATATCATGCAATGAATCTGTAAGTGGAATAGAAAAAAAGCTCCTGGAAAAAGGCAGAGAAATATGCGGATATCAATGGCCCCAAAAGGAAGAATTGAGAGCTCTGGATCATGAAGTATAAGCTTTATCGATCATTCGACCCGCAAGCTCTGCCATCTTCGCCGGGGGTTCGACCATTCCGCCTGTGAGCCAGGAGCGCAGTAAGCCCACGCAGCCCGCTGTTATAAAAGAATAATAATACTCATAGAGTTCAGGCTGAGCATTGCCGAGCATGGAAAACCATTCCTCCTTGGATTTCGGTTTTCCTAATTCGATGATACGTGAAAGGAGATCTGAATCTCCGGAGTTCAGTACAACTATACACAGCTCCCTGTTTTTGGCGAAAAAAGCAAATGCCTCGGAAACCACCGGCAACAGGCCGGCCCGTCGATTGTTTTTAAGATGTTTTTCAAATATCCCATGGAGCTCTACATATATTTCATTCTGGATTTGTTTGTAAAGGTCATAGATGTCCCGGTAATGAAGATAAAACGTCCCTCGGTTGACATCGGCCAAAGAAGTTAGCTCTTTTACGCTTATAGACTTGATGTCCTTTTCCAGTAAAAGGTTAGTAAGGGCTTGGCTTAGCTGCTTTTTCGTCTTTCGGACCCTACGGTCTATCGTTTCACTTCCCATCTTTTTTACCTCCAATTTAACACTGCGGCATCATATGTCGATTATAAGACAGCTGAAAAAAGATTGATGCTTGCACCCTTCCCATAATCAAATTATACTAAACACAGGATGAGAAATCAACAGCTGTTGAAAACTGGAGGCATTATTACCTTGGCTGATTTGATACTAAAATACAAAAAAGCCATATTGATTTTTATTATTGCGGCAGTACTCGTCTCTGCCGCCATGATGCTATATGTAAAGGTCAACTATGATCTGAGTGATTTTCTCCCGGAGAGCGTCCCCTCAGTCACGGCATTGAAAGAGATAAAAAAAAGCTTTTCCGGGGAAATACCTAACCTTTATGTTTATGTTGCCGATGTAAGCGTTCCGCAAGCTATGGATGCAAAGCAACGGATATCTTCTGTCAAGGGAGTTTTTTCAGTTATTTGGCTGGATGATACAGAAGATATATATCGTCCGATCACAAGTCTTGACCCCAAAAGTGTATCAGAATGGTATAAGGAAGAAGGGGCTCTTTTCCTGGTTGCCGGCGATACAGAACAAAGTACTTCTATTATTACAGAGATACGGGGACTGTTCGATAATGATACGATACTATCCGGGCCGTTGTTGGATCAGGCCACTATACAGTCGCTTTCGACAGGCGAGGTCTCAAAGATCATATTCTTTGTAATCCCTCTGGTAATGCTGGTGCTGTTTGTGTCTACCAGTTCATGGTTTGAACCTGTACTGTTTCTTGCAGCAATCGGGGCAGCCATACTGCTTAATGAAGGTACCAATGTTTTTATTGGAGAGATATCTTATGTGACCCAATCTACCAGTGCTGTGCTGCAATTGGCCGTATCAATGGATTACGCAGTCTTTCTCCTTCACAGTTTTTCCCGATACCGATCGGAAGGAGGCTCAGTTGAAGCGGCCATGAAACATGCTATGAGAGAATCCGTATCGGCTATTGCAGCCAGTGCATCTACTACGGTGTTTGGATTCCTCGCCCTGACTTTGATGAAGTTCAAGCTCGGGCCTAACTTGGGACTGGTTCTTGCTAAGGGCATTCTATTCAGCTTTTTGTCAGTTATGCTGCTTTTACCTGTTCTTGCCGTTTACACCACCAAACTTATGGATAGGACCCATCATCGATCATTTCTGCCTTCATTTGAGAGCTTCAGCAGGTTTATCATAAGGATCTGCATTCCATTGTCTTTATTCTTTGTTTTACTGATTGTGCCCAGTTTTCTTGCCCAGATGAACAATCATTTCGTTTACGGTTCATCCGGCATACACAGCGAGGATTCTGAGCTTGCAAGAGATGCGGAAAGGATCAAAGAAATATTCGGTCAAAGACAGCAAATGGTCCTTCTGGTTCCGGATGAAGATGCGGCAAAAGAAAAAGCTATGACAGATGCCATTTCCGAATTTGCAGAAATAAAGACCGTCATATCCTATTCAAATACTGTAGGGACTCAGATACCTCCTGAATTTTTAAATGAGGAACAGATTTCTATCTTCCGATCCGAAGGAAAAAGCCGCATTATTCTTTATGCGGACACACCCGATGAAGGGAAGGAAGCTTTTGCTCTGGTGGAAAAGCTGCGAGAGACGGCGGAAGAGTATTATGGTAAAAATTATTGGCTGGTAGGACAGAGTGTTATCAATTACGATTTGAAGGATACTATCGTAAAAGACGGGCCTCTGGTAAGCGGGGCGGCTATAATCGCTATCGGCCTCGTTCTTCTTATAACCTTCCGAAGCCTTACTCTTCCGTTAATACTGCTTATTACCATCGAGGGGGCGGTTTGGATTAACTTGGGTCTGCCGTATTTTATGAACTCCAGCTTGAATTATATCGGGTTTTTGATCATCAGCTCAGTCCAGCTTGGCGCCACCGTGGATTACGGTATCCTTTTCGCGAAGCATTACATGAGAAACCGGTTGTCTGAATCCGGGAAAGAGGCAGCCAGGCTGGCAATACGAAACACTTCAGCTTCGATCATGACACCGGCCTGCATTTTAGCCATTGCATGTCTTATTCTGGGGTTCATATCATCTAACGGCATTATCAGCGAGTTGGGTTTAATGTTAGGGAGAGGCGCGATCATTTCGTCGATACTGGTGCTGATCCTTCTTCCGTCGCTTCTTATAATTTTTGACAGGGTAATCCAGAAGACTACTCTTGGGACCTGTCGAAAAAAACTGAATGAAATGGGGTAATATAATGAGACGTTATACCAGAGTCAAAAGGAATACAAGAAGGAATAAAAGGAAAAGAAGGGGACTGATATCAGCCGCCTTGATCTTTGCGCTTTTGATTTCTCTTTGCGTCCAAAGCTTTGCTCTCTCCGGTACCGCTCCGAAAGAAGAAGTGGTATATGTCAATTTGAGCAAGGGAGGCTCAGTGGATGCCATACATGTGGTCAACAGCTTTGAACTGGATCAGGATGGCCGGATCATAGACTATGGCGATTATACGGCTTTCCGTGAAATGACCTCTTCAGGGAAATTAAAGCTGGAAAAAGAAACTGTTACAATAGATGCCAAAGCGGGGAAACTATATTATGAAGGAACATTAAGGAAGAATTCAATACCTTGGTTATTTGATATACGTTACTTTTTAAACGGAAAAGAGCTGTCGGGAGATGAAACGGCCGGGAAAAACGGCGCTTTGGAAATCAAAATGAGTATTCGGCAAAACCCGAAGACCGGAGACGCTTTCTTCAGGCATTATACGCTTCAGGTGATGTTTAAACTGGATACTTCTGCATGTAAAAATATTATTGCAAAGGGAGCAACTATAGCTAATGCGGGTAAATACAAACAGATCGCTTTTACGATACTGCCGGGAAGAACAGCGGATATTTCTCTGAAATCGGATGTTATCGACTTTGAAATGCCCGGGATATCGATAAGCGGAATCCCTATGGAAATGGATATGGAATTTGAAAATGATCCGGCAATGATATCAAAACTCAGGGATTTAAAAGATGGGGTCATCAAGCTTGATGACGGAGCAAATGAACTTCGCGACGGAGCAGAAGAGCTGTCTGAGGGCTCGGGTGACTTAAAAACAGGCGTTTCTGATCTTAAAACAGGTGTTTTAGAACTGGCAGACGGAACAATAAAGCTTTCCGACGGTATTGAGGAATTAGCCGAAGGGGTCCGGAAAACAGATGACGGTACCGCTAAGCTGTCCGAGGCCACAGAGGAACTTACAAACGGAACAAAGGAGATGAATAAAGGGGCAAAGAAACTGCTTTCCGGTTCAGAAGAGATTTATAATGGCATAAAGGCAATAGACTCCGGGCTTTCACAGCTCACGTCTCAAAACGGCAGCCTTACGGAAGGAGCCGGAGAGATATTTGATTCGGTCCTTGAGGCTGCGAACGCGGAGCTTACAGCGCTGATACCCGGTGTGATGGAATTGACGCGGGGGAATTTTGAACAAGTGATCGACGGTATATTAGAGCAGGCGGGAGGGGCTGCTTTGCAGGAAGCAATGGAGCAGGCAAGAAACGATATCACTTCACAAGTAACAGCAGCTGTTCTTATTCAAATCAGATCGGAAAATCCGGAAGCCAGTGAAGAAGAGATCGCTGGAATAATGAGCAGTGAAACGGTACAATCTCAAATAACCATGGCGGTAACACAGCAATTATCCGCTGCTCAGGAGGAGATACTTGAAGCGGTGCAAGCGGGGCTCGCAGCAGATAGTGATTATATAGCTCTACTTACATTGAAAGGCAAGCTTCGGGGAATCCAGGATTTTTATAACGGACTTAAGGCATATACCGACGGTGTTTCGAGTATTGCCGGCGGAGCTTCAATCCTGACTTCCGGCATGCGTGACTGGCAAGGCGGGATGAGAGAACTGAGAGATGGCATGATAGAACTTCGTGATGGCACAGTAGAACTGCATGACGGAGTCCTCGAGCTAAAAGACGGCACTTCCAAACTCCTGGAAGGGACTTTGGAACTAAAAAAGGGCTCATTGGAACTCAACGACGGAATGGTTGAGCTCAAAGATGGCGTAGTAAAGCTTTTAGACGGAGCCATAGAGCTTCATGAAGGAATTGTGGAGTTTCACGACGGAACAGTGACTATGGCGGAAGGTACACTTAAATTCCGCGATAAGACATCAAACATCGAGGAGGATTTAAAAGATATCGTTAAGAAAAAAATCGACGAAATGTTAGGAAGAAATTTCAAGACTACATCTTTTGTTTCAGACAAAAATACTAATGTGCTGTCGGTACAATTTGTAATGCAGACCGAAAGCATCAGCATTCCTGAGGTGGAACCCGATCCCGCTGAGCCTGATGAAGCCATGACCTTCTTTCAAAGACTTTTGGCGCTCTTCGGGTTTTGATCGATTTCGTTTTTCAGTATAAAAGGCTGAAGATCCGGATATAACGCATCAACTGATATTATTAGCAGAAAGGAGAACGATATGAAGACCTTCATTAGGAACTGGACCTGTAAAAAACATATAGCAGCCGGGGTGATGTTCTATACCACCCTTGCGATGGTCGGGAATGCATTGTTTAAAAATCCTTACGGTGCCCTGGAAAAAAATCGCAGCTTAACCGCTGCATGTAAAGCTATGCCAAAGAAGCAAAAGTGTTTTAATCAGATTTTGCTTGGATGCTTTGCCTTAGATATGGCAGCAAGCTGTATTTTGTTAAAAGCTTTGAAAAAGCTGGGATCATAACCGGATAAATCTCGATCCGGAAACCCTTGCTCCGGCACGAGCGAGGGTGTTTTTTTATCCAGTTTGCTTTTTGTCAAGAATTCTTCCATAATAAAGCAAGAGGTATGGGATGTTTGGATATGTAGCACCGGATAAACCGGAACTGAGGATCAAAGAATATGAATTGTATTCCGCTTATTACTGCGGGATATGCAAGTCGGTAAAGGAAAGGTACGGTCAAATACCCCGGTTTGCTTTGAATTATGACTTTGTATTCCTGGCGTTATTGCTGGGCGCACTTCGTTCACCTTCGGAGGAAATCAAAAGAGAGAGATGCCCCGTACATCCAATCAGGAAACGTAGCGTTGTTTACAACGAGGCAGCAATAGATTATGCGGCGGATATGATGCTGCTTTTGACATATTACAAACTGCTTGATGACAAGCATGATGAAGGAGGTTTAAAACCTGCCGCAGCATTAGCTGTTCTTAAAAGCACCTACAAAAAGTTGATGAAAAGTTACGGCGAAAAATGTATAATGATTCAGAAAAAGCTCGTTGAAACAGCATTTATTGAAGAGCAGAAATGCACATCGCTAGACCGGGCAGCAGAGCCTTTTGCTAAACTGATGGAAGAGGTCTTTGCTGCGGAAGGTATATGCTGCAATAAAACAATACTGATGCAATTTCGAAAAATAGGCTATCATACAGGGAAATGGTTATACCTGATTGATGCATATGACGACCTCGAGGAGGATGCCGCAAAAGGTTTATATAATCCGTTGCTGTTGCAGTGGGATTATCGGCCTGCTGAGGAGAATATGAGTTGTTTTCGTAAGCGGATCAAAGAACGCACAAGGTTTAATCTCTTGTTCTACCTCGCAGAGATATCCAAAGCCTGGGATTGCTTAGATGTCGAAAGAAACCGGCTGCTGGTGGAGAATATCTTATATTCCGGCTTGCTGAAGAAAACAGAAGAGATACTTGAGAAAGGAAATACAGAAGATGCAAAATCCCTATGAAGTTCTGGGAATCAAAGAAGGAGCAAGCCCTGAGGAAATCAGAGCAGCATATAAAGAACAGGTAAAAAAATATCATCCGGATCTTCACCAGGATAATCCTCTTTACGAATTAGCTGAAGAAAAGCTTCGGGAAGTCAACGAGGCATATGATTATCTCATGAAGAACGGAGGCTACAAGGCTAACAATACCGGTTACCAGGGGGAAAAAACATATAGCTGGGAACATAGAAGGCAAAGCCCGGAGTTTCGTCAGGTAAGAATGGATATCGATCGCGGGGATCTGGGCGCTGCTGAAAATGTATTAAACCGCAGCAGTAACAGAGGCGCAGAATGGTTTTTTCTCAGCGGAATGATCTCTTTGCGAAAAGGCTGGTATGATGATGCAGTAACTAATGTGCAAACTGCCGTCAGCTTAGATCCTGACAATACCGAATACAGAGCTGCACTTAACAATATGATCATCACACCGGGAAGCTATAGGGCAAATGCTTATAGCCGAGGATACAGCAATTCTAATGAGGAGCTTTGCCGGATGATGCAATGCTATTGCTGTGCGGACATGCTCTGCGATTGCATGTAATCCCGACTGACTCTATTCTTTTCGCATATCTTTTAGACTTGTCTCATAAAGATAGACAAATGCGGAGCGAAAGAGGGTTACGGGATGAATAAGAGAAAATATGCCGGCAGAAATGCATCCTTTGGCAAGATGCTCCTTGCTTTTACCATAGTTGTGATATTGGCGGCAGGCGCCGGGTACGGTCTGGCTCAGTATGTCATAACGCCATTTTTCACCGGGGAGGATAGCGAGATATCGCAGGAGAAAGGGCAGGAGCAGGATTTTACCGGCTCTGCCATCATAGCAGACCGCGTTGAAGTTGAAACAGAGCAAACAACCGCCTCGCCGACAGAGAATACCGTTTTGACCGAGCAGGAGGATAAAGGAATCGATACATACGAAACCGCCTTGCTGTATTGCATACAATATGGCAGCTTCAGCGACCAGGCAGGTGCAATGACAGCGGCATCTGCACTTGAGTCTTCGGGCATTGCGGTAAAGATCATGAAGAAGGGCGACGCTTATAAACTTGTGGGTGCGCCGTATTTTTCAAAGGAAGAGGCAAAAATAACTTTAGCAGGAATAAAGAATGTCGAAAGCGATGATGCTTTTGTCACTACGGTGGAGGTGCGAATGAAATGATGCCTTTATCAACTATGATGCGGCCTGAAAAACTGGATGAGTTCGTTGGACAAGGCCATTTTATGTATGATGGATCTTTGTTTTGCAATGCCATAAAGAATAAAACATTTGAATCGGCTATTTTTTTCGGACCCTCCGGGACCGGAAAAACTACCCTGGCCAGATTGATCGCCCAAGAGATGGATTTAGATTTTTTTGAAATAAATGCCTCTACTACAGGAATAAAAGAGCTGAAGGAAATACTGGAAAAGGCAAAGGTCAAGTTTTTTGGGCTTCAGAAGCAAAAGACTTACCTTTATGTTGATGAATTCCATAGATGGAACAAGCTGCAGCAGGACTCACTGCTTAAGGCACTGGAGGAGGGCGTTGTCCGGTTTATCGGAAGCACTACGGAAAATCCGTATTTTTCTGTGAACAATGCAATACTAAGCAGAGTGCGTTCGATTTATGAATTTAAGAAGCTTTCGACTGATGATATAGTTAAGATCCTTCATAACACACTGGACAACAAGGAACGGGGGCTTGGCAATCATTCACTTGTATGGCAGGAGGAGGCCTTGCATGCCCTTGCCGATCTTTCCGGAGGGGATGCAAGGATAGCTCTTGATACTCTGGGCTTCATTGCGGACAATATTAAATACGGCCAAACCATTGATATGCAGATCGTCGGCGAAGCGACCCAAAGGCAAATGACTTTCTACGATCGAAAAGAGGACAAGTACAATCTGCTTTCAGCTTTGCAAAAATCAATAAGAGGCAGTGATCCGGATGCGTCATTGCACTATCTTGCCAGGCTTATTGACGGCGGGGCCGACGTTGTTACCATCGGCCGCCGCTTGTTGGTCATTTCCTGCGAAGATGTGGGAATGGCATATCCGCAGGCGGTGTCTATAGTGACTTCCTGCGTTCAGGCTTCGCAGATGGTGGGTTTGCCCGAGGCCAGGATAAATTTGGCGCAAGCTGTTATTTTGCTGTCTGTCTGTCCCAAATCCAATTCGGTCATTTCTGCCATCGACAGGGCTTCCGAAGACCTCAGAACAAAAAACATCGACGATGTTCCGCTTCACCTAAAAGACAATAATTACAGCGGTGCAAAAAATAGAGGAATAGGCATCGGTTATAAATATCCTCATGCTTATGGGGGTTATGTTAAACAGCAGTATTTACCGGATAGTCTATATAACGCAGGGGTAAAGTATTATGAACCGACAGAAAACGGAAAAGAACTCTCGTTCAAAAAGTTTTTAGAAAGTATCAGAGGTTTCTGTAATGAAGATTAGAACAGCGGATCATTCGGGGATATGTTTTGGAGTACGCGAGGCAATACGAAAAACGGAGGAGCTCATATCGGACAATACAGGTAAAAGTACCAGGATTTATACCTGCGGGCCTCTGATCCATAACAGAGCAGTGACAGATGATCTTCAAAATCGAGGTGTGGAAATCATTGAAAACCTTTCTTCGGCTGAACCGGGATCCGTCATCGTAATTCGTTCCCACGGGGAACCGGAATCGTTTTACAATGAGGCGGCGCAATCAGATTATAAAATAGTGGATGCGACTTGCCCCTTTGTAGCAAAAATCCATGAACTTGTATTGAAAGCACAGCTTGCCGGGAGAAATATCGTGGTCATCGGCGATGTAAACCACCCCGAGGTAAAGGGGATCGTAGGCTGGGCCGGAAAAAATTGTGAAGTGATTAACAGCATTGATGAAGCCGTGAAAATTGATTATGACAATATAACACTTGTGGCGCAAACTACTATTACAGGTTCTCTTTGGGACAGCATAGCCAACTATCTGACCGGCGTTAAATCGGATGTGATACCGTTAAGGACTATATGCAATGCTACGGATGAGCGTCAGAAAAGCTGCGAAAAAATTGCGCTGGAATCGGACCTGATGATCGTTATAGGAGATAGAAACAGTGCAAATTCAAAAAAACTGCTTGAAATCGCTCAAAAGAACTGCAAAAAAACCTTTTTTGTTGAGAATATTAATGATTTACCATTGAAACAAATCGAATTATGCGATAGAATAGGGGTTGCGGCAGGAGCTTCAACTCCTGAACGCATTATTAAGGAGGTTATTTCCACTATGAGTGAAGCTATCACCGAGATGAAAGAAACGCAGATTGCGGATGCAATTGAAAATTCTGCAGAAGAACCCATTGTAAAAACGCCTGATGATGAAGCAACAACCGAAGCATCAGCTGCACCTGAAATCGAGCCGGAAGAGGAAGAAACAGAAAAGGCAAAGGAAACTCCTGAAGAAGCACCTCTACAGGAAGATACTGCAGCCACAGAAGTCCAGGAAGAAGAACTGCATAAAATGGACGACTTCATGGCTGAGATCGACAAACAAATGATCCTTCCCAACAGGGGGGAAATTGTCGAAGGGGAGATCGTACAGGTTACCAACAGAGAGATCGTAGTGAATCTGAGGTGTAAAAAAGACGGCATCATTCCAATGTCTGAATTAATCCTTGAGGAAGGCCGGGAATTGACTGAAACATATAAGGCAGGAGATATCATCCAGGCAAAAGTCATAAAGACTGATGACGGTGAAGGAAATATCCTCTTATCAAAGAAAAAAGTTGAGATTAATGAACACTGGGACGAAATCAATGAAGCTCTTGATAATAAAACAGTAGTTAATGCGAAAGTGGTCAAGGAAGTCAAGGGCGGAGTAATAGCAGTATACAAAGAAGTATCCGGTTTTATCCCCATGTCCCAGCTGTCTGATCGGTATGTAGAAAAAGCTGACGAGTTCATAGGCAAAGTATTGCCGGTGAAAGTGAGCAGGGTGGACCAAAAAAGAAATAAGGCTGTTTTTTCGCACAAGGCTTATCTGTCTGAAGAAAAGCAAAGGAAGGTCCAGGAAATCTGGAATGCGCTGAATATCGGTGATGTGGTAGAAGGGACTGTTATGCGTTTCACGGATTACGGTGCTTTTGTAGATATAGGGGGTCTCGACGGACTTCTTCATATTTCCGAAATATCTTGGGGAAAACTCAAACATCCCCAGGAAGCTCTAAAAATTGGGGAAAGGATCGATGTCAAGATACTTTCTATAAATACGGAAAAGGGTAAGATCTCTCTCGGACTGAAGCAAACTCAGCCCGAACCTTGGTCTGTGATAGATGACAAATACAAGACAGATCAGATAATAACGGGCAATGTGGTCCAGATCAAGGAATACGGTGCTTTCGTCGAGTTGGAGCCCGGCCTTGACGGGCTGGTTCATATATCCGAAATTGCGCATAAGCGCGTTACTAACATAGCTGATGAGTTATCCGTCGGACAAACAGTACAAGCTAAGATCCTCGACATAGACAAAGAAAGAAAAAGAATAAGCCTTTCAATAAAGGAAACCATTGAACCTTCATTGATGGAGGAAGGAAAAACAGCACCATCCAGGGATGAAAACGAAGAAACAGTTGACGAAGCGGAGGGCGTTGCTGAGAAGATAGCGGAAAAAACTACAGAGTTCATCGAAGAAGTAAAAGAGAATATTGACGAGCTGAAAGAAAAGGCAAAAGAAGTCAAGGAAGCGGCAGAGGATATCTTAGAATCTGTCACGGATAAAGCGGAAGATATCATCGAGGATATCAAAGAAAAAATTGAGGACTGATTATCTTAAAAGATCAAATACCGCAGGGGCAATTCCACATAAAGGAATTGCCCCATTGCTTTAAATAAAGGAAGGTTATGACAGGGTCACTTGAATAGGTTCTTGCAAAGATTCGGAAATAAGTTCTTTCGCGTTTTTTAATGCGGCTTCAGTCACGTGCAGCCCGCCCAGTAGGCGGGCGATTTCATCGGTTTTTTCTTCTTGATTTAATAGTTTTACTGTTGTAACTGTCCGTCCCCCTGAAAGATCTTTTTGAATTTGATAATGATAATCTGAAAACGCTGCGATCTGTGCGAGATGAGTTATGCAGATCACTTGATGAGAACCGGCTATCTGCTTTAATTTTTTGCCTACGATACTGGCAGTGATACCGCTGACACCGCTGTCAATCTCATCAAAAATAAGTGTCGGAATACCGTCAAATCCACCGAGCATAGCTTTAAAGGCAAGCATTATTCTCGATATTTCACCGCCGGAAGCGATTTTGCTTAAAGGCTTAGGCTGTTCACCTTTGTTTGTGACAATCAGGAACTCAACTTGATCGGATCCCGATTCAGTATATTTTTTTTCACCATGCTCCGTCAGGGGAGTAAATGATACGGTCAGTGAGGAGTCTTTGAAGTTGAGTTCACCAAGCTCTCTTGCCATATCAAGTTCCATCTTTTTTGCCGCATCTTTTCGCAGAGCTGTCAGCTTTTCGCAGGCGGCATCCAAGCGATTTTTAGATATAGAAAGTTCTTTCGCGAGTGTTTGCTGCAACTGGTCGGAGTTATCTATATGTGACAGAAGTTCAGCCGTCTTTTGTTTATGCGAGAGGACATTTTCCAGCGTTCCGCCATATTTCTTTTTTAACCGGTTCAACAAATCGATACGTTCTGAAACAGTATTAATAATCTCGGGAGAAAAAGAGACAGAGTCTTTTGCCTTACGGATATCCATGCACAGATCTTCGAGCCTGTAGAAACAGTCTGATATGGTCTCGGATAAATATGAAAATTCATTAGAAAAGTTTTTTATTTCACCCATGAGCCTAGAACTCTTACCTAAGGTGTCCAATGAAGAAGACTGCCCATAAAGAAGCTCATAAACTTCAGACAAAGTCGAGTAAAGCTTTTCGCTGTTTTGCAGAATCAGTAATTGTTCAGAAAGAGAATCATCCTCTCCAGGAATGGGATCTGCCTGAGTTATCTCCGACAGCTCGTACTGCATAAAATCACGATTTCTGAGTTGTTCGGCCTGCAAGCTCATAACAGTATTAAGCTCGTTTTCTAAGCCTTTATATTCTTCATATAGCTTATAAACCGATTGCTTGATCGCACCGATGGACTGCTTGCCGTATTCATCAAGCAGTTTAAGATGTGTGTCCGGGTCAAGAAGGGATTGATGGTCGTATTGACCGTGAATATCGGCGATCCTTCTGCAAATGTTGTTTAAAAAAGACAAAGAGACCAGAGTGCCGTTAACGCGGCAAATACTTTTTCCGCCGGCATAGATTTCCCTAAGTATGTAGAAACCATCCTCGCTGTTGATGCTGTTTCCGGCGAGTAAGGCCCGAATCCCGGGATCTTCGATTTCCGCAGCCAATTCTATGATTGCTTTATCTTTTCCCGAACGAACTAAGGTTGTATCCGCTCTCCCTCCCAATGCCATGCTGACAGCTTCGATTATAATCGATTTTCCAGCTCCGGTTTCGCCGGTCAATATATGCAAACCTCTTTTAAAATCAAGGCTTATATTATCGATAATAGCAAAATCCCTAATAGATATATGTGTGAGCATAGCCATACCTCGGGTAAAACAGGATCATTTCAATATGTCGTGAAAGCGTTTTACAAGATCCGGAACATTTGCGGGGTCATCGGCAATTAAGAGAAGGGTATTATCTCCAGCTACGGTACCCACAACATGATTCATGCTCATCGTGTCGATAGCCTCGCCTGCAGCATTAGCGCAACCCGGGAGGGTTTTGATCACTATAAGGTTGCCGGAAGAGTCTACCGCTCTGATCGTTTCTTTAAAGATCGTTACAAAACGTTCGGGTGAAGGCTGCTCAGCTGCAGGGCTCACAGCATATTTATAACGACCTGACGGTGCAAGCACCTTAATGAGCTGAAGCTCTTTGATATCACGTGAGACTGTAGCCTGTGTGGCTTGATATCCTGCCTTTTTCAAAAGGGATACCAGTTTGTCCTGTGTCTCGACCTCATGAGAGTTGACAATATCCAATATCTTGTTTTGTCTAGCATACCTCATGGCATCCTCCGTGTTTACTTGTTAATGACAATTGAATATTTATGCGGCCGTTTATTTGTTTACATTATAGCACAGGAAACTTGGATAGAAAAGGTTATTATGTTATAATCATTTTGACTTTTAGAGAGTATTAAAGACCGGCGGGAGATCAGGATGAGGATAATGGGTATAGACCCGGGTTTTGCCATTGTAGGTTACGGTATTGTGGACATGGAGGGCAGCCGTTTCACTGCTTGCTCTTATGGTGCTATCACCACCGATAAGGATATGGATATGCCCGACAGGTTAAAACATATATATTGCAGGCTTATGGAGATAATCGATGAATACCGTCCGGAGACTGTTGCAATAGAAGAACTGTTTTTCAATAAAAATGCAAAAACTGCTATTACCGTAGGTCAGGCAAGGGGAGTAGCCGTATTGGCATGTGCAAACTCCGGGCTGGAAATCTTCGAATATACTCCGCTTCAAATCAAACAGGGCCTGATAGGTTTCGGCCGGGCAGAAAAAGAGCAGGTGCAGTTTATGGTAAAGGCCATCCTTCATTTATCGGAGATGCCAAAGCAGGACGATACAGCGGATGCCCTGGCTGCCGCTATCTGCCACGGTAATTCCTCAACCTGCCTGAGACGTATCAAGGGTGGCATCGGACGGAATGCCGGGAAAAGGAAAAATGGAGGGACATCCATATGATCCATTATTTACGAGGGAACATCACCATGAGCTTCGACGGAGGTATTGTAGTGGAGACGTGCGGCGTGGGCTATAAAGTTTTTGTGCCTGATAATTCTCCGCTTTACACATATAAAAGTAAAGATGAGGTTACGGTTTTCACTGCCATGATCGTACGTGAGGATGACATAAGTATTTACGGTTTTCATGACAGCGACTCTCTTGACCTATTCCTGCTCCTGCGAACCGTAAACGGGGTGGGAGCAAAGGCTGCGCTCTCCGTTTTATCATGGATCCCAGTAGAGCATGTCAAGAAGGCGATAGCTTTTGAAGATCCGGCTACCCTCACAAAAGCAAACGGAATCGGTAAAAAGACGGCCCAGCGTATTGTTTTAGAATTGAAAGATAAAATAGGGAGTTTTGGAGAACTGTCGGATCTCGCCGGAGATACTGGACTCGAAAGCGGAAGAGCAGAAGCTGTCAATGCCCTCATTGGCCTGGGCTACAGCCGAAGCGAGGCTATCAGCGCCATAGGTGCAATAAGCGATGACAATCTTCCCACGGAAGAATATATACGCCAGGCCTTGAGAAGGACATAGGAGAAACACGATGGATTATGAAGACAGGATCGTTGAAACCAGGCTTAATAATGATGAAGAAGAACTGGAATCGACTCTCAGGCCTAAGTATTTCAGTGAATACATAGGACAAAAGGGCGTTACGGACAATCTTAAGATATATATCGAAGCGGCAAAGATGCGCAGGGAGCCCCTCGACCATGTTCTCTTTTACGGCCCGCCGGGCCTGGGCAAAACGACCTTGGCAGGGATAATAGCAAATGAATTGGGAGTCGATCTAAGGATCACTTCAGGTCCGGCTATCGAAAGGGCAGGGGACCTGGCGGCAATACTGACAAATCTCAATGACAACGATGTCTTATTCATTGACGAGATCCATAGATTGAACCGCTCCGTAGAAGAAGTTTTGTATTCCGCCATGGAAGACTTTGCCCTGGATATAATTATCGGAAAAGGCCCCTCCGCAAGATCTATAAGGCTGGACCTGGCGAAGTTTACTCTTATCGGAGCAACGACCCGAGCCGGCAGCCTTTCGGCTCCCCTGCGAGACCGTTTTGGGGTTATCAGCAAATTCGATATGTACACCGTGGAAGAGCTTTCTGAGATAATAAGACGCTCCGCCGGGATATTGAATATCAGTATCGATGAACCTTCTTTAGCGGAACTGGCAAGAAGATCCAGAGGAACTCCAAGGGTAGCAAACCGCCTGCTGAAACGAGTAAGAGATTTCAGCCAGGTAAAGGGTTCCGGCATCATAGATACGAAGATAACGGATAAAACCCTGAAAGCACTGGGGATAGACGAGCGAGGTCTGGAAAGCCTTGACAGGGATATTCTTTCGATAATAATCCAACGGTTTAACGGAGGGCCTGTAGGCATAGATACCATTGCGGCTTCCATCGGTGAGGAACGGATCACTATTGAAGATGTATACGAACCGTACTTATTGCAGGCAGGCTTCCTTCACCGTACACAAAAGGGGAGAATGGTTTCTGCGGAAGCCTATCGGCATTTAGGTTTAGCTCAGCCCTGCGACGGACAAATATCCTTTGACGATTGAGTAAAGAGCTGTGATGAGGTGGCAAAATGGTAAAAATTAAGCTTTGTACAGTAATACAAATAGTGGCGCTTTTGGGCACGATTTCGTTATTATCATTTTTTTATCCGATTGAGGTAAGAGCAGCCGAAGACACGGAGGGCATTAAAATCGGATTAAAATATGGTTTAAATGCCGTAACTCAGTGCGTCATCACTTCTCCTACAGGTTTTATTCTTGGTACGCTCGAAGACGGAGGCTTTTCCGAAACCCTTCCGCTTCCGGCATATAAAGAAGTTACCGCAGCCGCAAAAAGCGGTCATGTGGAGTTAAGGGACGAAGCCGGCGTGCTTCTGTCGGCTGATATAGGGGTCAACGGCTGCATAATGCCTTATGAATCAGCAGAAGGGCAACTGATCTCATTGAATGGGCAGAAATACCGCGGTGGAATATTGTTAAAGACAGATAGCGGTAATAAGCTTACAGTGATCAATTACCTGACTATGGAAGAGTATCTTTATGGAGTGATCCCCGGAGAGATGCATCATGATAATCCGCTGGAAGCTTTAAAGGCGCAGGCTGTTGCGGCAAGGACCTTTGCGATCATTAATAAAGATAAACATGAATCGATGGGTTTTAACCTCTGCGCATCAACATGCTGCCAGGTATACAGAGGCTTTGAAAGCGAAAAACCCAGCACGAATAAAGCTGTGTCTGAGACGAGGGGAATGATGATTTATTATCAGAACGAACCGGCAGCCGCATTTTATTCTAAAAACAGCGGCGGGCACACACAGAATTCCGAGGATGTATGGTCAACAGCTTCCCCGCATTTGCGCGGTATTGCAGATCAATACAGCCCTGATCTTCCATGGCAGTCGACAATGAGTTTTGAAACACTGAGGCAGAAGCTGATACAAGAGGAGGGGGACCCGGGGGCTGTGATATCGGTTCGTATAGGCGAGCGTGATGCCTCGGGGGCTGTCGCTTCTTTGATTATTAAAGGGAAGGATAAGGAAGTAAATCTGACAAAATCGAGGGTACGGGCTGTTTTGGGAACTTCATTAGTCAAATCGCGGCATTTTTGCATAGGGGATACATACGAAAAAAGCAATCAGCCGGATACCGGCAGCCTGGCACTGCTTTCCGCTCAGGGTATCAAAAATGCGACAAACTCGGACCGGGTCTATTTATTAAACGGGGATGGAAAACTGAATACATCAGATCTAATCTCGTTGAAAATTACCAAGGAGAACAGGGCAGTGGATTTGGAATCGTTTTCGAGTAATACAGCAAAATTTGATGACAGTAAAATAGCTGCTGACGGGTCTTTGACATTGACCGGTTTAGGATACGGTCACGGGGTTGGGATGGCTCAGGATGGTGCGATCATCATGGCAAGGCAGGGTAAAAGCTTTATGGAAATATTAAAATACTATTATACCGGTATTGAGGTCTATTGATGCATATAAACGATTTTGACTATGAATTGCCAGAAGGTCTCATTGCACAGTATCCGGTCTCAAACAGAGAAAATTCACGGTTGATGGTAGTCCACAGGGAGAGCGGATCGATAGAACATAAGTACTTTTATAATATTACGGATTACATTTCACCCGGTGACTGCCTGGTTTTAAACAACTCTAAAGTATTGCCGGCACGCCTTGCGGGGAAAAAGGACTCTACGGGGATAGAGGTGGAGTTCCTTCTGCTGCGGCGTAAATTTGGTGATGTCTGGGAGACTATGGTCCGACCGGGGAGAAGAATAAAGCCCGGCGATATTATCCGCTTTTCCGATGCTCCCTTTTTATCTGCAAAGATAGTGGATTATGGAGAAGATGGCACAAGGATAGTCGAGTTCAGATACGAAACAACCTTTATGGAGGTATTGGAACGCGTGGGGAAGATGCCTCTGCCGCCATACATCAGGCGTGAAAGCAGAGAGAGTGATAAGGAAAGATATCAGACGGTTTACAGCAAAGAAGAAGGGTCCGTGGCTGCTCCAACAGCAGGGCTTCATTTTACAGAGGCTCTTCTGGACCAAATAAAAGAAAAGGGTGTTTCGATCGCCTGTGTAACATTGCATGTGGGTATAGGTACATTTCGACCTGTGAAATGTGAAAATATAGAAGAGCACAAAATGCACTTTGAAGAATACCGGATCGATGAAAACACTGCCAATATTATCAATAAGGTCAAGGCTTCCGGCGGTAAGGTGTTTTCTGTTGGAACGACATCCACCAGAACCCTGGAGAGTGCGGTTTCTGCGGACGGGAAGGTCAAAGCGGGTCATGGGGATACAGATATTTTTATCTATCCGGGCCATACATTCAAAATAGTAGATCATCAAATAACAAATTTTCATTTGCCGAAATCTACACTGATGATGTTGGTAGCAGCCTTTTATGATCGCAAGAGGATCCTTAACGCATACGAGATTGCTGTAGAGCAAGGATATAGATTTTTCAGCTACGGCGACGCAATGCTGATCCTTTAAGTGAAAGGAGACCAATGAACGCAGTAACCTTTGAACTGAAAAAAGAATGCAGCCGCACAAAGGCTCGCAGAGGACAATTAAAGACTCCTCACGGAGTAATCGAAACACCAGTGTTTATGCCGGTCGGTACTGCAGCTACTATCAAGGCCATGAGGCCGGAAGAGGTCAAGGAATCAGGAGCATGTATAATACTTTCTAATACCTATCATCTGTACCTTCGCCCCGGTCATGAAATAGTACGGGAAGCAGGGGGACTGCATAAATTCATGAATTGGGACAGAGCTATCCTCACCGACAGCGGGGGGTATCAGGTATTCAGTCTGGGTGATTTGCGGAAAATTACAGAGGAGGGAGTGACCTTCCGTTCCCATATAGATGGATCGACCCATATATTTACACCTGAAAAATCCATCGAGGTTCAGAATGCCTTAGGGTCTGACATAATAATGGCCTTTGACGAGTGCGCTCCTTATCCTGCGGATAAAGCATATGTTAAACAATCTATGGAACGAACTGCAAGATGGTTGGCCCGTTGTAAAAAAGCGCATAGAAATACAGAAGAGCAATCTCTTTTTGGCATCATGCAGGGAGGAATGTATCCGGATCTGCGCAGGCAAAGTGCGGAGGAGATCGTAGAGATGGATCTTCCTGGATATGCTGTGGGGGGACTGTCCGTTGGCGAGCCAAAGGAATTGATGTACGAAGTAATGGACCATTGCCTCGACTGTCTGCCAAATAACAAGCCACGGTATCTGATGGGGGTTGGAAGTCCGGACTGCCTGCTTGAAGGTGTGGAGCGAGGCATTGATATGTTTGACTGCGTGCTGCCGACCAGGATCGCAAGAAACGGAATGGCAATGACGTCTCATGGAAGAGTTTCTATAAAGAATGCAAAATATGAGAGGGATTTTAATGCCCTGGACCCGGAATGCAGCTGTTATACCTGCAGGAATTATTCCAGGGCGTATCTGCGCCATCTTTTTAAAGCAAACGAGATACTTTCTTCTATGCTTTTAAGCAACCATAATTTACACTTTCTGGTCAATATGATGGGGAAGATCAGAAATGCTATCGAGGAAGATCGTTTTTTAGAGTACAAGAAAGAATTCTATTTAAAATACGGAAAGTTTTAGCAGATTAGCCCATCAAGCTGCGTCGATTTAGCAGCATTCCGGCGACAAACGAATACCTGAACAAAAGGAGTGAATCATATGCCGATTATTGTACCAAAAGGCTTGCCAGCATTTGGAGTTTTAAAAGAAGAAAATGTTTTTGTCATGAATCAGCTGAGAGCTGAAACCCAGGACATACGTCCCTTGGAGATAGCAATAGTAAATCTGATGCCGACAAAAGAGGTCACTGAAACACAGCTTATCAGGCTTCTTGCGAATACCCCCCTGCAAGTTAATCTCAAGCTCCTCACCATGGAATCTCATGATTCTAAAACCACCAAAAAAGAGCATCTTGAAAATTTCTATAATACCTTTGAAGAAATCAAAAATCAACGCTTTGATGGCATGATCATCACAGGAGCGCCGGTAGAGTTTTTACCTTATGAAGAAGTAGATTATTGGAAAGAGCTATCGGAGATCATGGAATACAACAGAAATAATGTCTTCAGTGTTCTTCACATTTGCTGGGGAGCTCAGGCGGCAATGTACTACCATTATGGAATCGATAAATATGTGCTTCCGGAAAAATTATTCGGAGTTTTTCCGCATATTGTTAAAGATACAAAGTCAGAGCTGATGCGCGGTTTTGATGAAGTGTTTTATGCCCCGCACAGCCGCCATACCCAAGTCAGAAAGGAAGACATACTGGGCATACCCGAGCTGATCATCTTGGCGGAATCGGAAATTGCAGGAGCTCATATCGTTGCAACGAAAGACAAGCGCATGATATTCGTACAGGGCCATGCCGAATACGACAGCGATACCTTACGCCTTGAGTATGAACGTGACATAAGAAAAGGGATGGATATTGAAGTTCCTTGTAACTATTTTGAAATGGATGATCCATCGAAAAAAGTGCTGGTTCGTTGGAAAGGGCATGCAAACCTCTTCTTTGCAAATTGGCTAAATTACGTTTATCAGGAAACTCCATATGATCTTAATAAACTGGACGAGTTAAGATAACAAAACTAATTTCTATCTAAGACTTTGATGAAAGGGGCTAAGGCAATTGGATTTATGTTTGCACCGAGTTGACTGCGGAGGCTGCATCTATCAGGGAGTGCCTTACAAAGAACAGCTGCAGCTGAAAGCAAAGGATGTTCTCCGCCATTTTAAAGACAATCTGGTGTCATTTGATGATTTTTTAGGCATTGAGGGCAGCCCGGAGCTTTATGCCTATCGCAATAAGATGGAATACACTTTCGGTGATGAAGTGAAAGGCGGGCCTATGACCCTGGGGCTTCATAAGCAGGGGCGATTTATGTCCATTCTTACAACAGACCAGTGTCAGCTGGTGGTTCAGGACTTTAACAGGATAATTAAAGCAACGTTAGATTTTTGTCTGGAAAAGGGGTATCCTTTCTATCACAAAAGAAGCCGTAAAGGATTGCTCCGGAATCTGATCCTTAGAAAAGGCCGGCGAACCGGAGAAATACTGGTCAATATAGTCACCAGCACCCAATTATATTTCGATGGCCCGGCATATGCTGATATGCTCAATGATTTAGAGCTTGAAGATCAGCTTGTCGGAATCCTGCATACAGAAAATGATAATCTCGCAGATGCAGTAGTGTGTGATAAGTTAAATATTCTATCCGGAAGGGATTATTACTATGAAGAACTGATGGGCCTGAAATTTCGTGTCAGTGCTTTCTCTTTCTTTCAGACCAACGTTTTGGCGGCAGAACGATTATACACAGAATCACTATCATTGATCTCTGACCTGGCCGGGAAGACGGTCTTCGATCTTTATTCCGGCACGGGTACGATCGCCCAGGCGGCAGCGCTGCAAGCAAAAAAAGTCATAGGTATAGAACTGGTGGGAGAGGCAGTGGAGGCGGCAAGGTCAAATGCAAATATGAACGGCTTGCCAAACTGTAACTTCATAGCCGGAGATGTCAAAATAATTCTAGACCAAATAGAGGAAAAACCGGATGTGATCATTATGGATCCGCCAAGGTCAGGCGTACAGCCCAAGGCTTTGGAAAAAATACTGAACTATGGGGTCAAACAAATTATTTACGTCTCATGCAACCCTAAGTCATTGGCCCAAAACCTTGCAACCGCAATGCTTTTCGGGTACCGAGTCAAAACGCTGAAAGCCTATGACAACTTCCCTTTTACAAGCCATACGGAGTGCGTGGTAATGATATCAAGGGATTGAGTGCCTGTATCTTTAATTCCCGGCAGTGTATAAAGTGAAAAGTAAGAAGATATTTGAAAGATAAGCCAAAACGCCGGGTAAGTATCCGGGTTTTTTGGCTATTGCTGTAGAATTGGCAGGGAAACCCATAAAGCTTGTTGATATGACCAGATATTTGTCTGCGGAAAAATGTTGCCTGACAGTAAGTGAGTATATAGAATTCTATTGAGGGAGTCTTATTGCTTTCTGATCTATTTGATTAATCCACTGGAGGTCGAAGGAATTGAGGGTTCTTATCGTTGATAATCAACCCCTGGTGCGGAAGGGAATATTGCAGGTCCTTTTTTCCGAAAGAGAAAATCAACAGTTTATAGAAGCATCCGGTATTGCTGAAGCATCTACTATCCATAAGAATAATCCCGTTGATATAATTTTCGTAGAGTTGGATCTGTCCGATGGCAGCGGGTTTGATCTGATAAACAACATAAAGGCAATGGGGGAAAACGGACCTAAATTCATATTGATGGCATCCTCGATCAGCATCTTTGAATTCCGAAGAGCCAAAGAATTGGATGTTGAGGGTTATATCCTGAAAGAAACAGATGCTGATGATCTTAAATATGCTTACGGCCTTATCCTTCGCGGAGAAAAGTACTATCCGCCAAAGCTGGTGGAAAAAGCACTGAATATGAATGATAAAGACGCTATGTGCCTCCTTACAGACAGGGAGATGGACGTCCTTGTTGAACTCAGTAAGGGACTGACGAACTCACAGATCGGGGATAACCTTTACATTAGCGAAGGAACGACAAAGAAGCATATCAGCAATATTTTATCCAAGCTCAACATGTCAAACAGAATGGAAGTGCTGTTGTATGCAAATAGTATATACGGTAAATAGTAAAGGGCAGGATAGTTGATTTTTTAGTAGCTCCCGGAGGTAAATATGCATAAGCTTTTCAACAAAACAGGACTTGTCTTATTATCTGTTGCTTTACTCGGGCTGCTCGGGACGAGTTATGCCGGTTATACCGGAGAGCTATCAGCCGACACAGAGCTTTCGACCGGCAGTATGGATTTTGAGTTTATCGACATGGAAGTAAATGAGGATTTTTTAATATGCATTCAAAAAGGCGAAAATGGAAACATCCAGGATATCTGCGCAGATATAGATTACGATGGAAAGCTTCTTAGCGTAACAGATATGGGGCCAATCGATATGTCCTGGTTAGAGGATGGGGACCTAAGGATCATTATCCGTTATGCCATAAAGGCTTCTAATGAACATAGTATAATGAAAGCGGCAGCGACTGGGAAAAATGAGGACGCAACAAGGTACATCGGCAGTATACCTCTTGAACGGATTTCGAGAACACCTCGGTGGTATATAGAAAACGGCCAGGATATTTGGGGATCCGGCGATGATGAAATAGACTCAGTACCTCAAATCGTTTACAGCCTCCTGCCTGAAACCTTGGGTGATTTTGAGATATACCAGGTTCTGACCGCAAAAGCAGAAGATGACGGAATGCAAGGAATCATCATACTGGTGCAAACGGAAGTTCCTGTAATTATTCCTGAAGGGCAGGTAACCTTAAGCCAATTTTATCTGCCGGAAGAATTGCTTCAAGAGATCTCAGCATCCAAAGATTTAGTGCTTTCAGTTCATGGCTGCTACGGTTTTGAGATCCCTATAAATCTTGATCAGTTCAATGCGGGAGGGTGGCCGCTATGAAGGGGAAAGTATTATTGTTAATAGCTACGACTGCATTGACTTTATTGATACTAACCACGAGTTACGGTTATTGGACGGATCATCTGAGCATAGTTGGAGAAGCCGGCTTTGAGTTCCGCTTACCTGTTATCAACGATATCACCATCGAAGACCAAAGCCATGATGAAGCTTCTGATGATATCGAGAGGTCCGGAGCGCTGTCGGATAAGACAACGGTTACGACAGAGGAAGATTCTGAGCAACAGGGTACGATCCCGGAAGGTTCGGAGGAACAAGGCGTCGATGAAAGTACAGAATTTCAATAAGTATCGAAGGGTCAGCGTCACACTGCTGTTCCTTTTTACAGGACTTGCCCTGTTGCCTGTTTTGATCGAGCTGCAGCAGGGCAGTTCTTATATCTTTAGCAGAAAAGTGATACCCGCTCTTTGGTGTGTTTTTTTAGTCATTATGTTCTTTTTTGTTCCCAGAGTCCATGCTGCCGGCAAACTGATACAAAGAGAGATAATTTATGTTGAAGCAGGCGTCTGTGCAATAATAATCATCTCTGTAAAAATACTGACGGGATCAATCCTCGGTCAGCTCGGAGGTAGCCCTTATGATTTATCTATGACCGGGATCCTTGGAAATCTGTTTTCGGTTTTGCCCGGTTTAGCAGCCAGGGAGACAATACGCAGCTATATACTCTGTACATATTGCAGCAAGCAGAATATAAAAATCTTTATATTTCTTACTATATTTATGACTGCATTCAGTTTGAACTTTTCAAAGCTGCTGTTATCACTTGATATGGAAAATATATCTGTTTTTCTTTCTACCGAAGCGGGCCCAAAACTAACCGGGAACATTATGCTATCATATCTGGCACTCTACGGCGGCCCTTTAGCAGCTATACTTTATGGGGGTATCCAGGAAATATTTCATTGGTGTTCTCCCATACTTTCTTCATTAAACTGGCTTGCAGAAGGAGCCGTCGGCATTCTTGTCCCTGTCGGTTTTATTTTATTCATCGTTGGAAAATATGAGAATAAGAAACTTCGGTTCAAAGAGGAAAAGGAGCAAAGGAGAGGTGTTATTGGGTGGTCTGTCACAGCCATATTTTCTATCGGTCTTCTTTGGTTTATAGTGGGAGTGTTTCCCATAGTTCCATCGGTTGTAGCCACAGGAAGCATGCAGCCCCTGATATATCCCGGAGATGTTATCCTGCTTCGGCAGATGCAAACAGAAGAACAGCTGAGAAGTCTTTCAGCGGGTGATGTTATACAGTTTCAAAGAGATCAGATCCGCATCACACATCGAATAACAGAAATACTGGATGATGGTATCGGCAACCTGACCTTCAGGACAAAAGGAGACAACAACTCTGCAGAGGACAGCCGCCTTGTCCTGCCAAACGAAATTAAAGGAACACTGATAACAGTAGTCCCAAAGGTTGGCTACCCGGCTCTGTTAATTAAGAAATCTCCAAACAACAGAAATAGAGATATCGAGTTTTGAACATACCTCTAAAGGAGTAGAGAAATGGTCCTAAGAGATTATACAAGTGTGGTCTGTCGTGTAATTCCGGGGCTCCGGAAGCCGGTATATAATAACTGCAGGTGAAAACCAATTATATTAAAAGGAGAAATAAGAATGAAGAAAAAAGTATTAGCATGTGTACTTGCGTGTGCGATGCTGATTCTGGGCATGGGATATGCCTACTGGACAGACAGCCTGCAAATCGACACATCGGTAACCACAGGAGAGCTTGAAGTTAAATTTGTTGATCTGGCTTTATACGGACAATATGCCGGAACAGACAACGAAAAAACATGGGCTATAATTGATGGCGTCGGATCGCCGGGTTATGTTGACAACTACTTCTTTGATCGTGGAAACGAGAATAATGCGAATGGCCTGTATAATATCATAGCAACCCCAGCTAAGTTAAACGAATATAAAAACAGAGTTGAAGGCTATACAAAAACAGAATTCAATGCGTGGCTGGACGATCCCATTAAGCTGGATGTAACTGTCGGACCTTATGGAACAAATACGGATTCCTCCAGCACTATTAAAATTGATTTGAAGAAAATGTATCCGGGCTATGCACAGGTCTTCCAATCTGATATTGTAAACATCGGAACTGTAGCTGCAAAACTAAGCGATATCAAGATTACGGGTATAGATGTTCCTAATGATTATATGAAAGATATTATCGGAGTATCTTTAAGAGTTTTGAGAGAGTATGCAGAAACCCCTGCCGGACCGACACAGGATCATGTTAATGTATTCTCAACAGCAGCTCTTCTCCCCACTGACTACTTTACTCTCGGGGGCGTTGATTTTATCCGGCTTTCCGCACTGGAGGAACTGGATTTGGGCGCAGTTATTGATGAGAACGGAGAGCTTCTTTATGTGCTGCCTGATAAAAACAGAATGGATGTGTATTTAGGTATAGCAATGGATCCGGATATGGAAGGAAATTATACTTCAGGTATTTCCAGCGATCCGAGCGATGTTTCTGATTATTGGACTGAAAACCAGACCGGGGTGAGATTCAGCCTCAACTTCCTGTGGGATCAGTTTAATGTCGGTAATCCTACCGGAGGAACACATAATCATTTGGAATAAAGAAGACTACTTTTAGTAATAGCATTCCTCGAAAGATTGGGTGCCTTAAATTCTTTAAGGCACCCTGTTATTACCGGTAATAGTACATATTTGAAGGCAGTGGAAATCGAGGTAAGATATGAAACTCAAGCTACATAAAAAAACAAAAAAATATATCCTCTCAATCATGATATTGCTCCTGTTGGTTACAGGGATCCAAATCTACAGTATTGTAAAAAGTGAAAGAACGATAACCAAAGAAAAGGTGCTATTTGAATACAGCTGCCAACCCGCCGTGGATTACAGCGTTGTTATCCACCCCAATGAATTATACTCAGGGACAATACTGGAGGAATCAACCTATTACAGCAAACTGCTGCTGGATTATATCGAGGCCAGTTTCGCTTTCGATTACCAAGGCAGTTATTCAGCACCGTTAAGGATCCAGTATCAGGTCGTTGCCAGTGTCAACGGTTACCAAGGTCAATCAGACAGTAAAACCATTTACTGGTCAAAGAGCTTTCCGCTGACAGAGGAAAAGACCATAGAAACAGAAGGGGACAGTTTCAGCACAGAAGAACAAATAACCTTTAACCTGTCGGATTACGACTCTTTTGCTGTGAGAGCTAAGCAGATTTCCGGCATGAAAGTCTCGAATGAGGTAGTGGCAGAATTGACCGGAAAGATCATAGCCCAAGCTGCAGGCAAAGAAGTCGAAATCCCTTTTTCTTCAAAGCTGCGGGCTCCGCTTTTGGAAGATGTATTTAAGATAGACAAAAGTATCACCGAACCTATTAAAGGCACCGTGACGGAAACAGAGGAAGTGGCCGTGCCAATTGATCGGGCCAAACTATCCCTGCTTGCAGTTCTGATGCTGTTATTGATTGTCGCAATCCCGGTATTGTTATTCATAATAAAAGAACCCGATGAGCTTACTCTTTTACGAAAAAAAAATAATGGCCTGCTCAAAAACTACGGCAGTCGCATGGTTGCCATGAAAGAAATCCCCAGCTTCGAATCCTGCAGATTATACCAGGTCTACAGCATAAAGGATATGATAAAAATCGCTGATGAAGTGCAAAGGCCTATCATTTATATACCTGATGAGAGCACCCTTGTACGTAATAATGAACTGTTGATAATCAATGAAAATAGCCTTTACCGCTGGTATTCCGCATAACAATCAAGGCTTAGGAAGGGCTATTTTCCCTTCTATGGCGCTGGCGGCGGCAACTGCAGGAGAACCAAGATAAATATCAACAGAGGCAGGACCCATGCGCCCGAGAAAGTTTCTGTTGTTGGTTGCTACTATTCTTTCTCCTTCGCTCAGAATGCCGCCTGCCCTGCCGCAGCAGAGTCCGCAGCCAGGGTGTGTTATAATTGCGCCGGCACTGATCAGAGTGTTGAGAATGCCGCTTCTTGCTGCCTGTTTATAAATCTCTCTGCTTGCCGGCGTTACTATCAGCCTGACATG
>Ga0255345_1001199_pt1 | contig 38977 bp, 49 predicted proteins | sample wastewater_treat_6_FD_192415 | JGI IMG/M metagenome (GOLD analysis project Ga0255345, IMG submission 192415) | Wastewater microbial communities from Lulu Island WWTP, Vancouver, Canada - plant20 | ecosystem: Engineered > WWTP > Wastewater > Unclassified | place: Canada: Vancouver, British...
CGGATTGTCCGGTACAGGCTCCTCATTTTCCGCGTATAGGATGCCATCAGCGAATCCCAGCTCGACAGCCTTGTGCGCGTTCATCCACGTTTCAGCATCCATCAGCCGGGCCAGCTTGAGACGGGGTAGGCCGGTTTTGAGCTCGTAGGCGTTGATGATGGATTCTTTGACCTCATCAAGCAGTTCCTTGGCCCGCACCATCTCCACGGAATCACCGATGGCGATGGTAGCTGGGTTGTGGATCATCATCATGGACACCGGCGACATATGAACCTCGCCGCCTGCCATGGCGATAACCGAAGCGGCGCTGGCGGCAATCCCATCGATCTTGACGGTGACCTGCCCTTTGTACTCCATGAGCATGTTGTAGATTTGGGCGGCGGCGAACACATCGCCACCCGGCGAGTTGATCCAAACGGTGATGTCACCGGAGCCGGACAGAAGCTCGTCTTTGAACATCTGGGGAGTGACTTCGTCGCCCCACCATGTCTCCTCGGCAATCGGGCCGTTCAGATAGAGAGTGCGCTCATTGTCGGGGTTGCGCACCCAGTTCCAAAATTTCCTCATAGGGCTTCCTCCGTTCATTTTTTCTTGGTGGCAAACGCCCCGGCGTCGGCCAGCTTCGTCATATTGCCGTTGACGAGATACAGGTCGCCTCCTTCCTCTGCCGGAATCCGATTCATATTCTCCATCTCGCGGATGTCGTTTGCGGACATCCAGCCATTCTGCCGGGCGAGCGCGTAGCCGCTCATGCGCTTGGCATAATCGCCACGCAAAAGGCCGTCCACATTGAACTTCACAAAAAGTGAGTTCTTCTCGGATGGCAAGATTAGAGACTTTTGAAGGGCCTGTTCCCATCTGATAACCCACGGGTCCAGCGTGTATTTAACAAATTCCAAGCTCTGCTGTTCGATGTTGGAAAAGCTGGAACGCTCGAGGTCGCCCACCATGTGGGGCGGCACGCGGAAAATGCGTGCAATTTCGTTTATCTGAAATTTGCGGGTTTCCAAGAACTGCGCCTGCTCCGGGGGGATGCCGATGCTTTTATACGACATGCCCTCCTCGAGCACGGCCACTTTATGGGCCTTTCCGCCCCCTTGATAGGCGCTGTTCCACGAATCCTTGACCTTCTGCGGGTCCTTGATCACGCCGGGGTGCTCCAGCACCCCGCCGGGGTTGGCACCATTGGCGAAGAAGGTCGCGCCGTACTCCTCGGTGGCCAGCGCCATGCCGATGGCGTTCTTTGCCATGGCAATCGGGCTATAGCCTACAAGCCCGTCATAACCAAGGCCGGGGATGTGCAGCACATCGTCCGGCCCGAGGGTGAGTGTGGTGTCATTTTTATATTGTGGATCGCCGGTGTTCAGCCGGTAGGTATACACCAGTGCCCCCGATGGAGCCCGGTCGACCTCCATGCGGTTGGGCAGCAGTGGATACATCGCCAGCACGCGGCCCCGGCCATCGCGTATGATCTGCGCGTAGGCGTTGCCCCAGATCAGAAGGTGGCTCATCAGGGTTTCCCGGAACACGAACGAAGTCATCTCCGGGTTGGGGTTATCGTGCAAGACGGGGTAGAGGTAATGTTGTGTCTGCATTTCCTTACCGCCGTTGTCGACGTATTTATAGACATGCAGCGGTAGCGAGGCGAGGGTCTCGGACAAGACGCGCACGCAGGCGTACACCGCTGAGGTCTGCATGGCTGTTCGCTCATTGACCGGTTTACCTGAGTTACTGCTGCCAAAGAAAAAGGCGCTGGACGAGCCGCGCCAATTCTCCGGTTTATCCCGCGACCGAAACAGCCGGGAAAAAATACTCATAATATCAAAAGCCCCCTTTCGCTATAGACGCTGCCGCCATCGCCGCCACCAAGATTCCGGATCGCCCGATCCAAGGCCATGATGGTCGCCACAGCCCCGTCTATTTTTTCAGTGGACTTCTCCTTGTCGGGCTTGATATTGCCCGCAGGGTCCGTCCGCACGAAGATGTTGTCCACCATCCAGCGCAACACCGGATGACCGCCGTGGGCGAGCTTTTCCTCCAAGGTCAGGCGCATGAACTCCTTGGTCGGCGGGCTCATATCTTTAAAACCCTGACCAAAAGGCACGACAGTAAAGCCCAAACCCTCAAGGTTTTGGACCATCTGTACCGCACCCCAGCGGTCAAACGCGATCTCGCGGATGTGGTATTTGGCACCGAGCTCGTCGATGAATTCCTCAATAAAACCGTAATGGACTACAGTGCCTTCGGTGGTATATATATAGCCCTGCTTCGCCCAAGTATCGTAAGGCACATGGTCACGCCGGACGCGCAGGCTGATGTTATCCTCCGGTATCCAAAAGAAGGGTAGAATTTGAAATTTATCATCCTCATCCAGCGGCGGGAACACCAACACGAATGCCGTGATGTCGGTGGTGCTAGAAAGGTCAAGCCCTCCGTAGCAGGTGCGTCCGCGTAAACTCTCCGGGTCCACCGGGAAGGCGCAGGCATCCCATTTGGCCATCGGCATCCACCGGACGCTCTGTTTGACCCACTGGTTGAGGCGGAGCTGCCGGAATAGGTTTTCTTCAGCCGGATTTTGTTTGGCATTTTCGCAGGCTGCCCGGAGCTTTTCGATATCCACCGTGATGCCCAGCGAGGGATTGGTCTGCTTCCACACCTTTTCGCTGGTCCAGTCTGCATCCTCCGGTGCGCCGTAAATCACCGGATAGAAGGTGGGGTCCACCTTGCGCCCCTCGATGATGTCCTGCGCTTTGGAGTGTACCTCCCAGCAGATGGAGTGCCGGTCGGTGCCAGCGGTGGTAATCAAAAAGAACAGTGGCTGTTTGCGGGCGTCGCCCGAACCGTGCATCATTACATCGTAGAGCTGGCGGCTCGGCTGCGCGTGCAATTCATCGAACACCACGCCATGGACATTCAGGCCGTGTTTGGTGTAGGCTTCTGCGCTGAGAACCTGATAAAATGACCCCAACGGCTTGTAAATCAGGCGTTTTTGCGATAACATCGGCCTTATACGTTGTTTGAGTGCCGGGCATTGCTCGACCATTTCAACCGCCACATCAAACACGATGCTGGCCTGCTGCCGGTCCGATGCGCAGCCATACACCTCACCGCCATGCTCATAGTCCCCGCACGTCAGCAGCAGCGCCACGGCAGCGGCAAGCTCCGATTTACCCATCTTTTTCGGAATCTCGATGTAGGCGGTGTTGAACTGGCGGTAGCCGCTGGGCTTCATCACGCCAAACACATCTCGAATGATCTGCTCCTGCCAGTCAATCAGCTCAAAAGGGCTGCCGTACCACTCGCCCTTGGTGTGGTTGAGGCAATTGATAAAGGTGACGGCATTGTCTGCCGCCACCTTGTTGTATTCAGAACCGTCCGCCATATAGATGGTGGGTTTGTATTTTTTGAGCTTGCGCAGTACCGCCACCTCCTTTGTGCGGAAAACACATATATAATGAAGAAAGGCCCCGCCAAGTTTGCCTTTGGCGGGGCCTTTCAGTGTCTATCTATATTCTTATGGGCGGGGGTAGCTTCCAGAGCCGCTGCATGAGCGCCCGTGTTGCCGCTTCCTCGCGGGGACTGGCCGGGTCGCTTATCCATTCGCCATTCTCATATTTGACGCAACACGGCGCGCCTGTGGGCGAGGTGTCGGCGTTCTCCGTCCAAAGGTGAAGCCGGATGACCCGCCATGCGATTTTTGCAAATGCCGCTGGCACATACTGCACGGTGGCCTCGAAGTTGAACTCTTCAACCGAGCCGGTGATTTTGCCGTCTGGTCCCGGAGCCCCGTGGAGCATGGTGTACATTTTGTGATTCAAACCTTAATCCTCCTCGTCCTCTTCCTTGGAGGGAACGTACATCTTGATCGGGTTGCCGTTGCGATCCCAAGAGTCGAAGTAACACCCCTGTTGCGTGCTGCCAGTTACCTTTTTCTCGTTGTTTTTCATGGTGAAGCCTCCTATGTAGACGTTTTGTGTGCCTTTCGGCATGTACATTAATCACTCTAAACGCCTCAAAAAGCAAGTTAATTCGAAAAAGTAAATCTACCAAAAAAGTAGTCCCGATGTTATGTACATTACTGCAAACGGACAGAGGCAAAGGGCCTGCAGGCAGGCCCCTTGCTTCTATCCGCTTTTGGCTTATTTCCGACGCTCAAGCATCTCGCAAACCGTGATGGGGTCGAGCCGCTTGTACCAAATCCCGGTCAGGCAATCCTGCACCTGTGCCCAGCCGGTGTGGCCGATGGTGATTTTCACATTTGTGGGGTATCCCTTGATCGTAAGGCAGGTGCGGAAGGGCTGGCCCTCGGCAACCTCCTCCCAAAATTCGGCAGTGGGCAGGCTCTCGAGGTATTCGAGTAGCGCCGCCAGCATTTTCTTATAAGCAGCTTTTTGGGGGCGGATATCCCAACCCCGGTCGTAGTTGACCGTGCAGGCATTAAAGAAGTTGCGGCAGGCCGTGCGGATGTTCTCGTCCCAGATCGAGAGTTTGCTGACTCGGCCTTCGTCGATCCCATAATGGGAGCCCTCATTATACACCCTGGCTTGAAATCGCATCCCGTTAATGGTGCCGTCAATCCAGCCTTCTTTCGCCTGCTTTGCCGCTATCGTGTATCCGCTTACCTTCTTCATGGTGTGCCCCTCCGTCTTTCTTGTTGGTGTGCCTTTTGGCATGTACATTAATCACTCTAAACGCTTAGAATAGCAAGTCATTTTTGCCAAGTAATCTACACAAAGAATGTGGCAAGTGATTGTGTACAATTTGGGCGCGGCACCAAGAAAGGGACCTCCCGGCAGGAGGTCCCAGCGGGGTGTTTAAAATACTGTGAGGCCAGTAATGCGAATGTGGCTGTACTCCTCGTCCTGCGGCTCGGCGGGCTCGGCGGCGATATGCATTTGCCTGCCGTCGCGGGTCTGTGCCTGAAATTCAAACCCGCCAATGTGCTGTAAGGTGCCGGGCACATGGTCGATCAGCATCTCCGGAAGAGCCTTACCATCGTTGGGAATCACCATGCCGATAACGCTTTGGTCAAACAGCATGGTGTAGGAGAGCTCCCGCGCATTGATGGCATCTATCAACTCGGCGGCGCGCTTGATTTCCGCGGCGGCGTGCCGGAGCTCCGTGGTGTCGCTGTTGGGGTTCATCTGGCAAACCGAGCCGTGAGCCCGGATCGTATAGGTCAGCGTGTTGCTTTCCCGGTCGAAATTTGTGCGTTCCTGTATCATGATGTTCATGTAGGAATCACAGCCTCGTTCCACCTGCGGGAGCCATCCGAAATCATCAAAGCAGGTAGCTTTGAAATGATGCCGCCAAATCAAATCTTCGATGGCCGAGGCAATCTCATTCTGCATTTTCTTATACTGCGTCATTTTTTTGCACCTCCATTTACAATGATGTGCCTTGTGGCATGTACTTTTTCACTCTAACGCCCATGAATTGCAAAGTCAATTCTGATGCATAACCAACACAAGCATTTAACCTTGAATTGATGTAGATTGCAGCAATATCCACAAGGAAAGGACCCTCCGCCCAGGGGTCCCTGAAAGTGAGGCCCCTGTCCGCGCCCGTGCCGGGCTATTTGCTTTTGCGGGCTCCGGCTTCGAATCCGGCGTTGTAGGCCGCCTCCAGCGCCGCTTTGAGGCCCCAGACGGAAACGTCGTGGAAGTCCAGGCTGTCGCTCTTGCGGGTTTCGAGGGTTTCCACAAAACAGTGCTCTTTGGCGATATCGGTGAGGAACTGGTCGAGGGTCTTGGCAGGCCTTTTCTTGGCGGGGGCCTTCTGGCCGGAGCGCTTGCTGTATTCCTCGTTCAGAATGCGGTAAAACTCGTCCGCCGTGATTTCACCGCCCGGTGTCACAAACCGCTTTTCCAAATATTCGGCGGTGCCATATTTGGTGAAGCCGCTCATCATCAGTTCTTGAACGTCACCCCGTAAGGTGTGAATCCGTAATTCCTTGTTGGTGATTTCCACTTTGTCTGCCTCCTTGATATTTGGTGTGCCTTTCGGCATGTACATTCATCACTCTGAACGCACAGAATAGCAAGTCAATTCTTCGCAAAAGAACCACCAAATGTGAAGGCGAGAGTTTGTGTATAGTACACACGCAAAAAGAGCCTCCTGTGAGAGGCTCTTCGCGCAGTGGTGTCAACAAAAGTGGACGCGAATATCGGCACCACCGGCCAGCAGCGTTTCCACCAGCGTGCCAAACGCAGACTCGGCGGTATGGTGCTCACCATGCTCGTCGCGCCAGCCCTCGGCATAGTGGGTGAAAATCCGGTGGAACTTGTCGCCGCCGACGAGGATGGTCATGTACGCCTGTACTCCTGTGGGAGCAGTCTGCGCTGTTTGGAGGATTTCCTCTTTGTGCGCTGCCGAGTAGCTGACGCGGTCAAAACGGGCCAGGGTGCCTTGGATAGCGTTTTCCAACATAACAATTTCTCCTTTCCGGTTGGTGTGTACACATTCATCACTCTAAACCGCCTTAAAAGCAAGTCATTTCTGCGAAAAACAAACACAACTTTGAGGGGGCCGCTTTGTGTACGACGCCGGGCTGGAGCATCAGCCCCGGTCGCCGGAAAAGATGAACCTGCTGTATCGGCAGGGGTCCTCCTCCAAGAACACCACCAGCTCGTAGTACCCGAGGGCATTGGCCTCGACTTGCACGCCCCGGATATCGAACATGTTGTACTTCCCGCTATCGCGGATGGCGAGAATTTGTTGGACGAGTACATCGCTCATGGGGCCGCTCATTGATCAGCCTCGCTTTTCCTTTGTCCGCGTCGCCTGCGAACTGAGGCGGTCAGCGCGTTGGAAAGCACCTGTTCGTCGAAACCCGCCGATGCGTATCCTTCCAAGATGGTATCCAAATATCCTTGGCTGGGGCTGCCCAGCTCATAGCCCTCGTTCATGATATAGACCATGACCTCGACGATTTTGCCGTCGAACTCCACACCCACCATTTCCTTGCGATACAGCCGAGGCCAACCCTCGTAGCGGTCGAGTGCGTCCTCGCAGCGCGGGGTGATCTCCCACAGCAGAACCGGAACCGTGCCGCCGCGTCGGGACTCGACCGTGGCGACCGCGCCACCGATACCGCCCCGGAACAGGAGCTCGTAATCGTGGAGGATGCCGTTGCCAATCGGTGTGGCGTATGGGCATCGGTAGGACATTTGCTCAATATTGAGGTTGCTGCCGTAAGCGATATAGATCTTGTTTTCTCTGCCTTTCATGGTCGTTGCCTCCTTGTAATCTTCGCGGGTCGCGGGCAGGGTTGGCCCTGTGCCGCGCCCTCATAAATCGTATATACAAACCCCCGAGGTTGGGCAGGTAGGGCCGCTGGGGGCGCGTGTGGCCCCCTCTGGCGGCCTCGGGCGGTCAGACCGCCCGGTATCTCCAAGCCGCCGACCCCGAGAGGTGCTTGCAAAGGTGTTCGCGGCAGTTTTTGAACTCGTCGCCAATAAACCCAATCCTGTTGAGGTAGGTGCGCATGGCGAATTTCTCGTTCTCGACCTGCGGCTTGCGGCTGCTGGCGCTGCGCTGGGTGAGCGCCTGATGGTTGAGGGCCAAGGCGAGGACGATGTAGCTGCGTATCTTGCCCGCGTGCAGCTCGCTGTTGAAGCCCCTTAGCTCCACCGTGTGGTGCCGGGTGAAAAAGCTGTGCAGGTTGAGGAAATGGTAGCGGCTGTTGTGGTAGTGGGTGTTGCGGCTATCGCTGTATCCTGCGTACCAAATATCCGCTATCTGCCGCAAGGCGTTGGGTTTCGCCTCGTTCATCCGGCGCACCATGTATTCGTCCATCTTTTTGCAGTAGCTCATTCGGCCCGGTTCAATCTGCAGGGCTTTGTAGAAAAGGTCGTTCTTGCTGGCGATGATGTTCACAAAGTTGCGGATGCTCTTGGCGGTATGGGGTGCGCCGTCGAGGTGGATGTGGATGCCACAGCGGGCGTTGGTGAAGGCTCCCGCCTTGCGCAGCCTGCGAACAAGCTCCTGCAGGGTTTCGATGTCCTCGCGGTATGTGAGGATGGGGCTGACCAGCTCGACGCTGTATTCGCCGCCCGCCGAAATCCGCCGCCCGTTCTGCTTGCGCTCGCAGGTAATGCTGCCGTCGCTCATGAACTTCCACTTGCGACCGTCCGGGGCTGCAACCGTCTGGGTGTTGTAGTAATCGTAACCGCTGTCGAGGCTCCCGCCAAGGTACTCGGCTGCGACCTCCGCCGCCTGCCTTCGGGTGATGCCCGTGAACTCGATTTCAATCCCAAATTTCTGTGTAAGCATGCTTTTTGCTCCTTTCAAAGTGTGCGTTTGCTTTTCGCATGTACATTCATCACTCTGAAAGGGCTAAATAGCAAGTCAATTTGAAGGCGTATACTACACAATCATTTGCACAGGAAATTGTGTAGTATACAGTGCTTTACAAGCGCTTAATCCTATCTGCATCGTAGGCCACGCCAAGGCCCGAGCCGCTATCCCAGCGCACAAAAATCGTACCGGTATCATCGACGCTCGTTACCGTTCCCTGATCGCCGGGCTTTAGTTTGGTATATGGGTCCGCCATGGAAACCAGCTCCACACGGCAACCGGGCGGGAACTCGGCGCGAAGCCGCTCGACAACCTCTCTGGGCGGGAATTTGTTATCCATGGTTGCCCTCCATCAATTCATTGACCCCGTGGATAAGCTCCGCATCGGCAAGCGCCTCTGCCAAAGCAGCATCGTCGTCAGCGGTGTGGGCTGCAAGTGCAGCGTTGGCTGCATTCCATGTGGTCTCGTCAGCGAGGGGCTCACCGGACGCCGCAGGTATTTCTGCTGTTCGGGGGCGTTCACCGTTTCTAAAAGAACTATTACCGGAAAGCGAGGCCAGCAGCGTTTTACGCGCCAAGCTGTACTCCTTGCCAATCATGCCAATGCGTAGAAGGAAGCAGCGGAAAGCATATTTTTCGTTCTCCACCGGCTTATCCTTAGAGGTGACACGCTTTTGCTGGAAAGATTGCTCGTAAATGCAGTGAGCAAACTGGATGGCCGCTGTGATATAGGAGTGGTCAAGTGAGGCACTAAAGAATGGGAATGTGTACCCTTTATCAACCGCAGTAACCGCCAGTCCCCGGTCGGTGCCGAACGCGGAGTAAATCAGCGTTTCTTTACTTTGGAGCAGGGCCTGCATGATGGACGCTCTGATCTCATCGGAGGGGTCGTCGGATATAATCGTCAGGGTGAGTGGCCCCTCGGGTACAGCGCCTACATCGCGGAGGAGCTCCGGCAGGTGGGCGATGTTCTCTAGCTCATCGTCAATCTCAAAGACTGGCGAGGAAACCATATTGCTCTTATCCACCGACCAACCTGCCGCCGTATATGCGAAGGTTGGCGCACCAGCGTATTGCACACTTTGTCCGGCCTTTTCCCCGAAGGGAATCAAGAGCGCTTTGCGTTCCCCGGTACCGATGATTTTCTGAGTAAATTGGGCTTTCATAAGTTCAAACCGCCTTTCTGTTCTTTTGGTACGCACATGTTCGCTCTGTTTGGCTGTAAAAGCAAGTCAATTCTAAAGGAATCATCAACAAAGATGTGCGCGCCATTTTGTGTACTAACAGCAAACGGGAGTCCCTTATAAGGGACTCCCGCAAAGCTGTCTGGGCGGTTTTCAGTGATTCGTATCACTCGGGGGAGTAATAAGCAGCCCATTTGGGCCACTCTTCACACTCAGTCATTACCAGTATGCCGTCCGACCGGCCATCTTCCTGTACCAAGAGACAGTGCCAAACCCCGTCCTTGTCCACGAAGCACTGATGCATATGGTCCTCGATATACTGTCGCCACTGTGTGAGGTCCTCTGAAAAGTTTTCATAGTCTATTTGCTCCAAGACGACCGTTGCCTCGATTATGTAAGGGCGGCGCTGGTCTACCGGGTGCAAGCGGCGCAAGTCCCGGACGGTAAACGGGAGGTTGACGAAAAAGGCTGTCGGGAGTTTCATTCTCTACACCCCCTATCGAACAGGAGGCTGACCGCGTCATGTAGGCCTGAGACATAGAAAAAACGCCCGCTCTCGCCGTCTGACGAGGAATAGGCGTTTTCTACCGCACGGAGCAGTTCGGCCTGTTCATCGGAGAGTGTCGCACGGAGCACTTCCACACAGGCTCGCAACTCCATAAACGCCTGATTGACTGCCGGGGGTTCATTTTTACGGTGATGGTTGATGCGCTGATCGATGAACTCCTGCTTTGCTTGGAACAGATTGTCATTCATATGGGATACCTACCTTTCTTCCGTGGTAGGTACCATAGATTACTCAACTGGGCCGGAATAGCAACACACTCTCCATGGTGCGTCCGCAACTGTTTACTCCTGCGGTGCGGCCTTATTGCTTAAAAACACCTTGACCGGCACACCGCGCTCCTTGCAACGGTCAATGACATATTTAGTGCCACGGCTTTCACCATCCCAAAAGGCCAGAACCAGATCGCTATATTCAATGATCTGGTCGTTTCGGCACAGGGGCGCTACTCTGCCATGTGCTTTGTAGTCCGGTAGGAACTCTGTGAATTTGTAGTCGTTTGCTTCCGCGAACTCGCGGGCGCTGGTGTCGATGCCTTTCGCACCCCCGGATACGATCTCCGTGGTTTCAGGGGGGATGAACGCTTCCAAGATGTCGATGGTCAGTGCTCTCGAGCCAATTACTGCAACTCTCATAAAATCGCTCCCTTGAATTGTTTGGATATACCGTATATCTACCCACCCCATGATAGCACAAAAATTCAGTAGAATAAATACACTGCATATCATAGAAGGGGGTGATTTTATGGCAGTCAAAAGCGTATCCATCCGCATCGAAGAAAAGATGCTGAATAAAATTAATTTTGTTGCCGACTACGAAGGCAGATCGGTCAACAGCCATATTCTCGTGCTGATTCGTGACAACATCGAGCAATATGAAGCGAAGTACGGCGAAATCGATGGCACGGTGAACCCGGATAAAAATGTGAAGCCACCACGCAAGAAGTAGTTTACGTGTTCGCCGCCCACACGATTCCCGCCATCACAAAGCATACGCATGGAAGCGCCACGCCGTTTCCCCACATCTTATATTCTGCCGAATCTGTATGGGGATCATTCAGCCACTTTACAACCTGTTTGCGGCTCTTTGGCTTTGAGGAAGTTCCCATGGCCTTCCGATGTGTTTCAAATACATCCTGCCACCATGCGGTATCTTCCTCGGAGGGGTCAGGCGTACCAAGGCCAGCACACCAGTCACTTGGAAATCCCTGCAGCAAGGCACATTCAGCGGGGGTTAACCGACGCACACGATATGGCATGGTGATAAACATATCCTGATAAGCGTCCTGACCGCTATAACTGCCGGGATGGGAATTGGCCATGAGCGGGCCTGTGGTGCTTTGGTATGTTTCAAATATCGGGTTAATGTAGTTCAGGCTTTGCCCGCCATTATTTTTTGCTTGTAAAGTTGCGCTGATACCAGAAGCATAGTGGTTACGGCAGTCATATGCCATAATCAGACTTTCGTTGGCATCCGGACTGGGATGCTTTTTGTTTTCGCCATTTCTCTGTGCGGCGCATCCTTCTACCACGGCGATACCCCCTTGGTTACAGGAAGGGTTCCCACCGGAGCGATCAAGCGTCCGGCTGGTATCCGCTTCATAAATCCCGCTATACGGATTATCCGACAGCATCGCATTACTTTGGTCGGAGGATATCCCGTATGCGCGCACGCAAAGCTCATTACAGCGGCCTTCACCGGTATCAAAAGTATTCAAGGTGTTGGCCGTTTCCGTCTGCTCCCATTTTTGTCCTTCATCCTTGTCGTGGGGACGTGTACCTTTTGTGAAAGGAACAAAAACAGTCTGATCATTGTTGCATGACAATGTTGCCGATTGATTCTCCTGTATCAGCGCGCCTTTGCCGCCACCCTCGCAGCCCGCACGCATCTTTAGGGTTTTGGGAGTCGGCTCGAATACACATTGTGCGCCTTTATAATCAGTAGCGATTAGTGCGGAGGCCACATCATCACGGATGGATTGGCTCAACGCTCGCTCATCCATGATGAGTGGAACATTTCCGCCACCTGTTCCCATACGTCCGGTAAGCGTCTGAATCGTGCCGCTCTCATCCAGTTTTATCCGGCTGTCAGCGGGATGGTTTTCCAGTGCGGTCACAGGGTGTTCAGGCGTTAGGATGCAAGGGATCGAATTACCGCCCGCTTCGCTTTTTATGGTTGGGGATAGGTTTTCGCGGTATCCAATGCTGCCCGCCTTAGTACCTTGCCCACCTATAAACCCAGCAACCTTGTTTGTTTCGGTGTCCGTTTCATTCTTTATGGCTACCGCCAGTTGGTTGTCGCCCATATCAGCCCTCAGCGCACCAGCCACGTTTTCCCAGGCATGACCGCCAAGGCGGGATGCCGCGCCTGGCTCAAAGACCAATGGCTGATGGCCGTGCTCCTGCGCACGCAGTGTTCCCGTTACATCTTCACTGACCGACATATTGGAACCACCCTGGTCGTTTAGAATTGTGCGGCTTGGGTCTCCAACGCCTGCCTCAGCATCTCCGGCAGTTCTTTGCCTCGTTTGATCGACCTGCGGAGTATACCCTGACATGCCTTCGAACTTAAATAGTATGTCTCCGGCACGTTCGCTTGCAAAATCTGCGACAAGGTAGCAACGACGGCGACGTTGGGCGACTCCCCAATATTGAGCGTCGAGTGTTCGCCAAGCAATGGAAAAACCGTCTGCCACGACTTCTCCTGCTGGCAGCCATTTTCCCTTCTCAGGCATAGAAACAATAGCGGTTTCTTGCTTAACTTGTAGGATTTCGGTGAGAACTTGCTGAAAGTCTCGACCTCCTGCCGAGCTGTACGCACCCGGCACATTTTCCCACACGATAAATCGTGGATATTTTCCATCGGTAGCTGCCCTCATTTCTTTGATAACCCGGATGGCCTGATAAAACAGCGAAGATTGCCTGCCATCCAGCCCTTCACGTCTCCCCGCGACCGACAGATTGGTGCAGGGCGAGCCAAACGTGATGATATCGACCGGCTCAATTTTGGTGCCGTCGATAAAGTTAATATCGCCGTAGTGCTTCAAAAAAGGCAACCGCTTTGTGGTGACACGGATAGGAAACGGCTCGATTTCGCTGGCCCAGAGAGGGGTGATGCCATTGAGCAGACCCCCTAATGGAAAGCCACCGGAGCCATCAAAAAGAGAGCCCATCGTCAGGTTAGTCATGGCCGATCACCTCCACATAGGGTGCTTTGCGGCCATCGCGCAGCAGAAAAACATTGCTGTCACCGCCAACCTGCTCGATATACCGCCGAATAATTACATCGCAGTATTTGGGATCAAGCTCCATCATGCAGCAGGAGCGGTCGGTCTGCTCTGCGGCGATCAGCGTAGTGCCGGAACCTCCGAACAGGTCGAACACCATATCGGATGCTTTGGAACTGTTCATCAGAGCCTTGGCAACCAGCGCCACCGGCTTCATGGTGGGGTGTTCCAAAGAGATCTTGGGCCGGGGGATTTGCCAGAGGTCGGACTGCTTCCGGTCTTTGAGCGGGTACAGTCTTTTGGCTTTGGCATCACCCTCCAGCCAGCCGTACCAAATGGGCTCATACTGTGTGTGGTAATCCTTGCGCGAGAGGACGAGGGAGTCTTTGGCCCAAATAATAGTGGAGGACCAGTGGAACCCAGCGTTGCGCATGGCGATCATGATGTTGCCCCACTCCTGCGCGCTCATCACCACATAAGTCATGCAACCCGGCTCTGATATATCCCGCATGGCTTCAAAAGCGGCAAAAAGAAAAGCACCGAATTGCTCGGTGCTCATTCTGTCGTTGAGGATTTGGCGAGCCTTCCAACTCGGGTGTTTGGCATCCGCACCATAGTCCACGTTCCATGGGGGGTCGGTGAAGATACAGCGTGCCCGTGCGCCATCCGCCAGTCTCTGCACGTCGACCTTGGAGGTGCTGTCACCGCACATCAGACGATGGCGGCCCAGTAGCCATACATCACCGCGCTGGGAGATCGGGGTCTCAATCTCCGCGACCGCTTTATCTACGTTGAAATCATCCTCTTTGACTTTGCCCGAGGGCCTATCGCTGAACAGCTCGTTCATCTCAGCAGCATCAAAACCTGTGAGGGAGGCGTCGAAGCCACTGTCGGAAAGATCGCGCAGCAAGTCGGTTAACAGCGGGATATCGAACTCGCCGCTGATTTTATTCAGGGCCACGTTCAGGGCCTTTTCCCGTTGCTCATCGATATCCAGCACCACGCAGTCGATCTCGGTGTATCCCAAAGCGGTCAAAACCTTGAACCGCTGGTGGCCACCGATGATATTGCCGGTGCGCTCATTCCAGATGACGGGTTCCACATAGCCGAATTCCTCTATGGAGCGGCGCAGCTTCTCATATTCTGCATCACCCGGTTTGAGATCTTTCCGGGGATTGTAGGCTGCCGCCCTGAGCTTCTCAGCGGGAATGGTTTGTATATTCATCTTCATGTCTGACTCTCCATTCTGACCGCCTGCTCGCCGGTGAAATCCTCCCACCGCTTTACCACGAGGTCGCAGTGGATGGGGTCGCTTTCCATGGCGTAGCACTGGCGCTCGGTTTGCTCGGCGGCGATGATGGTCGTACCGGCTCCGGCGAAAGGGTCCACGACAATGCCGTTCCGGTCGCTGTGCATTTTGATGCAGCGCCACGGCAGTTCCACCGGCACCATGGTCGGATAACTCTTTGCGGCTCGCACCGGTGCGATCTCCCAGACACCGGCATAGCCCCAGCGTTTGCGCTCCTCCTTGGTGAGCCGCCGCACAAAGCGGTAGCTGTGGCCCGCAAAGGCCGATAGCCAGACATACTCTTGGTCGTTGTACTCGGGCTGCGCCTCCTCTGGCCCAGCAAACGCCGACACATACTCGAAGTTAGGGAGAGGCTTGTTGGAAGAGAGGTGCTGACCGCCCGTGCCGGGCAGCGGACCCTGTAACTTCCACACGCGAATCCAAATGGGACGGAACCCCGCATCCGCGAACATCTGCAGGGAGTACAATCCTGTGGGCTCCACGAATTGCGAGCCGGTAGCGTATAAGTCGTTCAGCACCCAGCAGGCGGTGTCCACATTCTGGGTAAGATTGTGAATCGCATCATGCATCCGCTGCGTCCACGGCTGCAGGCCGTCTTTGCGATACTCCTTTTCCATATCGGCGGGCGGCGAACTAATCGCCAACTGACCGCGCGCGCCTTCCAACAACCGGGAGAAGTTGTCGGGCTGGGTGGGATCACCGCAAAGCAGCCGGTGGTTGCCGAGAAGCCAGATATCGCCGGGCTGGGTCACAGCGCCGCGCTGCTCCACGATTTCTTTTTCCTTGTTGATGTCGAACTCGTCCTGTACGGCCTCCTTAGCGTAAAAGCGGTTGAGCAGTGCATCGACCTCCTCGGCATCAAAGCCGGTGAGAGCAATATCGAAGGCATCCGCATCGAGGTCGGCCATCAACTCGGCCAGCTTCGTTTCGTCCCACGTACCTTGTATTTTGTTGAGAGCGAGATTGAGGGCCTTTTCTTTCTGGAGATCAATCTCCACCACGACACAATCCATCTCGGTATACCCGAGATCGAGCAGAACCTTGAGCCTCTGATGACCACCGACGACATTGCCGGTGGTCTTATTCCATATGACCGGCTCGACATACCCAAACTCCTCCAGCGACCGCTTGAGCTTGTCGTACTCCTTGTCATCGGGCTTGAGGTTTTTTCGCGGATTATATGCGGCGGGGTTAAGCTGGCCCGCGTTGATTTTTTGAATTTGCATAGTATAGCCTTCTTTCCATCATCCGGGCATAGCCTTTCTTGGCTCCCGTCAGATTGCCTGAAATAGCCTGACCCCGCAGCGTTCGGTACTGCTGCGGGGTCAGGCTTGGTGTCATTTTAAGGAGCCGAAGGAACTCTGTGAGTGGTCTGTTCATCTTCACGCCTCCCGGTCAAAGCATAAAATTTTCAAAGGGAACCCCGATATACTCCAACACTTGCCGGAGCCCGAGACCGCCCGCCCCCCAATCGCGCATGCAATACCGCCACAGCTTGGGATGGGTTTTCTGCAGGCGCTGGAACCGATTGGGGCAGTCTTCGAGGTGAACCCCAAACATGCAAAAAATACAACCCGTCCTCGCATAGCCCATATCATAAGGGGCTGCATACGACAGGTTGTTCTCGTGGATATACGCCCAGATATCATCGTCCCGCCAGAAGGAAACAGGCATGGATACCGGTTTTTTGTTGTCAAAGGCGTTGCACCCTGTTTCAAGCCATTTCTGAGTACGCAGCATGCTCTCGGCAGCCATGGTGCCGACGAACGGAGCCCGTCCGCTCTCCTTGGCGTATCGGTCAAGTGGTTTCTTCTTCATCTCATGGCAGCAGCCGGAGCCGATGAGGAAAGGTGCGTCCAGCAGATAGCGCCATTGCCCGGAGATATGGAATCGGGTCTTGCCGCCGTCCGGCATGATACCCAGCACGTTCTTGCGGTACACGTTGGGATTGCCAAGTCGGGCGCGGTATATCCACTCGCTTTGTTCCTTGCTGATTACCGGGTAGCCATATTTCTCAATGACCTGCTTGAAGGTCATGTCAGGCTTGACCCATATGACACCGGGAACCGTTTTGACAAATTCCCGCACTTCGGGAAACTCCAGCCCGGTATCGGAAAAGACGGCAGGCACCTCTGGATAGAGGGAGCGCACCAGATGAAGCAAAACCGTGGAGTCCTTGCCCCCGGAAAAACTGATATACACATCACCGCCAAAATGTGCATACCATTCGCGTATGCGCAGCTTGCTTTTGGCGACCTTGATTTCCAGAGGGAGTCCTTGGAATTGGCGCAGTTGCCACAGCTCCATGCGATCAGCCCCCTCTGCGTGCCGTGAGTAGGCGTTCCATCGCATCGTCGTGCGGGGTAGAACCTCTATAGTCGGCGGCGTTGTTTTCCTTCACAACCTGATAAATCTGGAACCACAGGTTGTTGGCCTGTTTCATAAACGATTGGGACATCGCCACATAGGGGCTGGGGATGGCATTTCCGGTGGTCGGGTGCTTGGCTAAAAATCCAAACTCAGTGATGGATTCCTCGCACTGTATCCACCGAGACACACTTTGCGCGTACTGCTCCAGAAGCTGGGCCGGAATCAGATGTGCGCATCGGCGTTCGTGAAGCCACTGCCATGTACCTTCGTAAATCTCAATCGCCAGAGACTGCTTGCCATTTTTTTGCGTAGATTTAAGGAACTCGCGGGGCGGCGGCATGGTCTGCCCCTGCAGGTCGGCGGTGTCTTTGAACTCCACAACCGTCAAAGGCCGCTTGCCCGGATTGCCCTCCAGAATCTTGTCATGCAGGGGCTTTTTTCTTTGCCCGGAACCGGGCCGAGCGCCGCCTCGGTTCGTACCGTCTTTCGCCAAACACACCGCCCCCTTTGTGTAAAAATAAAAAGCACGGGGATATACCCCGTTTGAAACCGCGAAGTTTTGCGCGAAAGCCCACAGCCGTTCCACGGAGAAAAGGCTGTAGAGATTGAGAGCCCCCCTCCCTCGGGGAGAAAATTCATTGCGAACCCCAGCGACCACCCTCGCGTGCAGTGATCCGGGAATGGCAAGAAGTGCACAAGCTCATCAGGTTGCGCTCGTCATGGGTACCGCCTGCCGAGAGCGGCACGATGTGGTGTACCTCTTGGGCGGGTGTAAGAATGCCATCCTTTTGGCACTGTTCGCAAAGTGCATGCGCCACGATATACCTATCCCGAATACGTTTCCACGCACGGCCATAACGCTTTTTAGTAGCGGGATCACGCTGGTACTTCTCATACCGTCGTGCCTCCTGCTTTTCATGTGCCGCACAGAATCTGCCGTCCGTCAGTTCAGGACAACCGGGATGGCTGCACGGTCGCTTAGGTCTCTTGGGCATCCTATCACCTCCCGGAAATAGAAAAAGCCCTCGGAGCGTTACACTCTAAGGGCCAGATAAACAAGAAAGCGCCTCCGGCAGAATCGGGGCGCACTCTTTTGACGATATCAGTATATCACATGAAATCTGAAAAGTCGTCCACGATATTACTCACTTTCGTTTCGACGAAAGCGGTTTTTATTAGGATATGCACATCCATTAAACAACACAATAATCATTTTAAAAGTATTTCCTCTATGATTTTTTCTATCCCCTCGAGGCTTGAAAGAGCTAGTGCCTCCATCACAGATGATAGTATTAGTGGTGTTTTAGGGTTTGCAGACGGTCCCATATGGATTATGTGTGTTAGTTTAAGCCTTTGTCTTTCATTCAACTTAGGATTGAATAACGTAGCGCACATTTTATTAGCAAAAACCCACCTAATATCATTGAATATAAGAGCTTGTTTTGGATAGCTATAAATAAAAATCGCAGAAATTTTTTTAAAGACATCTTCTGATATTCCAAACTTCAAACCAACCTCTTTATGGCGAAGCAGGCCATTCCTTTCATTATCAAGCAGAGAGAGCGGTTCCATAAAGTTTAGGAGAGGTATTTCTCTATGTGTCCAATTTAAATACAGTATATTAAAGTGATTTTCACCAGTGGGGAGTTCAAATTTATTAGCCGTATCATTAAGAAAATCACGCAAATGAATTATGTTTGGTAGTTCAACTTGAAATCCGAGTTCAGAGCAATAGGCAAATAACGGATCTCGTTTACTGTATTCAATCGGCAAGATTGGAGTTATGAATGGACTTTCCCAGTTGATTTTTGCATCAAGATGGCCGACAATACTTTTTACTTCAACATCCAAGGTATAATCGTCCGTTGGAATTAACGGCTTTTCGGGGTCTGTACTTGGTATGGCGAATCTGTTTCGGATACGATACTCAGGATTTTTTTTGCCAGAGCTGCCACCCAATGCTGGTTCATAATCAACCCGGGGGATTCCATACGATGTAAAATAACTTAATACATGGATTTCATGTATAGCTTCAAAAAATTGATCTTCACTATAATTGTCTTTTCCTGCAGACAATTGGTTTCTAATAAAATGTTCGGCATTATCGGTGCCACATAAAAAAATAAATCGTTGCAATCGTTGGGAGAAGTTGTTTACAAAGTTTAATGACGTGTCGCAATCAAAATACAACCCAGGTGACACAGCATTCATTTGATCTTTTGTTCTAAAGTCTGGCAGTCGTCCATTAATTGCGCAGATAAGAAAGTGGCTTTCTGAAAACTCATCAAGCCATCCTGCCTTCCATATTCTTTTTAACGCATCGCAAAAGATATCATCCTCAAAAGGGAACTTTAAATTTGAACGTTTCATAACGCGACCTCATAAATCACAGGCTGATTAATCCCAAATAGAACTAATTAGATATTATAACATAAAACGCCAAACACAGTCTTGCACCATTCGTTATTTTTTAGAATGTGACAAGCCCCCGGAGCCGGAGCTCCGAGGGCCTGCGATCAACCGATACCAGTATAGCACACCGAAAACGAAAAGTCGTCCACGATATTACTCACTTTCCGTACAGCAGGAGCGCGAGCCGGGCCAATGCCCGGTTCTTTTTGTTGTAGGCCGATGACCGTTCGATGGTGAAGTGGTCGCAGATACTGGAAACCGCGTCCTCCTGCTGGTTGAGATAAAACTCCGTCAGCACATACCGTTCGTCGCCGGTAAGCGCATCCCACGCAGGCTGGAACCACTCCATGTACTCCAGCGCCCGCCTATACCGTTCTTTCAGAACGTCGATCTCGTCCAGCGATGCCGCCAATCGGGACTCTCCGGCGTGGGGGTTATGAGCGCGGGGCATGCCGGTGGGAACGGAAGAGCGAACGGAAAAGAGCTTCTCCTCGGCTTCAGCCAGTTCCTCGGGCTGGTTCTGAATGATGAATTCCATACTGGTGTAGTCCTTCAGCGCGTCGATGGCCGCGCCGCGTTTATCAAGATAAATCCAAGCTATCGTCATAAGCCGGTACCTCCAAGGAATCGAGAATGACCTTGACCTCCTCGACACTCGTGACCTTGTAGGCTTTACCCTTGGCGGCTTCAATTTTCGTGATCATAGTTTCCTGCAGCTTTGTCAGTTTGTTGCCCGGCACCTTCACCTCGAAGGCGATAAACCTGCCACGATAGCAGCAGATGATGTCCGGCAAACCGGCTGTCCCGTACATGCCGCCGTGCTCCTTCCAAGCAAAGCACATGGGGACAGACTTTAGATGCCGCATGATGGCGGCGACGATGTCTTTCTCTAACATGAGCGGCCCTCCTGCATCGTCGATGAAGGGCCGAACGGGTCAGCGAACGGGTCAAACCCGCGCCGTTACTGCATTTGAACGGGTGAACCAGTATTCCACAGTCTTTTATATATAATTTATTTTTTAATAACAACAACCCCTTGGATATTTAATAACGTAAGGAATAGGAAAAACCCGTTCAACCCGTTCACCATGAGTCATTCTGCGGGTTTGCGGCGCTCCAAGTGGTTCGCGCCCCGTTCGCGGTGGTTCGCATTTAAGGGCGTCCGCTGTGATATCATACCTCCAGCCGGATGCCTTTCCACGTTTTGCGGCGACTGACCCGTTCGAGGCCCCGCTCGACCGTTTCGTAGTAGTTCTCGACGTCCTTGTTGAAGTTGGCCTGGGACATCGCTTTCAGGCCGTTTTTGTGACAATACTCGCGGTAGGCTTGGAACAAATCCTCCCGCATACACTCTGCGTCGGCGTTGACAAAACAGCATTCCTCCACGAAGGAGAGGGCGCTGTTGCTTTCTACCTTGTATTTCTGCAGCTCTGTCCGGGTACGGGATGTCTCGGAAAAGCGGTAGCTGTTGGCCATGAGGCGGCGCAGTCCGGCCAGCGCCCACATGAGGATGCCGTCGCGCTCCACCGAGAGCTTTTCCCGGAGATCTGGGTCGCGGTCGCTTTCCGGGATGGACCGGTCAAATCGGATGATAATGAGGCGGCGAAAGAAGCCGTCCGAGCGGTCTCCATAGTTTCGAGGCATCTCGTTGCAGGAAAACACCATCCGGGCATAGGGCCGGAAGGAGAAGGGGTCCTTGTTTTTGCGCTCGGCGGTGATGTAATCCTCGCCGGTGAGCGCCTTGAACATGCCGTTGTCGTCCACGCTCTTGCTGGGCAGGTCAGCAAACATATTTGCGAGCTTCCCGAATAACTCTGCGGTTTTAAAGCGGTCGGACAGGGACTGCCACGGGATATTGCTCACGTTTTCGCTGCCCAGCAGCACATCCTGCGCCACCGAGAGCAGTGTTGATTTGCCCGCGTTGGGCGCGCCGGTGAACACAAAGGACTTCTGGGCCTTGTTGATCGGCACCAGCAGGTACCCGAGGATTTCCTGTATCAGCGCATGCTCGGTGTCAGGAAGAACACCGCCGAGGAACTTCAAAAACTGCGGGCATTCCGCAGAATCATCGTATCGGGCGCTGATCTGCACCGTCGATTGATACTCCGGGGTGTGGGCCTTGAAGGAACTGTCCAGCACGTTGTACAGGCCATTCCTCACATTGATGATGAAGGGATTGGAGTTGATTTCCCGCACAGGTTTGCGGATCAGCATGCGCCATTGGCCCACGGTGTCCTGAATTGCGTGCATTGTTGCGTAGCGGGGAATCAAATACTCGCGTACCTTGGCCGATGCCGCCAAATCCTCCTCGGCGGTGTATACGCCATCCCGATAGAAGAAGTAGCTGCCCGCACCGTAAAAGGCGTAGACGGTTTTCGTCATATGGTCGGCCAGCAGGCCCGGAATGAAGCGCAGCGCCCCCCGCTCGGTGGGTTCATACCAATCGGGAATCGGATTCTTTGCCAAAGCGCGGCGGGTTTCCTTACTGTCGCTGTACTCCTTGTAGGCTTTGCGCTGCTGCGCGGCCAAAGAGCGCATCTCGGTGGGCTTGATGCCGAAATGAACGCTCACCTCGTAGATGATGAAGGTGCCTGCGAGCGCCGCATCGATGTTGTACAGATAGTCCTCCACAAAGGTCTGGGCGGTCTGCATATTCTCCACCTTTGTCCCAGCCACCGGTTGCGCCGCCAGTGCCTCCCGGAGTTCCTCCACCGTCATGGGCTGAAAGCAGAACGCGGCGGGTGAGCGACAGGGACAAGAGCCATCCTCCATTTTCGAGCACACAAAGCCCTTCTCAGCAATGGTCGCGCAGGTGATGGGCTTGGTGCCGCTTGCGAGGAAATGCCGGATTTTTTCCTGCGTTTCGGCAGGCTTATAACCGGGGTAAGGCCGGGAGAGCGTGTGAATTACTTTGTCGCCACCTTCAAAGACCGACAGATTGGCGATCATGGCGTACCAATCGTGCTCGGAGAGCGACTTAGCGTTTTCTTTGCAGTGCTGAATAAAAAGACACCGCTTACCAACCAGCGCCAGCCCCTTCCGGGTACCTTGGGGCGCGGGACCTTTGATCTCCGGCTCGTCCTCGACCTCCGGCAGATGGGCCTCGAGCTCGGCCTGGGTGTACCGTAGTTCCGGGTTGAATTTGATGCATTCCACCGGGTAAGACTCGCCCTTGCAGTGGTTAAAGCCCGGCAGCCGGAGGACACGGCTTTCATTGATGATGGTGCGGTCGCCCTGAAATTGCGCAATCAGGCGCTTTTGCACTCTGCGGAAATCCTCGACCTTGGCGTCCTTCATCAGCCAGTAGGTGTGAAGGGACTTTCGGGTTCGCACAATCAGGGAGGGCTCCACCGCAAACGCCTTGATCTGGGCAAGCTGTTCCTCCATGGAGAGGCTGTCACATTCTACAAATTGCGCATTGATCCGGGTGATATCGGTGTCCTCATGGCCACCGTAGTTGATGACAAAATAGATGCCCCGGTTCTGGGCGTTGTGCTTTCTGAGGGTTTTCTCTATAGTGGCGATTTTGCCCGCCTCGCACTCCAACTTGGCACCCTTGAACGCGCCGGTCTTGCGATCATCAAATACGCGCAGGCAGACAAGCTCGCCGGGGTCGAAGAAGGGGCGAAGGAACTCCTCCAAGGGGATATTCAGCGGCTTCACTCCGTAGCCACCTCCTCACATTTCTCATTGAAAAACCGTATCTTCATACCGTGCTTGCGGGCCTTGGCGATTTCCACGCGCATCCCCTTGCTGATCACGGAGCCAAAGACCCACAACTCTTCGCATTTGCGCAGCAGCACAAGGCAAAAGAAGCTGCCGAGCTGCCGTTCCTCGCTGTTGGTATCATCAAGGAACTGTGGGTACAGCAGGTGCGGCGTCACCGGGATCATGCCTTGGTCGACGGCAAAGCGGGAGTAACGACGGGCGTTTACAAGGTTCCGCGCCATATCACCCGCCAGCGGTGAGCAGACAAATACCAGCGGGCGATACGGTCTTTTGGTTTCTTCTCTCTGCACGGCGGTCAGGGCTTCATAGGCGGTTGGGTCCGGGTAGCCCTCACTGTTGTGCTTATTGATGCTCATGGCCGCTCCTCGTTGATAGCCCGCCACTGGTCGCGGGGCATTGTGGCAATCTGCCAACCCAGGCTCTCGAGCGCCGTGGCTCGGTCATAACTCTCCACGTTCTGTGAAGCGCGGGTGACTGCGCTGGACAGGCCGTACAGGGATAGGTCGCCGCCAGCGATAAGGTGCTGCAGGATATCGCCCTCTTCTGATTTGTTAAGCCCATACTGCCGGGTCGTGAGTTCCACAACCTGCGGTACTGGCGCGGTGATTTCCACACGCGCAGCCTCCCGAAGCCGATCCACCACCATGCCGAACCGGGCCTCGTCGACCGCCGTGCGCACGATGTCGGCCAATTTTAGCAGGAAAGCGGTATCCTCAGCCTGCAGGGTTTCGTCGCTGAAAAGCTCCCATGCTTCTTCCAGTTCCCGGCCCACATGATACCGGCGCTGGCCGAAGTCGTTGACCACCATGCCGTTGAGACACACCAGCCGGTAGACCAGCGGCATCACCCGGACGCTGCCAAGGCCAACCTCGCTGTTGCTGATGACAATGCCCGCCTGCACGATGTCGCCTTTTTGAACCTCAGCCTCGAGGCGGGGATTGACCACTTTGATGTACATGCGGGTTTCGGTGATCTCGCAGCTCTCCACCCGTGCATCGGGTATCTCGGAAATGATGGGCAGGGTTGCGCCCGCCACCTCGTAGTTGTCGATGCGGCGGTAACGGTCGGATAAAAAAGCGCGGGCAGTGCCGCTCATGGTGCGGACGGTGTGTTTTGTGGGCTCGCCGTGCCTCAACCAGCCGTTAACGTTTCGGGTCAGCAGCTCCGGGAACGCTTCACGCATTTTGTCATAGTATTTGGCCGGAATACCCAGCGACGCGCCGAGCTGCCGGTGGAACAAATCCGTCATGGTAAAAGGTTCGACCTCGCGCATGCCGCTGTCCAGCGGTCGGCGCAGGCTGAAAAGCTCCGCGCCTTCCTCCAGTTCCATCGCGTCGGTCGTGACAATAAAGTCCCGCTTGCATTGCCGCTGCCTGTCGAGCTCCTCAGCCAGCGATTGCAGGGTTCGTCCTGTTTTCATAGTGACACCTCCATAAAAAAGTGAAACACAAAGCTGCCAGCCTGAATGGTGCCGAGGTAACGGCCCGGATCGGCGGACATCGGCGCGCCAGTACCGAAGATGCGCACCATGCGGGGTTCGAGAATCGCGTCCTCGTCCACCTTGGCCCAGAGGGTCGGTACGCCGTCCTGTGGTTGCAGTGCCAGCGGTTCAATCCCGGCTGGTACCCGGATGGTCTGTGATCCCTCCCATTGAAGCGGGTATTTGTGTATGATCATAGGGTCAATCCTCCAGTTCTTTCATTTCACCAAACCGGAGCCCCACGGCAGCATCAGCCACAATGGGAACATCAAACTCCGGGAAGGGTTGTTTCTCCATGCACGCACGGATGAACGACACAGCCTCCGGCACACGGGCCTCGGGCAGCTCGAACACCAACTCGTCGTGAATCTGCAGCAGTGGTCGCAGCCATGCACGCTCCGATAGGCCGGTGATGATCCTGCCGAGGGCCAGTTTCAAAATATCCGCTGCAGTGCCTTGGATCGGGGTGTTCAGGGCGCACCGCTCGGCAAAGGACTTCTTGCCCCAATCCTGCGATTGGATGCCAGGCAGATAGCGCCGCCGTCCGAGCCACGTTTCCGAGTAGCGCCGGAACCCGGCATGCTCCTTGGTTTCCTCCTGCCAGCGGGTCAAACCGGGATACCCGGCCTTAAGGTTGGATATGATGCGCTCACACTCTCCAAGCGGCGTGGGTAGGCCCGCCTTGAATTTGAGCGTCCGTTGCAGCCCCTTGGGAAACAAGCCAAAAAAGGTCCCGAAATTACAGTTTTTTGCGATGGTTCTGCGTTCTTTGTAGCTGGCGGCATTTTTATCCGCTGCCTGCTCAAAGGGTATGTGATAGATAACCGAGGTGGTCTGGGCATGGATATCGCCGCCTGTACGGTAGGTATCCAGCATCTTGGGGTCGCGGCAGTAAAACGCACCGACTCGTAGCTCGATCTGGGAGAAGTCCAGCGACAGCAGCACCATGCCTTCCGGGGCAATGAAGAAGTTGCGTACCCCGGTGTCGTCATTCCCGGCGCGAGGCATGTTTTGGAGATTCGGTTTCCTCGCTGCAAAGCGCCCCGTCTCGGTGGCCAGCGGCATTAGGTCGGCATGGATGCGTCCGGTGGTGGTGTTCACATGGTCCATATAGCCGTCGATGTAGGTGGACTTGATCTTTCCCCAGCGCCGATATTCCTGCACCAGACGGAACAGCGGTACCAGATCGGCGCGGTTGGCCTCGCACCATTCCGAAAGCAGTACCAGCGCCTCGTCGTCCATGGCCTCCTGATATTTGGCCGTCACCTTCATGACCGGCAATTTCAAATCGTCGTACATATACTTTTTGAAAGCCGAGGTGCTGGCGTTCTGGCCAATGTTAAGGTCACCGGTAAAGAAAGCGATTTCATCCCGGAGTTCCGCGAGCTTTGCCTCAGCCTCGGCCCGCTTCGTGTCCATGAGCGACGTGTCCACCAGCAGGCCGTTATACTTCATGATGCCGGTGTACACCGCTGTGGGCGACTCGATTTGCTCCACGATGAAGCGATGTCTGGGGAGATAACGATCGAACCAGTTGTTCATCTTGTTATAAAGCCGCAGGGCGAAATCAGAGTCGGCGCAGGCATAGCGCACTGTTTCCGGGTCCTGCGGGTCCAACTCATCGAAGTGTCGTCCTTCAGTCACCTCACTAAAGCTGGGTAACTCCACGCCGCACAATTCTGGGGCCAGCGTTTTAAGGCCACTGTCGGCAAGCACTCGGAACTTGGTATTGCTCTTGAGGGTCATTTGGGACGCAGCAATGGTGTCGTACACCGGAGGCAGAATCACCACGCTTTTTGCGTAGGTGAACATGGCCTCGAAAGAGAGATTGTGGGCGATCTTGACGATGCTCGTGTTGCTGAAAAAGGCAGTGTCAAGCCACCGCCAAATACCATCTGGGTCCTCGGCATTCTTCCCGACGCGGTGGGCCAATGGCGCATAGATGCCCTCACCTTCGGCCACCGAGAAGCTGACTCCGACAATATGGGAGCGGTGCGGATCGAGCGCCGCCTTGGGTGTGTCGCGGAACGCTTCATCCGGGGATGTTTCATAGTCGAAGGATACCAGCCCGGAATCGCCCAGATAGTTCTGGATTTCCGCAAGCGTTGTCACACATCGGTAACTCATACTTCCTCCAATCTGCTCACAGCGGGCAGGCGGCCCGAAGGCCGCACTGCCGCCGCAAGCCGGGCGCTTATTTCAATGGCTCCACCAGCTCGCCGGTTTCCGGGTCGATGACCGGAGCATCCGGCTCGACATCGAGGCTTGTGTCGTAGTCATAGGCCACCTGCTTGCTGTACGCCTTGACCTGCGTGCTCAGGCGGTCAACACAGGCGAACTCCTCGGGCGTGAGGGGCCGGTCGATGGTGAACTGCGCTTGCGAGTAGGCAAGGCCGCCCGAATTGGTGGCTTTTTGCAGGGAAAACCGGGTCACCACGCTATTGGACTTGCGGCCCTTGGACAGCAGGCGTTTGAGGTATTTGGTCAGTTCGCGCAGACTGCCGGTGGGTAGGGAGAGAAGTAACGGGAAGATCTCGCCTTCCCGCAGCACAAAGATGCGGCGGCGGTTTTTGCACGCTTTGGAGCCATTTTCCCCGGACCCAAACTGGTTGTAGGGGCAGCGCTTGCACTCACCGCCCGGATCGCCCTCGCCGGTGATGCCATCGTAGGAACCACAATCAGGAGGATTGTTGCCCCCGGTGTACTTGGACTTGTAGTAGGCGAACAGCGGATGGTGGTACAGGATGACCGCCGAAAACTCCTTCACGGGCTCGGTATCGCCGTCCTCGCCGGGGAACTCGAACACGGTGGACCCGGCGCTGGGAATCTTGATGCGTTCGAAACCCGCATCGAGACCGTCCAGCTCCTCAGCCATCATCGCGGCCATGTCGGTATTGGCGAGCTGTATGAACCCGCTCTCTTGCGGCTGCAAAGCCATTTCGTTCTTCTTATTTGCCATTTTGGAAAACCTCCTATTTCGTAGCTTTTTTCAGTGCAACTTGAGTCTTGTCGAACACGTTGACGAGCCCTTCCAGCCAGTCGGGGAGCGCCTCGCCGTTTGCCTCCATCTGCTCTTTGACAAAGGAGGAAAGGCTGTTGGCATTGACGGTTTCGGTGACCAGCGAGCCGTAACCCTGCGCGCGGAGGGCATCGAACAGCTCCTCCTTGATCCCGGCCACCGCCGAAGCCCGCGTCTTGGTAGTGAGATAGAACATCATCCCGCCACGGGTGAAATTCTGTGTTTCGGTTTCGGCCATCAGTTCGGATAACTCGTAGTTGGTATCGTCGAGCGCCTGATTGATGTCCTTGAGCTGCTGCTCGGCGACGTCCTTTTTCTCGCGGAGGTCCCGGAGCCGCTCGGCCAGAGCAAACATGCGGTCGTTATCCATCGCCAGCCACCTCCTCGGCGGCCTCGTCCTCGTCCGGCTCCTTGTCGTCCATGGGTGTCGCTCGGATGTTGACCATGTTTTGGCACCCGCAGCTCGGGCAGTTAAAGCACTCCAGCGTTCGGGGATTGGTCCCGGCCAGCAGAGCAAGGCCGCCAACGCGCTCAACAACGAGGTACATATCCTCTTTCTTTGGAGCAAAGCGGGCATTGCACACTTTGCATTTCAGTTTTTTCTTCATAGCGATGTCTCCTTGATTCAAGATGTAAAGGGGTTATGGCCCTGCCGGTAATCATCCACCAGCGTCCGGGCAAGGTCAGCCTTGTCCCGCAGGGCCTTGAGCACCTTTTCATCCACCGTGCTGCGCGCCACAAGATACAGGTAGGTGCAGTTCTCTTTTTGGCCGACGCGGTGGATACGGGCCTTGGCCTGTTCAAAGTTGCTCATACTGTAATCCTCCGAATAAAACACCATCGTGCTGGCGGCGGTGAGGGTGATCCCAAGGCCAGCGGTTGCGATCTGCCCCACAAATACCTGCGTGTCGGGGACATTTTGGAAAGCGGCCACCTGCTCGTCGCGGTTCTTCACTTCACCCATGATGTAGGAATAGCCGATGCCGTGCTTTTCGAGCATTTGGCAGATGGCTCGTATCTCCGGCACAAACCGGGCGATGACCACCAACTTTTTGCCCTCTTGGGTTACCTCGTCCACGATATCCTCCAGCGCCGCCATCTTCGCGGTGCTGACCCGCTGCGGGGCGTTCCCTTCGTCGTCACCGAGAAAGCCCCCGGTGAGTTGGGACAGCCGAAGCAACCGGGTGAGGATGTTGGTGACGGTAACCTCGCTCTGGCCGAGCTCGGCATAGGACTCCTTCACCAAATCCCGGTACAGCTTCACGGCGGCAGGTTCGAGGTCCACATACCGCACGATGTCGGTGGTTTCCGGTAAATCAAGACACTCGGCCTTGGTCGCGCGGTAAGCGATGCAGTGTAGGCGGCGCATTAGGTCTTGCTCCATCGACCGCTTGAGTACCGGCGTATGATTGCCATAGCCGCGCATGTCGAAATAGCGGTTGCGCCATGAGTAAAAGCTCTGGCCGAAGATTGCCGGGTTGAGGAACTTATACTGCGAAAACACATCGATGGCTTTGTTGGTGATGACGGTGCCCGTCAGCAGCAGCCGGTAGGCCGCCTGCGCGCCGATCCGGTGCATGGCCTTGGATGCGGCGATGTTGTGGGTCTTGATTTTGTGGCCCTCGTCAGCAATGATGAGGTCGGGCTTCCACGCGAGGATTTCCTTTTCCAGCCGCCACGCCGATTCGTAGTTGACCACGGCCACCTGCAGGGGGGAGCCCGTAAGGTGCCGGAGGGTATCGGCCTTTTTTGCGCCGCTGCCGGTGAGCACCGCGAGGGTGTATCGGAAATCCGCAAACTTGGCGAACTCGTCCTCCCAGACGCCGAGGATGGAGAGGGGGGTCACGACCAGCGCCCGATGAATGTTGCCGGAGAGGTACAGCGCCCCGGCGATGCCGATGCTGGTGATCGTTTTGCCAGTCCCCAGCTACATCTCCATCAAAAGAGCGCATCCGGGGCTAATTTTGATTGGAGTCATCGACATCACCTCCTTCGTCCTGCAGTTCCAGCTTCCGGCAGGCCAGATGCATATGGAGCCGCCGATGCTCCCGCTCGGGCAGAACCGCGAGGTTCTCGTACCGGTTATCCGAGCGGTCGCCGTTGATGTGATGGACCTCTTCACCGGACCGGAGCGCCCGTCCCAGCATCTCATCGGCCACCTTGCGATAGGAGGCCGATGACGCGCCCCGTGTTGGCCGCTTCGCCACCCGCCCGAGGGGATTGCGGCGCTGGTTGAGTTCGGCCAAATGTGGGGCCTTGTGGCCCGCGCTGTGGCCGGGGACATTGCGCACCTCGACGTTCGTCTTGCTGAGCCACTTGTTCCGGCAGCCGTAGGAGCAAAAGTTCTGTTCCCTGAGTCGGGAGGCCGGTTTGTAGAAAGCGGTGCCGCACCAGTCGCAAGTGACCACTTGGCCGGTACGGGAAAACGCTGAGGCGCAGGCCCGAGAGCAGAAACTATGGCGATGCTTTTCCATCTCGCTGCGCTTGCGGTGTATCTCCTTCCCGCACTGTGCGCACCTGATCCGCATTGGCATCACCACCCTTCGCCAGCCCAAACAACCTGCAGGCGAAGGCAAATGCTTCCCGCTGGTGCCTATACGGGGTGACTTTGATGGGCATGGGCGGCAGGGCCGTCTCTGGGTGCTCGTTTGGCATCGGGCTTCTCACCACCTCTCCGGGCGGACCGCTGCTTGAGGATCGCCAGCTTTCTTGCCATGCGCCCCGACACCACGCTGATCGCCGTGAGAACGCCGATCAGTTCCTCGGCGGTCTTGGTGTGGGGCACATGGCGAGGCATGGCCTGTCGATTCTCGTTCATGGGTTTCACCTCCAGTTTTTTGCACCTACCGAGGAGGCGATGAACCTCCTCACTACCCACAGGAAGTCAGAGGAGGGTTTGAGTACCGGTTTTGAAAAAAGTGTAGAAAACAAAAAAGAGGCCCCGCCACCCACAAAGGGCAGCGGGGCCTCGGCCTATTTCTGAGGGGCCAGAAGATCTCGGAGCTTGTCCAGTACACGCTGCTTTCGCTTATTGACCCCTTTCTGTGAGAGGTCAAAGAGTTCGGCGGCCTGCCGCTCGGTCAAGCCGTGGAAGTACAGCGCGTCGATGAGCCCGCGTTCGTCGACAGTGAGCTCGTTCAGTGCCTCCAGTAGTGCGTCGAGCAGCAGCTTGTCGGCCACCAGCTCATCCACCAACATCCGGTCGTCGGCTATGTCTAAGCCTTCCTCCATCAGCAGGTCAAGAGAGCGTTCGGTCTGGGCACGCGCCGTCCGGCGCTTATGCTCTCTCCATGCGGGCTGCTTATAAGCCCGGTACACTTCTTCGCTCACTGGAATCCGCTCTCCATTTATCGTCACATAGTATTCTTTTTTCATTGTGCGTTCCTTTCTTTCTCGTGGGGATTGCGGGTGAGAAAGAAAGGAAGCGGCGGGCCGCGCGCCCAAAAAGCCGCTAATTCAGCACAATGGGATAAATTTCGCAGAGAAAAAAACGCCGCGCCTGACCTGCAGGTCAAGCGCGGCGCATCTTGCCGTATTCGGTTATGACATGGCGGTTTGTGTCGAACACAAGTGCAGAGCATAACGGCACCTCCTGATGCCGCCGCTCAAATGGGCGAAGTTAATACACCCCCCAATTTTCTTGTTTTCAAAAACAAAAAAACGGCGGCATTCGATTCGGATGCCTCATCCGATCAAATGCCGCCGTTACTTAACTGTCAAAATACGATGTCTGTCAACCATGCCGCAACCGGCCTATGTAGCAAACGCGCGTTTAAGTAGGACATTTCGACCGTCAAGCACGTATTGCCAAGATAATAGCCGTCCATGACGGTCAACGTCATGGCAAGGTCGGGCTTTGTCATGTTGGTCAGACAAATTGGCAGTAAGTATTGTACCTTGTTCTGATAGCCCTGTGGAGCGACAATACTGGGGTCCACTACTGCCTTTCGTCGTGCCAGTTCTACCGCCGTTTCCAATAGGAGTGGGAGGTTTTCTTTATCTCGCACTTCGCCGGGCAATCGCTCCATATTTTCAGGGTCACGCAGAATGTGGTCGACATTGACGCGAATCGGCCATTCCGGGTTATAGTTGACACCTAACTGTGCCATATCATAAGAGGGCTTGCCGGGGAGGGGCTCGATGTACTTCATCCAAGTGTTTACCTCGTCGGCAAATCCACGGAAATACCATGGAAGCATGGAATCCGTCCGCTTGTTTCGGTCAAAGCATGCGTAAATAGGCTTATATCGTTCTGTGTAGAGGCCGGTATGAAAGCACGCGACTTCGTTTCGGACATAGAAATATCTCCCTGCTTTTATTGCATCATTTTCATTGTTGAAATCAATGGCTTGTTTTCGGAAAACAGTATGAATGTATCGTTCGAGTATAGGGGTCCACTGGTTTTTGGTGAGGTAGACCGGATTGGTGAATCGCCACGGCTCCTCCAGGGCCAGCGCCGCCAGTTCATCGAGCCGCCCATACCAATTGGGGACATACGCAAACTCAAAGAGATCCGGCACGAGCATGGTGTGGGTGTGCGTCATAGAGGTTCCTCCGTTCATCAATTTTTGGGCATCGTCGGCTGCCTTGGCCCGTAATAGCTATATATAAAACTCGCTGCAGTGTGGGCAATTACGCCTCTTTTTTGTACAGAAGTCAACACAGATTGCCGCGCCACCGCAAGCTATATCAACTCCCGCCAGTTCCGAATTGCCCGGATGTAGCGTTCCTGTATTTCGGCCTTCAGGTCCTCATCTAGTCTTTTTATGGAGCGGCCCTCGCTGTTGGTTTCCTCGATAGTAGCCCAGTGGGTAATGTCTGCATCATATCGCCGTAGCAGCATCAGCAATGCCTCTTCCTCGCCAGCGGTGGCGCGCTTGATCAAATCTAGTGATAAATCAGGTATCTTGTTCCTTTCGGTTTTCATATAGAAGAATTGTTTGATAGGCACGTTGTCTCAGGTTGTACACCGTGCGTACAGTCACCCCCAAATAGTCAGCGATTTGCGTATTCTTCCAGTGGTGCCAATAATCCAAAATCAGTACCTTGCGTTGGTTTACCGGCATGGCATTGAATGCATTATATAAAAACTCATGGTTGAGCTCGCAATAGAGCTCGTCCGCAAACACAACGAAGCTGTTGGAGGGGTAGCTTTCATCGACGCCCTCCGTTTCGGCCAACACCTGCGGGTCGATAGATGTAAAACGATTTTTGTGCGTAAAGTACTTCCGCCGCACATACATTCCCAGATTCGAAATTGTTCTGCGGCTGTAGCTATCAAACATCTCACACAATTCCTGTTCGTGGGACTTGGGAGTTGGCATATCGTCACCCCCTTCGTATGCTATGAGAGATAGCCGCTTTTCCTCATCGCCTCCTTTACCTATATAAATAGCAGCAGCATCCCAAAATCGGAAAATATAAAGTCAAATTTAAAAAATAAAAGGATAAACAGCCACTACTATAAAGCAGGGCGGTTATCCTTTTAGTTGCGGCAGCATTGAATCGGCATATTATCGCAATGCTTTACGCCCCAAATATAGTAAAGCGTATATTTGTGGGTAAAAAGATCTCGAACTCGAAATAATCATGAGTCTCTAGGCCAATGTATCGTGATTTTTGGCTCTGTACCGCCAAGGAGCCTCTTTATATTATCGCGGTGGCGGGTGACTAAGAAAATCGCACTTGCCATGGCGATACAAAGCACTTGTACACCACCAAGACCCAACATTCCAATTAAGAGTGGATAAGTAAATACCCCAATGATAGCACTAAGTGAAACGCATCTTGTTAGCAACAAGAGAATGAAGAACACGCCCCATGTAGCCAATGCTATACGCCAATCGATAAAAAATAGGATAATACCCATGGTCATAACACATTTTCCGCCACGTAAGCCATAGTAAATTGGGTAAGCATTACCAAGCATTACGCAGAAGCCTAAAAATGCCTGAATCAAAAGCGCATTACCGCCGACTCGGTCGATTAAACAACCCCCAATGAATACAGGGACAGCGTTTTTTAATACATCAATCAAAACGACTATCGGGATGCCGCCCTTTCCGAATACACGATAAAAATTTGTAAGACCAGGATTTTTGCTACCATAATTACGGATGTCTTTTCGATATAAACTTAAAGAGGCGATAATCGAGCCGTTGATGCCGCCTAACAAATAAGCGGCAACTGCCATTACTACGAATATCGAAACAGTCACGTCCGCCATCCTCCATATCCAAGCCTGTATGCCCCTTATGGTCAGAATCCAACCTTCATCAATCTGTGTCTGGTTTGTCACGTTTTTTTATTACAAACCAATATATCAATATAGACCCGGCAGCAATCATCAACGATATAAGTAGCGGCAACATAAACTCCTTTGATAATGGGTCCGTAGCGGCTTTCCCCATAAAAATAACGGGCAACATACCGGGAGTCATTCCTAATATAGATAAAATCATAAATTTGCCGTATTGCATGTCTAGAGTGCCGAACAACATATTTGTTATTTCAATAGGTGGACCGGGAAGCATGCGTATGATAAAACATGCGAAGTTACTATTTCTTTCCGCCGTGTCCAATATCCATTTCCCCGCCTTTCGCCCCTTGATTTCATCCATAATCCGGGATCTTCCTATATGTCTTCCAAAATAAAAGGTTAAGGTTAGATCTACTGCTAAACCTAAGTAGGTCACTGCAATTGCAGGCCCGGCAGGAAGCAGTAACCCTGCGCCGATATAGAGGGCATAAACCGGGATAACCCATATAACTGTTTTTAGGCAGTAGAGCCCAATGATTGAGAAAGTAGCAATTATCAGAGATCCTGAGATAGTGCTCCAAATATCTCCCCATGAATATCCTTTTTGATATCCAATATAAGCGAGAATATTTAACGTCAAAATCAAGAAGAACAAAGCGATATTTCGAGTCAGGCGAAAGTTTTTCATATCATCAATCCACTTGCTGATGGAACAACGCGCGTGTTCCTTACAACTCCTCCTGATATTACTATTTCTATATCTTCTTTTTACGTTTGAATAATATCCCAAGCGTATTAGGCCCACAATGACTAGATACCGTGCATCCCGCAGGCGTTTCAATAATTTCATCAAAATAGGCATATTGAAGAAGCGTTTCTTTTACTTTTTCAACGGTCTGAGGTGCGCACATAGGATGCGTAATAAAGACTCTGCTATAATCGATATTTTGTTTGATATATAATCTATCTCTTATGTACTGTTCAAGACAATGATCAAAGCTCCCTTTGTATTTCTTGCCGACAGTCATTTTTCCGCTGACAACTTCAATGCAAGGCTTTATATTAAGTATTTTTGCGCCCAGCATTTCAAGTCCTGAACAACGACCGCCTCTATACAAGTAATCCATGCGGTCGATAACAAAACTTGCATCTACCCTAGGAATAAGCTCCGAAAGGCTATGGCAGATATCTTCAACGCTGGCTCCAGCCTTTGCCATGCAGGCTGCCTCATAAACTACATGACCGCTCCCAGAGGAGAGGTTTTGAGAGTCGATCACATATACATTTTTGAAACTGTCCGCAGCTAAGGTCGCATTTTGATAACAGGATGAAAAGCCCGAGCCAATGCATATATGAATTACCGCCTCGTATTTAGATGAAAGTTCTTCAAATAAGCATTCATATTCGTACGTGTTAACAGCAGCAGTTTTGCAGGTTTTCCCTTCCTCCTCCACATATTTAAATATGTCTGCGGGCTTAATGTCCACACCATCACGGAACGCCTCGTCACCTATAAGTACGAGTAGAGGTACTAGTGTGATGTTTAAGTCATCTACTATTTCAGCAGAAAGATCGCAAGTACTGTCCGCAGTTATTTTGATCATGATCTCACCTCGTTAAATTCTTTATTAATTATTAGTTCTTTTGGTGCCTGTTTTATTAGGCAATTCCCAAAAATCGAAACGCCTGTACAGTTAGAAATAAAATGCAAGCCACGCGGAAAGCGAGGGATAGGTTTAACTCTTCCGCAGGCGTCGGTTCATTCATCATTTGCTGCATGCTTTCCCGTATGCGTGCCTGCAAGTCAATTACTGCGTCCCTTGGAGGAAGCGCATCGTTTGGGTATTGTGGATTGCCTATAGACAACAGCATTCGCCTTTTTCCGGCCGCCAGACGCCACAACCCTTGGGGATAGAAGTTAGTGATCACCATGGGAATCACAGGGCAGCCGCTTTGTACAGCAGTAAAGAAAGCGCCAGAATAAAAATCGCGCAGTTCCTTATAATCACGCACCAGTAATCCTTCTGGGTAATAATGCACCCAATCTCCCCGGCAGATACCGCGTTTAAGCTGTTTCTGGAACCAAACCATCCCTGTAATATCCGATGGCAGAGCCAGCGCACCGCACAATTTGACTAACCAGCCGACAAATGGAAGTTCCAGATTCCGGCGTAGACTCGTAAAATAGATTCGACGGGGAAAAACCGCCAGCTTAACCATGGTGCAATCCATCGGATGCACATGGTTCATGACCGTCACCGCACCTCCATTAACCTTTTTGAGCGTCTTTTTCCCTTTCACTTTAAATCCGAAGAAAATTGTGTTGATGACGTACAAGATCAACGCTAAAAAATTCGTGAAGGCAGAGAATAAAGTCTGTTTTAAAGATGTCATTTTTGAATATGCAATTGTTGTCTGGCGCGCATCGGGGTGGGTGATCCGGCGGAAGTGAGATTCTTCTGGTTGCTTATAGCCATTTGACCAATAATCCGCAATGACATCCTTGTACAGTGCTTCCATTTCTTCAGCGCAGCGGCTTACCCGCATCTGTTCCGCCTTCTGCACATAAAGCCAGCTCATTTCAACTTTTTCTTGTGGATTCTCGATCCAGTAGTCAAGTTTTTCAGCCAACGACTGTGCATCACCGGCGCGAAAGAGGCTGTTTGGGTGCAGGGCAAACGCCTTTGTTGCGGAAAGCTCCGAATCTGATATGACCGGTACTGTGCCGCAAGCAATCGCTTCCATACAAGCGATTCCTTCAATTTCTGCATCAGATGCATGAACATACAAATCGCAGGCATTGAACAGTTCAATCAAGTCCTCCTGTGGATAGAATCCGAATAACGGTATGTTTGGTAATCCTTTGCCCAGCCTTTTATATTTTCTTTCTTTTGGGCCGCGACCCGCAAAAATAAGCTGGATCTTGTCGGCGTACTTACTGCTGCGAACTGCCTCTATTACGATGTCCTGCCTTTTTTCCGCAGAGAAGCGCCCGACCACAAGAACGACAAATTTATTTTGAAATGACAGTGGACGCGAGACATCCCGCGGTCTGAATTGTTCACTTACGCCATTAGATATCACGCGGCAGTGTGCGGTATACCCATACCGCATCAATTCGCCCGCGATCATGTTGCTCGGGCAATGGATGTAACGAAAACGGTTGTAAAAGCTGCGGTTCAAATATCGGTAGAGCGCGGCATTGGCATATTTGCTTTTCCCGACCCCGAAAGTATAGGTGATGGTTTCGGGCTGTAGATGGAAAGAAGCCACGGTTGGAGTTTTCATCTGCCGCGCGATTTCTTCGCCTCTGCGACAGAACCATGTTGGCAGAAAAAAGTGAATGATGTCAGCATCTTGAAAGGCCAGATAATATGCTTCATCATTTGGTTGCGCAAAACAGAAGCCCTGTTTCTCAATTAATGGTTGAAAAACAGGAATCCGCATTTCTGCGACGGATATCTTATCTTTCTCTGCCATGCCACTTGCCAAAATTGTAACGGTATGTCCGCGTGCTCGCAGCGCCTCCGCAAATCTTTGAGCGGTTGCAGTTGTCCCATTGTTTAAATTATCAAATTGATCTATTACCAGTACAATTTTCATTGTTTCTGTGCAACCTTTCGAGTGTTTTGTCGCAAGTGCTGCTTGCGATTACTTCTCCCCTAATACAGATTTCTTGAGTAATTCCAGCGCTTCACGATATTTCAAAGAGCGAATGCTCGGAAAGGCCCGGAAAAGCCTCATGTTCTGGATTCGATTTAAAGAGAACAGAGTCTTAATTCGCTCATTATAAAACTCACTTTCTTCGAACCGGTCCAATATCGCATCTTTTACTTCACCGGCACGCTTTATGTTTTTACTTAAAATTTCGTTTACTGCCGCTTGTATATCTTTTAGTCGGCTATTTAACCGTAGGAGGTGACGTACGGTGGTATACAAATCCCAGAGTATTAAGCAAAACAGAATCCCTGCCAATACAATTTGCAACCATTCAGGCGCTTGCGCAGTCAACGCCAAGATGTGCGGATGAAACACTTTGATCAACAAAACCGATAAGACGCCAAAAACCACCGCTCCTAACAGACAAACGCGTCCATTTAGATTGAACCGACGATTTGAATAATCCCACCACTTTGAACCAAACAGCTTTTCCAACAGGACGGCAGTGATATACTCCACTGCGCAGGTTAAAAACATCCCTACAACAAACAAAACAACAATGTTCTCAGTCCTCTGATATAACAGGAGAATACACGCCAAAGCGCCAAATCCATATACAGGACAAAAGGGGCCCTTTAAAAAGCCGCGGTTTATAAACTTTTTTTGCTCTATAGAGCATATGGCAGACTCATATGCCCATCCTGGATAGGCTACACTAAACTGTACAGAAAAGATAAGGTCATGGTATACTTCCAAGGGAAAGAAGGAAGGAGAAAACCATGGCAGAAAGACGAGTCCGGAGGACCTACAGCGAGGAGCAGAAGAAGCAACTGGTCGAGCTGTTCAATCACGGCAAGCCCCGAAGCGAGATTGTCCGCGAGTACGACTTGACCGGATCAGCCTTTGACAAATGGGTAAAGCGGATCAACGCGACCGGCTCCAGCCACGACAAGGACAATCGGACGCCGGAGGAGCATGAACTTCTGCGGCTCCGGAAAGAGAATCAGCAGCTGCGGATGGAGAACGACGTATTAAAGCAAGCGGCGCTGATATTCGCACGAAAGTAATTGTGATCAAGGCCAATGCCCACAAGTACTCAATATCAGCGCTGTGCCGGTGTCTGGGCATTGCGCGAAGCACCTACTATTATGAATGTCGCGGTCGAGAAGACGAAAGCGCCCTGGAAGAAGCGGTTCAGACTGCGTATGATGAGAATCGTCGCGTGTACGGTCAGCGGAAACTGAAGCGAGTATTGTTCCGGAAAGGCTGGACAATTTCCCGGCGCAGGATCGGGCGGATCATGAAAAAGCGCGGGCTTGTGTCGGCATATACCCGAAAAAAGTACCGCGTCCATGCTGTCAAGAGTAATGAAGCTGCTATTCCCAACCTTCTTGACCGGGATTTCAACAACCAGGCGCCAGGGACCTGTGTTGTCAGCGATCTGACGTATGTCATGGTTGGCGCGA
>Ga0255345_1001201_pt1 | contig 38968 bp, 34 predicted proteins | sample wastewater_treat_6_FD_192415 | JGI IMG/M metagenome (GOLD analysis project Ga0255345, IMG submission 192415) | Wastewater microbial communities from Lulu Island WWTP, Vancouver, Canada - plant20 | ecosystem: Engineered > WWTP > Wastewater > Unclassified | place: Canada: Vancouver, British...
CTGTGATTCTCCGGCAAATGCTGCCATTAAGTTTTCCAGTGTTTTGTTATCCATTATAATACCTCCAGTTTTTTATTTTATTTATATTTTTGAAAGGCATCCCGGACAGATACCCTTAAAATAAACTATTTTTTCATTGACTTTAAAATCATCCAGGTATTCGGTATCAAATGCCTCCGTGTTTAAATCAAAGTCGTAAATTTTACCGCACTCGTCGCACTTAAAGTGGCCGTGGCTGCCTGTGACAGCATCGAATCGTGCTTCATTGTCATCTACTATCAATGTTTTTATGAGCTTTAATTCTGATAAGTAGTTTAAAGTATTATATATTGTAGTCTTGGACAAGGACGGTACTTCATTTTTCAGAGCATGGTAAATTTCCTCAACGGTAGGATGAGTCTTGCTGTTCGACAAGTATTCCAATATCTTAAGTCTCTGATGAGTAAGGCGTATATTCTTCTTTTTTAATTCATTTGATAAATCTTCCAATGTTTTCATACTCAACCTCATTTATAATCATTTCTACCTTGTAATGATTACAAACTAATAATACAATATTATTTTTCTCTTGTCAAGACAAACTTTAAAATTAAAAAGGCAAATTCTTCATGACTGAATTCTTGCCTTTTTTATTTCTTATTTAATATCTTTTTTATCATCCTTGTCTTGGAAGGTGTTATTCAATTCATACCGCATATAACTGTTTTTATCCGCTAAATTACTGCTCTTATTGAATACTGCATCATCATTGTCATTTTGATTAACATTTTTGAAGCTGCTGTAATCATTCTTCATCTGCCGGTATTTTTCATTCATGTATTCGTACTTATTTCTTAGTTCCTGCTGCCCTTCCTGCTTTTGCTGTAGCTGCCAGTTTCGCAGCTGCTCTTCCACACTTTTATAGTCCTTCATAATATCATCCTTTCTGTAAGAATCCTTGATGATATTATTTGTTATCCGGTAAAATTTATTACAATTTTTTAGGGACGGTTCTTTTCGTTCTCGATTAACAAAGCATTCGAAAAATATGCAGTGGTTTACATAAATATAATTATGTAAACCAGCTGTCGCACTATAGCTTTTATGAGTAATTTTCGCAATTATTTGTCACTATTTGCATTACCTTATAAATGGTTTACATAATTATATTTATGTAAACCTATTGTCGTTATTTAGGATTTTTTCAAATATTTTAAATTTTGAAAAATCAATCTCCATTATAAAGATGCTGGCCACCATCAGGGCAGCACCTATGTAGGACTGGAGGGAAAGAACCTCTTTTGCCAGGGCGAAAGCTACAATTCCGGCAAAAACAGTTTCCATTGAGAATATTATGCCCACATGTGATGCTTCAGTGTATTTTTGAGCCACACACTGGACAATAAATGCCACCCCCGTGCACATGATGGATAAAAACAAAACGGGACCCCAATATTTGGGCTGGGAAGGCAAATGAGGGGTTTCAAATATAAAGGCCAGTATTAAAGTGAATAAGCCGGTAGTTCCAAGCTGCAAAACCCCTAACTGAAAGGCATTCACATCTTCAAAGGTCACTGCCTTTTCCGTAATCAGCAAATGTGCCGCATATGCCACAGCGCACATGATGCACAAAAGGTCTCCCAATAAATTGTCATAGTTTATGGAGAAATCTTCCGTCAAGGTCAGGAGGGCAATTCCGGCAAAGCTCATCAGTATTACAAAGGTCTGCTTCCTGCCGGGTAGTTTCTTATAAATGATTGACGATAATATTGGGGTGAAAATTACGGTAAGGCCGCACAAAAAGCCTACGTTGGACAAGGTGGTGTAGAGAGTTCCAAAGGTCGCCCCCAGGTAAACCAATACCAATACCCCGCCTAAAAGAAAGCTGTACTTTACTGTGTTTTTTGAAATTTTTTTCAACTTTGGAAAGACAAGGATGACAGCAACTAGAAATGCTATTATGAACCTGTTGGAATTCAAGGTAAAGGGTCCCATATCCTGCAAGCTTAAGTCAGTTAAGTAATAGGAAATGCCCCACCCGAAGGTTACCATTAGCAAGGCTAAATCCGCTTTTAATTTAGTCATAATCAGTGTCCCCTTTTTTACTTCTTGCTTTATTTTAGTACATTTTTTAAAATTAAGCAATCAAATAAAAAATGACAAAAAAATTGTCACCCTGAGGATTTGAAAAATCTTACGGGATTCTGCACTGGGTTCAGAATGACACAAAGACTATATTCTGCCTTCAGAATGACGTAAAAAGCTATTATGACAACATAATTTCAGCTGTATCAGTGTCTATGGCATCCCCGCTTCTGAGCCTGGCTCTCAGGGTGCCGATTATTTTGTCTATCCTTTCCAGCTCCTTCAAAACTTCTTTTTCTTTTGGACCGGTTTCTATTATTTTGTGAATACCGCCGTTCTTAATAATTATCCTTTTGTCTGCCATAAGTGCTAAACTAGGGTCGTGGGTGGCCATGAGAACTATCTTTTCTTCGTTAACCAATAAATTTAAGGCCCTCTTCCTGTCTATGCCCGCATTTTCGATTTCATCAATCAGGACTATGGGAGAGGTACTTAGTATGGCAGTGTCGGCAATCATTAGAGCCCTTGACTGTCCTCCGCTGAGCCCCGTTACGGGTGTATCCGGATTGAATTTTTCGCCTGCTAACTGGTTTGCAGCATCTATAATTTTTGAAATTACTTCCTCCTCCTTTTCAACCATCCTGCTTCTTGCGTGAAGCTCCAAAAATTCCTTAACGGTCAAGTCCATTACAAAGTTCATGTTTTGGGACAGTTGGGCAACAAGCTTGTTGCCGGTTGAAAATCTTATGCTGTAATCGGGTTTTTCTCCGTTTATTAAAATGGCTCTTCCTGTCGGGGTGTCCCTGTTTGCCGCCCATTCAATATCGGCTAAAAGCCTGCTCTTTCCTGAGCCTGTTGGTCCCACTATCGATACAATTTCACCCTTTTTTATGGTCAGCTCTTCAAAATTTTCTTTATTTCCGTACTTATCCTTACCGGCTAAAATGGTTATTGAATCGACTATATCTTTTTCCAAGCCCAGGAATTGCAGCATCTGGTTTACATAAGTCTCCAAATCGGACTTTATCTTAGGAATGTCTATAGCCCATTCTTCGATTTCTTCTTCTGTAAAATGATTTAAATATTCAATTAAAGTGGAATCCTTGAAGCCTTCCACATTCAGTTTGTTGTTTTCAAAGAAAGATATAATAAAAGGATACTGAGCTTCCAAGTCTTTGATTTTCTTCATTTCCAGTTCTTTAATGCTGATCATTTTCTCCTCCTATATCCATCTTCCTTACATTGCCCATCTGGTATTCTTCACCTATTCTTGTTTCTCCAAGACAATAGGAGCAAAGAGCCGAAGGCATTGGGAATCTTAACTTGCTGCCCTTCACGGTTTCCACATTCGAATTCTCATCATAAATCAAGGTGCTAAGTTCAAATGCTCCCTGGCCGGTTAGACCGTTAACAGACATAATTACAGCCTGGGGGTTTACCGAATTGACCCTTGATGCAAAAACTTCCCTTTCTGCCTGAGATACTATATCACCTTTAGTTATAACCACTATGTCGGCCGATTTTAGCATGGGGCCTATTTTTTTTGGTGTGTTTATACCGCTTAAATTATCTATTACGCAAACAGCTTTGATATTCTTTATATAGGGGGAGCACCTGTTGCACAAGCCTGCACTTTCCGTTATCAATAAATTGAGTCCTTCTTTTTTCCCCCATCTTACGACTTCTTCAATGTTGCTGGCAAAAAAGTGGTCAGGGCACAAGGAGCCGGAAAGGCCTTTTTTAACCGGTATTCCTGCTTTTTCATACAATATGTCATCATCCGTATAAAGGCAGTCAAATTTTACCACCCCTGCCTTAATGCCTCTTTTCTTTATTGCTTCTATGGTTTTTAAAATAACCGATGTTTTTCCTGAAGAAGGAGGTCCGGACATTATCACTAAATTCATCTATTCATCTCCTCTCAGCGTTTCATTGAATATATTCTCGCATTTCTTTATCAGGTCAGAAATGTCATTTTCCTTTATAAAATCCCATCCAAGCCAAATATATTTGTTTTCCTTTGGTATCCGGTTGTCTACTTCAGGATTTACGCTTGGCATCTTACCCTTGTGAGACAGGATTTCTCCTGCTTCCTTTGAAGCAAAGAAATCGGCCAAAGCTTTTGTTTTATTTTTTGTTTCCTTCTTGGTAAGCATGAAAATAGGGCTGATAATGGCTCCGTCCTTAGGCCATACCAATACCATGGGGCTGCCTTCCCTCACCATCCAGGTGAAGAAATAGGGCATGATGGTAATTGCCGGTCTTTCCCTTTTCATATGAGACTTGACCATTTCGGATGGATGCATGTTTTTTTGGAATATTCCTGCTAGTTTTCTTATGCCTTCTTCCCCGTAGAGCTTGTAAATATTCAGGAGCAAGGCATTAAATAAATCAAAGTCGCTTATGGGAAGGCTCACATTGTTTTCAAATTCACCCGACAGGAATTCTTCCCAGGACTCGGGGATTTTTCTCCCCTTCAACTCATCCCTGTTGACCAAAAAAACGGCAGGTACAACCCCAAGCATTGAATACTGGCCGCTGGGGTCTTTAAGATCATATTCCGAAAAATCGTCGTTGTATTTTTCAATTCCGCTTATATCTTCAAATAAATTATCCGATTTATACTTGCCTAAGAGGTTCCTGTCAAAGAAGAGGTCAAAACCTGCGGATATGAACAAATCAGGAATCTTTTCGGAGTTTTTCATCTCATCTTTTATCCAGTCGATTCCCATGGATGCAGCTTTTAATTCATAATCCAGGTTGAAGTCAAAATCTTGCTCGGCAAGCCAATTTTCAAAGGTTTCCAGCAAAGGAACCTTAACAGGGCAGGGAAGTACTCCGGTTACTTTGATTGTGTCTTTATATTTGTTTTGAGCCCTCTTGTTCTCTTCGATTCTTTCCATCAGTTTGGCCAAAAAGGCCTCCGGATTGATTTTCTTGGATTTTAACGCGTTCTCCAATGAAATGGAGCTTCCGAACATCTTTCTCAGGTTGTCATCCTTTAAACTGTCAAATCCCAATGATATTAAAAGGTCCAGGGCTTCCTTATGTTTTTCGGTTATGTTGAACAAGGTATCTTTTAAATCTACACTCATAGTATCTCCTTTTTATAAATTTTGTAAATTAACCCCTTTACGTCATCCTGAGCGCAAGTGAAGGATCTCATGGGATTCTTCGGGCTAAAGCCCTCAGAATGACAACTTATGCCTTGTGTCATCCTGAGCGCAAGCGAAGGATCTCATGGGATTCTTCGGGCTAAAGCCCTCAGAATGACACTTCACGGGTTATTCACAGAATCATTTAGTCAAAGTTATTTTAACACAATCTATGACAAATTATTGTAACATTTGTTACAAATTTTCTTTTACCCATTTAAATAATTCCATGGGTATGTCTATATCCGATACCTGAGTGATGGTTCTGAAGCCGGCATTGCCGTTGACTTCGCACACCGTGAAGGACTCCCTGGTAAAGAGCAAATCAATCCCGCAAAAATCAAGGCCCAGGGCTTTGGCAGCCTTAAGGGAAATTTCTTTTATGGATTCGTTCAACTCATAACTTTTAACACTGCCTCCCAATGAATAATTGGACTTAAAACCTGTGTCTGATACCCTCTTAACACAGCCCAATACCTTATCTCCAAGAACATAGGAACGAATATCCATCCCCCGGCTAAATTCGATAAATTCCTGGTAGAAATATTCCTGGTTCATCCTGTATACCTTGTTATAATCTTCTTCATTTTCTATAAGATAAACTCCCTTGCCCTGTGAGCCTTCATTTTCTTTCATGACAAACTTCTTGCCGTCAAAATAGTCATGTATGAAGCCATAGTTTTTTTCTTTCGAATACAAGAATTTAGGAGTACTTACATTGTTTTTAACCAAGAGCCGGGCAGTCACGGCCTTATTTCTTGAGTTAAACATGGACCGGGTGGAATTAATGACCCTTATGTCTAAGCTTTCAAGCTGCATGCTTATGGTGTAATTATAATCTCTCATTATTACAAAATCGGGAAAGCCCAAGGTCTTTCCCTTATGAATAAATCCTGTCTTTCTATTATCATTCAAAATTATTAAATCATCGCTGAAAACAATGTCGACAGATATGCCGTTTTTTGACGCACTGTCTTTCATCCAGCCAAATGCGTTGTTTCCGAATTTATTGTTTAAAGTATCCTTGGGATAAATCATCCACCCATACATATGTATTTACCTCCTTTATATAGGACAATTTGATTGTCATCCTGAGCAAACCAAGGATCCCAAGAGATCCTTCGGGCTTAAGCCCTCAGGATGGCATTATGGGGTATTCGTAGCAATGAAAATCTCAATCAAGCTCTGCAATTCCTGCATTCAGTGCATAGTAGCGGCCTTTTTGCTTCATGAGCTCATCATGGTCGCCCCGCTCTATGATTTCTCCATGCTCAAGGACCATTATGGCATTGGAATTCCTAACCGTGGACAACCTGTGAGCTATGACAAAGGTAGTCCTTCCTGCCATTAATTTGTCCATACCTTCTGCTATGAGTTTTTCCGTCCTTGTATCCACCGAGGATGTTGCTTCATCCAGTATGAGAATCACCGGGTCGGCTATGGCAGCCCTGGCTATTGACAATAGCTGCCTTTCCCCCTGGGACAGGTTTAGACCGTCAGAAGTAAGAACCGTATCGTAGCCCTCGGGCAGATTCTGTATAAAGTTATGGGCATTGGCAAGCTTTGCTGCTTCCACCACTTCTTCATCCGTGGCATCCAGCCTTCCGTACCTGATATTATCCTTGACTGTTCCTTCAAACAAGTGGACATCCTGCAATACTATACTCATGGTGCTTCGCAAATCATGCTTGTTGATCCTTCTTATATCTATCCCGTCATAAAGGATGACACCTTCGTTTATTTCGTAAAACCTGTTGATAAGGTTGGTGAGAGTTGTTTTTCCGGCTCCCGTGGACCCTACAAAGGCTATTTTTTGGCCGGGCTTTGCGTAAAGGTTAATCTTATTGAGAACTCTTCTATCTGACACATAGCCAAAGTCTACGTCCTTGAATGTAATAAATCCCCTTAGAGGAACTTTTTCCATGGTTCCGTCTTCCCTGGGAACCAGCCAGCAGGGACTTTCCCCTTCTTTACAATCTTTTGATAAGGTTACATCCCCATCATCTCTCTCAATTTCTTCATCCAGCACATTGAATATTCTTTCCGCCCCTGCCAAGGCTGCAAACAAGGTGTTAAGCTGGTTTGAAACCTGGGTTATGGGCCTTGAAACAGACCTTGTATATTGCAAAAACGATGCTATATTGCCAATGCTCAGGCGGTTAATCATGACTAAATAGGCCCCTGCCATGGACACTAAGGCATATTTTACAAAGGACAGGCTGCCCATGACCGGCATGAGCATGGTCCCGAAAGTGGAAGCCATGGTGCTTGCAATTCTCAATTCTTCATTCTTTTTACGGAAGCTTTTTATTGCCCTGTCTTCATAGTTAAATACTTTCACAACCTTTTGACCTGTCATCATTTCTTCTATATAACCGTTCATGTCTGCCAATGATGCCTGCTGCATGCGGAAATTCTTTGCCGATTTCTTTCCTATATACCTTACAGTATACAGCATGAAAGCAAGCATGGCAAAAACCATTACTGTCAATATAGGGCTTAAAATCAGCATCATGGCAAATGTTCCCAGAACCGTAACAACCGATATAAGCATTTGTGAAACACTTTGCTCCAGGGATTGATTAATCATATCCACATCATTTGTAAAGGTGGACATCAGGTCTCCATGGGAGTGTTTGTCAAAATATGAAACAGGAAGCTTTTCCATGTGGGAAAACATGTCCTCTCGAATTCTGTGAACCGTTCTTTGGGCCAGTCTTGCCATGGACAGGTTCCCAATATACTGTGAAACAGAAGTAACTAAAACCAGTAGACCCATAAAGATAATATATTTAACGAAAAGTCCCATGTCCCGGCCGCTGACCAGGGTATCAATAACGGGGCTGAGCATTCCGTTTATTCCTATTTCAGCCAAAGAGCCCATTATTATAAAGAAAATGCCTCCGATAAACAAGAGTATATTATATTTAAAATAGCCAAACAGTCTTAACAAGGTTTTTTTCGGATCTTTCGGCTTTAAGTGCAATTCTTTCATGCTCCTACCCCCCTTTGCTGGGATTCGTAAATTTCTCTGTATATGGGCGAGCTTAACAGGAGGTCTTCATGCTTACCCGATGCTTCTATTTCTCCCTCATTCATAACAAGGATCCTGTCCGCATACTGAATGGAAGATACTCTTTGGGCTATTATAATTGTGGTTACATCTTTTAATTCATCCTTGAATATACGCTGGATTTTTGCATCCGTCGCCATATCCACCGCACTGGTTGAATCGTCCAATATGATTATTTTGGGGGATTTAAGAAGGGCACGGGCAATTGTAAGCCTTTGCTTCTGCCCTCCGGAAAAGTTCTCTCCACCCTGGTCAACCCTGTGGTCCAGGCCGTCTTTATACTTGGATACAAATTCCCAGGCCTGGGCCAATTTCAGGGCATGGATTATTTCTTCATCACTTGCCTTTTCATTACCCCACTTCATGTTCTCCCGGATAGTTCCTGAAAAGAGGGTGTTCTTTTGGAGCACAAAGGCTACCTTGTCACGCAATGCCTTTATATCGTAACGCTTAACATCAATACCGCCGACTAATACCCTTCCTTCCGTAGTATCATATAGCCTGGGTATAAGCTGAACCAGGGTTGATTTGGATGAACCCGTGGACCCGATTATCCCCAAAACCTCTCCTGAATTTATGTGGAAGTTAATATTCTTAAGCGTTTTTTCGCTGCTTCCCGGATAGCGGAAGGATACCACTTCAAATGCCACAGACCCGTCCGGCAATTCTCTTATGGGGTTTTCGTCTTCCTTTATCTCCGATTCGGTATTTAATACTTCAACGATCCTGGTTACGGAAGCGGTAGCTCTTAATAGCTGCATGAAGAAAAATGACATCATCATCAGGGACATCAGGATTTGTGTTATATAAGTTATGAAAGATATGAGTTCACCGGTTTCCATTAAGCCTGAAGCTACCTGTATGCCTCCGAACCACAAGACGGCCACAATGGTGGAATAAGTAACTATGCTTAATACGGGCATTAAAAATACGATGAGGGATATGGCTCTTAAGGCAGTGTCCCTTAGTGAATCATTCCTTTCCTTGAACCTTGCTTCCTCATGGTTTTGCCTGTTAAATGATTTTACAACCCTTATGGCGGTCAGGTTCTCCCGTATGATTGCATTCACCCTGTCTATCTTGGTCTGCATCAATAAAAACATGGGCCTGGCTTTAGATAATATAATGGTTAAGACAATGACCAGGGCAGGTATGGAAACCACAAATACCCTGGCCAAGGAAGCATTTATTCTCAGTGCCATGAAAAGGGCAAATATCATCATGAAGGGGGCCCTTACAGCCATTCTTAGGCTCATCATGGTAACCTGGCCTAAGGTGTTGCAGTCATTTGTAAGCCTTGTAATCAGGGATGCAACGGTAAATTTGTCCAGGTTGGCAAAGGAAAAGCCCTGTATCTTTTCAAAGAGCTTGAACCTTATTTCTGATGCAAAACCAAATCCTGCTTTTGCCCCGTAATGAGAACTAATAATTCCAAAGGTCATCCCCGCCAGGGCTGCTGCAACCATTATAAGACCTATCTTCAGGACATATTCAATATCCTGGTTTGCAATACCCACATCCACTATTCTTGACATGAGATAGGGTATGGCTATATCCGCAATTACTTCCAATATCATAAGGATTGGACATAAGGTGGCATATTTAATGTATTTTTTCATAAATGGCAGTAACTTTTTCACTTTTGTCTCCTATTTACATAAATAAGGTAAGTAACTTGGTTTACATAAATTTATTTATGTAAACCATAGTAACCAACATAAAATATAGGCTTAACATCTGGTTTACATAAAATATTTTATGTTAACTAAAAGTCGGTAATTGTCGAATTATCGTTCCATACGTCAACAATATCTTTATGTCATCCTGAGCAAAGCGAAGGATCTTATGAGATTCTTCGGGCTAAAGCCCTCAGAATGACAGATTGTGAATTATTCATAGCAATGACATAAATCGCAATTATCATATGATTCTTCAGATGCGTTATAATGGCACTGACATGTATTCATTGAAATGACACGAATCTTATATTTGTCATCCTGAGCGAAGCGAAGGATCTCATTATTTATTAATCAATTCTCTTTCTATCAGTACTCCCACCATTTCGGCAAACTTATCCAAGGTCAATATGCGGGTGAACTTTTGACCGTATATTTTTTTTACCGAAGGCAGATCCTCATCCTTTCCGGTAAAAACGCAGAGAATTGATATTCCCTTTTTCCATCCCTTTCTTACCTCGTTAGCGGTATCATTCACGCCGGTTTCATTGGCATACTCTTTTTGTATGGGAATGAGGCCTTTGGCGGCAACACCCAGCATGTCGTTTGGCCTGCAATCTGACAGGACTATCAATATCTTGTGGTTGTATTTTGAATCTTCCATCATGTGAATAGCGGTACGAAGGGCCATCCCGTCCCGGTTAAAACCGGCTGCATAGTAATTGAAAATCCTATCATTGTTGCCTTTTTCATCATAGTCTCGGAAAAGGTTCATGACGGTGTAATCCCTCATATTGCAGAAAGAATAAATTCTCACGGGAATGTTGCATCGGGTCAGGCTTTCTGCAATTATATATCCTTCTTCTGCTATGGTTTCCTGGCGGTTAAGCTGGGAAGCCGAAGCATCAAGCATAATATCAACGGACATATCCGGTATTTCATCTTTAATAATTTTTAGAAAAATCCTGTCGTCATCAAGGACAGTCCTCCAGGCTATTTCAGTATTAAGCTTACCGGAATCAGACTTCATGGAGTAGGTATAGTTTACTATCATGGCATTTTTGATTCTTTGGGTTAGCTTGGTGATGGCGTTTGTATTCCTGATATAATTGTTCAGGTAGTGGAGCTTATTTTTATTCCTTTGCTGAGCAGCTTGCTTTTGTCTGAAAATCGCGTCATCACTTTCACCAAACTGGCCCCTGGTAAAATGCAGGCGGCAGCCTTCATGGGCATCGTCGCATAGTATTCTTTCCAGGGCTTTTGTTTTTGATTCTCCCAGTATGGATATTCCGAAATAATCTTGTATGAATTTCCTTTCCCTGTCATCTGATTTCTCTTTCAGCTTAAGCAAACCGGAGAATATTTTACCCTTTTGTCTGCCTTTATCCTCTTCCTCTTTAAAGGTCAAGGTGCTTCCTTTGATTGAAGGAGTTTTTCTTCCAAAAAATTTTAATTTGGCTTTTATTCTTTTTATATAAAACTCACTGCTAAAATCAGGTTCAAAGTATTTTTTGATTATTTGATTCATCTTATAGATTACTTGCCTGGTATCATCGTTTAGGTCAACTTTCAGGTCATCCAGTAAGTTCTTTATACCATCGCTGACCCTGATATCATACCCGTATATTCTGCTGAAGTATGCAGCTAATATTTCATCAAATAACTCTATCCCGTCACGATTTTCATAAGCCTTTTTACCGCACTCATGACGAAGACCGGCCAAAACCGGTCTGCTTTTACTATCCCTTTCAAAGATGCATCCTTCCAGGCCAAGCATCATTAATTTCTGATAAAACAAATAATCCTTATCATAGCTCAAGGCATCAAAAAATTCATTAAAAAGCCTGTAATCATAATACTTATAAACGGCACCGATTATGTAGTTCCAGTATAAATCAGCCTTACCCCTCTCATCGTATGCCGTAATATCGGGGATTATGGAGTAGTCTCCCGAAACACTCCATATTATGTTCCATGCCCTTTGCTTTTCCTTTGCCTTTTTCATTTATGATTACTTCCTTTGCCAAAAAGCCTTGCACGTTCTCAGCTTTCGTTTGATTTAAATCCCGATACCCTTAGAAATTTCATGCCCAGGAATGTATCCAGGTCGATAATTACATCGTTTTTAGGCAGGACCAGTGACTTTGATACATATACATCTATTCCGTCAACATTGATTATTTGATAGTTTTCCGGTTCCTTGGGCTTCCGGCCGATAATTTCCGGAACAGGCACAAGCACGCTTTCGCTGCTCAAACGGTTTTCCGGAATTTCTATCGTAACCTGAAGCTTCCCTTTTTTCTTCAGATGCTCGGCAGCCCTCTCGGTTATTTTTATTATGTTTTCTTCAGACATACCATACTCCTTATAATCTTCTTGTTAACATAAATATTTTATGTGTCCCAAGAAACCCGATTTATTCATTTTGGCATAATCAGCTTAAAGGAAGCTTTATTTTTATCCCATAAACATGAAATATGCAGATACCAATATACCCAAAATAATCCTGTACCAACCAAATATTTTAAAATCATTGTTCTTTATATATCTTAACAAGAACCTTATGGCTATTAAGGACACTATAAAGGCAACTGCCATTCCGGTCAAGAGGACCGCCATCTCCAAACCTGTGAAGTCAAAGCCGAACTTAAAGAGTTTCAAGGCACTTGCCCCGAACATCACGGGTATGGACAAGAAGAAGGAGTATTCAGCAGCTATATTTCTTGATGTTCCAAGTATTATGGCACCCAAAATGGTAGCTCCCGAGCGGGATGTGCCAGGCACCAAAGATAAGACTTGAAAGAAGCCTATGATCAGGGCCGTCATGCAGGACATATCTTTAAAGCTCCTGATGCTTGCCGGCTTGCCCTTATTCTTGTTTTCAATGACTATGAAGAGGATCCCGTATAAAATGAGGGTTACTGCTACGGTTTGATAATTGTAGAAATGTTCATCGAACCAATCATCAAACAAGAAGCCAAGGATGGCCGCTGGCAGTACACCCACTATCACCTTAAACCATATATCCATGGTGTCTCTTTTTTCTTTCTTAGTCTTCCTTGGAGCAAAAGGATTAAGTTTATGGAAGTAGAGCAATACGACAGCCATTATGGCTCCCAATTGTATCACGACCCTGAACATCTCCATAAATTCTTCAGAAGCTTCAAATTTAATAAATTCCTCCACCAAAATCATGTGTCCCGTACTGCTGATGGGAAGCCATTCGGTTATACCCTCAACTATCCCCAATATTATTGCTTTGATAATTTCAGTATACATTTTCCCTCCAAGGTTTAAATTTTCACATAAGATTCTTCAAGCCAAAGCTCTCGAAATTCATTATATATTTTATAATTTAAATTTTCAATAGAATATAATTTATTCAAAACTGTTCCGGATAATAAAAACAAAGCTTGTTCCCACATTGAACTCGCTCTCTGCAAAAAGCTCTATATTATGCCTTAAAGCTATTTGTTTTGCTATAGTAAGTCCAAGTCCTGTACCTGTTTTATTTTCATCTGATTTTACACTGTAGTACCTGTCAAATATATTCGGAAGATCTTCCTCGGGTATGCCTATACCTTCATCCTTTATGATGATTTTATTACCTGTTAAAGTAATAAAAATATTTTTGCCCTCATAAGAAAATTTTATTGCATTATCTATAACTGTCAAAAACATCTGACGAAGCCTGCCGTAATCTCCCTTGGTTAAAAATACATCTTTATCGGAATTATATTGAATATTAATATTTTTTTGTCCTGCCAGGTTAGAAGCACTTCGTAAAGAATCCTTCAATACATCACAGATATTCAAGTCTTCCATTTCTATTTTAAAGTCGGCATTTTGCAGTCTTGACAATTCTAATAAATCATTTATCAATCTTTCCAGGCTTTTGCTTTCATTGAGAATTTGTTTGTAATATTCATTTACTTTCTCCGAATCCTTTATTACTCCGTCTGAAAGGGCCTCAAGGGAGCCCCTTATAACAGTTACGGGAGTTCTTAATTCGTGAGAAATATTTGTTATGAAATCCTGCCTTTGTTTTTGCACTCTTTTTCTTTCTTCTTCAGCTTCACTGAGCCTTTGGCTCAATATGTCCATTGTCTTTGCAAGGTCACCTATTTCATCATTTTGTTTAATGCCGGTTTTTACCTCATAGTTTCCGCCTGCCAGCAAGGCTGCCGTATTTTTCATTTTTTCAAGGGGCCTGGTAAATGTTATTGCTAAGGCCACAGATAAAAATACAGATAATACTAATGCCGTAAGAATACTGATGAATAATATCCTGAAGCCTTCATTTATGGCATCATAAATACCTTGAACAGGCGAATGTATTAATAGTGCTCCTGTTATTTCATCGTCAGCAATAATCGGAGTGCCTATAGTCAAGGCTGGTGTTTTTAAAAGTTTGTTGAACCCTTCACTGAAAGTTGTTTGGCCTTCAAAAACTTTTTCTACAACTATATCTGCATCCTGAGGCAGGTCGGCATATTTGTACTGCATGTGAGACATGCTTCCCGTTATTAAGAGATTTAAATCTTCATCAACAATCCATACATCTGCCATGGCTATATTATCTAAGTTTCGTATATATAAGCCCAAGCCTCCCTGCATTCCCGTCATACCGCCATGCCTGCCCATTCCGGGTCCGAAATTCAGACTCGTGCCATCCATCAGTTCTGAAATTGTACCTGCAATTGTAAGAGCACGTCGTTCAAGCTCAGTTTTATGAATTTCAACTGCGTTATTTTTAAATAAAAACATGAACAAACCGCCAATTATTATTGAAAAAACGATTAATGCAGCCGAAAAATACACCATCAGTTTTATTGACATTTTATTTTTCATCGTATACCTCAAATTTGTAGCCAACTCCCCATATAGTTTTTATCTCCCAATTTTTATGGTCAAAATTATCGATTTTGGACCGAAGTCTTTTAATATGAGAATCCACTGTCCGGCTGTCACCGTAATAATCATATCCCCACAGGCTGTTTAAAAGGTTTTCTCTTGTAAAAACCTTATTCTTATTTGCAGCCAGGGTCCATAGTATTTCTATCTCCTTTTTAGTTAAAGAAACAATCTTATCGTCAATCGTAACCATATAATCTTCCATATTTATTCTTAAATTGTCACATGTGAACAGCTTGCTGCTAATGTTTTCGGTTCCTATCCTTCTCATGACAGCTCTTACCCTTGCCATTACTTCGGCAGGAGAAAAAGGCTTTACAATATAATCATCCGCCCCTATATCAAGTCCCATAATTCTCTCAAAATCCTCTCCTCTGGCGGTTATCATAATAACCGGAACATTTGAAGCTTCCCTGATTCTTCGGCACACTTCAAATCCGTCAATTATCGGCATCATGACATCAAGCAGGACTATATCAGGTTTATGTCTGTCAAAAGCCTCCAAAGCTTGCCTGCCATCATATGCAATTTTTGCTTCGTAGCCTTCTTTTTTTGCATATTCCTCCAAAATGGAGGTTATTTGCCTGTTGTCATCCGCTATTAACATTATGGGCATAAGCTACCTCCTGTATTTTAGTTATTATACCATATGGTAATACTAAATTGTGGCAATTCTGTGTTTTTATCGGGAGAAAAACATAATTTTTTTATATTAAAGACATAAATTTGACACAAATACCGGTTATATTTAAAAGCAAGACAATCCGGGAGGTTAAAAATGAAAAATAAAATTATAATAATTGTTTTAGTATTATTAATAGTATTGGCAAGTTCAATAACAGCTTTTGAATTTACGGGAAGAACACCCGCCCAAATAGTAGCAGGTTTAACAGGAAAAAACACAGAAGAAATTGCTGAAATAAGATTTGAGTCAGGCAAATCATATGGACAAATTGCTTATGATGATAGCCAAGATACGTGGAAGAAATTCAGAAATGAAATGTTTGAAAACAAAAAGGCTTTTATAGAGGAAAGGGTTAAAGACGGAACCCTTACCAGGGAAGAAGCAGATGAGATTCTTGAAAACATTGAGTTAATGATAGAAAACTGCCCGGCATACGGCGGTGGCTGCGGAATGGGAAGAGGCTTTGGAATGATGAGAAATAGTCTTGGTAACAATAGCGGTTATGACAATTATGGCTTCAGAAGTATGGGTTTTGGTGGAAGCAGATGCGGCAGAGGTTCTTGGTAAGGTAAGGTCCTGCGTTGACGCTCAAGATAACATAAATTATGGTTATTGTCATATAAAAATCACATTCCTTTCATTGAAAACATATTATATTGTAATAAAATAAGGAAAGGAATTTTAAATATGTACAATTATTATTACTACCCCCATCCAGGCATGTATCCAAGCAAGCATAGAGACAGGATGTACAATCGTCAAAGAATGTATAGTCCTTATTTCAATAATTATTACATGAATCCTGATCTAAACGGCTATCCCAGGTATCCCATCTATCCCAACTATCCTTATAACCGGGAGCGGCTTTATAGTCCCTGGGCCTTACAATATCCAAGCAACAGAGGTTTCATAGAAATAATGGACTACGGCCCCAATCCTTTTGTCATAAACATCGAGGAAGCAACTCAACAGAACAATACTTTCAGATCAGCTCTTTGGACGGGAGATCATTTGCAACTCACTTTAATGAACTTAAATCCCGGTGAGGATATAGGTTTGGAGATGCACCCTGATGTTGACCAGTTCATAAGGATCGAAGATGGCCGCGGAATCGTACAGATGGGAGACAGTGAAGATAATCTGGACTTTGAGGTAATGGTTTCTGAAGATTTCATATTTATAATACCTGCCGGCAAATGGCATAATTTAATCAATACAGGATCCAGGCCCCTTAAACTTTATTCCATTTATGCACCGTCCCAGCACCCTCATGGCACGGTTCATGAAACCAAATCTCAAGCAGAAGCAGAACATAGGCCATGATACTCTTTCAATGAAACAGCTGTTCCTCCCTTGTAAGAGGAACAGCTGTCCGGCTCTTTGGCAAAACTTGTCATCCTGAACTTAGCGAAGGATATCATGGGATCCTCGGGCTAAAGCCCTCAGGATGACAGTAAAATTACAGATCCAATTGAAGAACCTTGTATAAGATTACGGCCATTTCAGCTCTCGAAATCATTGATTTCGGGTACAGATAGGAATTGCTTCCCTGAATTATGCCTGCCTTTACCAAGGTTGCTACGGAGGTAACCGCATAATCAGATACCGAATTCCTGTCCTTAAAGGCAGATAAATCACTTGCCTTGCCTGCCGTAAGCTTTTTGCCTATGGTTGTCAAAGCCCTGTCCACAAGAACCATGGCATCTTCTCTGGTTATTCCTGCCTGAGGCATGAAATTATCCCCGTAACCCTTAGCTATGCCAAGTGATTTGGCAATTGCAATAGCCCTGTAATAGTAGCTGTCTTTGGGAACATCGCTGAAATTACCCCTGTCAGTTCCCGATAATTTCAAAGCCCTGTATAGCATCAGCATGAAATCTCCCCGGGTCACATTACTTGACGGACTGTAATTGTTGTTTCCGGTTCCGTTAACAATCCCTTTTTCGAACAAATAGTCAATATATGATGCAGCCCATGAATAAGTGGTGGTTACATCCTTAAAATACAAGGAGCCTTCTGTTTCAGGCATGGATATGACTTCAACCTTCACAGAGCCTGTAAAGGAAACTCCGTCCACATTGTAGCCTGTATATTTAATGGTAACCGTCCCGTAATAATCCTTATAAGGCATAAATGTAATTTTGGATATGTAAGGCGAACCATCATAATAATACTTCTTGCTGGATGAAACTTCTGAGTCATATTTTGTAGGGGAAGTGTAATTGTAATAAAGTTTTCCGTATGATGATGAAGGAAGGGTAAAGGTTACATAATCCAGTTCTTCACCTGTTAAATCTTCACATACATCATTGAAATCTTCATCATCAAAAGTTACTGGTGTATCTTCTTTTGTTGAGATTTCAATGTCATCTGCCGCAGGAACTTCCTTGGTCACTGTTATTTTCACCACACCTGTATAGGACTTGCCGTCAATGTTGTAACCGGTGTAATAAATGACTACAGTACCCGAATAAGTGGTTTTGGGAACAAAGGTGATATCATCCAGCTCATCATCATAATACTTTGTACTTGAAGACACCTTGGACTGATTTTTAGCTTTATAATTGTAATACAAGGTCCCGTATGTGGATGATGGCGGGGTGAATTTTACATAATCCAGTCTTTTACCCGTTACATCCCGGCATTCGTCGTCAAAATCGTCCGCATCAAAATCAATTGGTGTATATGAACCCGTCTTGTAAGTTATTTCATCTGCATCCGCATCAATCTTGATTACCTGGATTTCAATTACACCCGTATAAGAAACTCCCTTGTTGTTGTAGCCTGTATATTCAATCGTCACCGTTCCAGAATAGTTTTTATATGGAACGAAGGAAATTTCATCTATATCATCATCGTAATACTTGGAGCTTGATGAAACCTTGGCTTGACCGCTCAAACCGTAATTTAAATACAAGGTTCCTTTTGATGAGGAAGGAAGGGTAAACTTGACATAATTTAACTTTTGTCCGGTTCCGTCCAGGCATACCTCTTTAAAATCATCCGCATCAAATTCAACTACCGTGTTTACATATAAGGAATACTTTATTTTTTCTATTACGACTACTTTCTCTGCAACAGTTATTTCAACCTTGCCCGTAAACACATCACCTGCCGTATTATAACCCTTGTATTGGAGGTTGACTTTTCCGAAATAGCCGGAATTGGGAACAAAGGTCATTTTATCCAAATCGGACTTGGAGTAATTTTTGCCTGTTTGTACCAATGTTCCAACATTCGTTGAAGATACATAATTAATATAAATTTTGCCGTTTGAGGAAAGTGTGTCAAAACTTATGTAATCAAAAGTTCCCCCGATAGTTTTATTGCATGCATTAACAAATGGAGTCGAACTTAATTTAAGAACCGTGTCCTGGTTTGTACTTAACTTAATGTCGGAGGCGGCAGGATATGTGACCTCTATATTTAATGTGGCATAGCCGCAGTCCGTTTCGGCATCATCATTTGCAAAAGCAGTTACGGCAAAGGATGCCTTGCCTATATTTGTAGGTTTAAAAATCAGCTTCCCTATATCTGAAACTTTTATACGGCTGCCGGCTTCATAAGCACTCCCATTGTATTCTAATTCTCCAACAGCAATACTGGCTGTATTTATTGAGATAAATCCCATTTCTGCTCCGTCGTTTTTATCATAGTAACTTGTAAAATCGGAGCTTTTAAACTTTATATCCTCATTGATGGTGGTGGTCATTGAAATCGGTCCGCTGAAGGTGGGAGCCTGACCGCTTGTTACTTCCACATAGTAGCTGGTACTGAATACGGTTTTCGTGTCTTCTCCTTCCTCATAAGTGTATCTCACTTCCATTTCAACCGTGGTTCCATCGATTTCAGCTTCATCACCGGAAGGAAATTCAATACACTGGTTTTGGAATCCATCTTTAAGCTCATAAGTCATATCCGATAAATCCAATCTCTCCCCGCTGTAGCCATAGGGAACGGTAAGAGTAATTATATTACCGTCTATGACGGCTTCTTTAACTGCCTCATCATGATTTACTGATTTCAGAACCATCTCCCCGTTTCCGACAGCATAAACCAAGTTGCCTGAACCTAATAAGGTTGATATTATCATCATCAATGTAAGAACTATCGCCATACTTCTTTTAACTGTTGATGGCTTACAGTCTTTGCCTTCTTTGTTCATTTTAATCCCTCTCTCTATATTTTATAAATTATTAACTCTTTAATGTCTATTTTTTGTCAAGGCCTTGTATACTGAGTCATAATTTCAATATTACCGATTCTATTGTAGTATAATTCTTTCATATAAGCAATGAATTGATATTAAAAAATTTCTGGGGACGGTTCCACTCTTTCTCCGGAATATGACAACTATTGTCGGAAGACAAAATAACATAAGAGGTTTACATATATAATTTTATGTAAACCAATTCAAGTCTTGCTTTCCTTTGTGATTATACCATAGGTTTATAGAGGTTTACATATATAATTTTATGTAAACCGCTTAATATAAAACCCTGTCCAGCAACGCAACGGCTTCGGCCCTTTTTATGTTGTTCTGCGGTCTGAAGGTATTATCTTCATAACCCTTAAGCAATCCATGGTCCGCCGCTGCGCCCACATATTCCCTTGCCCAGCTGCTGATTTGACCGCTGTCGGAAAATACACCGGCACCCCTTGAAGATCCTTCCATATCAAGGAGTCGTACCATAATAATTGCTGCCTGCTCTCTTGTAATATTATTTTCGGGAGCAAAGAGTGTTTTAGAAACCCCTATTATTTCTCCTTCCCTGTACGCTTTTTGGACTTCTGCATAGTACCAGCTTTCTTCTTTTACATCCGTAAATGTTATTTGAGCAGTTTCCTCAAAACCAAAGGCCTTATTTACCAGAGTAACAAATTCTGCCCTTGTTATATAATCTTCCGGTCTGAAGGTCCCGTCGGGATATCCCGTTACATATCCCATATCAAGCCACTTTTGTATTACATCTTCCGCCCAATGACCCACATAGTCTCTTGCTGCCAAAACCGACCCGTCATAAAGACCTTCATAAAGGGCATTCAACAATTCACCTTCCGAATCCTGGCTTAATTCCCATATCATTGCTCCCCCCAGGTTTTGCTCTCTTATATATTTTGCCTTTAATCCTATGGACTGATAATCGTCATAACTTATGAAAGTTTTTCCGTCATAAAGCCAGGGAACCAGGGACTGGTGATGAAAATACCTAATATATTGAGGATTGTTAATATATTCCTTTTTAAGAGAATCGTAGCTCAATGCTTTACCGTCATTATGGGTTTGATAAAGCCCTTCATTGGCATTTTTTGATACCCTGTATGAATACCCGTAAAAGGGAAGACCTACAATAAGCTTGTCCGCAGGCAAACCGGCTTTAAGCCATGCTTCTACGCTTGAATCGATGCTTATTTTATATTGAGGGGATTCATGCCCATTGTTGTACAAGGGTGAATTAAAGTCTGAATACTTGTCCCAAGGCCCATGGATGTCATAGGTCATCAGGTTCACGTAATCCAAATATTGATGGAATTTATCAACTTCCGTGTTTTCTATGTAGTAATTGCTTGCTCCTGCCGCAATGGTAAGCAAATAATCCTTATTGTCCCTTAGCTCCTGTGCATCCAGCTTTTCACGGATTTCTTTGAGAAGCAAAGTGAAATTATCCTTGTCTTCAGGCCTGTTTGAATTGGTTTTCAGCCCTCCTCCCACAGGATATTCCCAGTCAAGGTCCACCCCGTCAAGACCATACTTTACTAGGAATTCAACACAGCTGTCCGCAAATCCTGCCCTTCTTTCCGCAGTAGCTGCCATGTCCGAAAAGTTGCCGGACCAATCCCAGCCGCCCACCGAAATCAAAACTTTTAAATCAGGTTTGATTTTTTTTAGCTCCTGAAATTTCTTAAAGTTTTCAGGGTCCTTGTCGGGATATCCCATCTCTATTTCAAAATCCGGGCTAATTTTTGCAAAGGCATAGTTTATATGGTTTATTTTGCTGATATCTATACTTTCGGGAGTATATCCGGTATAAGACTTCCATGCGGGATAGTATCCGATGATTATTTGCTGAGTTTTTTGTTCTTCTCCCTGTGTCTTGCTTCTTTCAGTCCCTTCGTATAGAAAAGAACCTGCTTGTCCTATGTAAAAGATTATGATAAAAACTGCTGCTATTATCAAATACTTTAATTTCATCTGTCTGTAACTTGCCTCCTAAAAACGTTTTTTTAATTATAGCATACAGGTCTAAGCTTTTTATCTTGAAATAAAAGGCAGTTTCCTTTACTCTTGACTCCTTTTCCATTATTAGCAAGGAGCCTTGTCATTACTTAATGTTTTGCTTGTACAAAGCTGAAGCATGAGTTACAATTATTTATACCCTATGAGGAATAGATAAAATGATTAAGAATGTGAATTTGACAGAAGGAAAAATACGCACCGCATTAGTAAAATTAGCCCTGCCCATAATGGGCACTTCATTCATACAAATGGCATACAACCTGACGGACATCATATGGCTTGGGAGGCTCAGTACAGATGCCGTGGCAGCCGCAGGTGCGGCAGGCTATTTTTTGTGGCTGGGGTCAGCCCTGGTCATGATTGCACAGGTAGGAGTAGGAGTATATGTTGCCCAACTGTATGGAAAGGGAGATTTGGAAGAGGCAAAAAATTATATTGATAACGGGCTCCAGCTTAATTTATTGATAGCTGTATCATATTCCTTGTTTTTGTATATTTTCAGGCATCAGATTATAGGTTTTTTTGCTATTGAAGATGCCCATGTGGTTAAAATGGCAGTTGAGTATTTGACAATAATTTCGGCAGGAATTACATTTCACTTTTTGAATCCTGTTTATTCCGCAATATTAAACAGCACCGGAAACAGTATCACTCCTTTTAAAATCAACACAATCGGATTGGTTGCCAACATTGTCATTGACCCTTTGCTAATACTTGGCTTCGGACCCATCCCAGCCTTAGGGGTTAAAGGAGCTGCCTTGGCTACAATATTGGCACAATTTTTTGTTACAATAATCTTTTTATATACCGGAAAGAAATATGATACTATTTATTCACATGCAAAAATACGAAAAAAACCGGATCTGCAAATTGTTAAAAACATTGTCATGGTAGGGTTTCCTCCCTGTGCCCAGGTAGGCATTCATGCCTCTATATCAATAATTGTTACACGAATACTATCAACCTTTGGACCCGTGGCAATTGCCGTTTCAAACATAGGATCTCAAATCGAGTCCATTACCTGGATGACAGCCGAAGGTTTTTCGTCGGCCATATCAGCCTTTGTGGGACAGAATTACGGTGCAGGCAAGATAAAGAGAATAAAGGAAGGATTTATAAAGGGAATACAAATCGTGGGGGGCATAGGAATATTTGCAACCATATTGCTAATTTTTGCTGCTGAACCCCTCTTTACCATATTCACTCCCGATGACCCCCTTGCCATAAAAGAAGGAATAGTATACCTGAGGATTTTAGGTTTGTCTCAATTCTTGATGGCCATTGAAATAGGAACAACCGGCGCCTTCAACGGGCTTGGAAAAACTATTTACCCAACGGCAAACGGAATCATATTAAATTTAATAAGAATTCCTTCCGCCCTTGTCTTAAGCAAAACAGCCCTGGCCTTATCGGGTGTATGGTGGGCAATTACCATATCCTCAAATTTAAAAGGTTTAGTTTTATTTATTCTATTTTATTTCTATTGGAAGGGCTTTGAAAAAAACTGTATATAATATCTTGCTATTTAATGTGCAAAACTTCAGTATTGTGTGCCTTTTTTCAAAAAAACCATGCATTGCCTGAAATTTTTGCGCATTTTTTAATAAATCGCACTTTATCTCCCATTTTGAACATGGATTTGAATTACTCATTCATTAACAAACAAAATATTCCTTCATATAATAACTAAACAGAATGGTTATGTTATCAGGAGGAAAGAATGGCCAGCAGACCCCCTATCTTGCGAGCAGGGGACACAATAGGGATAGTGACCTTAGGCAGCCCCCCGGATGCCGCAACAATCGATACAGGAATACAAACCCTGCAGTCAATGGGTTTTAATGTGCTTGTCGGCGAATACGCTTATTCCAGCGCTGGTATTGTTGCTGCTTCTCCCCTTGAGCGGGCGACAGACTTAATGAATATGTTTGAGAATCCCGATGTAAAAGCCATCATACCAACAAGAGGGGGCACCGGGGTTTCAGATATTATTCCCTACCTTGATTATGATGTAATAAGAACCAATCCGAAAATCATCACCGGTTACAGCGATATAACGATTTTACTTAATGTCCTTTATCAGTTTTCTGATCTAATAACCTTTCACAGCCTTCTTTTATTGAATTTCAGGCCCGATACCCCGGCCTATAACTATAATCAGTTCTTTACTGCAACATCCACCATAACAGCTCCGAGACCCTTGGAGAATCCTCCGGGTATGCCCTTGATAAGCAGGGTTCCGGGCAATGTAACCGGTACCATCGTTGGAGGCAATCTTGCTTCCTTTGTTGATTCCTTGGGAACCCCCTTTGAAATAGATACAAGAGGGAGGATTTTATTTATTGAAGAAACTCATGAGGCGGCAAGCCGTGTTTACAGGATGATTGCACACCTGATTCATGCAGGCAAGTTCAGGGACTGCATAGGTATCATTATGGGAGAATGCGCAGGCTGCTATGCAAATTACGGCAAGGCCTATGAAGACATAATAAATGAAGTGATTGTTCCCCTGGGCAAGCCCCTAATGACCAATCTTGCTTCGGGACACGGGGTTTATAAAATGGCCATACCCATTGGGGCTGTAACGAACCTTAATACTTATGACAATACCCTGACGGTATTGGAACCAACGGTAAGCTTATAAGTTCCTATGAAAATAATAAAAATATCAAGCGAACATTTGCAGGACACGATTTAATTCTTAGCGAATGCAGGTTAAAAATCCGTTAAACAGCTTGCGTTGTTTGAGCGCAGCGAGTTCGCAAGCTGTAGGATTTTTATCCGGAATGAGCTTTAGAATTATTCGTGTCCGAAACCGTGAGCGGATATTTTTATTATTTTATTGACTGGTTGTTACGAAAAAAGTCCTCCCAGGGATCTTTTCCTTCTATTCTTATGAGGGCACCCTTCATATCGATACCGTCAGGAGTTACCGTATACAGTTCATCCCAGGAGATTGGCATGGAGACCTTGGCTCCTTTCCTTGCCCTTAAGGAATAGGGGGCAATGCTTGTAGACCCCCTGGCATTTCGGATCCAGTCAATAAATATCCTGCCCTTCCGGCTAGCCTTTCTTACATTGCTTGTGTACCTGTCGGGCCACTTGTTCTCCATGACTTGGGCAACCTGCCTTGCAAAACCGTGGAATTTATCCCATTCGGCAGATGGATTTAAGGGAATTACCACATGGTAGCCTTTACCGCCGCTAATTTTAAGATATGATTTTAAGCCAAGTTCATCCAGTAGGCTTTTTATGTCCATAACCCCCTGGCGGATTTTGCCTATATCCATTCCTTCATCAGGGTCCAAATCAAATACCATCATGTCGGGCTTTTCAAGATTATTGACACTGCTTCCCCAAACATGGAATTCCAATGTACCCATTTGGGCTTCGGATATAAGTCCGGTTTTATTTTCAATATAAAAATACTCTTCCATCTCATCCTGGCCGGTAGGAACATCTATGGTAACAATTCCCTTAGAGCCGGGACCGGGATGCTTTTTATAGAAGCAAGCCCGGGTTACTCCCTTGGGACAGCGGACAATGCTTAATATTCTATTTTTTACATAAGGCAGCATCCTGTCTGCTACCATGGAATAGTATCGAATTACCTCTTCTTTTGTTATACCCGATTCATCATATATTATTTTGTCAGGGCTTGAAATTTTGACTCCTTCAATTATAAGGCCCTTGGCACCTGAATTTGCTTCCCTTTTATTGTCCATGATTGTTTGATTGCCTGTATTTAATTCCATTTTTTGATCTTCCTCCGGCCTTTCTTTTTTGATTTCTTTAGGGTCCTTATCCTTCCTTAACCCTAGGTAGCTTGCATGCCTCAACAAATTATCCCTGGTCCATTCGGCAAATTTAATCTCTGCAGCCATCTTTGGTTCAAGCCATATAACCTTTTCATTTGACTTTAGCCTGGGGACCTTCCTGAAAGGAGGGTCACTTCGCTTTAGACCTTCAAATTCTCTTTCAAGGATTTCCATTTCACTTTCACTGATACCCGTCCCTGCGCGTCCTGCATAGACTAAATCTTCACCATCATAAAAGCCAAGAAGCAGGGAGCTTACTCCGCTTATCCTTTTATCCGATAGTGAATATCCTCCGATAACAAATTCCTGCCTCTTATCGCATTTAATTTTTATCCAGTCCCCATTCCTTTTGCCGCTGTAAACCGAATCCGCTTTTTTACCTATTATTCCTTCCATGCCTGCCCGGCAGGCTGCGTCAAAACTTGCCTTGCCATGTCCTTTCACATGGCGGCTGTAATAGAGATTCCCGGGAGCATCCTGCATTAAACTTCTTAGTTTTTCTTTTCTTTCAATCAGGGTTTGCCCTCTTATATCCTCTCCATCCAGGGCAAGCAAATCAAAAATTATATAAAATAAATTTTGTGATTGCCGGTTTTGTAAATAGGACTGGAGTGCCTGAAAATCCGTCCTGCCCGATTCGTCCGCAACAACTATCTCACCATCCAAAACCATTGCCCTTCCCTTAGCCAGGTCTATAAGTGAAGATCCTATGGTATTAAAACGGTTGGTAATATCATTGCCGTTTCTTGTCATGAGCCGGACACCATTGCCTTCAATATATGCCAAAATCCTGTAGCCGTCATATTTCATCTCATAGAGCCATTCATCCCCATCGGGGATAGTCTTTACTAACTTAGCAAGCTGGACATCTGCCCGGCTGAAAGGATTTTTAACGAATTTTTCGCCTTGGCCTTCCTCAATTTCAGCCATTGTTCGCCCTGTCCTTATACTGCTTGTATACTTGGATATTCCTTCTTCATCCTTTGCATACTCATCCTTTTCCTTTAATAAAAGCCAGTTGTCGGAAGCCTCCCCCGCCTTGCCTTTCATTCGGACTAAAGCCCACTTTCCCTTTAACCGCTTCCCCTTAAGCACAAATTTCAGCATACCTTCACTTAGCCCGTCTTCCACATTTACATAAGGCTCCCAGTATCCTTCGTCCCAGATCATGACCACCCCGCCTCCATACTCCTCTTTGGGAATGGTGCCTTCAAAATTCCTGTATTCCAGGGGATGGTCCTCTACCCGGACGGCCAGCCTCTTGTCCCTTGTATTATATGAGGGGCCTTTTGGAACAGCCCAGCTTAAAAGGACACCCTTCCATTCCAGGCGAAAGTCGAAGTGGTCCCTGCTTGCCAAATGGTGTTGGACGACAAATCTTAATGAGTCTTCTGAATATTCAGGTTTTCCTTCCGGCTCCATGGTTTTTTCAAAATTTCTTTTTTGATTGTATTCCTTTAATCCCACAGTCATATCAAGCGGTTTCTCTATCCTTCCTTGCCTTATCCACACTTGCCTTCAAGGCTTCCATTAAATCAATAACCTTGCCTGTACTTTCAGGCTCGGCAGCAACAACCTCCTTGCCCGATATTTTTGCTTCTATCAGCTCACGAAGCTTAACCTGGTATTCATCCTTGTATTTTGACGGGTCAAATGGGGTATCCATGGAATTAATAAGAAGCTTTGCCATTTTCAATTCCTCCTCGGAAACTTGAGGCTTGGTGTATGGTTTTTGAATTTCCTTTATTTCATCGGCAAAAAACATAGTAGAGATAAGTATGCCTTCCTCCCGAGGAATTATTGCCATCAAGGTATCCTTAGCCCCCATTACGGTTTTACCTATGGCTATCTTCTGCTCTTCCATCAGGGCCAGGCGCAGGAGTTCAAAGGCCTTCTCCCCTCCTGCCTCCGGGGCTGCCTGATAGGTCTTATCGTAGTAAACGGGAGATATTTGATTAAGTTGTGCAAAGTGAAGAATCTGAATGGATTTTTCCTTCTCAGTCTTTATTCTTTCAATTTCTTCATCGGTAATTATTACATACTTGTCTTTGTCATACTCGTAACCTTTTACAATCTCATTAGATGTAATTTCTTTACCGCAGTGGGCACAGGTTTTCTTGTACCTGATCCGGCTGTGATCTTCCGAATGCAGCTGGTTAAAATGAATGTCATTGTCCCGGGTTGCCGTATACATGGCAATGGGAATGGCAACCATCCCGAAAGTTATAACTGATTTACGTGATATCACAAAATCACCTCCAGATTTATTGTTGCCAAATATGAAGGATGTATTCGACATAAAATAACAATAAAAAAAGCCGTGTATTCCACAGCTGAAAATAATAATAATAAAAATATCCGCTCACGGTTTCGGACACGAATAATTCTAAAGTTCATACAGGCTATAAATCCTACAGCTTGCGAACTCGCTTCCGCTCAAACAACGCAAGCTGTTTAACGGATTTTTAACCTTCATTCGCTAAGAATTAAAGTCGTGTCCTGCAAATGTTCGCTTGATATTTTTATTATTATTCTGTGTAACTCGGAAGGAGCAGGCTTAAAGGTACGCTTATTATGACAAGGTAAGCACTGCTTTGAAAATTGTCGCCTTTGTGTTTTCATTGATACCTTCTATGTATACAAAATTATCTTTTATGCCTGACATATCGGTGTAAAGCTGTATGACTTCACCGGGCAGGGCTTCATGCAAATAATCAATTTGAATTGACCTGGCATTATATTTCTTATGGAGGTCCATGCTGAAGCAGTCCATGATATAATCGATATACCTGGCATTGTTCAAATGCTCGTTAATGTCTATATCGCTGTAGCCCACGGTTTTTTTATAGCTTAAATCCAATTGACCGACAGGTTTAATCTTATTTAATACGGAGCTAACCGGTCTTTCCCTGTCAACCTTTGGAAAGCTTTCTTCCAATATGCTGCTTCTTCTGAGCTTCCTGGTTTCACAGTCTATGACAACCCATTGGCTGAAGGCTTTAATTATTATATTCCCATCCTTGTCATAGACTAAAAAATTCCTGTTGAAGAGGACCTTGTCAGGTTGTTCCGGCCAAGTTTCAATCGTTATTTCTTCCTTAAAAACGGGATGCCTTATAATTTCTACCACGGCACGATTTAAAACCCATATGATGCCGTATTTGGTCAGCAAGGCATCTCTCCCCACACCGATATTATAGGCATGTTCCGTTGCCATATCCTGCAAATATACAAAGAGGGAGCTAAGTTTTAGCTGGCTCTTAAAATCAATATCATTAACATGAACCGTATATTTTTTTCTATAAATTGATTCCATGATATGCTCCATTTATTTTTGTATAATATCTTTAAATCTTATGAGATCCTTCGCTACGCTCAGGATGACAGGGTGATGGGTACATTGTCATATGAGATCCTTCGCTATGCTCAGGATGACATAATGACGAAGATATTAAAAGGATGACAAGAGGACGGGGTTGTGTCATCAAATGTCCACTGAGAACCGTCCCCTCTGGACTATTCTGAGATAAACTTTTTAGCGTTATTGATTTGCCTCCTGACCTCGTCATAAGATGTTCCCCCGTAGCTCTTCCTGTTTTTTATGCAGTTTTCTATCGAGAACCGGCTTAAATCTTCAAGTTCTACAGGAAAGTCCAGGGCTTCCAGGTCTTTCTTGTTTACATCTTTGAATGTCTTTGAATTAAGTTCGCAATACTTAACCAACTTACCGACGATTTCGTGGGCTTCCCTGAAGGGAATGTCATGCTTAACCAGGTATTCTGCTATGTCCGTTGCTTCAATAAAACCTTTTTGCAAATGGTCCCTTAAAACGTCCTCATTGAATTTAATATTTTCCAGCATCCTTGCAAATACAAATAAACTCCTGTCCAGGGTATGTATGGTGTCAAAGAGGGATTCCTTGTCTTCCTGATAGTCCTTGTTCAAGGTTAAAAATGTTCCCTTTAAAACCGTCAATAAGGTTACCAGGTTACCTATGGTCCTTCCTGCCTTTCCTCTTACCAGTTCGGCTATGTCAGGATTTTTCTTCTGGGGCATGATGCTGCTTCCGGTACAAAAGCTGTCATCAATGGTTATAAAATTAAACTCCTGAGAATTAAAAACAATGATTTCTTCCGCAAAGCCGCTTAAGTGGGTCATGCACAAGGCAGCATTAAACAAGTATTCGGCTATGTTGTCCCTGGAGCCCACTGTATCCAGGGCATTTTCCGTAGGCACCGAAAAGCCTAAGAGGTCCGTTGTTATAAAGCGGTCTATGGGCAGGGTGGTACCTGCCATGGCACATGCACCCAAGGGGTTTTTATCCAGTCGTTTCAACAATTCCCTGAACCTTTCAACATTCCTTCTGAATCCTTGAAAATGGGCCATATAGTAAAATCCTGCGGTTATGGGCTGGGCATGCTGCAAGTGGGTGAAGCCGGGCATTATTACATGAAATTCTTCCTCAGCCTTCTTTACCAGGACCTTTAACAGGTCCATCAGGTGATTGATGGAATTATTGACCGCATCCTTCAAAAAAAGAGTTTCGTCCAGGGCATTTTGATCATTCCTGCTCCTTGCCGTATGAAGGTATTTGCCTGCCTCTCCGATTTCCTTCGTAAGCTCTTTTTCAATAATCATCATAATATCTTCATCAAGTATGTTGAATTCAACTTGATTGTTTTCAAGCTTCTTTTCTACAATGGATAAGCCCCGTAGTATTTCTTGGCACACCTGGTCGCTGATAATCTTTTGTTTTGCAAGCATTTTTACATGGGCCCTGCTGCCCATTATGCTGTGTTTGTACAGTATATTGTCAAAGCTTATCGATTCGTTGTAGTCTGCGGTATAGTTTTCCATGGTTTTTGAAAAACGACCGCCCCATAGATTTTTCATGTTTACATCCTTTCGGTTATAAAGATTTATTATCATGAACTGATTACTTACGGCATATTATATCAAAAATTATTTAAATAATCTAATAATATCTTCTTCCCTCCAAAAAAATCAGGAAACCAAAGGACTTCCTGATTTTTTGTATCAGAATGTTACCAGTAAATTTGTTAGCATTGTTACCAATGGAATTGCAAGAATTGTTCTTTCTAGGAAAACAATGAACAAGTGTCCCACATTTACCGGAACTCTTGATTTTAAAATAATCAGTCCAACTTCAGTCATGTAGATAATCTGCAGTAATGTTGCTGCTCCCATTATAAACCTGGTTCTTTCAATCGGGAAGTTTGCTAACATCAGGGGTGGAATATACATATCGGCAAAACCCACCAAGGCTGTAGGTGCAACTTCCTTAGCTCCTTCAATTCCAAAAATGTTTATATACCATTCGAACGGAACGGATATTATGTTGAAAATTGGGGTAAATTCAACCAAAACCAGTACCAGGGTACCCCAGGCCATAACGATGGGGATCAAGTCCATGAACATGCTGGAATAAACGTGAAGACCCTGCTTTAACAGGTCATTCGAGGATGCCTTTTTAGCCCTCTTCCCGGCTAAGTTCAATGCCCATTTTATTTTTGAAACCCCTTCCGGAATACTTTCATCTATCTGCTTGCCTGATATTTCATCATAGGTATCAGGTATTTTGGAGAGAGGAGGTATCCTAGGCATAATCGCAGCCAATATTATACCTGACAAAGTGCAGATTATATAAAAAATAGTAAACTTGTGATCAACACCGATAAGTTTTGCGATTACATACGTGAAAGGTAAGGAAACAAAAGAAAAGTTCATTGATATTGTCGCTGCTTCCCTGGCACTATAAAAGCCTTTTTCATACTGGCCGACTGTCAAAATTGCAGCTGCATTAGATGTTCCCATCCACGAAGTTATCAAGTCAACAGCAGAACGCCCGGGGACGGTAAAGAGGGGTCGAACTACATTCCTTACCAAAACACCGACAAATTCCATGATTCCAAAGTCTGTAAGCAAGGGCATCAAAAAAGCTATACAGAGTATAACAGATACCAAGGTTGCAGATACGCCGAGCATGGACCCGCCGGTAGCTCCGGATATGATAAATTCAGGTCCTATATTAAAGTAGACCATATATACGATAACTAAACCAATAAACCTGCTTACCAAATACAAAGGTGACGGAGAAAACAGCTTCATCATCAATTCATTTTTCTGTATAAATGCAGGTTTGCAAACCATATTGACTATAGTCATTATTGATGAGAAAGTTATGAACACCAATACTAATAAGTTAGCAAGATCAATGTTTTCAAGCTTTAGAAGCCCTGATACCCAGTCGATGACAATACCGATGGGAATTGTAAATGTAGTTCCGTATGGAATAGGTACTAAAAAAAGGAACCCCCCGATTACAGAAGCAACAATGAATTTTATTATACTGGCCTTTTCCACAGGTTCCAGTTTCACCGTGGTTACATTATTTTCAATATTATTCATTTCTTTTCCCCCTTTATTTGAATTGTTCAATTTTTTCAATCCTGTCAAATGCTTCTTTTAGTGTCTCTACATTAACAGTGCAGGCAATACGAACGTAACCCTCTCCGCATTTTCCGAAGGCATCTCCGGGGAGCACCAGGACATGGGCTTCTCTCAGGATTAAATCTGCCGCCTCCAGGCTTGACAAACCTGTTTTCTTGATATTCATGAAGAGATAAAAGCTTCCTTTTGGAGGATAAATAACAGAAAGTTTGGGTATCCGATTGATTCTCTCGGCGGCATAAAATACTCTATTCCTGTATTCTTCAATCATGGGAGGCTGAATTTCATGGCGGTGCCTTAAGGCATAGATTGCAGCTCTCTGTGAAATGGAGGGCGCCGTAAAGACCACATTCTCATTAATCTGCTGGATAACCCTGATTATGTAGTCCGGCGCAATTATGTTTCCTACCCTCCACCCGGTCATGGTGAAATTTTTCGAGAAGGAATTTATTATAATAGTCCTTTCCTTCATGCCCTGAAGGCTGGCAAAGGGTACAAAAGGATTCTGAAAGCTGAAAGATGTGTAAATATCATCTGATATCACAAGCAAATCATATTTTTCGGCAATTTGTGCTATTTCTTTCATGACCTCCGGGGTAAGGCAAGAACCAGTCGGATTGTTTGGTGAGTTGATGATTAATGCTTTTGTCCTTTCCGTAATCAAGCTTTCCAATCTCTTTACATTAACCTGAAAGTCTTCTTCCTCATATGTGGGCAGTTCAAGAGGAATTCCCCCTGCCAGTTCCACCTGCTGGGGATAGGGGGTAAAGTATGGTGCCTGCAGTATTACCTCGTCCCCGGCATCAAGAATGGCTTCCAGTGCCAAATACATACCGAGACAGCCCGATGCGCAAACAAAGACTTCTTCATCTTTAATGTCCATACCATATTCATCTTTGTAGTATTTCACAATTTCCTGCCTCAGTTCCGGGTCGCCGCGAAAATCGGTATATTTTGTATGGCCTGCCCTGGCATCAGCATAAGACTTGTCTATGATAAGATCATGTGTAATTAAGTCCGGGTCCCCCAAACTTAAATTTATGACATCGTCAAAGGATTTGGCGGCAACATCGGACTGACCCATGGCAGTACTTTTATCTTTCCAGTACCTCTTTGCAATGAATTTATGCTTCACAATTATTCCTCCATTTTATAATATTTTTACAGCCGGAGAGCTTGTTACCCAGCTACACTGTTACCCGTTAAAACTCTTTTTCAATCAGTTCTGTCAATCCTGAAATTACTGCTTCCGTCAGGCGACTCCCAATTTCCATGGTTGCACCGTCAGGATCAGCATAGGAACCGGATGATGGTTGAACTCGTTTATCCCAGGGCAAAATGCGATAAGGCAATTTCTCATATTCACACGAATCTACTTTTATATCCCGAACCAATCCTGGGTATAAATATTTCATCAGGGCAGTTTCGGTTAAAGCAGCATGTTCCGCTTCCCAACCCGGCCATTTATCCCCAAATATATCATCAATCATTTCATCAGATATAAATTCCCACCAGTTGGCTATTACAATTTTAGGAATGTCACTGTTTGGTTTTTTTGAATTCTCATGGGTTGAAAGGGCCAGCTCGATTCCTTCCATCAGAAAAGGTATGCTTTCAAGATGTCCGTTTATTAGGATAATCTTATTGAAACCTTGTCTCAGGAATTCCGAAATAAGGTCTGACCCTATATTAATAAGTGTGCTCCCGTTCAAATTAATAGTTCCTAAGTAATTACTGTTAAGCTTTGCATAAGAATATGTTATTGAAGGAGCTATTATTATTTTTTTATCGTTAACTTTATTATACAATTTTTTTGCAAAACTTTCAGCTATAAATGTATCCGTACCCATGGGCAAATGGGGTCCATGCTGTTCAACCGAGCCTGTCGGTATAATAATGATAGCATCACGATGATTGGTTAATTCTGTCCAGGTTAATTCATCCCATCTAAAAAGAGCCATTGCTTTTTCCCTCCTCTCTTAATGCAGCTATTTTGCCATTACTCTTATCCAAATAAATGATCCTGCCATCCCCGTCCTTAGATGAAAGTCTGTAAAAGTGTTTAAATATAATACTGCTTTTTTGTATATTAATTGAAGGTCTGGCAAAAATCGACCGTGCTTTAGACAGTACAAAGGGCAGTAGAGAATCTTTTACTTTTGCCAATCCTTCCTCATCCATTATTGCAATAACCGGTAAAACCTGTTCAGTTTTTACTTCTGCGTGATATGTCTCTATTTGTTTGCAAATAAAACTTAAATCACCGGTTAATCCATCCACAGCTGCCTTTATATTAATCCTTTTTACTTTAGAAAACAGTAAATGCAAGCAAATCTCAACCTCTAACAGCCATATGGGATAGAATATATCCCGGCAGTCATATAGGTCATTATGATTGGCTTCTTCATTTTCTATTGAATTGTATTGTGCATATGATTGTAAGCATATTATATCCATAACACCACTGCCTAAATAGTTGGGATTGGCTCGTCCAAGGTATTTATATTATTTATAAGCTTTTCTGCCCGTATAGCTTCAGCTTTTAATTTATCCGAAATGTTCGATGCCTTTACAAAAGATTCCGGAAGCGGTCCATAAGAGGTTCCTATATGGAAAAGCTCTTCCATTTCGGGGCCGGGTTTTTGTGAAATCAAACTTCCGATAACAAATGCTAATATGGCAACAATTAATCCATTCATAAAAGGACTCATGCCAAACAATTCTACACCGGCAGCGGTAAGCCATACATATACCGTCAATGATAAAACTACACAGGCAATGGCACCGGTTTTCGTACTGCCCTTCCAATAAACCGAAAAGATATTTGGAATACCGAAAGCCAGGGCCATACCTCCAAATACTGTCATTACTATGGTAAAGACTCCTGCCGGAGGTTTTATAGCGACTATAAGAGAAAGGATTGCAATAATTGCTGTAATAACACGAGCAATTTGGATTCTTTTTTCCTGAGGCGTATTTGGAAGTAAAAACCTGTTTAATATATCATGAGCAATGGTCGAAACCAAAAGCATCAGGAATCCATCGGCTGTAGACATTATAGATGCAACAGCAGCAGAGACAAGAATACCGGCTCCGACTGGCGAAAGCACTTCAAACCAAAGTAAAACACCTGATGTCTCAGGGTTGTCCAAACCGGGTCCCAATAAAATCAATCCTGCAGCTCCTACCATGTAATATGCAAAAGAAAAGAGGGCTACAAATATTGCGGTTATAAGCATTGCTTTCCTTGCCGTATCAGGTTCTTTAAGGGATAAATGGCGTACGGTTACATGAGGCATTCCGAATGACCCCATTATAATAAGTATTACGGGAGAGGCTGCTGCAATAAGACCGAAATATGAACCGTCTGGTCCCCATGGTGTAACCAGACCGGGATTTATTAAGGCCAATTGATCATTTAATGCATTAAAACCGCCTACTTTAGAAATTGCACTCCAAAACAGCATATGAGTACCGATAAACATTACCACACCCTGCATAAAATCGGTATAAACAGTGGCAAGATAGCCTCCCATGATGGTATAAGCAAGTACCACTACACCGCCTATCAGCATTCCAACCAAATAATCAGTACCAAAAGTAACACTCAGCAGTATTCCTGATGCCTGCCATTGGGCAGTAAGGTGAAGGTTTACGGTAGCAATAATTATGATGGATGTCAATAATCTTAATCCTGGGCTTTTGAAACGCTTTTCGTAGTATTCGGGCAGGGTAATTGCTCCCAGGAGTTCTGAAAACTTTCTAAGCCTTCTTCCTAGTAATCCAAAGGATAGTGAGTTTCCGGGAGCGTCACCGGTTGCCCACCACATGGTAGACCATCCGCCCGTATAGGCCATACCGGGAGCAGCAGTATATGTATAACCGCTGGCATAAGATGTAATAAGGGCAAAGGATGAAACCCATGCTCCTATGGACCTTCCTCCAATAATAAAATCATCATATGTCTTGATTCGTTTCATTGAATACATGCCTATAAACAGCATAATTAACAGATAAGATACAAATGGTATTAAAACGCTAAGTTTCATTTTATTGCCTCCTTTATTTGTCTTTAACTAATTCATTTTTTCCTTCACATGCTTCCTTTTCTTTCTTTCCTAAATACCAATACAAATAACCTACCAAAACAACGACCATGGCCTGAGCCAGGAAAAAGACCCAAGTTCCTGATGACCAAAAAAGTTTTGAACCCTCCATTTTTTCACCTCCCTCCTTTCAATAAGAGCGCTTTACAAAATATACTTTGTCCACCATTAAAAAAATATATCTGAAGATAATTTCTTATCTGCTGGAACTATAAATATAAAACCTGAAATTACTACGTATATTTATACGCATTTTTCATTTCCAGTCACTTGCTAAAGGGCAAAAAAAAACTGCCCATAAAGAGGCAGTGTTTACACCACGGTACCACTCTTTTATGAAGCAGTTGCTTCGCTCTTTCATGATAACGGTATTTAACCGTATTCTCATACTGCTATTTCCGAGAATCTTTTCATGGACTCTTTTCCATTAAGCTGGACTGCCGGACTCACACTCTAAACCGGCTCGCTGAAGCTTCACTTAATGTACTCTTCCAATCATTAAATTATACATAATTTATTATTTTTATAGATTATAAGTTGGTTTTTTAGTATTGTCAATATATTTTTTTATTGAAAACGTTAATTGGTAAAAATTTCATTGTTTTCACGCAAGGATAACATCTACGAGCTCACCGGGTATTATGCTGTCTTGAGTCACATGGCAATCAAAGGCAATTATTTTGACGCCCTTTTTATTTATCTTTTCAAGTGTTTTGCCAAATGCTTCATGAGTTTTGTAATTTGGCGTAAAATACAAGACATCCTTCATTTGTACCACAAAACATAAATAAGCTTCATAGCCCTCATCCAGGCTGGCCGCAAGTTCATTTAAGTGTTTTAATCCCCTTTCCGTGGGAGCATCGGGGAACATTACAACCCCTTTTTCTTCCAGGGTAACCCCTTTAACTTCAACCAGGATTTTTTTCCCATCTGCCTCAATGTAAAAATCAAAGCGGGAACTTTTATATTTATATTCGGGTTTTATCAAAATAATATTTTTAAATAGATTACTGCCCAACAACCATTCATGAAAAATTCCGTTTGGTGCCTGGCTGTCTATATTCACCAGTTTTTGGCCCTTATATACGGAAATTAAGCTGTATTTCGTCTTGCGTTTTGAATTGTTGTTCTCTTGAACAAATACCCTGGCTCCTTCAATCAAAAGTTCCTTGCAGCGTCCCGTATTTTTTACATGACAGATCTCAATTCTCCCGTCTGTTTCAATATATGCCATAAACCTGTTAAGCCTTTTAATAAACTTTGCTTCTCTTATGTTTTCGTATATCAAGAGTTGCTCCTTCTTATTCCAAATCAATTGATGTATTGTTTATATCAAGAATTGACGTTTTGCATGTACCGCCTAAATTATCCCGGACTAAGTTTGCCAATTCATTTATGGCATTTTCTAAATCTTTGGTTCTCTTTTCATCTACCAATTCAATGACTAAAAAAGCATTTTTTGTGTTTTCTGTTAACATGGTCCTTACTGATTCCCGCCAGTTCCAACACCTGCAGATTGCTCCTTCATCGTCCTTGTATATTATTTCACCTTCATATGGAGGTTCGCTTTTATCGGACCCGTATGTAATAAAACTTTCATTTCCATCAGCTTTTGTAAGCCTGTTATCTCCTTTAAAGGCATCAATGTCTTCACCGCCGCAGGGCAAGGCATACTTCAAGGAAACAGAATTGTAAATATCAACCAAAGGATTTATGGTTCCTAGGTGATTGCCGTTTTTTACCCTCTTCAATAAGGCTTCAATGGAGCACCTTGCTCCTTTCTTTGTTTTGAACTTCTGAAAAGCTTCCCTCCATACCCTTATGACTTCATTTTGGATAAACTCCGGATTATCCAGGTATTTTAAGGCATCAACCTCCGCATTTCTCAGCATATCCAGGTACTTATCCTCTTCTTTTATGGCATTGCCTATACCCCGGCATACAACAACTCCAATTTTTGCATTGGGAAACAAGACCCAAAAATCCTTTTCAATAATAAATTTTTTCATTATGTACCTCCCGGACTCATTTGTTTGAGATCCTTCGCTTTCGCTCAGGATAGCTTTCGATGATTGTATTCATTATAACACATAATTTTTATGTTAACGAAATTAATTCCATAAATAATGCCAAGAATTATTCCAAGATTTACATAAATTTATTTATGTAAACCCGCTGTCATTATTTAGCTTTTTTTATATAACTTACTCTATCTATGGCATTATTTGTAATTATATGCATTGGTTTACATAAATTTAATTATGTAAACCACTATTATTTTGTCATCCCGGGTATATACGAAGGAGCGCATATTAACAAACTCTAAACATATATTTTAACATAAAAGATTTATCCCTCTAAAAAAACGAAAAGGAGTGAAGAGAATTGAATAAGGTTGCAGTCAACTTACGGCCGATAATAAGCAATATAAATTTGCCCACCGTTATAAAAACTGCCCTGCTGCCGGGTGATACAACGGAGAGTTTGTTTGTAGCCACCCAGGTAGGAGAGATATTTAACATAAACTTAAGGAACGGACGGGTAAGACTTTTTTTGGATATTCAGCAGCGGATTATCCGCTTAGGTCAAAATGGGGGTTATGATGAACGCGGCTTGTTGGGCTTGGCCTTTCACCCTAATTTTTACTACAACGGTCTTTTTTATCTTCATTATTCATTGGCAGGGACCCAGGGGCCTGGTGCCCTTTCCTCTACTTTCCGTCCCAATCCCTGTGAACCCGAAACTCTGAATTTACGGTGGACAAATAG
>Ga0255345_1001205_pt1 | contig 38875 bp, 36 predicted proteins | sample wastewater_treat_6_FD_192415 | JGI IMG/M metagenome (GOLD analysis project Ga0255345, IMG submission 192415) | Wastewater microbial communities from Lulu Island WWTP, Vancouver, Canada - plant20 | ecosystem: Engineered > WWTP > Wastewater > Unclassified | place: Canada: Vancouver, British...
CGGCGTTTGCCGCGCCGACTGGCCGCCCGCCCGCGACACCAACGCGCCGTCACTCCCTGAAGCCATTCGCCTGACGCTCACCCAACCCGGCAGAGAGCCGCTGACCTCCACCGCGCTCATCCAAACTTCCCATGGCATTTCCGCCCCCGGCGAACGCCCCGCAAAAGAGCCTCCCGCACCCTGATTTTTCCATCACCCACACCATTCCGTCCGCAGACCTCGTTTGCGGCATCCCTGCGTCGTCGCTTTTCGGCTCGCACGACATTTTGCGAAAAATGGCCCCCCATCAGGCACCGGAAACCCCATACGGCACATTCAGCATCACGGAGCGTTCAATATTTTTTCTTTTTCCCGGGTAAATTCATCTTCGGTCAAAATTCCCCGGTCGCGAAGTCCGGCCAATCGTTCCAACTGCTCAATATGCCATTCCGAAAGTCCCGGCTCTGGCAAATTCTGGGGCAACAGTGAGGGGTCGGCTGTCACCACGACATATCCCTTGCAACGGACAATTTGCCCGGGGTCCATCCAAATGCTTTCGACCAATAGCGTGACATGATATCCCCCCATGGAATAATAGAAACGCCAGCCGCTGGCCTGCAGGATTTGGGCGGCCATTTGCACGTCGCGCGGGAGGGAAAAGAGTATTGCCCCCTGCCGGTTCTGCTTCACATCTTCCGGAGTAACAATCTTGGCGTCTGTGCTGAAGACAAACGGATCCTCGCTGATGGACAGGCAAAAGGGTTGCTCCCCGAACCATGGCGTCGCGAAACCTTTTCTCGGCTGGGTCTGAAATGAACTGCTGAATACGACATGGGGCATCTGCTGCACTTCAGCATAGAGAATCGGCCACTGATGATTGATGATCACATTGACCTGCTGGGCGTCAACCAATTGACCGGGGCCGAGCATCAGCGTTCAGGCTGAGGCGCGCTTTGGTGCCGATAGCCTGCAACGCCTTCTTGTGACCTCTTTGTCATCATAGTTATCGCGGGGAGTATTCCCAGAGTTTGTATCTGTGGAATTCTGTCATCAGGTTCTGTTTGGGATCGCACTCAATGTTCTGTGAGTGGTCGGGGTTAACAAAATATGTGAACTCAATATACGGAATGTCATCACCACGATACCCAAATCTGAACATTCCGATGACTCCGTAGCACGGACCGCGTTCGTTGTTGCTTCGGATGCGGAGAAAGTAGTGTACCTCTTCCATCCATGAGCGGGCGGGATCTCTAAACTTATATGAGTCTGTCCAATACCAGGGCTTTGGCAAGCAGTCGTCTCCAGAGCGGTTGTACCCGTACTTGCGATATATCGCTTCGCTATCGCCATTCGCCTCGGCAAGAGATGGAGCATAGCCGTCACTCGGAGATGACAGGGGGAGTTGATATTCGGATATTGGATGTACTCTGTTGGGGACAAAGAATGCCTGAAGCCCGTCATTCGCATGGGGGAAAGTAACATTCCCATTCAAATAGTAAATTGTCCTATCACGCCAGTTTGTCGTTGTAGTCTGTATGTGGAATATCATGTCCGTCACGAGGCCGACTCCGTGCGGAGCCACTAGATCACCGACAAAGAGATCATAGGCATACGTTCCATCGCCAGATGGCAGGTCGATCTTTGCGTCTTTCGCATACATCGGAATCGGGTTGAGCTGCCGTCTCAGCTCGACAACAACCGGCTGCTTATCTGCTGGTCCTGCAAAAGTCCTGTAGTATCCCTCTTTTGAGGCTGACACTCCAATGCTACCTTTCGTCATGCCGAAGAAGGTGTAGCGTCCGTTTTCATCAGCTATTCCCGTCTTATGCCGGCTTTTGGGAGAAGTCTTCCCGCTGAAATCATAACTCCAAGACCAGCCAACCGTGACCTCTGCGCTCGGCACTGGGACACCGTCCGTATCGACCACTTGAACTTTGCAGATTGTCGGATGCGCACAACCGGAGATCAGCAGAGCAAGGCTCAATAATGCGAGGTGAGTAGTCTTCATTCTTTCAGTCACAACATCGCTATGGCCAGAACATATATCCATCATTTCATTTCGTCTCCTCATGACTTGTTTTCCCTGTGCAACAGGCAGTCGCCATTGGCAGGCGTATGGTTACTTGGGCATTCCTCGTTACAGTCATTTGGCATAACGCTACCCAACGATTTTCAGTCGCGCACACCACCTGGTGGGGTGCCCATAAACCAGTCCTGTCTGGCGACCTGCTCAAACCAGTCTTCATGACTTTGAACAAACGGATAATTATCGGGTCCTTCCATATCCGCCACCCGCCAGCGCCGGTGCCACCTGTCCCTCTCCATCACCAGAAGAGTGCGTTGGGGTTCAACGGTGGAGCCAATCTCGAAGTCATAATCCAACCGCACCACCGCGCGCCTCCCATTGTTACGGACAACCCTGAAAACCGGCTCCTCCTTAAACCACCCGTCCTGAGCATCCGTCCATGCGCAAGCATCAACAACATACCCCATCGGAACTCCTTCGGTGATAATACGATTCAGCAAAGCGTAAAATTCCGGCGTTACAACATGCTCAACCGCCCCGATATCCTCCAGCGTATAGAAATAAAAATGCTGTTCAAAAAATTCCCTCGCGGCAACCGCCGGATCGCTGCGGCACCACCAGACATAACCGAACAAAAAAAGTGCCAGCAATATCCCCGCAAGGAACAGAACCACGCGCGTTGACTTTGACTTCCACTTAAACATGATATGGCCTCCACACTCCTTACAAAAACGCGCAAGCGCTCGACAATCGAACGGGGGCGGGTCCCAAGCGTAAACAGGCCTTAAGTTTCACACGCCCCCCGCTCGTGTCGAGAATTTTCCGCACCTGGGGTTGCGGGGGATAATTCCAGCAAGAAATGAGACCCACCGACACAAATATGAACGAAAAGGCGGTGCAAAAGCCCGCCCAGCCCAAACCCCCGCACCCTGATTTTTCCATCACCCACACCATTTCGTTCATAGTTCGCTATTTTCAGACAGGTTTTGGCAAGTTTTTGCGTTTTGGGGTCGTTTTTTGCGATTTCTTGGACGTCAGCGCGCGAATTTCAAAAAATTGCCACGCAAACGCCTTTTATCCACTGTAAAATCTCGCCGGAAACAAAAAAGGACGCCCCAGAGGGCGTCCTTTTGAAAATCGCTGGAAAGTTTTTTACCAGCGGTAATGCGCGAAGGCCTTGTTGGCGGCCGCCATTTTGTGGGTGTCTTCGCGTTTTTTAATCACGTTGCCTTGATTTTTGAAGGCATCGAGAATTTCCATGGCGAGCGCGCGCTGCATGGAGACGCCTTTGCGTCCGCGGCTGTAATCCACAATCCAGCGCAAGGCCAGACTGGTTTGGCGCGCGGCGGGGACTTCCACCGGGACTTGATAGGTCGCGCCACCGACGCGGCGGCTTTTCACTTCGACCTTGGGCTTCACGTTTTCGAGAGCTTGCTCAAAAACTTCGAGCGCGTTTTTGGTTTCGGAATGATCCTTGAGCTGTTCCAGTGCGCCATAAACGGTGCGTTGCGCGGTGGATTTTTTACCGCGGCTCATGATGATGTTGGTCAAGTGAGTGACCAGAACGCTGTTGTAGCGAGCGTCCGGGGCGAACTCACGGGATTCTGCTCTACGCCTTCTCATGGTTCATGCTCCCCTATTTCGCCGCTTTGGGGGCTTTGGTGCCATACTTGGAACGGCTGCGCCGGCGGCTTTCAATGCCCAAGCAGTCCAAGGTGCCGCGCACCACGTGATAGCGCACGCCCGGCAGGTCTTTCACACGTCCGCCGCGCACCAGCACCATGCTGTGCTCTTGCAGGTTGTGGCCTTCGCCCGGAATATACGCACTTACTTCTTCCCCATTCGTCAGGCGCACACGCGCAACCTTGCGCAGCGCGGAGTTCGGCTTTTTCGGGGTCATCGTCTTGACCAGCAAGCAGACGCCACGGCGCTGCGGACATTTATGCAGCGCCGGCGATTTGCTCTTCGCCCGCAACGGGTGCCGGCCTTTTTTCACCAATTGATTTACCGTCGGCATATTATTTTCTTCGTTCCTTTTCCTTTTTTTGACACAAAGTAGCGCGGACAATACCAGTCTCCGCGGGTCTTGGCAACCCCCTATTCCGGATTTTTTTACGGATTTTTTTGCGGCGGCCAAAGATGGGTGCGGGTGTGCCGGTAGCGGTCGTACTCGCTGAAGACGCATCCGCAGTATTGCTGGCGGTAGAGCATGTGGACGAGATATGGCGGAGCTTCGGCGGCGCGAGCATCGCGATAAAGAAACGGCACGCCGACGGTCGCGGCGGCGGCCTCGCCCGCCGCGCGAATGAGGGCGTGATCCTGATGGCGGCTCGTGACGAGCGTAGAGGTGAAGGCGGCGCAATCATGTTCGCGGGCGACCTGCGCCGCCCGCTCCAACCGCAAGGCATAGCAGCGTTCGCAACGCGCGGGCGCTTCCTCGCGGCCGTGAACTTCGCGCAGGAATGCAACCAAACCATAGGTTTCATCGGCAACCAGCGGCAGGCGCGCCCGCTCAGCCAGCATCTTCACGGCCTTGAGCCGCCGCCGCCATTCCAGCAACGGATGGATATTTGGATTGCCCCAAAAAATCAGCGGCTGCCAGTCGGCAGAATCCTCCCGCAGAGCCGTCAGCAATTTGCCAAGGCAATGAGCGCAGCAGGCATGAACAAGAATACGCGACATGCGTCAATCCTCTTTCCGCCGGTAGGCACGAATATCCTCCGGGCCGAGACAGGTCAGCAAATAAGCGCCGGGGCTGGCCATCTGCGCGAACAGTTGCAGGCAGGCGGGCTCATCGCCGGGCCAGGGATAGGCATAAATCACATCCCGTTTTTGCGCAGGGACGGGCTTCAGGCCGGGAACGGCTGGGTCGTAAGTGCCCTGCACGAAACGCGCCGCCACATCAAAGCGCGCGGCCAAGTCGCGCGCGGCGCGCACCAGTTGGACGTCGCGCTCCACGCCGAGCGCACGATAGCCCAGCAGAGCCGCCATGATGGTGACCATCCCCTGCCCGCTGCCCCATTCCAGAAAGGTCGCCCCGCGGCTCACCTTTTGCGACTGCAACAGCCATTGCAGAACTTGAAAGGCATAGCGGTAATCGCTGGGCACATACTGGCCGCCGCCCGCCTCCGGGCCTAATTCCTCCGCCGCCTGTTCCGCGTCGCGGATGAAGCAATCCACATAATGCGGCACGGGCAAATCACCGGCCTCGGGCGGCACGGGAATCGGCTCCAAATGGACGGGAATGGTCCAGGTGGCGGTCATGAATTATCCGGCGAACAGCATGTCGTCGGCCAAGCGCTTGGCGGCGGCGGGCGAATCCAGCGCTTCCACCAAAGCCAGCGCAAAGGCAAACGCCGTGCCCGGCGCCTGGCTCGTCAGAATTTGACCATCGCGCACCACGGGCTGATCCACGCGAGTGCCCACATTGAAATCCGTGCGGCAGGCGGGATGGCTCGTGAAGGTTTTGCCTTCCAGCACACCGGCTGCTTGCAGCACCAGCGGCCCGGCGCAAATGGCCGCGACCATTTTGCCCGCCGCGAGAAATTCGCGAATGGACTCCTTGACGCTGTCATCCTGCAACAGGATTTGGGTGCCGCCCGCGCCGCCGGGAATAATGAGCGCGTCGAAACGGGAGGCTTCGGCGGGGTCCCACTCGCCATCGGGCGCAATCCGCACGCCGCGCGAGGTGGTTACGAGACGGTCGCCACCGACGCCTGCCAAAAATACGCTGATTCCGGCGCGCCGCAGAACATCCACGACAATCACGGCTTCCATTTCTTCGGTGCCGTCGGCAATCAAAACACAGACGTTCGTTTTCATTGGTTTTTCCTTTCTTCGTTCAGGTTACGCCCTCGGATGGGCCCGGTGGTATTCTTCCTTGAGTTTTTCCACGCTGACGTGGGTGTAGATTTGAGTGGTGGAAAGGCTGGCGTGGCCGAGCAATTCCTGCACACTGCGCAAATCTGCGCCCGCGTCCAGCAGATGCGTTGCAAAACTGTGGCGCAGCACATGCGGGGTAATTCCCGGGTCGAGGTTGGCCGCCGCCAGATATTTTTTCAGCGCGCGTTCCACGGAGCGCGGCGTCAGCGGCCCGCCGTGTTTATTCAGGAACAGCGCGGGCGCGCGCGACAAGCCCCACCACGGGAGCAAACCATCGCGCGCATCCAGCGCCGCCTGAAGCGCCGCCGCCGCCGGACGCCCAATCGGACACAAGCGCTCCTTCCGGCCCTTGCCGCGCACAAGCGCGGTGCCGGTCAGCAAATCGAGCCGCGCATCCGTCAAGCCGCACAATTCAGCCACGCGCATGCCGGTGCTGTAGAACAGCTCAAGAATGGCCGTGTCGCGCAAAGCGGCATAAGCGGCGAATGGGTGCGGAGCGCTTTTCGCGCGCGACTGAGCCTCGTGATACAACTGGGCGGGAGCTTCCAGCAAGCGCACGACTTCATCACGGCTGAGCACCTTGGGCAAACGGCGGCGCGGCTTGGGCTGTTGCAGGCCCGCGAACGGGTTATCCTTCACGAGGTTCTCGCGCACCATGAAGCGGAAAAAAGACCGCAGGCTGGACATCTTGCGACCGGCTGTCGTGGCCGCGCGACCCGATTTGGCAAAGCTGGCCAAAAAGCGCCGCGCCGCAAAGCGATCCGGCGATTTCCACGGAAAGGGCGGCTGGGCATCCTCGCCCCACAGTTGCTTGCTGAACTGTTCAATATCCGACAGATAAGCAGCCACGGTATGCTCCGAGGCGTTGCGCTCCACCCGCAAATACTCCGCGAAGCTGGCGATGGCCGGATCGCGGGCGATTGGCGGGGCCGCCGGCCGGGATGTTTTCTTCCTCGGAGCCATCGTCACCACTTCACGTCGCCGCGACTACTCCGCCGCCGGCTTCTTGGCCGACTTGCGCGCCGCGCGCGGCTGAGGCAAGCCGTACGTCTGGACGGCGGCCTCGTAATCCGGAATTTGCTTGGCGTAGGTCACCACCAAACGCTTGAGCGCGTTGACCTGCTTGAACGACAACTGATGCCGCTGCTCAAACTGCGTTTTGAGCGATTCCAAAAATTCGCGGTCATCCCACGTGCGCCCCTTGCGGGTGCTGGCCGGACGCCATTCCTTCACGTTATCCATCAGCGCCAGCAACCCCTTCAACTGCCCTTCCGATGGCGTCGGCGGTTCAGGCGCGATGCCCAGCGCTTCCATTTGACTCTCGAAGTCCGGGATTTGTTTCGCATACTTGCGCAGGATTTTGTCGAGATAGCCAATTTGCGCGGTCGAAAGCCGCTTGCCTTGATTGACCTGAGAGCGAAGCGAAGCGCAAAACTCCTTGTCGTCATAAACTTTTTTGCCGAACTGACGCGGCGGTTCAAATGCAACCGATTCCAGCATCGCAAGTTTTTGGATGGTCTCCTCACGCGGCGGCTTGGCGCGCTCGGCATCCGTTTCCGGAGGCTGCAACTTCAGCTCGGCAATCAATGCCGCCGCATTCGGAATTTGATCCTGATAGCGGAAAATCAGCTTGCTGACGGCCTCCTGCTGGCGCGCGGAAATGACGCGCTTGTTTTCCGCACACTGCCGGCGAAGGGACGCCACGAATTTTTCGTCGCTATACAGCGTTTTGCTTCCGCGTGTCATGGGCGCTTGCCATTCTTTCACGGACTCCAGCGCGTCCAGCATTTTGACCACAGCTTGGCGGTCGCCGGCGGGGCCGCGCGCGGTTTTGAGCCATTCCTGGAACTTCTCGTTGAACGTCGTGAGCATGTCCTGCCAGCCCACCTGCCCTTCCTCGATGGCGTCGAGCTGTTCTTCCATGCCGGCGGTGAATTGCACGTCAAAGAGCGCCTCCAGATTGGCAATCAGAAAATCAAACACCTTGAGGCCAAGCTCGGTCGGCACCAGCGTGCGCTTTTCGCGGTTCACATACTTGCGGTCCAGGAGCGTGGAGATAATTTGCGCGTATGTGCTCGGGCGACCGACACCATTTTCCTCCAATATCTTCACGAGCGAAGCTTCGGAAAAACGCGGGGGCGGCTGCGTTTCCTTGCGGTCGTTCAGCCACTCCACGGCGTCCAAGTCCTCGCCCGCGGTCAGCGGCGGCAGGTTGTCCACTTCCTCGCCGTTGTTATTTTCCGCTTCATCCTTTTTGCGCTTCTCCAGGCCGGACTCGCGCATGAAACCGGGGAATACGATTTCCGACGCCGTGGCGCGGAACAGGAAGGTTTCGGCGCTGGCGCTGGCGCTGCCAGCCGCCACGGCTTCGATATCCGCCGTGCGCTGGGCAATCCGCGCCGACGCCATCTGGCTGGCAATGAAGCGCCGCCAAATCAAATCGTAAATGCGCCATTCATCGCGCTCCAGAACATCCTTGAGACTTTCCGGTGTGCGCGCGGGGTCCGTGGGCCGGATGGCTTCGTGGGCCTCCTGTGCGCTGGAGCGATTGCGGAACACGTTCGGTTTTTCCGGCAGAAAATCTGCGCCGTGTTTTTGCAAAATATATTCCCGAGCCTGCGCCTGAGCTTCCTTGGAAACAGTGAATGAATCCGTGCGCATGTAGGTAATCAAGCCGGACGTTGCTCCCTGCCCCAGATTGACGCCCTCGTACAGTTTCTGGGCGATGCGCATGGTGCGCGCGGGCGACAACCCCAGCGCACCGCTGGCGGCCTGTTGCAGGCTGCTCGTAATGAACGGCGGCGGCGCATATTTGCGGACCTCCTTCAACTGCACCTCGGCCACGCGCAATTCGCGCCGTTGCAGTTCATCCATCAGGCGCATGGCCAGGCCTTCTTCCTTCACCTCGGCCTTTTCGCCATTGATGCGCGCCAGACGCGCCACGAACGGCGCGCGCGGCTCAACCCGCTTGGCCGCCTTGACGCCCAGCACCCAATACGGCTCCGGCTGGAACGCCTGAATCGCCCGCTCGCGCTCGCACACCAGCCGCAACGCCACCGACTGCACACGCCCCGCGCTGGATGCCCCCGGAATCCGCCGCCACAGCATCGGGCTGACCTTATAGCCCACCATGCGGTCGAGAATGCGCCGCGCCTGCTGGCTGTCCACGCGCTTCTGGTTAATTTCGCCCGGCTGGCTGAACGCCTTGCGAATGGCCGACGACGTAATTTCGTTGTAGGTCACCCGGCGGAACTTTTGAACGGGCACCTTGTCTTTCAGCGCCTCGCGCAGATGCCAGGCAATCGCCTCGCCTTCGCGGTCGGGGTCGGGCGCGAGATACACGGTATCCACACCAGCCGCCGCCGCCTGCAACTCACTCAACACTTTCGCGCGGCCCTTAATCGGGACATATTGCGGCGCAAATCCCTGATTAACGTCCACACCCAGCGTCCGCTCGGGCAAATCGCGCACGTGGCCCAGCGAAGCCTTGACCACATACTCCGGTCCCAGCAACCGCTGAATGGTTTTGGCTTTGGCGGGCGATTCTACAATCACTAAATGTTTGGGCATTTTTCTTTCTCCTTGATTACAAAGTTGGTTCCGCAGGCTCCATATCCCACTGTCGAATTTCATCCATGAGCGCGAGGCGTCGGCCGGGCAGCCGCCGAATCACGCGCTTCATTTCCAATTGCATCGTCAACGTCATCATCTGCGCGGGGCTGAGGCTGGTCTTGCGAATCAATACATCCACATCCAGCTCCGGCTCCGCCCACAGCGCGCGCACCACGGCCTCCTCGGCATCGGTCAGGGTCAGGCGCTGGCGCACATCCTGCCGGCGCGACAGGCGGGCCTGTTCGTCCGGCGGGAATAAAAATTCAAACTCCTTGAGCAAATCCGCCAGGCTCGTGACCAGCCGCGCCCCGTTTTGAATCAGGCGGTGCGGCCCGCGCGAGCCTTCCATATCCACGCGCCCCGGCACCGCCATGACGCTGCGCCCCTGCTCCATCGCCAGCTCGGCGGTATTCATCGCCCCGCTGTTCAAGCCCGCCTCGACCACCAGCACGCCCTTGCACAAGCCGCTGACAATCCGATTGCGATACGGAAACGTGGTGCGATCCGGCGTCCGCCCCAGCGGAAACTCGGAAATCAACGCGCCATTCGCGGCAATTTCCTCGGCCAGCTCGCGGTTCTCCGGCGGATACAATTTATCCAGCGCGCCGCCCAAAACGGCCAGCGTGCGCCCGCCCGCCTTCAGCGCCGCCCGATGCGCCGTGCTATCAATCCCGCGCGCCAGCCCGCTGACAATGGTGAATCCCGCCTGCGAAGCCTGAAACGCCAGATGTTCCGCCTGCGACATGCCGTAACTCGAAGCCTGCCGCGTGCCCACCACCGCCAGCGCCTGCTCATCTTTTGCGCACAACGTGCCGCGCACATACAAGCACAGCGGCGGGTCATAGATATTTTTCAGCGGCGCGGGATATTCCTCGTCCAGCGGCGTCACCAGCCGCGCGCCCACTTGCGCCGCCGCCTCTTCCTCGCGCGCCGCATCCAGCGTGCCGCGCTGCGTCACGATATTCTCAGCCACTTTCGGCCCGATGCCCCGCACCGTCGCCAAATGCGCGGCGGAAGCGCTCAACACCGCTTCCGGCGAGCCAAGAGCATCACACAACGCCCGCACGCGAACCGGACCGATTCCTTCAATCTGGTTCAAAACAATATAAGCTTCGCGCGAGGTCATGGTGCCGGCATTCCGTTCAATAATCGCCGTTAATCCGCGGACGGCAATTTCGGCGTGGCATCCGGCGCCCGCGCCGCCGCCTTGCGACGGCGCGGCATCTTAAACAAGTCAATCTGCCCGCTTTTCAGCAGGTCGTAATTCTTCAAAATCCGCAGAATTTGCAGCAAGTCCGACTTGTCATACGCTTTCTTCACGTCAATTCGTTCCGCCAACTCCAGAAGCATCGGACGATACAACAGCACGCCATCAATGCCGCGCGACTTCAAAAAAGCCAGCGCTTCCGCGCGCTGCTCGCGCACGGCGGGCAAATCGCCCAGACACAAGATTTTCGCCGGGTTCGGCATCCCCAGCTCGGCCTGCGCCGCCCGCACCGAATCAGGCTGGGCAAAGCGATAAATATCCGGCGACTTCTCCAGCATATGCGGCGTGAACTTGCCCGAATGCCACCCGCGAATCGCAATGATGGCGCACGGCACCCGCGCAAGCTCCACCCCGCTCCACACCCGTCCCTTCGGCAGCGGCCCATTCGTCCGCGCCGACGGATTCACCGCCAGCAAATCCACTTCCTCATGGACGCCCTTCGCGCGCGCCATCACCTGATATTTCCGGGGCTGGCGCACCAAAAACCCTTGCGTCTCCAAATACTCCCGCACAATCCATTCATCCACCGAAGCCATGCGCACACCACCTTTCCCATGCCGCCGTCAACGCCGCAACCGGCACCGCAACGGGCAAATCCGAGTGACCCAATTGTTCGCTCAAAACCATTCGCACCTGCCCCCCCGCCACTTTTTTATCCAGCCCCATCGCCGCCAGCAGCTCCGGCCACGCCCAATCCTTCGCGGGCGCCACCGGCAGCCCCAGCCGCCGCAGCAACGCCCGCGCGCGCCCGGCATCGGCAGGCGCAAAGCCCCGCAGCTCCACCGCCAGCTCCAGCGCATACACCATGCCCAACGCCACGGCCTCCCCATGCAGCACACGGCCAAAGCCCGCGATTTTCTCAATCGCGTGGCCCAGCGTATGCCCGAAATTCAGCACCGCCCGCAAGCCCCCCTCGCGCTCGTCGCGCGCCACAATATCCGCCTTGATTTCACACGACCGCGCCACCAACTGCTCCAGCGCCGCCGACTCGCGCGCCTCAATCGCCCCCGCGTGCTGCTCCAACCAGTCAAAAAACGCCGCATCCAGCGCCACGCCGTACTTCACCACCTCCGCCATCCCCGCCGCGAACTCCCGCGCCGGCAGCGTCGCCAGCGTATCCAAATCTGCCACCACCGCCAGCGGCTGATGAAACGCCCCCGCCAGATTCTTCCCCGCCGCCAAATTAATCCCGGTTTTGCCGCCCACGGAACTATCCACCATCGCCAGCAGGCTCGTCGGCGCCTGAACAAACCCTATTCCTCTCATATAGGCCGCCGCCGCGAACCCGGTCAAATCCCCCACCACGCCCCCGCCCAGCGCCACCAGCACACTCTGGCGATCCAGTCGCGCCGCCGCGATTTTTTCCAGCAAATCCGCCCAAACAGCCGCCGATTTCGACATTTCCCCCGCCGCGACAACCCATTTGCCCCAATCGCCGCCCAACAAATCCATGACGCGCCCGCCGTGGCAGACATCCACGTTGGCATCGGTAATCACCAGCCCGCGCCGCCCCCGCAGTGTTTCCGGCAACCGAGCCAGCGCCCCCGCACCGATGACGATGGGGTACGAACGCTCACCCAGCGAAATTTGAACCTCGCGAGCCATACGGGGGTAAGGAAATATCCCCAAGCCCCGCTCCTGTCAATCCCCATTTCCCAAACTTCACAAAAAACGCCCCCGAAGCTCCCCACACCGCCCCTCCCCTCCCGCAAAACACAAAAATCGCCCCAAAGTGCCCTGCAAGCCAGTCCTGGCCCGCGAGGCATTGGTTGAGGATACGCGGGACGAAAAGCGGCGGCGATGAGGGATACTTGGGGCTTACGAGGGATTTTCGAAGCGGATGCGGGCGGCGCGCGCGTGGCCGTCGAGTCCTTCCACCCGCCCCATTTCTTCGATGAGCGGCAGGGTTTCGATGAGGTCGGCGCGTGTGAAGGCAATGACACTGCTGCGCTTGCGAAAAGAATCCACTGTGAGGCCGGAGAAGAATGCCGCGGTGCCGCCGGTGGGCAATACATGGCTGGGGCCGGCGACAAAATCGCCCGCGCTTTCCGGGGTCCAGGCTCCGACAAAAACAGCGCCGGCGTTTTTAACTTTTTGCAGCCAGCGGCGCGGTTCTTTCGTCATGATTTCAAAGTGTTCGGGGGCAAAGCGGTTGATAACTTCCATGCCGGTGTCGAGATTGTCGGTCACGACAAACAGCGCGCCTGAGGCCGCGGCTTTGGTGATGCTCTCACAGCGGGAAAGCGAGGCGATTTGACGTTCCATTTCGGCCAGCACTTTGTTGGCCAGGCTCATATACGGAGTTACAAAGAGCGCTTTTTCATGGCCGGTGCCGTGTTCGAGCTGCGAGATTAAATCGGCGGCAATATGGGCGGGAACGGCGGTTTCATCGGCGAGCACGGCGATTTCACTGGGACCGGCGACCATGTCGAGATCCACGTCGCCATACACCAATTTTTTGGCGGCGGTAACGTAGGGACCACCGGGGCCAACAATTTTTTGCACCTTGCCGATATGGGCGGTTCCGTACGCCATGGCGCCGATGGCCTGAATGCCGCCGATGCGATACACTTCCGTGGCGCCGGCAACTTCCAGCGCATGCAGCAGATACGGATTCACCTGCCCCTTTTTGTCGCAGGGTGTGCAAGCGACAATTTCCGGCACACCCGCAATTTTGGCCAGAGCCACGCTCATCAGGGCCGTGGAGGCCAGCGGCGCGGCGCCGCCGGGGATATAGGCGCCGACGCGCGCCAGCGGCGTGAATTTTTCCCCCAGAACGCCGCCTTTGGGCGTGGCCATGCTCCAGTCTTTGCGCATGCTGGCTTTGCCAAAGCGCACGACGCGCGCGAATATTTCCGAGGCTGTGCGCTTGAAGAGCAGGTCCATCGAGGCCGAGGCGGCCAGTCGTTCCTCCCGGGGCACGGCAAATTTGGCGGGCGGCAAGTTGATGCCATTAAATTCCTTGGTGTATTTCTGCACCGCTTTGTCGCCGTGTTTGCGGATGTCGGCCAACACGCGGCGGGCAACTTCCTCGGCGGTGGGGTCAAAGGCGGGTCGCTGCAAAAACGCTTCCAACTCGGGAAGGTCTTTGTGAGGGGTGAACTTTAGGATGGGAATAGTGAGTGACATGTTTTTTAGGGTGTTAGGGTTCAGGGTTCGGGGGTTGGTTAGAAGCTTTTCACACTTTCGTTCATGTGTCCACATTTGCCGCATTCGGCCATGGGGACGTTTCGGCGGTCCATATAGACATGCCCGCAACTGGCGCATCGGAAAATGAAGGGTGCGGCGCGACGGCGCGGCCGCCATCGAACGCCACGGGTAGAATAGTAAAGGGTGACGGCGAACACCAGCCCCAGATGCACCAGCAACAGACAGAGGAATATATCAGGCAACGTGAGCGGAATCATGGTGTTGCTGGTTCGTTCAGGTTATTGGGTTCAGCAAGAGTCAGCGGATGCATCCATGTGACGCTGCCCTGGCGGGTGACGGCGGGCTCCAAGAGCCGCCAGGCGCGGACGGAGCGCACCAGCCGGGCATCCAATTCCGATTGCCCCGTTGGCTGGGCCAGCAACACGGAAATCGGCACGCCCGTGGCGTCAAATTGAACTTCCACATGAGCGGTCCACGCGATATTGGTCCATGCCGGATAGTCCAAGTCTATTCCCGAAAAGAGGCGCGACTCCCAGCCTTCCGAAAACTCCATGCGCGGTGTTTCCGCGGGGAGTACGCGCGGCGGGAAAACCTCGCCGGCGCTAAGCGCTGGCGTCGGTGCACCGGCGAGCGGCGCGGCGGGCATCTTCCACGGCACGGGCTGGTCCGTCGTCGGCGAGCGGGTCGGTTGCAAGTGCGTCAATCGCGACTCCGCGGATTTTTCCGGGGGGGCGATGCGGGCATGCTGGCGGCGCAAATGATGCGTAAATCCAGCGGGCGTGGGCAGCGCAAAGGCGGCAGGCGTCCAAAGGGTTTGATGGTGGGCGACGGCGGGAGCGGTGGCGGGCAGCCAGCTTGTCGTCGGCGGCGACACCCGCAGGCTGGCGGGCGTCAGTGGGGCCAGGCGAATCACCACAAGCCATAGGGCAACCCAAATGGCCAGACTGATGCCGGCCATGCGCCAGCCGGGACGACAAAAGCGCCGCCAGCGCTGCGCAGAATCTTCCATGCGATTGTGCAGGTACATGGCCGGCGCTTATGGCTCCACTGAGGGCGGCCGCGTGGCCAGCAAAACTTCGCGGATGCCGGCTTTGACGGCCAGAGAATAGACCTCGACCAGCGTGCTGTAGGGCGTGGTTTCGTCGGCTTCAATCAACAGGGGCGCCGAATCTTCCACGGACGAAAAGGCCGCTGCCAGTTGCGGCAATTCGAGGCGTTCATCGTTAAAGAAAATCAGGCCGCCATGGGCCAGCGTCAGGACGCGCGCGCCGTAGGGAATGCCATCCTGAAATTCGGCAACCGGCAGATGGATGCGAATGCCGGGTTGCACCACAAATCGCGACGCAAGAAACAGGAACATGCCCACCAGCATCATGACGTTGAGAAGGGCGGTGACTTCAATGGGGCCGACGGCCCGGCGATAGCGCCCCTTGAAACGGCGGCGCACGCTGCGAAATTGCAGTTGAATGGGCTGGTCGGGAATCCTCATGTCGCGGCGGAACCCCGATTTTGCTTCTTCCATTGCCGCATGAAATTCAACAGGGCCGAAGCCGAGCGTTCCATGTCCAGCAAAATGGATTCGATGCGCGAGACGAGCAGATTATAGCCCGCGTAGGCCAGAATGGCGATGACGAGGCTCAGCGCGGTGGCGGTCAGGGCGGCCCACAGCCCGCCGGTCAAATCGGCGGTTTGCACGAGGGGCGCGTTACGTTGCGCCGCCAACAAAATATCCATCAGCCCCAGCACCGTGCCGAACAGCCCGACCATCGGGGTGATGCGCGCCAAAGTGGCCAGCCAACCCAACCCGCGCTCCATGCGCGGGATTTCCGCCAGACCGGCATCTTCCATGGCGCGGCTGATGTTTTCGAGGGTGTCGTCATGATGCAACACCGCCGCCAGAGCCAGTCGCGCAACGGGACCGGGGGTTTCTTCGCAGATGGTGGCGGCCTCCACCGTGTTGCCGCGATTGAGGATGGTATAAACGCCTTTGAGAAAGTCATCCGCGGCGATTTGCGCCCGGTGCAGGTTGAACAAACGTTCGAGAAAAACCAGAATGGCAAACAGGCCCATGGCCAATAAAAGCCAAACCACCAGGCCTCCGTTATTTATTGCATAAAGCATATCTGCATTCTCCGTTGTCCATCCGTTGTGAGTCGTGGCAATTGAAATCCACTGTAGGCGCGCGGGTGGGTTTCCTCAATTCAAAAGTCAAAACCATCGCCCGTCGTGGGCGGCATGTGGGGCGGGCTGTCAAAACAGATTCCAATGGTCCTGGCGGATGCGCGTCATGCGCGCGCGGGCTTCGCTGGCGGCGGCCACCCCGGAATCCGACACCCGGCGGTAAATGTTATAGGCTTCATTCCAGCGCCCGGCCTTTTCCTGCAAGCCTGCCGCGCTGAAGGCCGCGCGGGTGAACCACACCGTGGCTTCGGCATCGGGCTTGGGCTCCTGCAAAAAGGCGTACACCACCTCCAGATAGCGGTCGAGCGCCGCCGTCGGGCGGCCCATTTTTTCGAGGCTGCGGCCCGTCTTGAAGCGCGCCTGCAAGCGCAGGTCGAAGGGCGCGCCGGCGGAATCAGCCAGCGTGCGATAAGACAGCAACGCCTCTTCGTAGCGGGCGGGATTTTCCTGCCCGAGCGTAAACTGGCAGTCTCCTTTCCGCCCCCACGCCACCCATGCTTCCGGTTGCTGCGGAAATCGCACAATCACTTCATTGAACGCCAGAATCGCGGCGGGGAACTGTCCCAGCTCGCTCAGGACATCGCCCTGCGCCAGCAACGTTTCCGCCAATCGGACGTAATCGGGATAGCGCTCCATCAAATGGTTGAAATGCTCATTGGCCGCCAGATAATGCCGGGCCGCCACCGCCGCGCGACCCGCCCAGAAGAGGGCATCCGCCGCGCGAGGGCTTTTGGGGTGATCCGTTGCCAGTTGCACAAAACGTTCCTCCGCGCCCGCGAAGTCACCATGATTAAACGCATATTCCCCCAGCCAGAAATGCACATCGGGAACGAACTCCGAATTCGGATAATCCTCCAGAAATTGTTGGCAGACCTGCAAGGCGGCCACGTCCTTGCCCAGCATGTAGAGACACCAGCCGCGCATGAACATGGCTTGGGCGGCGGGGGGCGTCTCGGGCAGCTCGTCGCGAATGCGGGTAAAATCGGCCAGGGCTTCAGGAAACAGGCCCATGCGGTATCGAATCATGCCGCGCGCGAACAAGGCCTCGCTGCGGATGGCCGAGGCCGTGTTGGTCTGCGTCAATCGGCTGTACTGTTCAATGGCCGACTCCCCTGCCCCACGAGCATCATACAACTCGCCCAAGCGCATAATGGCCTTGGGGATGAATGCGCTATCCGTTGCGGCGCGGCTCAACTCCAGCAAGCGAATTTCCCCGGCGGCAATATCATCCATCGCCAATTCTGTTTCGGCCAGTTGATAGAGAATGCGATCCGTTTCTTCACCCGCGGGCGGCGGTGCCTCCAACGCAGACAGATAAGCGGCATGGGCGGACTGAAATTCGCCGGCGGCAAAATGGGCGTCGCCCTGCTGTTGCAGGATGAGTAATCGGCGGGTGGCATTTGTTTGCTCAACCACGGCCCGCGAATAAGCCGCAGCCGCTTCCGAAAAACGCCCCAAAGCCAGCAAGGCGTCCGCCAGCCCTTCCCGGGCCGCCGCAGTTCCGGGCATGCGCTCAAACGCATCCAGCCACACCTGATATTCCGCCGCTGCTTCCGTCCACTGTTCGCGCACGGCCAGCTCGGCGGCCATTCGCAAATGCCATTGCGCGGCTTGTGCCGGATCGGGCAACTGGGTCACCACTTCCCGCATCAAAAGAATTCCCGCCTGAGTTTGTCCGGCGCATACCAGCAAATAGGCCTTCTGGGCTTGGCTGGCCAGCCGGGTCGCCGGATCGGTCGTGGCGGCCAGAGCCTTATCCATCATTTGCAACGCCTGCGTGTAATTGGTTTCCGCCGCCATGGATTCCGCGACAACCTGATAACCCCGCGCGCGCGCTTCCGCCGACAAGTTGCCATTGGTTTGAAGCGTCTGCACCAACTCGCGCGTGGGCGGGTATTCGCCCATGCGCAGTTTCAGCTCAAATACTTGCAGTTCCGCACGCTCGCCCCATACCTGACCCGCTTGGTTGGTCGCGACAAATTGGAAAGCGCTCAAGGCATCGTTGGTCTGCCCGGCCGCCGCCAGCGCCGTGGCCAAATGGAACCAGGCGGCAGGCATATCCGGCGCATCCGCCCAACGGGCCGTCAGCATGTCGGCGGTTTCGCGCGCGGCGGCCCAATTGGTCTGCGCGACCTGCACCTGCGCGAGCAGATGCAAGGCGGCCGGCGCCATCGGTTGTTCCGCATATTTTTCCTTGAACGCCTCCAGCCCTTCGGCGGCGCTGGCCCATTCGCCAAGCGCGAATTGCGCCTGAGCCGTCGTCAGCGCATAGTCGGCGGTCATGGCCGCACCGCGCACCTGCGGCGCGTGGTCATGGAGAACCGCCAGAGCTTTGCGCGGATTCTGCTCGGCGCAATGCGTTCGCGCCAGCCACAGCGCCGCCTCAACCTGACGCTTGCGGTCCGGCGCGCCGGCAAGCAATTCCCCCAGCCGATGCCGCGCCATTCGATACATCCCATCCTCCAGCGCGGCCCGGCCCGTGGTCAACAGGCGATCCGCCTCTTCCGCGGTCAGCTTGGCATTCGGCTGGCGTTCCTCTACGTCGGCCTCCTGCGCGCAGGCAACCGTCGCCAGACCGCCCAGCAGGGCCAATATCCCAATGATGCGCGTAATTCTCATGATGTCATCGTGGCTCTGAAATCCGCGGCGGCCACCAGCAACGGTCGCAAGTATTCGCCGGTAAAGGAATCGGGATTCGACGCGACATCCTCCGGCGTGCCACAAGCCACCAGACGCCCGCCGGCATCGCCGCCTTCCGGGCCCAAATCCACAATATAGTCGGCCGTCTTGATGACGTCGAGATTATGTTCAATCACAATCAGCGTATTGCCGGCGTCCCGCAAACGCTGCAAAACCTGAAGCAGTCGTTCCACGTCGGCAAAATGCAGGCCGGTGGTCGGCTCATCCAGCAGATAGAGCGTGCGGCCGGTATCGCGCCGGGCCAGCTCGGCACTCAATTTCATGCGTTGCGCCTCGCCGCCGGAAAGCGTTGTAGCCGGCTGGCCGACTTTCAGATAGCCCAGGCCCACGTCGCACATCGTATTGAACTTACGGGCAATGGAGGGCATCGCGGCGAAAAATTCGCGCGCCTCATCAATGGTCATGTCAAGAACATCAGCGATGCTTTTACCGCGCCATTTCACTTCCAGCGTTTCCTGATTGTAACGCCGCCCGCGACACTGCTCACACGTGACATACACATCCGGCAGGAAATTCATTTCGATTTTCAAGACGCCATCGCCCTTGCACTTCTCGCAGCGGCCGCCTTTGACGTTGAAGCTGAAGCGGCCGGGCTTGTAGCCGCGCATTTTCGCGCCGGGCAGTTGGGCGAACAAATCGCGAATGCCGCTGAAAGCGCCTGTGTACGTGGCCGGATTGGAGCGCGGCGTGCGGCCAATCGGCGATTGGTCAATCACAATCACCTTGTCCAGATTCGCCAGACCAACAATCCGTTGATGCTTGCCCGGCTTCTCCTTGGAGCCATAAAATTTGCGGAAAAGCGCACGGCACAAAATGTCATCCACCAGCGTACTCTTGCCGCTGCCGGACACGCCCGTCACGCAAGTTATTCGCCCCAACGGAAAGCGCACATCAATATTTTTCAGGTTATTTTCTGACGCGCCGATAATTTCCAACCACGAATCGTTGGGCAACTTGCGTTCGCCGGGCACGGCGATTTGCTTTTCACCATTCAGAAACTGCGCCGTCAACGAATCGCGGCACTTCAACAGTTCTGGCACCGTGCCAGCGCACACCACTTCCCCGCCGTGAACGCCCGCCGCCGGTCCCAAATCAATCACATAATCCGCCGCGCGAATGGTTTGCTCGTCATGCTCAACCACCACCACGGTATTGCCCAGGTCCCGCAAGCCCTTCAACGTTTTCAGCAGTTTGCCATTATCGCGCTGATGCAGGCCAATGCTCGGCTCATCCAGCACATACAGTACACCCACCAGCCCGGCGCCAATCTGCGTCGCCAAGCGAATCCGCTGCGCTTCGCCGCCGGAAAGCGTGCCGCTTTCGCGGTTCAGATTCAGATAGCCAAGCCCCACGTCGCACAAAAATCGCAAGCGCTTGCGAATTTCCTTCAAGACTTCCGCCGCGATTTTTCCATCCTGCTCCGACAACGGCAGATGCTCATAAAAGTTCATGGCATCCTGCGCGGACATCTCCATGATTTCCATGATCCCCTTGCCCGCCACCCGACACGCCAGACTTTCCGGGCGCAGGCGCTTGCCCTGACAGGCCGTGCAGGGCAAACGGCTCATGAAGTGCGTCAACTTCTGCTGCATATATTCGCTGTCCGTTTCCGCGTACCGCCGATTCAAATTGGGAATAACGCCCTCAAACGGCTTTTTATATTTCCGCCAGGCCCCGCCGCGCCAAAACCCCAGCGCGATTTCCTCATCGCCGGAGCCGTGCAAAATGATTTTCTGGATGCGCGCCGGCAACTCGTTCCACGGCGTGGACAGCTCAAATCCATAGTGTTTGGCCACGGCCCGCAACAACCCTTTGCGATAAATCGCCTCGCGCCGCCCGCTCGGACGCCAGGCAGCAATCGCGCCACTATCCAGCGATTTGTTTCCATCCGGCACCACGAGTTCTTCGTCAAACACCAGCATCTGCCCCAGCCCGGCGCAGACCGGACACGCCCCATAGGGACTGTTAAAAGAAAAATTGCGCGCCAGCAAAGCATCAAAGCTGATGCCGCAATCCGCGCAAGCATTCTTCTCGGAAAACATTTGCGGCGTCCACGTCGTGGTGTCGCCCGGCTCCTGAAACAGCGCATGCAAAACGCCCTCGCCCTGCTTCAACGCCAGCTCCACGGAATCAGTCAGGCGCCCGCGAATTTTATCGCTGATGACCAGCCTGTCCACCACCACGGCAATCGAATGTTTTTTCTGCTTGTCGAGCCGCGGGGGAGCTTCCAGCTCATACATTTCGCCATTGACCTGCACACGCGTGAATCCCTGACGTCGCGCTTCGTCAAAGACCTCGACATGCGCGCCTTTGCGCCCCTCCACCCGAGGCGCCAGAATTTGCACCTTCGTGCGAGCGGGATATTTCAAAATTTGCTCAACAATTTCTTCCGCGCTTTGGCGGGCGATGGGTTTGCCGCATTGGTGGCAGTGTTGCTGCCCGATGCTCGCATAGAGCAAGCGCAGGTAATCATGAATCTCCGTCGTGGTGGCGACAATCGAACGCGGATTGGAACCCGCCGAGCGCTGCTCAATGGCGATGGCCGGCGACAGCCCTTCAATGCGGTCCACATCCGGCTTTTGCAACTGTTCCAGAAACATCCGGGCGTAGGACGACAGACTTTCCACATACTTTCGCTGGCCCTCGGCATACAGTGTATCAAACGCCAGCGACGACTTTCCGCTGCCGCTCAAGCCCGTCACCACGCACAATGAGCCGCGCGGAATCTTAACCGTGATATTCTTGAGGTTGTGCTCGCGCGCACCCTCCACCAAAATGAAGTCCTTCGTCATCCGTCGTCCTGTTTCTACAAATGTATTAACCTACCACTTGCACCCGCCCCTGCAAATCCACAAAAAGGGCAGGCCCGAAAGGGGGGCGAATTAGTGGGCGGAATCGGCGAGTTTTTGCAACAGAAGCGGCGCCAGTTGCTCAATATCGCCAGCGCCAATAATAAGCACCCAGTCCCCCGGTTGCGCATGCGCCGACACAAACGCGGCGGCATCGGCAAAATTTTTAGCCAACTCCACGGGCGCGCCGCCATGTCGCCAAAAATGCTTGCACAAATCTTCAGCGGTGCCGCCGGCCAGAGGCGGCTCGCTGGCGGAATAGACCGGCGTGAGAATAACGCCATCGGCCTGATCAAACGCCGGCGGAAAGTCAGCGCCCAAGGCAAGCGTCCGCGTGTAGCGGTGCGGCTGAAAAACCGCCCAGATGCGATCCGCGCCCGCTTGTTTGGCCGCCGCCAGCAACGCGCGGATTTCGGTAGGATGATGCGCGTAATCGGCAACCACGCGAATGCCTCGGACATCGCCCGCGCATTCAAAACGGCGCTTGGGCAACGCAAACGTTTGCAACGTTGCAGTAGCGGCGGCCAAATCAATGCCCCCGCGAGTCGCGGCGGCCAAAGCGCCCAGCGCATTGACGACATTGTGCTGGCCCGTCAATGGCAGCACCACGCGAATCCCCTGCACGGTGAAGCGCGCGCCGTCGGGCGTCATCTCCACATCTTCGCCCCGAAAATCCGCTCCCGGCGCGAGTCCAAAAGAAAGGCCCTGAACCGCCGCCCCCACCCGCGCGGTCGAGGCGTCATCCGCCGAATAAATCACGGTGCGCGCCTGTTGCGCAAACACCTGAAACGTCGCAAGAAAATCCTCTGGCGAAGCAAAATGCTCCATGTGGTCAAACTCAATATTCGTAATGACGGCAATGGCGGGGCGATAGTACGCCAGCGTGCCATCGCTTTCATCCGCTTCAATCACCAGCTCATCGGCGGAACCGACGCCGCCGGGCGCGCCTGTTGGCGGCAATTCGCCGCCGATGCACCACGAAACATCCACGCCGCATTCGCGAAGAATATGCGTAATCATGGCCGAAGTCGTGGTCTTGCCATGTGTGCCGGCAACCGCAATCGTCGTGCGCCACAGTTCCGCCAAAACCGGCAGCACCTGCCCCCGGCGATACAACGGGATGCCGCGCTTTTCCGCAGCGGCGCGCTCCGGGTGCCCCGGTTGCAACGCGGGGCTGAAGATGGCCCAATCCACATCCTGCACATGCGCCGGATTGTGACCGGTGACAGCGGCAATGCCTTGCGCGCGCAACCAGTTGAGCGTGCGCGGAGAGCCTGCATCACAGCCGCTGACCACCTGCCCCTTGGCCGCCAGCAAGCGCGCCAGCCCCGCCATGCCGATGCCGCCGATACCCATCAGGTGAACACGCACTTGCGGTGTCTGCAACCAACGGCGGATATCCTCGCGCCACTGTTCGTCCATCGGGCTCATGATGTGCGCGCGGCCTGCTCCACCAGTGTCGCCAAAGCTTGCGTCGCATCCGGCACGCCTTTTTTCTGCATGGCCTCGCGCATCCGCGCCAAACGTTCCGGCTGGCGGAAGGTTTGCGCGAGATAGCCCGCCAACCATTCCGGCGTCAGATTGGCCTCAGCCACGACATCCGCCGCCCCGCGTTTTTCCAGCGCCCGCGCGTTGGCAGTCTGATGGTCGGCCGCGGCCAGCGGATACGGCACAAACAGCGCCGGCACGCCAAAGTAAGTCAGCTCCGCGCAGGTGGCCGCCCCCGCCCGGCAAATAGCCAAATCCGCGGCATGATAAAGTGGTGCCATCGCATTCGAGAACGCTATCACGTCGGCCGTCACCCCCGCCTCGCGATAAGCGGCCCGCACGTTGACCTCATCCTCCCCGCCGGTCAAATGGGTCACCGTGAACGCGATGCCATTTTTTTGCAGACGCCCCAATGCCGCCACAGCCACCTCGTTGATGCGGCGCGCGCCGAGGCTTCCGCCCATCACCAGCAGACGAAACGGCCCTTGCCCCGCCGCCGCACGAGGCGGCAGCGTCTGCCGCGCCAGAGTCAATTCCTCCCGCAAGGGAATACCCACCACTTTCAGCGTGCCGTTTTGCAAATGCCGCTGGGTTTCCTCGAAACCAACCGCCACGGCAGTTGCGGAACGGGCAAACAAACTCACCGCGCGCCCCGGAATCACATTGGCTTCGTGCAGAACAAAGGGAATCTTCAACCAACGCGCCGCGCCACACGGCCCCACCGAGGCATACGAGCCCATCGCCAGCAAAACATCCGGGGTATCCGCCCGCATGATGGCACGGCTGCGCCACACCGCGCGCGCCAGACTGCCCAGCCGTTGAAATGACTGCCACGACAACCCCGAAGGCAGCCCCCGCGCCGCCACCTCCACAACCGGCCCATCCCAATCTTTGCGCGCGGCTTGTTCCGTGTCGCGCCCGGTCAGCCACAAGGTCACCTCGTGGCCGCGCCGCAACAACTCGCGCGCGGTAGCCAAACCGGGAAAAACGTGCCCGCCCGTGCCGCCACAGGCAACCGCCACTTTCAAGGTCGCGCCCCTTCCGCGTTCAGCAAATGCGTCTTCCACGCCAACCCCGATGAAAACCCGCCCAAGCGCCCATCCACGCCAAGAACGCGATGACAAGGCAAAAACAACGGCGCCGGATTAGCCCCGCAAGCGCCCCCCGCCGCGCGCGCCGCGCCGGGATGCCCGGCCCTTCGCGCCAGCTCGCCATACGTCCGGGTTTGCCCCCGTGGAATGGCCGCCATCGCCCGCCAAATCTTGCGCCGAAACGCCGATGCCCGCTCAAATACCACCGGGTCCACTGGCGGCATATCGGCGACCGGTTTCCCGGCCAGCATCTCCCGCGCCGCACGAAGCGCCCGCCGCGCAAGCGCCGTGGATTTCTTCGGCAACTGAACCCGCGTAATCCTCAAGGGGTTCGCCGGCGGCCCCGCCAGCACCGGCAACTCACAAGCCACCACGCCAGCCGCCGAGACTTGCACAATCACGCGCCCCCAGGTCGTCTCTAAAACGGCCGTTTGAACCTCGCAGGACTCGCGGCTCATGTCACCATTTTGAAAAGGATAAAGCCGAGCACCAGCACCATCAGCAGCATGAAAACCGCGCGCGCGCGACTGTTCCCGCGTTCCTGACGGCTTTCCCGTACGCGCTTGAGGCCGGTGGTGCCGAAATAATTGCGGAAACGATCGTGCTCCGGCTGCGCGACCCGCGCGCGTGGAATGGGGTCCAGCGCCGGCCGCAGCAAATCCGTACGCTCCAATTGCGGCATCACAACACGCTTGATATTCAAGCCATCGGGTCCCGGCTCAAAATCAAGCGCCATGGCATCATCCGGCGCGGGAGCGCCCGCCCCGTCCCACTCGCTCGCCGCGCTATCCGTGGTTGTCGCGGAATATCCCGGCGGCAAAACCGCCTCGCGCAGACGGGGCTCCCCCGACCACGGCTCCGCGCCCGCCAGCGAACGCATCCGACGGCGCACAGCTTCAATTTCCGCGCGCACAAGCTCCCGCTCGCGCTCAATATCCTTCAAGCGCCTTGCCAGCGCATCCCTGTTTCGAATAGCCGCCATTCCTTCTTACATCCAAAAATAAAATCCAAACCATACCAGCGTCAGCAACGTCAACAAAATCAGCAAAGGCAGCGTGAACGCGAGGCCCGCGCGCAACCAGTCGCGGAAATCACGCCGCGCCAGCGACGCCCCGCCAGCGCCCGCGGCATCCAACACCAGTTGTTGCAAAGGCTTTGCCGGGTCCGCCGCCTGCGGATGCACCGCCGCAATTCGGGCCAGCGCCTTGTTGTAATCCGAGCGAATATTCTCCAGCAGCGCCAGCGCCTTGTTCAGTTCCTCCAGCAAATGCTCATCCGCCCACTCATCCTCATTCAAGGCAGTCACTTCATCCAGCCGCTCGCGGAAAACACGACGCGTCTCATCCAGCAATTCCGCCAGACGCTCCGCCTCCAACTGGTCTTTTTCCATTTTCACCAGACTCGTCTGCAAGCCATCCTTCAGCTCGCGCCGCCCGGCATCCAACGCCTCCTGCTTCGCGCGCAGTTCTTCCAGCGTCCGCCGTTCCCGCTCCAGCTCCTCCTGACGCGCGCGCAAGCGGTCCAGCTCCTGCGCCTTATCGGCCATCTGGTCGCTAACCTCCTGCTTCTGTCGCGCCAATGGCGTCAGCGTCAAGTCCGACACCGGACGCAACGGCATCTCGCGCGACGAAGGAATAAACCCGTCACGCGCCCCGCCGCTCTCTTGGTTCAATTTAATCTTCAGCGCCGCCTCGCGTTCGCGCGTCAAATCATCATCAAAAAAATCCGTGCCCATGTCCGTCTCCTGTTTACTCCGCGGGAATCACCAACTCCATGCCCGTGCGCAACCGGTTGGCATTAGGCAACCGGTCGCGATTCGCCTCAAAGATAACCTGCCACTTGGCCATTGTCCCATAATACTTCTGCGAAATGGTAGCCAACGTTTCGCCCGCCTGCACCAGATGCGTTTGCCCTTCTTTTTCTTTCGTCGGCGCGGTCTTCTCCGTAGCCGCGCGTGGTGCCGCCGTCCCCTCCTTCTTGGCCGCCTTGGAAGCCGCCGCAACCGCCGCAGGCGGAATCGCCGGCCCCTGCTGCCCGCCCGCCGCCACCTGCGCTCGCAACTCGGCATTCGCCACCTCCAGCTCGCGCAACCGCCTGTCTTTTTCCCGCAGCACCCGCTGCGTCTCCTGCGGAGCCGCCCCGATTTGCGCCGCAAACGCCACCAGACAGCCGCGAATCATCTCCTCCACCTCCCCGCGACTCTCCGAATCCGGCCGAAGCTCCAGATAACGCTGATAATGATACAGCGCGCCCACATAATCCTCGCGGTAGTGGTGCAAAATCAGCGCCAGCTCGCGATGCGCCAGCGCCAGATTCGGACGCCGCCGCAGCGCCTTTTCGCACCCGGCAATCGCGCCATCCAAGTCCCCCGCCTCCTTGGCCGCCAACGCCCGCCGCAGATGAGGCGACCGCGCCTCGCGCTGCTCAACCGGCGTCACGCCGCCGCACCCAAGCATCAGCATACAACACGCCAGCACCAAGCCAATCCGCCATTCGGGTTTGAACCACCATCTGTTCATGCAGGCAACCTATCAAAACCAAACCCAAAATCAAACAAACACTATCCGCCCCCCCGCCGAAAAAAGACACCCCCCCTTGCCACAACGCGCCCCACCCCGCGCCAGCACGGATTTTCCACACTATGGAAACTTTATTTCGGAATTTTCCATGCTATGGAAAAAACTTTTCCACACCGTGGAAAAATCCCACCCCCATCGCCTCCCCTTTGGTGCCTTACGTGCGCCACTGCCACCCCCCCACGGTTGCCAGCAAGGCACCAGTTTTATCATCGGTCTCGTGCCCGCCGTCCGCAGGACGTGGTGCAGAGGCTTTCGTTTGGATTTTGCCGGGGTTTCTCGCAAAAATAACCGCCGGATTTTTCGATGATGCCGCTTTGCGGCCGGTCCGGACTGGACTCGTGTCCGTCCGTGACCGGCCTCGAAGCGGCAGCGCGGAAAAGACGACGGTTGGTTTTTGCGCCGGCAAAATCCAAACGAAAGCCTCTCTCGGCAGCCCCCGCCTCACCCACCACCACCCGCCCACCCCCGCCACCCGGCGCGAGTTACCACCAGTAGTTGACGGTGTAGGTCAGAATGGCTTCCTCGTCGGCGGGAACAGATACGCGAAACTCAACGGTATGGGAATCCACTTTCGTGTAGGCCAGGCTGGGGTTTATAATGCGCCAGTTGGCGGCGCGAATCAGCGGCTCAATGACGCGTATTTCCACATCGGCGGTTTCCTTGCGGTTGCGGAGTTTTATCTCAAAGGTTTCCGTCATGCGCTTGCCGGTGCCGTCCACGTAGAAGTCCACGCGCTTGCGCTCGCCGACCAAATCGAAGGCGTTGCCCATTTCCAGCTTCAGGCATTCGTTTTTCGGCAGGTGGTCTATTTGATTTTCACCGGTGAATTCACGGCGGCCGTCCACATCCGTGCGATAGAGGCGCATCCGGCCCTTGGGCAGCGGAACGCCGAGGGCGTTCGTTTCGCTGTTGGATATTTCAATGCGCACGCCGACTTTTTTGCTGTCGGTGATGCCAAAGTCGGGGTCGTAGTTGACGCCGCCCTGATAGGCCCAATGGATGAGCGGATTATAAACGTAATAGCGCTGGCCCTTGACGCCGGACGCGCGCAGAAATTCAACTTGCTTGAGTTCGTTGTTCCGAATCTGAACCTCACGCGGCAGCGTATAAAGATGGAATTCGTCAAATGCCCGTTCCGACGGCATCTCGGCAGGGGCCATTGCCGACCTGAGGCGCATGCCGGGCAAGCGGTCATACCCCATTACTTCCCGCCGCACTTTTTGCACGTCGCCGGCAATCAGTTTGACGGAGGCATCCTCAAAATCCTTTCCGGTTTTGTTGTTCAGCGAAATCCAACCGGAGAGGTCAAAAGTGTCGTCGCCTTCCGCGGGCATGACGAGGTTATAGGTGGCTTCCCAGCTCATGCCTTCCGTGATGTAGGCCACTTCGATGGGGCAAGCGCCCGTCTTTTGCGTGGCAAGTTGCCAAACCAGCGCGGGCTTGAGGAACGCGTTGGGGTCTATGCCTTCAAAGGTGGGCCGCCCCGGCAGGCTGAAGCGAACGACGCCGCCCATCTCCACGATGGGCTGCTCGGCTCCGCCGCCGGGAATATAGCCGCTGCGAATCAGTTTGCCGGTGTGTTCCTTGACGGTGCCATCCGGGCGAGTCTCCTCGAAGCGCACGTTTTGGCCTTCCAACTGGTATAGCAGGAGGCCTTCGGTGAGCGGATCGTTCACGAAGCTTTGCTCCAAAATCTGGAGGCCAAACGGTTTCGGGGACAGCTCGCGGAGCATGACGGAGTCGGGCTCCAACTGGCGCGACATGTCGCTCACGCGCACTTCGCAAACGCCTTCCTGCAACTCCAGCGTGCGCTCTTCTTTGACGGTGGCGAAGCCGTTGTTATAAATGGTGACTTGCGGCCCCGCCGCCCACGCCACCGCCGCCGTCAACGAAATCACCCCAAAAACCATTGCCCACGTTTTCATGCTCTGTCTCCTGTGCGGTTCGCTTTCTTTTTACATCGGTTGGCCGGCGCGTTCAACCTTTCCGGGTTGGGGATTTAGGGATAAGCGCCGGGGAAATGAAGGCCGGTGTCTTCGGGCAGGCCGCAGATGATGTTCATGTTCTGCAGGGCGTTGCTGGCCTGGCCTTTCATCAGGTTGTCAATGTGGGCCACCACGCGCAGGCGGCGGGTGCGTTCATCCACATCAATCGTGAGGTTGCAGTAATTCGTGCCGCGCACATGGGCGGTGCCGATGGCGGCTTTGGAGTCGTAGAGGCGGACAAACGAATTGGCACGGTGATAGTCCTGATAGGCGGCCTGCACATCGGCCAAATGAATGCCGTCGCGAAGGGTGCCGTAGAGGGTGCTGAGGATGCCGCGGCAAACGGGTACGACCTGAGCGGTGAATGTCACCGGCACGGCTTCGCCGGCGATGGCCCCAAGCATGCGCTCGACTTCCATGACGTGCTGATGCCCGCTGAGGCGATAGGCCTGCATGTTTTCGTAGCGCGCGGGAAAATGATGAATGGGCGTGGCTTTTTTCCCAGCGCCGGAAACGCCGGTTTTGCAGTCGCAAATCAAGCTGTCGAAGGTCACCAGTTTGGCGGCAACGGCGGGGGCCAGCCCCATCAGGCAGCTCATGGCGAAACAGCCCGGATTGCCGACCAAGCGCTGGTCGGCGGCATAGGCGCTGCGGTTCAATTCGGGCAGGCCATACACCGTTTGCGGCAGCAGTTCGGGCGCTTTGTGAACGGGGTCGCGCCCGATGCGGCGAGCATATTCAGCGTAATCGTCGGCGCTGTTGAAGCGGAAGTCGCCGGAGTAATCAATGACACGCGCGCCCTTGGCGAGTTCAGCGGGAGCCTGCACCATGCCGACGCCATCCGGCGTGGAGAAGAAAACCACATCCGCGGGTTCCTGCGCGGCAGGATCGTCGGGCGTGTAAATGGGCAAATCGCAAAAGCCCTTGAGGTGCGGATATAAATCGCTCATGGGCATGCCGGTTTCCGTGGCGGCCACCAGCGTTTGAATTTCGGCCTGCGGGTGACGCAAGAGCAATTCCACAATCCCCACCCCGCCATAGCCTCCGCAACCGACAACTTTTACTTTAATCATGGCTTTTATTCCTCCTCCGCGTTTCAAAATGGAATCCAGTTTTGGCCGGGCTTCATGGCGGCAATCGCCGCCGCCAGCAGGTCCACGGTAGCATCCAAATCCTTGACGGCAATAATTTCCACGGGCGTGTGCATGTAGCGCAAGGGAATGCTGACCAGAGCCGCCGCGACACCGGCGCGCGTGATTTGAATGGGGTCGGCATCGGTCGGCGTGGCGCGGCCGTCCGCGACCACTTGCACCGGAATTTTCTTGCGGGTGGCCGTCTTGCGCAAGTGGTCGTATAAAACGGGATTGATGTTCGCGCCGCGCGCCAAAACCGGCCCGCCGCCCAGCGTGACCCGCCCTTCGCGTTTTTCGGCGGCATCCATCATGGGATGGTCCGTGGCGTGGGTGACATCAATGGCAATGCCGACATCCGGCGCGATGCCAAAAGCGGACGTGGTCGCGCCGCGACTGCCGATTTCTTCCTGAACCGTGCCGACGGCGTGGACTTCGGCCGCAAAAGACAGCCGCGCCAGCGCGCGCGCCGTTTCCAGCACCACAAACGCCCCCGCGCGGTCGTCAAACGCCCGCCCCACCAGCCGGCCGTTGGGCAATTCCATTACGCCCTGATCCAGCACCATGGGGTCGCCAACCGACACCATCTTCTCGGCCTCCGCCTTGTTTTTCGCGCCAATGTCCACCCACAAATCGCTCAACGGCGTAACTTTGTTGCGGTCGTCGGGCTTTTGCACATGAATGGGCACTTTGCCAATGACGCCCGGCACAAGCCCTTGGGCCGTCCGAATGGTCACGCGCTGACCTTGCGGAATCTGCGGGTCCCAGCCGCCGATGGGGGCCACCCACAGAAACCCCTTGGCATCAATCAGCGTCACGATGAACCCGATTTCGTCATAGTGCCCGGCCAGCATCACGCGCGGCGAGCCGCCGGGATTCAGGACAATCGCCGTGTTGCCGTGAACATCGGTGCGAATATCGCCGGCAAATTGCGCGGCTTCTTCGCGAAAGATGCGAACGGCATCTTGCTCATAGCCGGAGGGCGAAACAGCGCCCATCAGGCGCTTCAGAAAATTCATGCTTTTCGGTTTCATGTCAGCATCCTTCCCGAATTTAGGGTGGTCGGGTAGCCAAATTGGGATTTAACAACTTGGAGGGGGGCGGCGCAATGGCTTGTTTGGGACGCGCCGGTGGCGGAGGCGTCGGCAATTTGGGCGGCGCGGCAACAGCCACTTCCGGCGGCGGACTTGGCGCGGCGGGCGGCGGCGATTGCGGCGCGGGCGACGCAACAACGGGCGCAACGGCGGGCGCGGGCGGCGGTGCCTCCACCACGGGCGTCGGAACAGCCGCAACCGGCGACGGCACAACCGACGCCACGGAAACCACGGGAGCCGGAGTGACTGGTTGCGCCGGAACTGGCGCCGGAGTGGGCGCCGGCGTCGGCGCTGGCGTCGGCGCTGGGGCCGGAGCAACTGGCGCGCGAGCAACCGCCGGCGCAGGCACATCAGCCGGCTTTTGAATGAGCGGCGCGCCCAGCTCCACCTTCGCGCGATTGACAGTCGCAAAATAGCCCAAGATGCCCTGGGCAATCCCCTGCGCCAGCGTCTGGCGATAAGACGGCGTGGACAACCGTTGCTCATCCTGAGCGTTGGACAGGAAACCGCATTCAATCAAGGCCGCGGGCATTGCGGAGTTGCGCAGAACAACAAACCGCGCCCGCTTCAGACCACGGTCTTCCGCCCGCGTGATGTTCACCATGGACCGCTGCAACTGGTTCCCCAACACCGTGTTGGAGTGGTTGAATTGATTGTTGGGCACGGCCGGATATTTGCCGGTCAATTTGGATTCCGCCGTGGGCGGATAATGCTCCGCTGGCGTCACATAGGTTTCAATGCCTTGCACCGAGCGGGAACTCGTGGAATTCATGTGAATGCTGATGAATACATCCCCGCCGCCGCGCGCCGCCAAAAAGGGGCGGTCGGTCAGCTCCCAGAACCGATCCGTATCGCGCGTCATGACGACGCGCACACCGGCGGCTGCAAGCTGCGCCTTGACGCGCAAGGCAATATCGAGCGTCAGGTCCTTTTCCTGTATTCCACTGCGGCCAATCGCACCCGGGTCTTTGCCGCCGTGGCCGGCATCCAATACCACCGTGCGGGTTCCCCGCGCGCCAAGATACGCGGAGGGGCGCACAAGCGGGTCTATCACAAATTGCGCATCCGCATCGCTGAGCATCCAGCGGCCCCGAATCAGCGTGACCGGCGCATGCAGCCACACGCGGCTGCCATTGACCACGGCCGTGCGGCTGTCGCCGGCGAATTGCAAATGGGTGTATTTGCCGGTGATGAACAAATTTTTGCCGCCGGGCGCGGTGAGCGGCAAACCGTACATGTTCGCCAGGTCTTTCAGAGCCACGTAGCGGCGGCCGCGGTGTACTTCCGCCTTGAGGGTTCGCACCTGCGCCAGGGCTGAACCCGTGACCGCCAGCAACAGGCAGAAAACCAGGCAAAAGAGCCCGCCGTTGGAGCGTTTGGGATACATGAAGCGGACACGATAAAGCATCCGTTCGGGGAAGGCAATCTTTCATGCCTTCAACCGCCGCGCGGACGCCGCGCACAATGCGCTATTCCGCCGCGAAAGGTTCCGTGTCCGTGCTGCCGTCGGCCTTCTTGACCAACAGCTCGATTTTTTTCTCTACCTCATTCAATTTCGAAGAGCAAAGTTTGACCAGTTTCTGGCCCTCCTCGAAGGCCGCCACCATCTTTTCGAGGCCCAGTTTGCCGCTTTCCATCTCCTCGGCGATTTTCTCCAAGCGCTCCAGCGATTTCTCGAAACTCGGGGTCTTTTCGGTTTTTTCCGCCATGTTGGTCTCCTTCCGCCGCTTCCACGGTGGACAACACCGTGCCATCGGCCAATTCCGTTTCCAGTTGGGTTCCGGGCGGGGCCTCCGCCGCCGTCCGTAAAATTCGTCCGTCGCTCAAACGGGTCAAGCTGTAGCCACGCGCCAGCACGCCCTTGGGATTCAGCAGGCGCAATTGCGCTTCGCAATGCTTGAGCGTCTGCCGGGCATCCGTGATTTGCAAACGCGTGGCGCGTTCCATGCGCTGGGCGGCGGCCATCGTGCGCTGGCGCACCAGTTGCGGCAACCCGGCCAGCGCATTTTGAAGCCGTACCGCCAGAAAATCCACCCGCTGTTGCGCCTGTTCCACCACTTGCAAGGGCGTGCGCAGTCCGGGGATTCGCGCCGCGCGGTCCAGCCGATTACGCCACCCCAGCGTTGCGGCATGCGCCCCCATCACCAGCCGCCGGCGCAAATCGGCAATTTTTCTCTCCAATTCCGCCTTGCCCTGCACCACCATTTCGGCGGCCGCGCTCGGGGTGGGCGCGCGCACATCCGCAACAAAGTCGGATAGCGTCCAGTCAATTTCGTGCCCCACGGCGGAAATCACGGGAATGGCGGAACGCGCAATCGCACGCACAACGATTTCCTCGTTGAAACACCACAAATCCTCCAAACTGCCCCCGCCCCGGCCCACGATAAGCACATCCACGCCCCCGCGCTGATTCATCTCGTCAATCGCCGCGGCAATTTCTTCGGCGGCGCCCGCGCCCTGCACCCGCACGGGCGCAATCACCACATGCAAATTGGCATAGCGCCGATCCAGCACCTGCAAAATATCGCGGATGGCCGCCCCCGTCGGGGAAGTCACCACGCCGACATGCTGCGGCAGCGCCGGCAAAGGCCGCTTGCGGTCGGCATCAAACAGCCCTTCCGCCGCCAATTTTTTCTTGAGCGCCTCCAGACGCTGCATCAATTCGCCGACGCCCGCCAGCTCCAGCTTGCGCAAGGAAATCTGATACTCGCCCAGCGTTTCATAAACGGTGATTTGCCCGAACCCGCGCACCTTTTGGCCATTCTCCACGGGAAATTTCACCGTGGAAAATGAGCCCCGGAACATCACGGCGCGCAACTGGCAGGCCTCATCCTTCAACGTGAAATACACATGCCCCGACGAGGGCCGCCGCAAGTTGGAAATTTCCCCTTCCACCCATACGCTGCCGAAGGAGCCCTCCAACACGCCCTTAATCTGGCGCGTTAATTCAGAGATTTTCCAAACGCGCGGCGCGGATGGCGTCTCTATCCCGTCCAGCACATCATCCGGCAACCGGCTCATGCCCTCACCACACCACCGGGGCGTAAAGCTCCTGCAATTGCTCCGGCGTGTAATCCGGCGAAATCATCTCCAAACGCCCCACCTTCAGGCGGGAGCGCGTGCCGTTCTCGAAGTCGCGGATTTCCATGTCGCCAATCATATACACTTGCCGCAACTTGCGCACCGCGAGAACTTCAAACCGCTTGATGGCTCGCCCGTCGCGCCAGGCTTCGCCGCGCACCACCGCGCCATAAGCCGGCGCCACCCATAGCCGCACCTCCGACCAGCCGCTTTCATATTCCGGCGGACAGTCCAGAGCGATAATCTGGCATTCCCAGCGATTCGCCACCTTTTCCGAGCCAATAATGCGCGGATGCTCCCACCAGAAAAAAGAAAAACTCAACTCCATCCAGCTCACGCCGGTGCCAGCAATGGACGCAAACAAATCCGGCAGCGGCGCGGATTCCGGCGGATCGCCCGTGGCGTATGAAAAGTCCGCCTGCGCCCCGCCCAGCGTGATGCTCATTTCGTCGCGAACAGAGCCAAACGCATCCAAAATCCGATAGCGCGCCACGCTCCCGTCGTCCGTGCGCGTCAACTGGGCTTCCGCGCTCACCGTTTTCAGCGGCCGCCCGGAGCTGTCCAAAAGCCGCAAAGAAGCATCCAGCGAGAGCGGCACGTCCGGCAGAGAATGCCGAACCTGCTCCATCAGCCGGAGCGCCTCTGCATCGCCCGTCGCCCAAGCCGGAGCGACGCTCCCAAGGCACAACGCGACGACAAAGACTCTCCAGATTCGCCCTTTCTTTTTCATGGCTCGCATCCTATTCCACCCCACGGCTCGCTTCAATGGTTTTCCGCGAAACGCGCGCTCCCCTCGCCCAAGCGCGCCCAAAAGGATTCAAAATTTTTCCGAGCCATACCGTTGCGGCGGCGCGGCATCGGCGGCGGTCGGCGGCGGCAAATCATCCAGCGGCTGGGGCGGGCCGGTCCGGCGGAATAATTGGCTCCACTGCGCGGCGCTCACCACCACCCCCGCCAAAAGCGCCATGCAAGCCAACACCCACAGCGCCAGCAAAAGCGCGGTGGGGTCCGTCGGATACCCCTCGTTGGCGTCCACAACCGCCCCGGAAATCAAGCCCACGAGACTGAACACCAGCAAAACCATTTGCGTTTGCCGACAGATGAAATAGGCGGTCGTGGCATAAGGCGCGGCCTGCGCGTTCGGCCCCGAACGCTCGCGCAAAATACGGCCCACCGGATACAGCACCAGCAGTAGCGCCAGCATCAGCGGCGGCCATATCCCGGCCAACTCAATCACCCACTCGCCAAAAACCAGCCAAAGCAATATCGGGCCGAGAATCACGAACAGATAGCGAATCAAGAAATGCGTGGTGGAATATCCGCGCAGATAGCGCCCCCGCGAACGCTTCCAACGCAGCGCCAACACCCCCATGCCGGCCAGCGTAAGCCCCAGCCCCGCCCACAAGCCCGGACTCGGCCAATCCGGTAGGCCCGCCGCCATGAGCAACAGCGCAATCCCCAGTGGCAGCAGACCAATCGCCAGCGTCAGACGCAGCTCCACATCCGCCAGGCGCGCATCCGCCGACAACCCGGGAAACCATGGCGCGCGCGCGGTCATTTTCTCCAAAACGCCGGCATGAAGATGGCCAGCAGCGTGTACAATTCCAGACGTCCGGCCAGCATGAGCCCGGTCAAAATCACCTGTCCGCCGCCCGGAATGGCCGCATAGTTGCCCGTGGGGCCCACGCCGCCAAAACCCGGCCCGACGTTGCCCATGCAGGCAATGGCCGCCGAGCCAGCCGTGGCCATGTCCGGCACAAACGGTATCAGCGCAAACATGCCGACCAGCATCACGAGCACATACAGCAGGATGAAACCCAAAATGGAGCGGAGCAAATCATCCTCGATGAACTTTTTGCCCAGCTTGACGCGAATGACCGCCTGCGGCTGCATGAACAGGCGAATTTCACGCGCAAGGGCCTTGCCCATCACCTGAATGCGGCTCACCTTCAGCGCACCCGTCGTCGAACCGGCACATCCGCCCATCAGCATCAGCAAAATCAACATGGGATGCAACACCAGCGGCCATGCGCCATAATCGGCTGTGCAAAAACCGGTGGTGGTCATGATACTCGCGCAAGTGAACGCGGCATCCCGAAAAGGCGTCCCCCAGCCCGCGCCGACGCCCCCCGGCGCGCCATGCAACACCCATGTTCCAATCAACGCGCACAGCAAAAAGACGCCGATGAAAAACCGAACTTCCGAATCCCGCCACCACGCCAGCCAATCGCCGCGCAACACCCGGAAATGCAACGCGAAGTTCATCCCGCCCAACAGCATGAAAATCGTCAGCACCGCTTCGATATATCCGCTATGAAAGGCCGCAATGCTCGCGGTGCGCGTGGAAAAACCGCCCGTTGATATCGTGGAAAACGAATGGCAAACCGAGTCAAACCAATTCATCCCGCCCAGGCGCAACAAGCCAATGAGCAGAACGGTCAAAATCATATAAACACCCCAGAGAATTTTGGCGGTGGCCGCCATGCGCGGCTCAATCCGGTCTTTGGATGGCCCCGGCATTTCCGCGCGATAAAGCTGCATGCCGCCAGCCCCCGCGAACGGCAAAATCGCCACCACCAAAACCAACACCCCCATACCGCCTAGCAGGTGCGTGATGGCCCGCCACAACAGCAGACCTCGGGGCACATCCTCCAGCACGGGAATAACGGTGGCGCCCGTCGTCGTCAGCCCGGAAACGGATTCAAACAGCGCCGCCACCGGCGATGCAATCACGCCCGAAAGCACAAACGGCACCGCCCCCGCCACCCCCGCCAGCAACCAGCCAAACGCCACCACCCCCAGGCCGTCCCGGCGCGACAATTCGTGGCGATTGCGCGTCGCCACCCACAGCGCCACGGCCACCACGCCCGTGCCCCCGCCCGCCACTAGCAGCGACCGCCAAGCCGTTGCCGCCTCCCCCAGCAGCCACGAAACCAGCCCGCAGACCGCCATCAGCAAAGCCACCACACCCAGCAACCAAGCAATAACATGAAACACCGGCTTCCAGTTCATGGCCGCGAATTACGCCGTAAAAAAAGAACTCATTTTGTCCAATGTTTCCGGCAGGCAATAAACAACAATATGGTCATCCGCCACCAACACCAAATCTCCAGTGGGCGTCAGCACTTTGCCGCCGCGCAACGCCGTGACAATGATGACACCCTCCGGCACCTTCATGTCCTTGATGGCCTTGCCCGCCCATTTGTGCTTCGCCGACAACTTGACTTCAATCAATTCGCCGGGCAACTGCGCCAGAATCGCCGCCGCCTGAACATCCTTGCCCCGCACAAAATGCAAAATGGAATTAATCATCGCCAAATGCGGGTCCACAATGCGGTCCAGCAAGCGCAACTGATTCACAATGCCGATATATTCCGCCTTGCCCACCTGCGCCGCCGTGAACCGCGCGCCAAATTTCTCCGCCACCAGACAGCCAATGATGTTGTGTTCATCGCTGCCCGTCGCCGCCACATAAGCCATGTCCTCCGCCTCGCCAATGCCCGCCAGCGTTTGCCGGTCCAGCGCATCCCCCTTAATCACCAGCGTCCGGTTCAACACCTCGGAGCACAGCTCCGCCCGCTTGTCATCCTGCTCAATCAGCACAATCTGCATCCGCGTATGCTCCAGCATTCGCGCCAGTTGCAACCCCAGCTCGCCGCCCCCCGCAATCACCACGCGCTCAAAGCGCTTGTGTTCCGGCCACGCCCAGGCCATGAAGTCGCCCACCGCATCCGGCTCCCCCGCAAAATAAACCGCGTCGCCCACCAAAAACGATGTGTCCCCGTGGGGCGTCATGACCGCCCCCCCGCGCACCACCGCCACAAAGCGGATTTTTTGCAGCCATTCCTGCCTCACAAACCGCTTTAGCGAATGACCCAGCAAGGGGCTGTCCATGTGAATCGGCATCCCCACCACCATCACCCGCTCATCCAGCAAATCCGCAACCTCAATGGACCCCGGCAACCGCAAAACGTTATATAGGTCGCGCGCGTATTCATCATACTGGTTCACCAGCAAATCCACGCCCAGCTTCTTGAAATCAATGTGCCGACTGGTCGAATAAGACGACGACGACACCCGCGCCACCGTGCGCTCCACCCCGCGTATCCGCGCGAAAATGCAAGCCAGAATGTTGGTGTCGTCCCTATCAGCCACCGCCACCACCAAATCCGCCCGCTCAACATCGGCCTTTTCCAAAATCGCCGGGTCCGCGCCGTCGCCGACCACCGTCATCAAATCCAAACGCGCATCCAGCGCCGCCAAAGCGTCTGGCTGCGTGTCAATCACGACCACATCGTGGTCGTCCTCGCAAAATTTTTCAGCTAGGTGGGCGCCGGCCTGGCCGCCCCCAATGATTAAAATACGCATAAGGCTCCAAAATATCTGTCTGACGGCCAGTATCCCCCATCCCCCACCTCGATGCAAGATGGAACCCGCCGTCGCAACAACGGATAATTCCACCAGTAGATGGGTCACCCCAGCCGAAAAACAGAAAAACAGCCAGCCATGCCCCAGATGCAAGCCTGCTTCAAAACAAAGTGCAAAAAATACTGGACACAACCAAGCGGTCCCGCCGAACACCCTAGGCGTGCCATCTTGAAACGGAACAGCCTCGGCACGTACACATATCTTTATGAAGGGTTATGTGCCTGTTACTGCTGCCCAACATATTTTTCGCCGTTGACCATCCACCAGTCACGCCAGTGTTGAACATCATCATCACTGTATGTGATACGATGAAGGTCAATATGAGGGGCGGTTGGATCAATGATTATGCGAGA